>Ga0307305_10000718_pt1 | contig 12440 bp, 10 predicted proteins | sample ER_DNA_186_FD_194512 | JGI IMG/M metagenome (GOLD analysis project Ga0307305, IMG submission 194512) | Bulk soil microbial communities from the East River watershed near Crested Butte, Colorado, United States - ER_DNA_186 | ecosystem: Environmental > Terrestrial > Soil > Floodplain | place... | reverse complement strand
CATCGCTACTCGCTCGACGTGTGTACGCGAGCGATCTCGATGTGTTCGATCAGATCTACGAGAAGGAGGGGCGCGATCTCAAGCGCACGATCGGACGAGTCATTGGTCTGGCGAAGGCGAATCCGAAGGCGCCGTTCGCTGCACTCAGGAAATGGGTGGGAATCAGTCCTGATTCCGTCCGGGCGTTCTAGCTCTCGGGCTGACATCAAGAACGAAAGATTCAACACGGATGCTTCGGATTGGGGCTGATCATTCGGGATCGCCCCTCTTGGCGTGAAGGCTCGTAACACCAAGGTTGGGGGTTTTGGGTTTTGCGATCCGGAGCATCCGCCCAAATCCGAAGCATCCGTGTTCAATCTTTTAAGAAGCGCTAAATCTTGAGCGAAGAAGTGCGCGGAGGTCGAGGAGCGGCTGCTTCGGGGATTCGTCTGCAGGGCCAGGCGCGTTGTTCGCGCCGAGGGCGACGCGCTGCATGTTGTCGCGAACACCGCGATCTATGAATCGGCAAAGCTGGTCCAACGAATAATCGGCGCTGCGTCGAGATGAGTAGGCGTTGAGAGGATAAGTCACGCTCAGATAGTTGCGCGGCCGAGTGAGAGCGACATACATCAGGCGTCGCTCTTCTTCGGTCTCCTCATCGCTATTGAGACAACGGGCGGACGGAAACCAGCCGTCGACTGCCCAGATGACAAATACCGCATCCCACTCCTTACCCTTGGCGGAGTGGGCGGTGCTGAGGACGAGGCAATCGTCATCTTCTTTGCTTCCGCTTGGCAGATCCTGGGTCGCCTGAGGCGGCTCCAGCGCCAGCGCCGACAGGAAAGTGGCGCGATCGGGATAACCACCGGCGATGATCTGAAGCTGATCGAGATCGGCAAGACGCGGCTCGACACGATCGTAGCGCTCTCGAAGAATGTTGTCGTACAACAGGCGTACGCGCGCGATGTCTGCTGAGACCTGCGCCTCGTCCTGCAGCGGGCCGTTGCGAAGTCCGTCGAGCAGATTGACCAGTGCCGCGTGCGCTGCTCTAGCCCGTGGCGGCGGACTGTAGCGTCCAAACGCGGCCGATTCCCAGGCGGCCGCAATCATCGAATCGATTGCCGCGCGCGCCGTCGCGTCACCGATGCCGGGCAGCAGCATCAACAGGCGGTACCAGCTGACCTCGTCACGAGGATTCTCGAGGATGCGCAGGAAAGCGAGAACGTCTTTCACGTGCGCGGCCTCGAGAAACTTGAGCCCGCCCCATTTCTCGAAGGGAATCTTCCGGTTGGTAAGCTCGATCTCGAGGTCGGCCGACATGTATCCGGCCCGGAACAGCACCGCAATCTCCCGCAGCGGTAGCCCCTCCTCATGGAGCTCGAGGATGCGATCCACCACGAACTGTGTCTGCTGCTGCTCGTCTCGCGCTGTCACCAGCCACGGCATCTCGCCACCCGTCCGTTCCGTCCACAGGTTCTTCGTGAAACGCTCGGCTGCCCGGGAGATCAGAGTGTTGGTCACACTTAGAATCGGCTGGGTCGACCGGTAGTTCTGCTCGAGCGTGACCGTCGTCGCGCCCTGGAACTGCTTCGGGAAATCGAGAATGTTCCGGAAGTTGGCGCCGCGAAACGAGTAGATGCTCTGCGCATCGTCACCGACAACGGTGATGTTGCTGTGGCTGCTGCACATCCCGCGCAGCACGCGAGCCTGGAGAACGTTGGTGTCCTGATACTCGTCGACGAGGATGTGGTCGTACATCCCCGAGATTCTCTTCGCCAGCTCCGGCGCTGCCTCGAGCAGGAGTGCCCAGAACAGCAGGAGGTCGTCGTAGTCGACGAGATTCCGCTCCTGCTTCCGTCTGGTGTAGTCGGCGTAGATCTTCCCGAAATCCTCGAGGTAGTCGATGAACTGCGGGTAGTCGTCACGAACGATGTCCTCGATGGAAATCGCGGTGTTGATGTGCCGGGAATACACGTACTGCAGTGTCTCTTTTTTGGGGAAGCGCTTTGCCTTCGCGGCGTACCCCAGCTGTGCTCGCGAGAGCTGCATCAGATCGGCCGAGTCGCCCTGATCCATGATCGTGAAGTCTTTCGGCAATCCAGCCGCTTGTCCGTAACGGCGCAGGAGGCGGTGCGCGGTGGCGTGGAACGTTCCGCCGTGCACTCGCTTGCTGTTGCTGCCGACGAGCCGCTCCACCCGCGACAACATCTCCTGCGCCGCTCTTCGCGTGAACGTAAGCAGCAGTATTCTCTCCGCCTTCACTCCCCGCTCGATCAGATGAGCGACGCGATACACGAGGGTGCGTGTCTTCCCTGTGCCGGCTCCCGCGATGATGAGAAGTGGGCCATCCCCGTGAGTCGCCGCCGCAGCCTGCTGTGGATTCAGCTCGGCGGCAAAATCTCGTGTAGATGCTGTCACTTCCGCTCGCGGACGCGGCGGATAGACCTTCAGCGTCTCGGTCACGCTACGCTCTCGAGGAGCGCCGAGCGCGAAGTGACTACCGCCGTGAGATCAAACGCTTCGGCAAACTTGGCGGCGACTCTCTCCTGTACATCCTGGGCCGAGACCTCTTCCGCGCCCAGCTCGCGTGCGATCGAGGTCATCACGACGCCGTTGATCCCGCAGGGGACGATCAGGTCGAAATACGAGAGATCGGTGGTGACGTTGAGCGCGAAGCCGTGCCACGTAACCCAGTCGCGGGCGTGAACTCCGATGGACGCGATCTTCTTCCCCCTCGTCCACACGCCTGTGAAACTGGTATTGCGCTCGCCGGGAATCCCGTAGTCGGCAAGCGTGTTGATCAGCACCTCCTCCAGCTTTCTAAGGTACCAGTGGAGGTCCTGTCGGTGCCGCTTGAGATCGACGATCGGATAGCCGACGAGCTGACCCGGTCCATGGTACGTCACGTCGCCGCCGCGCTCGACCTCGAACAACTCGACGCCCCGGCTCTCGAGGAATTCCGGCGAAGCTATCAGATGCTTTTCCTTCGACGACCGTCCTAGAGTAACCACCGGAGGGTGCTCCAACAGCAGCAGTACGTCCTGCGAGATGGCTCCCGAGATCCTATCGCGCGCGATGGTCCGCTGTAGCTCGAGCGCTTCCCCGTAGGGCATTCGGCCCAATGGAACGGTCCATAACTCTCGCTCAGCCACTGCGCATCACCAAAATCACGCGTCCAGAACCTTGCCGAGTGAGTCGAGAGTGGCCTGGGCGACAGCTTCGGAGAGGGTGGGGTGGGCATGGATGGCCAGATCCACTTCTTCGACAGTGAACTCATTTTCGCGGGCGACGGCGAGCTCGTGGATCAGTTCGGTCGCGTGTGCACCAATAATGTGAGCGCCGAGGATCTCGCCGTACTTGGCATCGCGGATGATCTTGACGAAGCCTTCGGTGTCGCCGGAGGTGCGAGCGCGTCCGTTGGCGGAGAAGGGGAATTTGCCGACTTTGTAGTCGATCTTTTTCTCCTTCACCTGCGCCTCTGTCATGCCAATCGATGCGACTTCGGGGTGGCAGTAGGTCGCGTTCGGGATGTTGCCGTAGTTGACAGCGTGGACGTGTTTTTCTCCCGCGAGGAACTCGGCGAACACGACGCCTTCGCGCTGCCCCTTGTGAGCGAGCATCGGGGGCCCGGCGACGTCGCCGATGGCGTAGATGCCTTTGGCGGACGTTTCCATCCGCTCGTTGATCTTGATGAAGCCGCGGTCGGTGAGTTGAACGCCCATCTCCTTGAGCCCGATGTCGTCGATGACTGGAGCGCGTCCAGCGGCCACGAGAACTTTCTCGACTTCGAGACTCTGCTTGTTGCCGCCGACCTCGACGCTCATCGTCACCGAGCTTTTGCCGACTTTCACATCGCCGATCTTGGCGGCGGCAAGGACATCGATCTTCCGCTTCTTGAAGCTTCTCGCCAACTCCGCGCCGCAATCCGCGTCCTCGAGCGGGAGAATGCCGGGCAGCGCTTCGATCAGGGTCACCTTGGTACCGAACGCCGTGAAGACGTCCGCGAACTCACAGCCGACGGCGCCCGCACCGATGATTGCCATTGTCTTGGGGGCTGACTCGAGGATCAGCGCTTCGTCGGAGGAGATCACTGTCGACTTGTTCAGCTCGAGCCCGATCTGCGGCAGGCCTTTGACGCGCGAGCCGGTGCAGATGACGATCGCCTTCTTCGCTTCGTGTTTTTCTTCCTTGCCGTCGGCCTTTACCGAGACTGCATTCTTGCCCGCGATTCGTCCGGTGGCCTTGATCCAGGTGATCTTGTTTTTCTTGAACAGGAATTCGACGCCTTTCGAGTTCTGTGTGCTGACGGCGCGCGAGCGCTTCATCGCCACGCCATAGTCGAGCTTTACATCTCCGACGGTGATGCCGAAATCCTTGGCGTGCGAGACTTTGGTGGCGAGCGAGGCGGATTCGAGAAGAGCTTTGGCCGGGATGCAGCCCCAGAGAACGCAGGTGCCGCCGAGCCCTTCTCGCTCAACGACAGCGACAGACATTCCAAGCTGGGCAGCGCGGATGGCGCCGACATAGCCAGCAGGGCCACCACCAATAAAGATCACATCGTAAGAAGCCATTAATCGATCGGTTTAGAGTGCAGGATAAATCTAGCTGCCAGGTAAAGCATGGACCTGGTTCTCAGCCTGCACTAGGTCGTCCAGAACGCCACGTAAAACAGGAGGCTGTGATAAGCAGCGATCGTGCCTCCGGTTGCGCTGGCGAGGATGAGGGCGTTGATGCCCGAGCGGATGCGAGAGGAGTGATACGCCCGGCGGAAGCCGAGATACATATAGACCGAGAGGCCGAGGAACAGGATGAAGTCGATTCCGTTCTCAGTCTGCAATGACCATATGAAAGGCTTGGCGGCTGGCCATAGCGAAGGAGTCCCAAGGATCAGCGGATAGAGAACCAGGAACACGACCGCTGCGAGATACACAAGAAGAAAAGCATAAACCTGGACGGAAAAGACGAGATGCTCCGCGTAGGTTCGACCCGACCCAGCGAATAGAACCATCATGAGCAGCGCCAGCACCGGCACGGCGAAAATCAGAACGCTTTTCTTCTGATTCTGGAGATTCGCATTAAAGCGCGTGGCGTAGCTCTGCTCGGATTCTCCCGTTTTGCGCAAGTGGTCTTGGACCGCGGCGTGGTGACTCTGGTCCTTCATGTACTGTGAATACTTGTATCCGAACAAGCCAGAGTGCGGTTGAACGAAGAAAAAGACGATGTTGATTATGATGAATAGACTCAGCGGCTTCGTGTACCGCGAACGGCCTCCATGAAAGAACGCGTTCGACAGCTCGCCCGGTTTTCTGAACAACAGCTTGAAGGTGCGGAGAAACCGGCTGTCGAGGTGGGTGACACTGTCGATGGCTTCCTCGAGAAAGTGGCCCAGCGAGTAGTCTTTCGGGGTGAGCTTCCTTTCACCGCACTGAGAGCAGAACGGCCCGGTGAGCTGGGCGCCGCAGTTTCCACAGTTGCCAAAAGAAAATGCCCCCGGCTCCGGGGTGGGGACCGAGGGCGTTGTCGCGGGCCGAGAGAGTGGAGCAGCCACTCGGCCTAAATGACCAGTGAGAGTGGATTCTCGACGTACCCTTTCAGTGTCTGCAGGAACTTCGCCCCCGTCGCGCCGTCGATCACCCGGTGGTCGCAGCTCATCGTGACGCGCATTCGCTGACGGATCTCGAGGCTTCCGTCGATTACTATCGGTTTAGACTCGCTCCCGCCGACCGCAAGAATTCCGGCTTCGGGTGGGTTGATGATCGCCGTGAACTGGTCGATTCCAAACATTCCAAGATTCGATACGGTGAAGGTGGCGCCGGTGTACTCCTCCGGCGTCAGCTTCCGCTCGCGGGCTCGCTTCGCCAGGTCCCGCGCCTTCTCGGAGATCTCCCACAACGATAGACGATCGGCGTCGAACAGGACCGGCGTGATGAGCCCATCCTCGACAGCGACGGCCATCGCAACATGAACGCGATTGAAATGCCGGATCTTGTCGATGAGCCAGTGGGCGTTGACCTCCGGATGCTCGGCCAACGCCAGCGCGACTGCCTTGATGACGATGTCGTTGAACGAGACCTTGTACTGCTCGCCCATCTCCGTCAGCTGGGTCCGAAACTCGGCCGCGCGGGTGACATCGTATTCGGACGTGAGGAAGAAAGTCGGCACGGGGCCGTTCGACTCCGAGAGACGCCGCGCAATCGTCTTTCTGATCTGGGTGAGCGGCACATCCTTGAAGTCTCCCTCGGCCGCGAGTCTCTCCGCGGCCGCAGAACGACCCGCTCCACCGGTCGCCTTCGCGTTCTCGATGTCGCGCTTGACGATGCGGCCGCCCGGGCCGGAACCCTGGATTCCACCCAACTGGATTCCTTTTTCGCTGGCGAGCCGGCGCGCGAGTGGCGAGGAACGCTGGCGTCCTCCAGGTGCAGCCGTCGCGCCTGGTCGCGCGCCATTGCCTTTGGGCGGAGGAGCAGCGGGACGCGGCGGCGGCGCGGCGCGGGGTGCTGAAGGAGGAGGGCCGGCTGCTGGCGGGGCCGGCTTCTGTTGTGGCGGTGTCGAAGCTTCACCCTGCGACTGTGCAGCGGACTGTGGAACGGGACTCTGAGCGGGCTGAGCCGGCGACGCAGCCGGTGGCGGCGCGGCGGCGGGTGCCGACGCCGCAGCGGGTGCCGATGCGCCGACAATCGCATCGATGTTCTCGTCCGCAGTGCCAATGACTGCGAGCAAGGTTCCGACTGGTGACGCGTCGCCTTCGTTGGCCAGCCGCTTCCGCAGCACGCCGTCGCCCCGAGCGACAAGCTCCATCACTGCCTTGTCGGTCTCGACTTCGGCGAGCACATCACCGCTTTTCACGGCGTCGCCCTCGTTCTTGTTCCACTTGACGAGGCGACCTTCTTCCATCGTCGGCGAGAGCGCCTCCATTACCACTTTCGTTGCCATAGTAGCTCAGTCGAGGTACATGACTTTCTTGATCGCCGCGACAGCTTTGCCGGCGTCGGGCTTGGCCGCTCTCTCCAGGTTCTTGGCATAGGGCATCGGCACATCTTCCTGGTGAACGCGCAGCACCGGGGCGTCGAGGTCGTCGAAGCATTCGCGCTGGATGAAATCCACGACCTGGGATCCCATCCCGCAGACCTCCCAGCCTTCCTCGAGCACGACGGCGCGGTTCGTCTTCTGAACGGAGCGCGCGATCGCCTCCACATCCATCGGCCTCACCGTGCGAAGGTCGACGACATCGAGGTTGATTCCTTCCTTGGCGAGATCGTCGGCGACCTTCATCGCGACCAGCACCATCTTCCCGTGAGTGATCACCGAACAGTGATCGCCTTCGCGCTTGAGATCCGCCACGCCCATCGGAACGATGTGCTCACCCTCGGGAACTTCGCCCTTGGTGTTGTAGAGCATCTCGCCCTCGAGAAAAACGACAGGGTTGTCGTCGCGAATCGCAGACTTGAGGAGGCCCTTCGCGTCAGCGGGTGTGCCGGGAGTGCAAACCTTGAGTCCGGGGATGTGCGCGAACCAGCTCTCCCACGCCTGCGAATGCTGGGCGGCAAGTTGGAGCGCGGCGCCGTTGGGGCCGCGAAAGACCATCGGCATCTTGTACTGCCCGCCCGACATGTAGAGCATCTTCGCGGCGGCGTTCACGACCTCGTCGATGGCGAGCAGCGCGAAGTTCCACGTCATGAACTCGACGATCGGGCGCAGCCCGACCATTGCTGCTCCGACTCCGACGCCGGCGAATCCGAGCTCAGTGATCGGCGTATCGACGATGCGCATGGGCCCGAACTCGTCGAGCAGTCCTTTCGAGACCTTGTACGCGCCGTTGTACTGGGCGACTTCCTCTCCCATGAGAAAGACGCGGTCGTCGCGCTGCAGCTCTTCGCGGAGCGCCTGCGTCAGGGCGTCTCTGTAGGTGACTACGGCCATCAGGAGCTCGTGTCCGTGTAGACGTCAGTGTACAGCTTCTCGAGCGCCGGCTCGGGACTGGCGTCGGCGAAATCCCACGCGTCCTGCGCGATCGCCTTCGCTTCGTCGTCGATCTTGCGCATCTCGCCTTCGGTGAGCTCGCCCGACTCGTACATCTTGTTGTGCAGGACCAGAATCGGATCGCGCTTCATGTTCTCTTCCAGCTCGTCCTTGGTGCGATAGGTGCCGCTCACCGCGTCCGACATCGAGTGACCCATGAAGCGGTAGGTTCTCATTTCGATCAGCGTCGGCCGCTTCTCCTTTCGCGCTCTCTCGATTGCGCGACCCATGCACTCACGAACGGCGAAGACATCCTGGCCATCGACGGATTCCCCCTCCATTCGATAGCCCTTGGCGCGAATGAGCACGTCCTCGTTCGCGGTCGAGCGCGAGATCGCGGTGCCCATGCCGTACCGGTTGTTCTCGATGATGAAGACGACAGGGAGCTTCATGAAACGCCCCGATGTTGACCGCGGCCTCGCCGAAGAAGCAGACGCAGAGCTGATTTCCACGCCGATACTTGATGGCGAACCCGACGCCGGCGGCGACCGGGACGTGACCGCCAACGATGCCGTGTCCGCCGAGGAAGTTGGTCTTGGCGTCGAAGATGTGCATCGAGCCGCCCTTGCCGCCTGAGCATCCGTCCTGCCGGCCAAACAACTCCGCCATCACCGATCGAGGGCTGATCCCGCGCGCAAGAGCCTGGGCGTGGTCGCGATACGCGGTGATCACGTAGTCGTCGGGGCGAATCATCGACATCACGCCGGTAGAGATCGCTTCCTGTCCGATGTAGAGGTGACAGAAGCCACCGATCTTGCCGAGCGCGTAGGCTTCGGCGCAACGCTCCTCGAAACGGCGCTGCAGCAGCATCGAGCGAAGGAGCTCCCGGCGAACCTCTGGGGTTGTTCCCGTGGCGTCGCTGCCCTGTCCGGCGTCGGCACCGTTGTCTCCGGGCGCGCCTTTGTCTTTCCGCTTCTGGCCGGTCGCGGGAGGACGCTTGGCTTCAGTGCTCATACGCCTGCCGCCTGCACCTGCTCCCACGCGTGGTAGCTGGAGCGTACGAGTGGACCCGATTCAACATGCCGAAATCCCATTTCCATTCCAATCTCGTACAGCTGCCTGAATTCCTGCGGCGTGTAGTAGCGATCGAGTGCGATATGCGCCTCGGAAGGGCGGAGGTATTGTCCGAGAGTGAGGATGTCGACGTCGACTTCGCGCAAATCGCGCATCACCGCCACCACCTCCTCGATCGTCTCACCCATTCCGAGAATCATGCCGGTCTTGGTCGGGATGTCCGACGCGATGCGCTTGGCATAGCGAAAGATCTCCATCACTCGGGGATATCGTCCGCCCGGTCGCGCTTTCTTGTAGAGTCGAGGGACTGTTTCGGTGTTGTGGTTATAGATCTCGGGGCCGGCCTCGAGCACGGTTCGAATGCTATCCTCGTTACCCTGGAAATCGGGGACTAGAACTTCGACCGAACAACCCGGAATGCGTTCGTGAATCTGGCGGATGGTCTCGGCGAAAACCCAGGCGCCGAAGTCCGGGAGGTCGTCCCGATCAACCGACGTTATCACTGCATGCTGGAGTCCCATCTCGGCGATTGCGCGGGCAACCCGATGTGGCTCCGCAATATCGTACTTCGGCGGGCGCCCGTGAGCGACGGCGCAGTACGCGCAGTTCCTGGTGCAGACGTCACCCAGAATCATGAAGGTCGCGGTGCCGTGTTCCCAGCATTCGCCGACGTTGGGGCAGTGCGCTTCCTCGCACACGGAATGGAGGTCCAGCTCACGCATCAAGTGCTTGAGCCGCATATAGTTGGGGCCACCGGGCGCCTTGACCTTGAGCCACGGTGGTTTGCGCTCGGGAAGCGGCTCGGAGCGGTGACGCCCCATGATCTGATAGAGAGTGTCTGGCATCTTTGGCGGCTCGCGAGGAGAGAATCCGTCGAGCTCAAGCAATCTACATCAAAAACGGTCGGGGCGAAATTGCGCCAGGTCGTGGCTAAGTGGTGTTCCAGTCACGAGATCGGCGATTATATCCCCCGTCAGGGGGGCCATTAGGACGCCGTTGCGCGAATGTCCGCAGGCGTAAAGGAGCGACGGACGCTCTGGATCGGCGCCAAGGATCGGGAGCATGTCCGGGGTAACGGGCCGAAGTCCGGCCCACGCCGTGGGAATCCCGGACGCCGAGAGTCGCGGGCAAATCTCTTCCGATGCGGCGCGCACTTTCCTTATGCCTTCGCTAGTGGTCGACGTGTCGAACCCCACGCTTTCCATCGTGCTTCCACCGATGATGTGATCTCCCCGCGGGACGACGTATCCGCGCGGTCCGTAGGCGACGTGGCGAAGGGGAGCGGGAGGGGAAGAGATCGAGTACGAAACCAGCTGTCCGCGCGCCGGTTGCACCGCGCGAGCGAATCGCGCTCCGGCGACCTGTCCGACCCACGCCCCAGCGGCGAGGACGACGTAACGCGCGTTGTAGGTGGCGCGTGATTTCGTAGTCACAGTGGCGGAATTCGTGTCCGCGTCGATCGCCGTCGCGAGGTCCTGCACCGTCTCGATGCGACTGTTCGCTGAGGCAAGCCGCTGCAAGGCGGCGAGAAGTGCGACGTTGTCGACTGCGCCATCATCTGGATTCAGCATGGCGCCGAGGGCGTGCGACAGGGTTGGCTCGATCGCCTGAAGTTCCCTTGAATCGAGCCAGCGAGTGGTGGCGAGCGCCGTCTTTTGCAGCCCCCGAATCCCTTTTTCGCTCAGCGCGACTTGAAGGATTCCGAGCCGGTTGAGCGGAACCCTGATTCCGGTGCGCTCGGCCAAGAACTCGATGTATGAAGGGTAGCGATCGCGCGCGGCAATTCCGAAATCGTGGGCCGGGCCGGTCGCTCTCTCAACAGAGGGAGCGAGCATTCCCGCGGCGGCCGGAGACGCTTCGCCTGGCATGTGCTCACCAATCAGAGTGACCGAAATCCCACGCTCGGCCAGAGCTACAGCTGTAGTCAGGCCAATCAAGCCTGCGCCGACTACGATTACGTCGCCGGTCAGGGTGTGGGCGCCTCGCGTTTCCTCTCGTGAAACAACGCGGCGCGTTGTATCGTAGGGATACCAGTCACCGTTTTGGAGAACCTCATGTTACGCGCCATCTTCATGATCGGCCTATTCGCCATGCTGGGCCTGTTTGCCGTGGGCATGGTGTTCAAGCTATTCGGCGGACTCGTCGGTCTCACCTTTTTCATTGTCGGACTCGCGATCAAAGTTCTGATCGTCGGCGGGCTGCTTTACTTCGGAATTCGGGTGTTGAGTCCGGGTACCGCTCAGAGACTTAGGGAGAGGTTCGCGGGGACGAGGCTGACTCGGTACTAGTCCGGAACTGCAACTGAACAGGCGGGAGGCATCAGTAGGTAAGTTGCCAGCCTGTCAGTTCACTACGCCGGGACTTGCCTCTGTGGCATTCAAGGCAAAGGCAGTTGCTTGTGCTTTGATATAGCAGTAGTAAAGTCCGGGCGTAGTGAACTAAAAGGCTGGCATCTCTCCACACTGACGCCTCCCGCCTGTTCAGTTGCCGTCTCACCCTCCCTCTAGCGCCTCCACAACCCCCCAAACCAACAGAGGCACCATGATCTCATGGTGCCCGGTAATCTCGTAGCCCTTGCCGCTCCCCTGGGTCGGCCGCTGCACGACGTTCACGCGCGGACGGTAGTGGCGCTGCATGTCGAGATCGCAGGTCGTGAAGGCCGTCGGCTTTCCATCGTTCAGGTTTCGCGCGATGGTGAGCGCCTTCAGAAACACCTCGGGCATGATGACCGCGCTGCCCAGATTGAGGACTACGCCTCCATCGTGGAGAGCGGGGAGCGACGCCGCGAGCCGCCGGAAATCGCGGTGGCTGGTGTCGCCGATTGCGGCGCCGTTCGTGGCGGGGTGCTGGTGTATGATCTCGGCGCCGAGGGCCGCGTGGACTGTGCAAGGGATTCCGAGCCGCTGCGCGGATAGCAGCACAGACAGCTCCGGATTGGAAAGCGAAGTCTCCTCGAGCGCGCGCGCCAGCGCCTCCCCCATCCCCCAGCCGCTCTGCATTCCGGCGATGAAAGCCTCGTTCATTCCGCGGCCGGTTTCCTCGGCCATCCCGAACGTGCCGTCGACGAGTCCTCGCGCGACATCCTCCGATGTCGCGCCGAAGCGCGCGATCTCGTAGTCGTGGATCGCAGCGGATCCGTTCATCGCCAGGTGAGTGATCACGCCGCGATTCATGAGATCGATCAAGAGCGGAGCGAGCCCGGTCTTCACGATGTGTCCACCGAGCATCACTACCACCGCGCGCTCGTTCTTCGTGGCCGCGGCGATGGCGTCGACGACGCGGAGAAAATCCCGCGCTACCAGAACGTCCGGCAGGGACTTGAGGAAGGCCGAAAAGCTGCGGTCCTTGCCGGGGGGCGAAGCGAACTCGGCGGCCGCCACCTTGTTCGGGCGGCGCTCGATAGGAACGGTACGGACCTTGGACAGGTC
>Ga0307305_10000717_pt1 | contig 12443 bp, 11 predicted proteins | sample ER_DNA_186_FD_194512 | JGI IMG/M metagenome (GOLD analysis project Ga0307305, IMG submission 194512) | Bulk soil microbial communities from the East River watershed near Crested Butte, Colorado, United States - ER_DNA_186 | ecosystem: Environmental > Terrestrial > Soil > Floodplain | place... | reverse complement strand
CGGTCCGGGTCTCCCGGACGACGTCTCCCCGGTCGGCGAGGCGGAGCTCCGGCGGCGTCATGAGCTCGGCGACGCGCCGATCGTCCTCACCGTCTCCGCGAAACGGCCGCACAAGAACCTCGAGCGCCTGCTCGAAGCGATCGCGCTCGTCCAGGCCGTTCCCGAGCCGGTGCTCGTGGCGCCCGGGTACGAGACGGTCTTCGAGCCCGAGCTGAGGCAGCGCGCGGGCGAGCGCGTCCGCTTCCTCGGCTGGGTCGACGACGACGAGCTCGAGGGTCTGTACCGCGCCGCGACGTGCTTCGTCTTCCCCTCGCTCGCGGAGGGATTCGGGCTGCCGGTGCTCGAGGCGATGATGCGAGGGGTGCCGGTCGCCTGCTCGAGGATAGGCCCGCTCGAGGAGGTCGCCGGAGACGCGGCGCGCTACTTCGAGCCGATGGATGTCCAGGACATGGCCCGCGCGATCGATTCGCTCCTGTCCGACGCAGACTTGCGCGCACGGCTCGCGGAGGCGGGCCGGGAGCGCGCGCGGCAATTCGGCTGGGCGCGGACGGCGGAGGCGACGATCGCGAGCTACGCGCGCGCTCTCGCCTAGCGCACCGCGGCGCGGCGGCGCAGGCCGTCGCGAAAGCCGAGCTCCGAGTTGATCGCCCCCTCGGGCAGGCGTTGACGCGCGCCTGCAGCCTCTTTCCAGCCGCGCACGCGGCCGCGAGCAGCAGCGAGGTCGCGCCCGGTGACCGTCTCCATCACCGTCACGCCCGCCTCGACGGCGAGCGCCCAGCCAGCCGTCGTCAGGCCGTGCCCGAGCACGCCGTACTTCCGGAGCATGTACGCGCGCGACGCACCTGCGATCTCCACCTGCCGGCGGGAGCGATGCCCGATCGTGGCCGAACCGAGATGGATGCCGGTCGCCTCCGGCGCGCCGGCCGCGAGCCAGCCGTCGGCGCGCAGGCGCAGTGCGAGGTCGACGTCCTCCATGTAGGCGAACATCCGCTCGTCGAATCCGCCGGCGGCGGCCAGAGCCTCACGCCGGTACGCAGCGGCGCCGCCGCTCGGCCCGAGCAGGTTCTCGTCGTCGATCCGCGTCTCGGGGTACGGCGCTCCCGCGAAGCGCGGATACGCAGCGAGGGTCGCGTCGCACTCGATCCCGTAGTTGTCGATCTCGGTGCGCCCGGGCCTCAGCAGCAGGCCGGTCACCATGCCCACCCGCTCGTCCGCCAGCGGCGCCACGATCCGCTCGAGGAAGACCGGATCGCATTCGACGTCGTTGTTGACGAGCACGACGACCGGCTCCTCCCCGCGCTCGACGCCTCGATTCACGCCGCCCGCGAATCCGTAGTTGCGATCGAGCTCGACGACGTCGACCGCCGGGAAGCGGTCGCGGGCGAACGTGACCGTCCCGTCCGCCGAGCCGTTGTCGGCCACGATTACCCGGTGCGCGACGGTCTGCCGCGCAAGGCTCTCGAGGCAGCGCGCGAGGAGCTCGCGACCGTTCCACGTCGGGATGACGACGTCGATTCCGGTCACACCGGACGGGCGAGCAGGTACCAGACCCGGCCGAAGAACTCGCCTGCGACGCCGTTCGAGACCCCGGCCGGCACGTTGACGCGAAGCTCGCGCAGCCGATGTGTCATCGACGACGTCGACCGCTCCACCGCCCATCCTGCCTGCGCGAGCAGGCGCTGCATGTCCTTCCTCGTGAACCAGCGAATGTGCGTCGCGTCCCGGTGGCCCATGTCGGTGTAGCCGAAGGTGCCGTGCACGATCAGGTCACCGGCGAGCGACCAGTGACGCGCGTTCGGCACCGAGACGTTGAGATGACCGTCGGCCGCGACGAGATCACGGAGCCGCGTCAGAACGGCGCCGGGATCGACGAGGTGCTCGAGGACGTCGTAGCAGAGGATCGTGTCGAACTCGTCGGTGATGCCCATGAGCGCCTCGTGGGCATCGCCGACCTCGACGCGCTCGTAGACCTCCGCCGCCCTCGCCGCGGCCTCGGGCTGGATCTCGACACCCGTGATCCGCGTTGCGCCTGCCGCGCGCAGAGGCCCATTCGCGCCGCCCTCGCCGCAGCCGACGTCGAGCACGCGGCCGAGCGGTCTCGGCAGCTCACTGACGAGGCTCTCGCGCTCCTGTCCGTAGTAGCCGGTCGGCTTCTCGCCGAGAGGAAGTGCTTCGGACATGGGATGCATTCTGACCGTCAGCGGCCTCTCGATCCGAGAAGCGCCTCCTTCACCTCGGGCGGGAGGACGCCCGTGAGCCAGACGACACCGGCGAAGAGCAGCGTCGCGAGCACGAACGCGATGACCGGGGGCACCGGCACGAAGAACGCAAGACAGGCCACTCCGGCCGCCAGCGCGACCTTCCAGGCAAAGGTGAAGTTTGGGAAGAGCAGGCGATCGGACCGCGCAAGCGCGAGGAGGAGCAGGAGGGTGAGGATCGTCTCGCCGACGACCGCTGCCACGGCCGCGCCTACGTCCTCGTAGAGCGGGATCAGGATCAGGCCGAGCGCGATCACGATCGCGAGGGCGATGCCGTTCGCGATCGCCAGGGCGCCCTGCCTACGGATGGCGATCAACGCGAACTGGCAGACGAGGCCGAGGAACACGGCCAGCAGCGCGACGCTCTGGATCCGAACCAACGGCACGGCGTCGAGGTACTGGCTCCCTCCGAGCAGCCTGATCAGCGGCTCGGCCAGGAAGACGACCATCAACACGAGGTACGCGGCGACGATCAGCCCCACTTCGACCATGCGCTGCAGTTGGTAGCGGAGCCGCTCGCGGTTTGCCTCGGCGGTCGCCATCACCGGCAGCGCCACAGAGAGAACGAGCGCCGGGAGCCCGAACAGCGTCTCGTAGATGCGAAACGACGTGGCGAAGAGGCCGGTCGCCCGTGCCGTCGCGAGCAACGACATGAGGATGATCAGGATCCGGAAGTAGAGGACGTTCATCACGAGGAACGCGGCGACCGGGAGCGCCTCGCGGATGAGGAAGCTCCACTCGGACGCTCGGTACGCCGGTTTGACCAGCCAACTCCTGCCCACGAGCCAGGGGGTGATCCCGAGGAGAACGATTCCGACCGCGATCTGCACCGTGAAGAACGGCCCGAGCGAGGCGCCGGCCACGACGAGGAGCGCGATCACGACCACCGCCACCGCCTGCTTGAGCACCTCGGCGATGGTGATCTGGAAGATCCGCAACTCGACCGACAGCGGCAGCATCAAGGTCGCCTGCGCGTTGATCATCACGAGGCCGACCCCGGCGAGTGCCGTCCCGATCACAAGCGTGCTGTCGTAGCCGGCGGCGATGGCGAAGATGACGGCGGCGATGACGCCGATCGGCGTCAGCACCAAGCGTAGCCCGATCAGGTTCTCGAGCAGTTGCCGGCGAGGCTCGCCCCGGGGTCTCAAGGCGAGCTCCCGTGCTCCGACGGCGGTCAGGCCGGCGTCGGTGATTCCGCTCACGATCGCCATCAGCGAGAGCACGGTGACGTAGCGTCCGAAGTCGTCGACGCCGAGGTACCGGAGCAGGAAGACCGAGGCGATTGCCGTCAGGCCGACGCCGAGCCCGTACCCGAGGCCGCGGATCGTCCCTCCGCGGATCACACGCTGCCCAGCCTCGGGCGAGCGCAGGATGTCGTCTGCGTCCGTCTGCATCAGGCTCCCGTGTCGCGGGCCTCGAGGCCGGCTGTTACGACGTGGAGGTCGCGACCGTGGACGAGAGCCGCTCGAGGTCGGCGTCGACCATCATCTCCACGAGCTCGCGGAACGAGACGCGCGGCTCCCAGCCGAGCTGCTCGCGCGCCTTGCTCGCGTCCCCGACGAGGTGGTCGACCTCAGCCGGCCGGAGGAACGCGGGATCCGTCTTCACGTGCTGGTTCCGGTCGAGGCCCGCGTGCGCGAAGGCGAGGTCGGCGAACTCCTCCACAGAATGCTCCTCGCCGGTCGCGATCACGTAGTCCTCGGGCGTCTCCGCCTGGAGCATCAGCCACATCGCCTCGACGTAGTCCCCGGCGAAGCCCCAGTCGCGTTTTGCGTCCAGGTTGCCCAGGCGCAGCTCGTCGGCGAGCCCGAGCTTGATGCGCGCGACGCCGTCCGAGATCTTCCGCGTCACGAACTCGAGGCCGCGGCGAGGGCTCTCGTGGTTGAACAGGATCCCGGACACGGCGAAGAGGCCGTACGACTCGCGGTAGTTGACCGTGATGAAGTGCCCGTAGGCCTTCGCCACGCCGTACGGCGAGCGCGGGTAGAACGGCGTCGTCTCGGTCTGCGGAACCTCGCGCACCTTCCCGAACATCTCCGACGAAGAGGCCTGGTAGAAGCGGATATCCGGGTTCACCCGCCTGATCGCCTCGAGCAGCCGCGTGACGCCAACGGCGGTGAACTCCGCAGTCAGCACGGGCTGGCGCCACGAAGTTGGGACGAAGCTCTGCGCGCCGAGGTTGTAGACCTCCTCCGGCTGCGCCTCCTCGAGCGCCTCGACGAGGGAGGACTGGTCGAGCAGGTCGGCCTGGACGAGCCGAACCCTGTCCGTCAGGTGTCCGATGCGCTCGAAGTTCTCGGTCGACGAACGCCGGACCATGCCGTACACCTCGTAGCCCTTGTCGAGGAGGAGCTCGGCCAGATACGACCCGTCCTGCCCAGTGATCCCGGTGATGAGGGCCTGCTTTGCCATTTACGCGCTCGTCATCCTCTCAGCAACGGCCGCCCGCGCCGCGTCCAGCGCGTCGGCCAGGGTTTGCTCGAGCGGAATGGTAGGCGCCCAGCCTGTCACCGCCCGCACATTCGACGCATCGCCGCAGAGGACGGTGACCTCGCTCGCCCGAAAGCGCGACGGATCCTCCTCGACCTCGATCGGGCAACTCGCGAGCGACACGAGCACGTCGAGCACCTCTCGCATCGCAACCGCGTGCCCGGACGCCACGTTGTAGGTCCCGGCCGGGACGGACGGGTCGAGCAGGGCCTCGTACGCTCGGACCACGTCACGGACGTCCGTGATGTCGCGTCTGGGGCTGAGGTCGCCGACGAGCACCGTTCCGCCCCCGACTTCCTCCGCACGGGCGATCTGGGCGGCCCACGAGCCGACGGCAAACCGTTCGTCCCGTCCAGGCCCTTCGTGCTGGAAGGCGCGTGCCACGACCACGTCGGAGCCGGCACGCGCGAACTGATCCGCGGCGAGCTCTGCGGCCGCCTTGGACGCGGCGTAGGGCGAAGTCGGCCGGAACGGAGCCGTCTCCGGAGTCGGGATCTCGTCGGCCTGGCCGTAGACGTCACCCGTCGAGACCACGAGCACGCGCGCACCGGGTGTATGCGAGCGGACGGCGTCGAGGAGGTTCACGGTGCCGAGCGCGTTCACGCGCCACGGCTCGCCTGTATCCGTCCACGAGGCGGCTACAGACGAGGCCGCAGCGAGATGGACGACGCTCTCCACGCTCGCGGCAGCGACGGCTTCCGCCAGTGCATCCGCATCGGTGACATCAGCGTCCAGCGCGATCGCCCGCGCACCGAGCCGGGCGAGCAGATGACCTCCGACGAAGCCCTTGCTTCCCGTCACCGCGATCGAGCCGGACACGGGCGCGACCCTACCAGCGGGCTATCGTCTCCAGATGCCCGTTGCCCGAGACGCTCGAGGCGCTCGCCCGGTGCTCGTGCACGGATCACGGCGGCTCGAGCAACGCCAGATCGAGTCAAGTCGAAGTCGGCTGCTCGAGACGCTGACAGGCTCGCGCGACATCACGTTCGTACGGTCGATCGGGAACGTCGGCGACGAGCTGATCTGGGCGGGAACGCGTCGGCTGCTGGCCGACGTGGCTTATCGCGAAGTTGGGATCGGCGAGCTAGACGGGGTGTCCGGGGATACGGTGCTCCTGTCGGGCGGCGGTGCCTGGTCGCAGCCATACCATGAGCTGCTCCCTGAAGTCCTCGGCGCGCTGGACGCGTCGTTCGAGCGCGTGGTCGTCCTGCCATCCTCCTTCGACCTGGAGGTCCCCTCGGTCCGACGCGCCCTGGCTCGAACCCGCGGGGTGGTCTTCGCTCGTGAACCTGTCTCGTATCGTCTGATTTCTCAGGTCTGCCGAGCACAGCTCGCGTGCGACTGCGCCTTCTTCTTCGATTTCGTGTCGTATCGGCGCGGCGGTTACGGAGAGCTCACCGCACATCGTGCGGACCGGGAGTCACCCCTGTGGGGTGAGGTCTACGTCGTCGACTCCAGCGGTGAGGAGCGTCTGTTCGCGGCCGGCGTCGAAGGATCGCAAGTTGCTCTGGCTCCTGAAGCTCGTTGCCGGTTCCGGCTCTATTGCGGAACACGGCGGGAGCCTTGCATTGCCGAAGTCCCCGTAGGTGCCGATCGATCCGATTCGGGTAGCGAGGCCGAAGACGGCACGCTGCTAGAAGTCTCGCCTGGAAACGCCGGGGCGATTGTGCGCTGGAGAGTGAAGCGCGGGCTTCCGAGCGACAACGTCGACATCTCCGCGCACTCGCCGAGTCTTGACGCGTGGCTCTGGACGATCGCCCGTCACGAGCGCATCCGCACGGATCGGGCACACGTCATGATTGCCGCGGCGATGCTCGACAAGACAGTCGAAGTCCGCTCCTCGAGCACGCACAAGGTACCGGCGATTGCGCGCTGGAACTTCAACGCCGACGTGTTTGCCGACTCCTAGCAGTGACGATGTGAGGATCTTCGGCTTCTGCATGGTGCGGAACGAGCCGGACATCATTCGGCTGAGCGTCTATCACCATTTGCGCGCGGGCGTCGATCATGTGCTGCTCGTGGACAACCGTTCTTCCGACGAGACACGGGAGATCGTCGAAGAGCTCGGGCGCGGAAGCCGCGTCACCGCGTGGCGGGACGAGTCGGAGTGGCATCAGGAGGCGATGTTCACCGAGCTCGCCCGGGAAGCGGCTCGCCTGGGGGCGGACTGGGTCGTTCCTTTCGACGCAGACGAATTCTGGGTGGCGCCCGGCACAAATCTCCGCGCGCTGCTCTCGACCACGGATGCGGGCGCACTCGAGGCGCCTGTCGTGAACTTCGTCCAGCAGAGGTCCGGGCGAGCGGCGGCTGCCGACGGGCTCCTATCGATGACGCGGCGTGTCGAGCGGCCGATCGGCCCGTTCGAGCGGACGCGCGGGCTCGTCGAATCACGGCAGATCGCCTTCGTGGAGATGCTCTATCCGCCGAAGTTCGTCAGCCGCGCCGGCCGGGAGCTCACGATTGGGCCCGGGAATCATGTGGTCGGGGGCCTGACGGCGCCATCGCAGCCAACGGATTCGCTGCGCTGTCTCCACGCACCGCTTCGCTCAGTTGCGGCGCTGGAGGCCAAGGCCGATCGGGGCCGCCGACAGGCTGCGGCCCGTTGGCCGGCCGACCTCGGGTGGCACGCACGGCATTTCGGGCACATGATCGCGGGCGGCGAGCTCGAGGCCGAGTGGCAGGCGAACACCTACGACGACGCGGGACACCTCGACGTGTTCGGATCCACACGGGACACCGTCGTGGACGAGTCGCTGCGCGACGCCGTCGCGGCCGTGCTCGAAGCGGAGCGACGCCGGCCGGCGATCAAGCGCTTGATCGCCCGCCTGGCGGCCGGCTACACAAACCGGGTCTCTAACACTCGGCCTGTCGCGGCGGAGGCACGCCGAAAACGGGCGTGACCCTACCAGCGGGCTATCGTTCGCTCGATGTCCGTCCTCGATCGGGCGAGGGCCGCGCCCACGGCCGGGGAGCTCGTGCGCTACAGCGCCGCCCTCGGCGCTCGAGGCCTCCTCCGGGGCGGTGGCGGCGAGGCGGCACGGCGGGTCTGGATGCCGCTCGACGTCGACCGGGTGGTCGAGCTTCCGTGGGCCGGCGGGCAGGTCAGCGCGGAGTCGCCGTCGCGCGTGCTCGACCTCGCCAGCCCGAAGTTGCTCGCGGCCTGGCTGGCAGAGCACACCGCTTCGACCGTGGTCGCAACCGACCTGTGGCCGGTCGAGGTCGAACGCTGGCAGCGGCTGATCAGAGCCGCCGACCCATCGGGCAACCGCTATCGGCGGCTCACGCTGGAGTCCGCGGACGGAACGGCTCTCGCCTACCCGGACAAGAGCTTCGACGCCGCCTACAGCGTCTCTGTGATCGAGCACATCCCTGGTGACGGGGACGCGCAGGCGATGTCCGAGCTCGCCCGTGTCCTGCGCCCCGGAGCGCTGCTCGTCCTCACCTTCCCCTACCGCAAGCAGTTCGAGGACGAGTTCGTCGAACACGATCTCTACGGGACGCGCTTCGAGGCCGAGCCGATCTTCTTCTGCCGCCACTACTCCGGTGACGCCGTGCAGGAACGCTTGCTCGCGAATGGCGCATTCGACGTCGTCGAGCAGGTGCTGTGGCGAAAGGAAGGCGTCCCGCAGGCTCAGGCGCGTGCCCACAAGATCATCCCGAGCGGCTGGCCGGTCGGCCACCTCCTCGGGCCCGTCCTCCCGCTGCTCGGACGGCGCGCCATGCGCGTCGGCACCGCGGACGACCCGGCGCCGAACAACGTGCTCGGGCTTGCGCTCAGGCGCCGCTGACGGACGGCTTGGTCATCGCGAGCGCGACCGAGGTCCAGGCCTGCGTGCGTAACCCGAATCGTCGCACGCGCACCGCGATGTGCGGATAGTCGGCGCCGGTGGTCGACGTGACCCGCCCGCCCCCGTGGAGCTCGATCACGTTGCCGCCCGTTTCGGGAGGCTTCGCGTCGAGCGGCTGGACGAGCTCGAGCCCGCTCGGCTCGACGATCTCGGCCATCAGGGTCTCGGGCGTGAAGATCTTGATCGGCCAGGCCACCTTGCTGCCTGCCTCCTGCACCGCGCGCGGGCCGAGCAGGCTCCGCCACAGGAAGCACTCGGTCACGATGAACGCCGCTCCCCCGGGCCGCAGGACGCGTCCGATCTCCTCGGCGGAACGACGGATGTCCGCCCACGATCCGAAGTGCTCGATCGACGAAAGCGAGAAGACCGCGTCGAAGGAGCCGTCCTCGAATTCGAGCTGCTTCGCGTCCATGTGGAGCGCCTCGAGGTGCGACTCGCGGTAGGCGTAGGGCGAGAACGAAGCGGGGTCGTTGAGCATCGTGCGATCGGCTTCGAGCCCACTGAAGATGCCCTCCCCGTAGATGTCCGTCGCCACGACCTTGGCAACGCGGTTCGCGAGCCAGAAGAGCACTGTTTCGTGCCCCGCTCCGACGGAGAGGATCCGCGCGTCCTCGCCCAGCAGGCCCGCGTCTTCGAGGAAGAGCGCCAGCAGCGCGTACTCCCAGTTCTTGCGGTGCACACGCTCCGACGGGTCGAGCCCGGGAACGATGTCGTCGATCCGCTCCTGAACGTCCGGGTCGTCGAAGTCGCGGAGGTCGCAGAGCTTGACGTACTGACGACGGAGCCCGGGCAGCGTCACCCGGCGACGTCCAGCTGCTCGGCGGGCTCGCTGCCGAGCGTCCGAGACAAGACGTCGACGATCCGCTCCGCCGCGTGCCCGTCCCAGAGCGGCGGAACCTGCGTCTCGCGCTCACGCGCCTCGTCCAGCAGGGCCGGCACGTCGCCAATCCGCGCCGGATCGAGCCCGAGCAGCGTGTTCGTGCCCATCGAGACAGTGATCGGCCGCTCCGTGTTCGCGCGCAGCGTGAGGCAGGGCAGCCCGAGGTACGTCGTCTCCTCCTGGATCCCGCCCGAGTCGGTCAGCACTCCAGCCGAGCCGCCGACGAGGCTCATGAACTCGACGTAACCGACCGGCTCGATCAGCCGCAGCCGCTCGGAGGCGACGTCGACGCCGAGCGCCTCGAGCGACGCGCGCGTCCGCGGATGGACGGGGAAGACGACCTCGAGCGCGTCCGAGACGACTTCCAGCTGCGTGACGGCGTCTGCCAGCAGCGGCCCGTCGACGAGGCTCGGCCGGTGCAGCGTGACGACGAGGTAGTCGCCGCGCACCAGGCCGCGAGCTTCCGGCGCACCAGCCGCGTCGATCCGCTCCCGCATCGCGACGAGCGAGTCGATCATCGTGTTGCCGACGTCGTGGATCGCCTCGGCGGGGCAGCCTTCAGCGAGCAGGTTGTCGCGCGCCTCCGGCGAGTGGATGAACAGGAACTGAGAGACCTGGTCGGCGACGATCCTGTTGATCTCCTCCGGCATCGTCCGGTCGAACGAGCGCAGCCCCGCCTCGACATGCCCGACCGGGAGCTGCAGCTTGGCGGCCGTCAGCGCCGCGGCGAGCGTCGAGTTCACGTCGCCGGGGACGAGCACGACGTCCGGCTCGGTCTCGAGCAGCACCGGCTCGAGCCGCTCCATGACGCCCGCCGTCTGCTGCGCGTGCGAACCGGAGCCGACTCCGAGCGCGAAGTCCGGCTCCCCGATTCCGAGCTCCTCGAGGAAGATCTCGGACAGCTCACGGTCATAGTGCTGGCCCGTGTGGACGAGCACGTGCTCGAACTCCTCGCCGCGCCGCGCGAGCTCGGACGCGATCGGCGCGATCTTCATCATGTTCGGCCGCGTCCCGACCGCCGACAGAACTCTGCGCCGCGAGGCCATGGGTCCTAGTACGCGCCGCGGGCGCCGAGCACCGCGGGAATCGTCTTCAGCAGGATCGAGACGTCGAGCCAGATCGACCAGTGCTCGAGGTAGTAGAAGTCGAGCCGGACGAGATCGTCGAAGCCGAGGGCCGAGCGGCCGGCGACCTGCCACAGGCCGGTCATCCCGGGGAGCACGAGGTAGCGCTTGCGGTGCCACGGCTCGAGCAGCTCGTAGTCGCGCACCGGGAGCGGGCGCGGGCCGACGAGGCTCATCTCACCGCTCAGGACGTTCAGTACCTGCGGGATCTCGTCGAGCGAGAAGCGGCGCAGGAACGCTCCGACGCGCGTGATGCGCGGGTCGTCCTTGATCTTGAAGAGCGCGCCCTCGGCCTCGTTGCGACGCTCGAGCTCCGCCTGCTGGGCCTCGGCGTCCGCGCGCATCGTCCGGAACTTGATCATTCCGAACATCTGCTCGTTCAAGCCGATTCGGCTGTCCCGGTAGAAGACCGGCCCGGGCGAATCGAGCTTGATCGCGAGCGCGATGAAGGCCCAGAGCGGGAACCCGACGATCGCGACCAGCGCGCTGACGACGAGGTCGAAGCCGCGCTTCACGAACCAGTCTGCTCCGACGAAGACCGGCGGGCGCAACTCGAACAGCGGCACGCCTTGACCGGGCACGTATTCGCCTCGGCGCTCGATCAGGAGCTCGGTCGCCCGCGGGACGATACGCACCTTCACCCCACGCCTGTGTGCCTGCTCGACGATCTCCATCAGCTCGCGGTCGCTGAAGTCCGAGTCGGTGACGATCAGCTCGTCGACCTGGTGCGCTGCGAGCACGGCCGGCATCGCCGAGGGCGACCCGAGCCGGTGCAGGCCCGCGCTGTCCGGCGAGGTCGAGAGGGCACCGACGAACTCGTAGTCGATCCCGCCACGGCTCGCTCCGAGGGTGCGCCTGAGACGCGCGAGGCCCTCACCGTTGCCGACGAGGATCGCACGCCGCCGGACGCCCGCCACCTTGAGCAGGTCGCCGGTGATCACGTCGTAGCTCCCGCGCAGGAGGCCGATGAAGACCGCGCTCGTCAGGACCGCGGTCGGCGCGAGCCCGTACGTCCGGAAGTTGTGGCCCGTGCCGATCGTGAAGATCAGCGTGACCACGGCGACGAGGGCGAGCGAAGCCAGGATGCGGCCGAATCCGGCTCGCCGCTCGCGCTCGGCATACAGCCCGGCCCGCCAGAAGACGAGCACGGTGATCACGGTCAGGAACGGCAGCCAGTCCGTCTCGACCCTCCAGCGCAGGCCCCACTGGGAGACATCGTTGCCGTAGACGAACGCGCGCAGCGTGAGCGCCGCGTACACGCCCAGGACGAGCCCCACGAGGTCGAGCACGACGAGCGCGGCGACGCTGGCCACGCGCCGAAGCGCGCCCTGCAGAGGCAGAAACGGCGTCGTCGAACGGATGTCTCCGAGCGGGGCGGTCTCGAGATCGGCGTCTCGGGGGCTCGGGGCGGTCTTCGGCGGGTGGGCCGGAGGCGCTTGTTCGGTAGCCACGGGCCGTTTCATGATACGGCCCAGTGGCGCTATTTCGGCATCCGGCGGAAAGCCTGCCAGCTGGGCTTACGACGCCCGGTGGCGGTATAGAGGCCGGACTGCCAGCCGTTTCCGATCCTCGCCTCGTCCTTCATGAGGAACCAGATCATCATGTCGATGCGCGGGTTCGCGCGCGCGATTCCGTACGCCTGCGACAGGTAACTGGCCTGCTTCGCCCAGGACACGCCGAAGTTTCGATCGGGCGGATTCGTCTGGTAGCCGTACTCCGTGATCCAGAGGTGCTTGTTGCCGTAGAGCCGCGTGAGCTCGCGAAGCAGCTCGTTGATGTTCCCGAGCGTGATCGCGCGCGGCCCCGGCGGAGGCTTACGCGGCGACTCGTTCGGATGCTGGTA
>Ga0307305_10000716_pt1 | contig 12469 bp, 13 predicted proteins | sample ER_DNA_186_FD_194512 | JGI IMG/M metagenome (GOLD analysis project Ga0307305, IMG submission 194512) | Bulk soil microbial communities from the East River watershed near Crested Butte, Colorado, United States - ER_DNA_186 | ecosystem: Environmental > Terrestrial > Soil > Floodplain | place... | reverse complement strand
TCCTCCTCGCTGGCTGCGCGTCGCCCGACGAGTCTCTTCCGAACGGCAACGGCGCACTCTCCCTCGCGGCGATCGAGTTCTCGTGCGGCGCTGGTCACTTCCCCGCGGCGGCCCTGTCCGGTCCAGTGGGCGCCGAACGCGCGGCGGATGCGCCCCGCGGCGGCCCTGTCCGGTCCAGTGGGCGCCGAACGCGCGGCGGATGCGCCCCGCGGCGGCCCTTCGCGCCCTCGTTGATGCGCCGCCAGTGGCCGGCCGGCTGCCTGTGGCGGACTACCGATTACTCGTCAGCACCCAGACATCGACCGAGTACGCGGCGGCGTCCGATCAGTTCGACGCCGGTCTCGCCTATGTCCGGCTCGAGCTCGGGCCGGCGGGCTGGACAGCGAAGGAATTCGGCGACTGTCGGCCACAGGCGGTCTTCAACGGCCTCAACTCAGCGACCTGGCATCTCGCCCCGGATGTCCCATTTCCGAACCGTGCATCGACGCGGTTCACGGCCCTCGTCTCCGAGATGACATGCACGAGTGGCCGGTCGGCCGACGGCAGGGTCCTTCCGCCCGCGATCCTGGCCAGCGCGACCGAGGTCGTCGTCATCTTCGCCGTCCGGCCGCCGCAGCCCAGCGCCAATGGGCTCGAGGCATGTCCGGCTCCGCCACCGACCCGCATCGAAGTGACGCTTCCGGAACCGCTCGGCAACCGACCTCTGCTCGACGGCGGCGTCAGCCCGCCTGCCGACCCCCATCCGGAGATCGCCCCCATAGACAATCCGATCGTCGATACGACCCGCTGACGCGGTGCGACGCTGCCGCGCCGGGCCGGCGTCGGGATCGCTGATACCATCCCCGCGGGCCCTCCCAGCATGGGATCGGGCCCGTTCGGCGTGGCATGCGCCGGGCGACGAACGGGAGATCGAGTGAAGATCGTCGTCGGCCTGGGAAATCCGGGCGACCAGTACGCGAAGACGCGACACAACATCGGCTGGATGGTCCTCGACCGGCTTGCCGATCGAGCCGGCTGGGCCGGCAAAGGTCGGACGCGCGACGCGGCCGCGATCGCGATGGGCCGCTACCGGGGCCTCGACCTGACGATCGTCAAGCCACTGACGTTCATGAACGAGTCGGGCCTCGCGGTGCGCAAGGTGCTCGCCCGCGAGCACGCCCCGCTCGTCGATCTCCTCGTCGTCGCGGACGACTTCGCGCTGCCGTTCGGCAAGCTCCGCTTCCGGGAGGGCGGCGGGCCCGGCGGCCACAACGGCCTCCGTTCGATCATCGACGAGCTCAGCACAGAGAGGTTCAGCCGGCTGCGCATCGGGATCGGGGCGCCAGGGCGCGGCTTCATCGATCACGTCCTGACTCCATTCGCGCCCGACGAGCGGGCCCGCCTCGACGAGCTCCTCGACGCGGGCGCCGACGCGGTCGAGGAATGGGCCCGGCATGGTACGAGCAAGGCCGCCAACCGCTTCAATATGTTCGAGCTTCGGCCGGCCGACGCCGACATGATCGCGCCGCCCGGTGCGGTCGACGGTCCCGCCGGGGTCGATGGCATCCGCCGGACCAAGACCGGCTGGCGCCGGGTCAAGCCGCCCGAGGAGGCCGGGTGACAGCGCCGCTCCGCGGCAAGCGGGGCAAGGAGCGGCGGCTCGGCGATCGGATCGCAACGGAGCTGGCTGCCCGCCACCCAGCGATCGATCCGGCGACCGAGGTCGACTTCTACATCGGCGACGCCGAAGCGAGCATCGAGGACGCCCGCGATGCCGAGCGCCGGGCGACCGAGGCCGCATCACGCGGTGACGGGGCGAAACGCGGCGGGGCCGACGGCAAGACGCGAGGGGCGCGAGCGGGAACAGCCGCGTCGGCTTCGGCGCGTGGGTCCAGCCGCGGTGCCGGACGACGACCACCGGACCTGAGCGCGCTGCCACCGCTGCTGGCGGCGACCGGTTCGTTCGGGAGCCTGCGGGAACGTCTCGCGATCGCGGCGGGCGCGGAGCCAGCAACAGGCCGTCAGGTCGGGCGCCACGCCGGGCTCACGTCGGTGCCGCACGGCGCGAAGTCGTATCTCGCCGCGACATTTGCCCTCGTCGCCGGCGGGGAGCGGCTCCTGTGGATCGCCCGCGACGCCGAGATCGGCGACCGTGTCGCGGAGGAGCTGGCGGCGTGGCTCGGTGACGAGGCAGCGGTGACGACGCTCGAGCCGCGAACCGCGCTCGCCTACGAGCGGAGCGAGCTCGTCGCAGACGAGACCGCGGCGCGGGTTGCTGCCCTATCGGCCTGGCGGAGTGGCCGCGTCCGGATTCTCGTGGCCAGTGTCCAGGCCCTCGTCCAGCACACGATCGACCCCGAGGACCTGCCGGCCGAGCCGCGCGAGCTGCATGTCGGTGGCCGTCTTCACCAGGACGCGCTGCTCCGCGAGCTCCTCGACCTCGGCTACGCTCCGACGGCCGAGGTCGCCGGTCGTGGCGAGTTCTCGCGCCGTGGCGGCATCGTCGACGTCTTCCCGCCGTCGGCGCCGCTGCCAGTCCGGGTCGAGTTCTTCGGTGACGAGATCGACTCGCTGCGCGCCTTCGACCCGACCGATCAGCGGGCGGTCGGTCCGCTGGAGCGGGTGACCCTGCTCCCCGCGTCGGAGTTCCTTCACCCTCGCGACGGAGTGGCCGCGCTCCGCGAGCGCCTCGCGACCATCGGCCGCACCGCCGCCGCGCGGCTTCCGGAGCGCCTCGCTGCCGACCTCGAGAGGTTCGAAGCCGGCGAGACGAGCCGAGCGCTGAACGTCGGCGACGCCGCCGAGATCTGGGCGCCGCTCCTCGCGCCCGCGAGCGGGCTCGACCACGTCCCGCAGGAGACGCTCCTCGTCCTCGACGAGCCCGGCGATCTCGCCGAGGCCGCCGAGTTCCTCTGGCGCCAGGCCGACGAGCGACGCGCGGAGCTGGTCGAGAGTGGCGACCTCCTGAAGAACTGGCCGTCGACCTACCTCGGGCCGCGCGACTGGAAGACGAGACTCCTGGCCGGCCGGACCCTCGAGCTGACGTGGGAATCGGAGCCCCCGGAGGGCTCGTCCATGGCCGGCCGAGGCCTGAGCTCGGGCGACCTGTTCGGTTGGCGCGAGCCTCAGCTGCCCGCCGGCCGTGCCGGCGCCATCGCGGAGGCGGTGGAACGCTGGCAGGTCGACGGAGCGAGGATCGTCCTCGCCTCCGACCAGGCGCCTCGCCTCGCCGAGCTGCTCGAGGACGCCGGCCATCCCGCGGCGGTCGTCCATGCCCCAGAGGCACCGCCACCCGGTGCGATCGCCCTCGTCGAGCGCAGCCTCAACGGCGGTTTCGCCGGCGGCCCGGACGGACTCGCCTTCGTCACGGATCGGGAGCTGTTCGGTAGCGTCCGCGTGCGCCGCCCGAAGGCCATGCGCCGCGTCGTGCCGCGCGACATCCTCGAGCGCCTTACACCGGGCGATCTCGTCGTCCACATCGATCACGGCGTTGCCCGTTACGAGCGGATGCTCCGTCGCGGCAACCAGGCCGAGGGCGAGGACCGCGATTACCTCGAGCTGAGCTTCCACGGCGGCGACAAGATCTTCGTGCCGGTCGAGCAGATCACCCGGATCTCGCGATACAGCGGCGCGGAGCGCCCCCAGCTGAGCAAGCTCGGCGGCACTGAGTGGCTGAGAACGAAACAACGCGTAGGCAGAGCCGTCACGGACCTCGCCGACGAGCTCCTCGAGCTCTACTCCGCGCGAGCAAACACGGAGGGTCACGCGTTCGCGACCGACACGCCGTGGCAGGCGGAGATGGAGGCCTCCTTTTCCTACGAGGAAACCCCCGACCAGCTGCGGGCTGCCGCCGAGGCCAAGCTCGACATGGAGGCCGGCCGACCGATGGATCGGCTCGTCGTCGGCGACGTCGGCTACGGCAAGACCGAAATCGCCCTGCGGGCGGCGTTCAAGGCGATCCAGGACGGCAAGCAGGTCGCCGTTCTCGTCCCGACGACCGTCCTCGCGGCCCAGCACCACCAGACCTTCTCGCAGCGGTTCGCGGCCTTCCCGATCAAGGTCCGGCTGCTGTCGCGGTTCGTCGCCCCGGCGGAGCAGAAGCGGACGATCGACGGCCTGACGGACGGTTCGGTCGATCTCGTCATCGGGACCCATCGGCTGCTCTCAAAGGACGTCAAGTTCCGCGATCTCGGGCTCGTGGTCGTCGACGAGGAGCAGCGGTTCGGTGTCGCCGCGAAGGAGCGCCTGAAGCAGCTCCGGCGCGAGGTCGACGTCCTCACCCTGTCGGCAACCCCGATCCCGCGGACCCTCAACCTCGCCCTCGCCGGCGTCCGCGACATGTCGGTCATCGAGACGCCGCCGGAGGATCGGCTGCCGATCCAGACACGGGTCGCCGAGGCGTCGGCCGGCCTCGTCCGCGACGCGATCCTGCGCGAGCTCGATCGGGGCGGGCAGGTCTTCTACGTCCACAACCGGGTCGAGACGATCGAGGCCCAGGCCGAGCAGTTGCGGCGGATGCTGCCGAGTGCCCGCTTCGTCGTCGGTCACGGCCAGATGCCGGAAGGCGCGCTCGAGAAGGTGATGATCACGTTCGCCGACGGGGCGGCCGACATCCTCGTCTGCACGACGATCATCGAGTCCGGGCTGGACATCCCGAACGCGAACACGATCATCATCGACCGGGCGGACACGCTCGGGCTCGCCCAGCTCTACCAGCTCCGCGGGCGTGTCGGGCGCTCGTCGCGGCGGGCCTATGCGTACCTGCTCTACCGGCGGCGCGAGCGGATGAGCGAGGAGGCCCGCAAGCGATTGCAGGCAATCTTCAACGCGTCGGAGCTTGGTGCCGGCTTCCAGATTGCGCTCGCGGACCTCGAGATCCGCGGCGCCGGGAACATCCTCGGCGGCGAGCAGTCCGGGCACATGGCCGCGGTCGGGTTCGATCTCTACTCCCGGCTGCTGGCCGAGGCGGTCGAGGAGCGCAAGGCGCGGCGCGAGGATCGGGCGGCGCGGGTCGAGCGGCCGCAGGCGGTGGTTGACCTGCCGCTCGAGGCCCATCTGCCGAACGACTATGTTTCCGAGGAATCCCAGAAGCTCGAGCTCTACCGACGGCTCGCCCGAGCTCGCACGGCGAGCGACCTGGCGGCGTTCCGCCAGGAGGTGACCGACCGATTCGGCCCGATGCCGACGCCGGTCGTGCGGCTGATCGAGGTCGCCGAATTGCGGCTGGCGGCGGAGGCGGCAGGGGTCGCCTCGATGTCGCGCGAGGAGGGTCAGCTTGTCGTCCGGTTCGGGGAGGGGATGACACGGGCGACGGCGATGCGGCTCCTTGCCGGCGGCGGATTGCCGGGCGTCCGTCCGTCGGAGGTGACGTTCGCCTCGAACCAGGTCCGGATCCGGTTGCCGCGCGATCCGTCGCGAGCCTGGGGTTTGACGCAGGCGGTGGTGGCTCGGCTATCCGCGGCTCCGACGGAGGTGACCGCGTGAGTGCTTCGCGGCCGGGCGGCCGCGTCCCGCGCCTGGAGCTCTCGATCGATTCCGACGAGGAGCTCGCGGCGCTAGAAGGCGCGCTCCTTGCCGCTCGCGCCAGCGAGCTCTCGCAGATCCGTCGCCGCGCCGACCGGCTGTCATTCGGCTACGGCAGCGACACGGCCCGCGAAACGATGAACGACGAGGTCGACCAAGCCGAGCGCCGCTGGACGATGCTCGATCGGCTGATCGAGTCGCTCAAGACCGCATCGCGCGAGGACGGCAAGTGACAGGACGCATTGCGACGTCGCCGTCGCCTACCTCGTCGGCTACTGAACGCAAAACTCGTTGCCTTCCGGATCGTTCATGCGTACCCAGTACTCGCCGTCGCGCTCGATCGCACCGCGTTTGTCCGTCGCGCCCAGGGACTTGAGGCGTGCGACCTCGGCATCGACGCGCTGCTTCCGATCATCGAGGGGGACTTCGCGTCCGCCTGAAACGTTGAGGTCCATGTGCATTCGGTTCTTCGCGCTCTTGCCCTCGGGAACGCGCTGAAAGTAGATTCGTGGCGCCTTGCCGTCCGGATCGACAATCGCCGACGCATCATTCCAGCGATCCTCCGGAATGCCCTGTTCACGCAGGAACGACGGCCAACTATCGAATCCTTCCGGCGGCGGCTGAATCCGATACCCGAGCGCCTCTGCCCAGAATCGCGCCTCTCGGTCTGGATCCGCCGTGTCGAACACGAGTTGGATCGGCGTAGTCATCGGCGTTTCTCCATTGAGCCGGCAGTGCTGAGACGCATTGTCCGTCTGTCGATCCCGATCGCGAGCGGCCCCTCGCGCGATCTCGACCTCGGGTGACATTCCCGCACGCTGGCTGAAGCTGGGGTGATGACCCCTAGAGACGATCGGCGGTGCTCGTGGGTCGCACCACCATCGCGGTCCGCCCGCGACCGTCGCGCAACCGCCGTGCGATGAGCGCCAGGCCGACGAGGAACATCGCGCCGCCGATCGTGGAAACGGCCGCGGTAAGGCCCTGCGCGGTGTCGAAGAATATCTCGGAGAACAGGCTCGCGATCGGCGTGCCGTTCACGCCGGTGGCAAAGGCCCAGTTCAGCGCTGGGCTGAAGGCGATCAGTCCGCCGACGACGACATAGGCGGCGCCGATGACCGCACTCTGCGACCACCAGCCGGCAAGAGCGAGTGCGAGGACGGCGGCTGGAGTCAGGATGTGAGCGGCGGCCAACCCATAGAACAAGGTGGCGGCGGACCCCGGAAAGGACGTTGTCTCCGCGTCGCGGTAGTGCTGCAACTGCGTTGCGTCAAACCATTGCGCGACGAGCAGCACCACGATCGGCAACGCCGCCGCAACGAGAAACTGGATCGGGCGGTTTCGCATCCGCTTAGTCCTCTGAGCCCGGAGAGAAGAGGCATGCGCCGACGGTGAGGATCATGCTCCCTCCACCAACCGTCGTCGTGGAACGTGGACCGTCACGTGCTGGCTGACGTCCCGTCCTTTATCGCACGCTCCTTCCGACGCTGGTGACATTCCCGCACGCTGACTGATCGCGTGATGCTGTCGCCCATGCCAGGTCGTACGCTGAGCCGGTGAGGCGGCTTCCGTTCGACGTCCAGCGCGACCTGTATTTCTACCTGACGCTTGTCGCCTTCCCGAACGCGGTCGAACGAATGGCGCTCGCCAATGGAACGCTGCTGGATCCTGATCACCTCTTCTGGGGCTTCGGAATTACCCGGTCGCGGTACCGGGGAGGACCCGGGCCCGGCGACTCCGGCCTTGGTTCTAGGATTCCGAGACGACCGCCCGACGGCTCCGGCCTTGCCGACATCGAGTTGAACGAGCCGACCTCATCCCCTGACGCCGACCGCGCAGGCCTGCTTGGCGGGTGACATTCGCGGACACCGAGCGAGCGCATGGTGCTGTCCCCCGTCCGGCTCAGGGGCACCGGTGCCGCGGTTCCAGTACCCCTCCGGAGTACTTCTTCAGCGATCCGACGTAGTCGGGGCGGTGACATTCGTGAAGGCTAGCGATGGCGTTCCAAGGACGTCCGTTGACTCGTCTGACGCTCGCCATGCGTGATATCGGCGCTTCGTTGATCCCACGGGCCGTGAGGCTCGTGATTCTCGGCGCAGGCGTGGTCGCCGCCTGCAGCACAACGATTCCGCCTTCAGCTCCTGCGAGCGACTCAACGCCATCCAACTCCGTCTCAACGCTTCCCTCGACAACGCTGACGGCGTTGCCGACTTCGACAGCCGTCCCGACCGCGATGGCGTTGCCCACGCTCATCTCGCGTTGCGTAAGACAAGGCTCTGCCGCGTTTCCGGGCGTCGTTGAGGCCCGGCCCGATGGCTGGTTCGGCCAGAGCGAGATCGCGACGCCCCCTGACTTTCCCACTACCGGTGGACAGGTGTACGGACCGCACGGTGTCGAGGTCCCGCCCCGCGAGGGACCCAGCCGACTCGCTCTGTACGAGACCTTTCCTGCCAACGACGCCTACTTCACGAGCCGGATCGAACAATCACGCAAGCGCAATGGCAAGCCGATCGCAGTGACCGTGTGCGGCGAGGCCACCAAGGTCTGGCTGACCGAATCGACGGGCGAGGTCATCGTCGGCTGGACCGATCGAGACAAGAGCGACGTTCTGGTCGCGAACACGGCGGACTTCACGGTGCAGGAACTGGTCGATTCCGCCGAGAGCGTCTATGACTGCTGCGGCTGACCCGTTAGCGGCCGGCCATGTGCTGTCACGTGACATTGCCGAACGCCAAGCGAACAGAGGGTCAAACCCCCAGCACCGGTCGTTTCATATCCGCCCCTCTCGAGTACGCCGCATCGGGAGCTGCGTCGAGGTCATCCGCCGTTGACGTGGTCGCTCTCTATGGCGATGAGGTCGGTCGCGGCGATGGGCCACACCTCGAGGCCAGCGTGTGCCAGCAGCCCGTGGACCAGCGCGACTGATCCGCCGAGGTAAGTCGAGTCGAGGTCGGTGTCCGACGCAACGAACCACGCGCGGTCCGCAGGCCACAACAGGTTGGGCGGCTCCGCGTGAAGCCGGTCTCGGGCCGGCTTCCAGCCGACCTCGGCGGCCAACGAGAGCGGGCCGCGACAAGCGAGGTAGGTCCGGTTTTCGAGTTCGAGCACCTCCGGACCCGCCCACGCCTCGACCGGCCAGCCGTAGCCTTCCCACACGCCGATGAAACAGTCGTCGGGCGTGCTCGTGTAGGCCGCGAGCACCTCGAGAAGCGCCGACAGGCTGGCCGCTGGCAGGCCGTCGGCATCGGGCGGAGCGACGAACGGTGGGGGTCGGTCAACATCTGTCGCCGGGGCCGCCAGCGTCTCCCACTGCGCGAGCGCGTGGATCGTCCGGCCCGACCAGGCGGCGACCGCATCCCAACGCACCGGGGTGTCCCTCCGATCCGACGCCGCCCAAGCCGGATGGAGGAGACGCGCGTACCGCGCGAAGACGACCGGGACAAGCGATCCAACCTCGTGGGCGTTGAACGGTCGCCGGTTCTCGACGATCCAGGCAACGTCGACAGTTGGCAATCTCGGACGCGTGTCGCGCGGCTGGCGTTGCCGGAGATGGAACCTCATGGTCAGATTGTGACTCGGACGTGGCGGCACACGAGTCGAACCTGGGGACATTTCCACATGCTGAGCGACATCAGGATGCTTAACGTCGATGCTGTGACTGGCTCATTGAAACTCTCGCCTCAGGCCCCCAGCCAGCCTCGCGGCGTTTGGCACCGAGCGGAGGTGGGCGCATGAGCTGGATGATTGAGAGCGTTCACGAGGCGGACGTTGAGCCCGCGGCGGTGTTCGCCCTGTACGCCGATCCAGCGTCCTGGAGCCAGTGGGGTCACAACGCAACCTTGGCTCGGGCGAACGGCCCGCTCGTGGAGGGCGGAACGGTCGACGTGAGGGCGGGCTACGGCACGGTCTACCACTGCTTGATCCGTCGCCTCGAGCCGGGGCGTGCGCTCGAGCTTGTTGTGCGGCCCGCGTTCATGACCATCATCAACGTGTACGAGGTCGAACCCGGCACGGGCGGAGCCCGAATTCGCCATGCGTTCGAGGTGTCGGGGCCGCTCGCGTCGGTAACCCGTCTCCTCGGCCTCGACCGGATCTACCAGCGCCGGCTGGACGAGGAGGTTGCGGCCGTCGCTCGGATGGCTGCGAACCCGGCAGATTTCGATCGAGACGAGAAATCGACCCCTCAGGTCTCGCTGCCGGAGCGGGTGTGGCACCGGCTGGGCCGTTTGCTGCGTGGGGGCCGGGAGGGCCAGTAGGGACGCTGATCCGCCATGCAAACGCAATGGCGATGCTTCCTGAACCATCGGGTGACATTCCCGAACCCTGCCTGTCGGCTTCCCGAGTACCACCGGTATGGTGTACGGACCAGACCAGATCGCGGTCCCGCCGGCCGAGGGGCCGGGAAGGCTGGCCTTCTACGAGACGTTTCCGGCCGACGAGGCGTATCTCGAGAGCCGGATCGAGGCATCGCGTAAACATGGAGGTCGCGCCCAGGCCGTCGTTGTGAACGGAGATGCGGCTGAGGTTTGGCTCGACGAGACGACGGGCGACCTCCTGCTCGGTTGGACACTGCCAGGGAAGAGCGAGTTTCTCGTCGCGAATACGGCCGACTTCACGGTGGCGCAATTGGTCAAGTCGGCCGAGAGCGTCTCGGACTGCTGTGGTTGATCGGAGACCAGGGAGTGGCTCATGTTTGGGCTGGTCCCACGTGACATTCCCGGACGCTGAGTGATCGCGGCCGAAGGCACTTGACCCTGCCTGTCGAGTCGGTCATACCTCCGGCATGCGAATGACGGCAGCGACCCTCCTCATTGCCGTCTCCCTGCTGAGTGCCGCAGCCATCGCGGCTTGCTCGGGACCTTCGTCGAGTCGACAGTTCAGCGCCGTTCTTCAGTTGTCCGAAGAAGCACATCCGTTACCCGTGGTCCTGAGCGATGAGACCGGTTTGGTGACGGGGATGGCGTCTGTGCCAATGGATCCGCACGCCGACTACACGGAGCTCGCGGCCCAGGCGGATCCGACCGATCCGAACGCCTTCATCGTCCGCTGGCTCGGGGGCGCCTGCGACCACGACGCCTCGCTCACGTTCAAGCAGCACGATGAAGGCTACGTGCTGAATGTGGCGGTGCACGGCAATCTCGGTTTCCCCGGCGGCTGCATGATGCTCGGTGTTCCGAGGGACGTCCGGGTCGTCACATCGAGCCCGATCCCCATCGACTCGATCCTCACCGGAGGAATCTGAGGCCGATCCAAGTGACATTCGCGAACGCCAGGCGACGCGTGGTCCGTTACCGGGCTTCGCGACGTCGAGTGACAGGACGCCGCGAGACGACAGAGGCATGTATCGTCTGGCGTCTAGCCCCGTCATCAAAGGCGACCCATCAAAGCCGCAATTGAACTCGCCCTCCAACCCCTAATCGGGCTCCCGCTCTGGCGGACCCAGCGTGTGGTTGACCTCCAGGCCTTCGGATTCGGCGATCGCGTTGAGGAACCCGGGCACGCCGCAGCTCCGGAATACTCCCTTCACGTCCAATGCAGGTGGAGGATCGTGCGCGGCGCGTCGATCGTCGTCGGATCAGCCGACATCTTCTGGCCGCTAGAGGGATCCGACGGCAGTTACCGCGACTTCGATTACGACGGCAGACGGAGCCGACGCGACGAGCTGTTGGACGGCTTCCTGCTGCACGGCGACGCTGCGCACATCGTCAAGAGCATCGAAGGTGGCTCGACCGGCGACGCCCGCGTGACACTCGAAGACGGCTGCGTCCTGGAGCTATGGCCGGATCATCGGAGCGGTGTCGAGGCGGACGGACCATTCGAACACTGGCGGTTCTTTCGCCGGGCGGACACCCACTTCGTCGTCACTGCCAGCGGCATCGAAATCTAAGCTCGATTGGGTGTCATTGGCGGACACTTTGCGATCACGGCGTCCTGAGACGGGTCACGGGGAACGCGATGCGAAGCGGCGGTGTACACGTCGTGATGGCAATACGGCCCATACGCGCGCTCGCGGTATCCGTCCTGGAGGTTGCTGTGCTCATCGGCTGTGTCGCGGCGCCGACGCCGGGAGCCCATGGGTCGGTGTCGCCCCCAGGCAGCGGGAGCCTAACCATCCCACCGGCAACGCCGACGTTGACTCTCAGTCCGAGCGCCAACGCCGCAAGCTCACATGTCGTCCCGTCAAGCTGTCATCCGACGAAGCCGACGCATCCGTTCGTCCCGCCCGCCGAATACAGTGCGCCGGCCCGCCCACCGGCCTACTACGACGCGGAGTGGTACGGGACCGGGCGCCTCTGGACGATGCTGCGCCACGGCGGCGAGGTCTGGTTCGACCTCCCACGCGGGGCCGACGGGCTCGGGCAGAAGACGTTCTGGTGGAGCGGCGACTTCGACGTTAACCACGAGCCTCAACCGGCAATCAGTGTCACAGGGCGACAACTCGACGGATTCGGTCGCTTCGCCTCGCCGGCTCCTGGAACGAACGCCGGAGCCGACTTCGGTACCGCAATGCTCATCGGCGTCGGCGTCCCAGCGACCGGGTGTTGGGAGATCACAGCCACCTACAGACGCGCCACCCTCTCGTACGTCGCGTGGGTGAGCGGCTGACGGGCCCACGGCCTCACGTCGATGACACAGGAGCCGGGTCGGTTTCTCTTCTCGCAGACTGGCACCCACGTCATTTGGCCTGGCAGGAGGGCATGAGTTTTGCCCACGCTGACTGACGATTGAGTCTCGTCCAGAAAGCCGAGACGGCGACACTCAATTGTTGCCCTAGCCGTCGCAAGGCCATGATCCCTCGGCACACTTTGCTCCAGACGGTCGTCCTCGTTTGTTCGATCTGTTTGGGCTCGTGCGCTGCTTTGGACGGCCCATACGTGACGTCGGTCGCGCCTGAGGTGCACCCTCGATTGACCCCGCAGGATGCGATCGCCATCAGTCGCCGATACCTCGACGACCAGACGCCCGAGCT
>Ga0307305_10000714_pt1 | contig 12482 bp, 9 predicted proteins | sample ER_DNA_186_FD_194512 | JGI IMG/M metagenome (GOLD analysis project Ga0307305, IMG submission 194512) | Bulk soil microbial communities from the East River watershed near Crested Butte, Colorado, United States - ER_DNA_186 | ecosystem: Environmental > Terrestrial > Soil > Floodplain | place: USA... | reverse complement strand
CTGGTGATCGGTGGCGGAATTACCGGGGCGGGCGTGGCACGGGACGCGGCCATGCGGGGGCTCCACACCGTGCTGGTCGAGCAGAATGATCTCGGATCCGGCACCAGCTCGCGCTCGAGTCGGCTCATTCACGGCGGCCTGCGCTACCTCGAGACCGGCGACCTTCGCCTGGTGCTCGAGGCCAACCGGGAGCGCCGGATCCTGCTCCGCATCGCGCCGCACCTGGTCTGGCCGCTCCCCTTCATCTTCCCGCTGCATCGCGGCGACCGCCTCTCGCCCTGGCGCCTGGCCGCCGGCATGTGGCTCTACGATGCCCTGGCGCTGTTCCGCAATGTGCGAGGGCACCGCATGCTGGGCAAGCGGGCGCTGCTCGAGGCGGAGCCGATGCTGCGGGAGCGCGGCCTCCTGGGTGGCGCCCGGTTCTACGACGCGCAGTGCGACGATGCCCGCCTGGTGCTCGCCACCGCGCGCTCCGCCATCCATCACGGCGCCCTGGTGGCCAACTACACCGCCGTCCGCATACTCGAGCGCACCGCGGGGCGGGTCGTCGGCGCCCAGCTGGAGGACCTGCTCACCGGGGAGCGGGGCGTGATCCGCGCGAGCGTGGTGGTGAACGCCACCGGGCCATGGGCGGATCGGGTGCGGACCCTGGAAGACGGCGGGGCCGCTCCCCTGCTCCAGGTCACCAAGGGAATCCACATCGTAGTGGAGCGCGCCCGGCTCGACCACCGCGACGCGATCATCTTCACCAGCCCGATCGACGGCCGGGTCCTCTTCATTCTCCCCTGGCGGGACCTCTCCTATATCGGGACGACCGATACCGACACCAGCGAGCCCCCCGAAGGATTGACGATCTCCCCCGACGACGTGGTCTATCTGCTTCGCTCGGCTAACGCCCGCTTCCCCAATGCACGCCTGGGGGTGGAGGACGTGCGTGCCTCGTGGGCGGGGCTCCGGCCGCTGATCATCGACCGCGAGCGGCGGACCGCGTCGAGCCGCTCCCGGGAACACCTGATCGTCCAGGGCTCCGGAGGGATGCTGACCGTGGTGGGCGGGAAGCTCACCACCTACCGCTCCATGGCCCGGGAGGTCGTGGACCGGGCGGTGCGCGAGCTCCGCTTCCGCGACGGGCGGCCGCGGCCCACCGATTCACGCACCGACCTGGAGCCGCTCCCCGGCGGCGAGGCGGCGGACCTGAGCTCGTTTCGGGAGGGTGGTCTCGACCTCGGCGTCACCCCGGAGAGCGTGGACCACCTGCTGCGGCACTACGGCACCGAGTCGGCCGGCATCTACAACCTCGGGGCCAGCGAACGGCCGTTGCTTCGGCGGCTCGCTCCGCCCCATCCGGCGATCGAGGCTGAAGTGATCCACGCGGTGCGCCGCGAGCTGGCGCAGACCGTGGAGGACATCATGGTCCGGCGCACCCACCTGTACTACGAGGCCCCGCAGCACGGGGTGCCGGCGGCCCGCCGGGTGGCGGAGCTGATGGGACGAGAGCGCTCCTGGCACGAGGGGCGAATCGAGGCGGAGGTGGCGCGCTATCTGGAGTTCGCCGCGCGGTGAGCGTCCGCCGGCTGGCCGGGATCCCCGGCTTCGCCATCGACGAAGTCGCCGCGCGAGCCGGCGCCGATCCCCAGGTTCTCCGGCTGGAGAACCTCGACACCGACCTTCCTCCGCCGGCCGTGGCCGTCGCCGCCACCCGGGCGGCGGTGGGCACCGACGCCGCCAACAGCTATCTCCCCTTCATCGGCACCATCGAGCTCCGCACGGCGGTGGCGGCGCACCTCGATCGGCAGACCGGCCGGGCGTACGACCCGGACCGCGAGGTCGTGATCACGGCGGGCGGGACCGAGGGGATGCTGGACGCGCTGCTCGCCCTCACCGACCCGGGGGACGAGGTGATTCTCACCGATCCTACCTACGCAGGAATGATCAACCGCGTGCGCCTGGCAGGCGGCGTCCCCCGGCTGGTCCCCTTGGTCCAAGGAGTCGGCGAATGGCGCCTGGATCTCGACGCACTGCGCGATGCGGCCTCTCCGCGGACCCGGGTGGTGTTCCTGATGAACCCGTCCATGCCCTCGGGTGCGGTGCTCGACCGCACGGAGTGGGACGCGGTCGCCGAGCTGTGTCGGGCCCGTGACTGCTGGCTGCTCTACAACGCGGCGATGGAGCGGATCCTGTTCGACGGACGGGGGGCGATTCACCCCGCAGCCCTCCCCGGGATGGCGGAGCGGACCATCGTGGTCGGCTCGGTGTCGAAGGAGTACCGCATGATCGGCTGGCGGGTGGGCTGGGTGGCGGGACCGGAAGCGATCCTGGCTGACATCGCCCGGGTCCACCTGTACAACGTGGTGAGTCCCCCGGGTATCGCGCAGTCGGGGGCGGCCGCGGCGCTCAATGCGCCGCCCGCAGACTTCGCCGCCGCGGTCGCCGAATGGGAGCGGCGGCGCGACGCGGTTCTGCTCTCCCTCAGCGGGTTCCCACTCATGCGCGCGGCCGGAGGCTGGTCGATGCTCCTCGACGTCCGGGTCATGGGCCACGATTCCTTTACGGCGTCGCGGCTGCTGCTGGATCGGGGCCGCGTGGCGGCGACCCCGATGCGGGACTGGGGCGAGGTGAATGGCGACCGCTTCGTCCGCCTGGTCTTTAGCAACGAGCCGGTCGCCCGGCTGGCGGAGCTGGGCGACCGGCTGAGGCAAGCCTTTTGAGCAGCTCCTACCGCACCACGATCCGGCCGGTCATGGCGGTGCCGTGGATGGAGCAGTCGTAGCTATACGTCCCGGCCTCGGTGAAAGTCAACGAATAGCTCTGGCCCTCCCCGGTCTTCACCAGACTGCTGACGAAGCTCGGCGATCCGGTCGACTGCACGCTGTGCGACCCCGCGCCGGGGCCCCAGGTCCAGGTGACGTTCCCGTTGACGGCCAGGGTGTCCACGGCCGTGTTGCTGCTCCCGTTCCGATTGCTGGTGAAGAAGTTGTTGCCCACCGTGACGAGGATCTCACTCGGGTCCGGCGAGGGGCCGCCGCCGGACGCCGTCGCGGTAAAGGTCACCGGCGACCCGGTCGCCCCGGTCACCGTGGCCGTGGCAGTCTGGGTGCCGGGGATTGGCCCGAGAGTCCATGTGGTGGCGCCGATGCCGTTCGCACCGGTCACATTCGAAGTCGGATCCAGCGACCCGGTGCTGGTCGACCACTTGACGGTGTCCCCGGCCGACGGATTGCCGTCGCGAGTCACCAACACCTGCAACGGGCTGAGAAGCGCCTCGCCCGCAGCCCCGGTCTGCAGGTCGCCGGGCTTGCTGGGTGCCTGGGCCAGGACCGGTGGTGAAGGGTTCGGCGAATTGTCATTGCCTCCGCTGCACCCCCACGCCACCAGCAGGACCAGCGACCCCATCGCCAGCGCGCGACCTGCCGAATATCCTCTCATAATCGAGCCTCCCGACTCACCCTGCATGAATCCGCTATCGCGCCGGGCCACTGAACGCGCGCGGCCCCCCTGGAGATTCTGACGCCCAATATGACGTCCCGCAAGGTTCAGGGTGACACGCGAGGGGTCGCCGGACGCTGCCGGGGGTCTGTCGGGCCATTATCTTTCTCTGTCCCAATCAACGCCCCGGGTGTCGGGGCTCACACAGCGGACGCACATCCGTAGGACGGTGGTGCTCGTGGATCCGAACGTGTTCGAGACAGCCAACGCGGGCTTCGCGCAGGCAATGTACGAGGAGTTTCTCCGGGACCCGGCGGCCGTCGGCCCCGAGTGGCGGCGGCTGTTCGAGAGCGGGGTCATCGGGGAGCGGCCATTCGGCAACGGCGCCGGTCGACCCGCGGCCGCCGCGCCCAGCGCGCCCGCCTCCACCGCCGGGTCGCTTCCCGCCGGTGCCTCCCTCATCAAAGGGCCCGCCGCCAAGCTCGTCACCAACATGAACGAAAGCCTCACCATCCCTACCGCCACCACCTTCCGGGTGGTGCCAGTCGGGGTGCTGGAGGAACGCCGGCGGCGGCTCAACCAGGGACTGCAGTCGGGTGGACGCAGCGGCAAGGTCTCCTTCACCCACCTCATCGCCTACGCGCTGGTTCAGGCCACCAAGCAGCACCCGGTCATGGGGCACACGATCGCCGCCCTGGACGGCGCCTTTTTCCGGGTGGTGCCCGAGGGAATCGCGCTGGGCCTCGCGGTCGACGTGCAGCGGAAGGACGGGAGCCGGGGGCTCGTGGTTCCGGTCATCAAGCGGGCCGACACCATGGATTTCGCGGCCTTTCACGCGGCGTACGAAGCCCTGGTGGAGAAGGCCCGCACCAACCGACTCATGCCCGATGACTTCGCGGGCGCAACCATGTCGCTCACCAATCCCGGGGGGCTGGGCACGGTCGCGTCGGTGCCCCGGCTCATGGCGGGTCAGGGAAGCATCATCGCGGTGGGAGCGATCGGATATCCGGCCGAGTTCGCCGGGGCTCCGGAAGAGCGGCTCCGCGAGTTCGGCGTGAGCAAGGTCATGACGATCACCAGTACCTACGACCACCGGGTCATCCAGGGTGCCGAGTCGGGCGGGTTCCTGGCGACCGTGGATCACCTGCTGCAGGGCGACCAGGGCTTCTATGAGGTGATCGCCGAGAGTCTGGGGCTGGCCGAGGCCAGCTACCAGATCACCAAGCAGCAGCCCATGCCGGGTCAGGAGAGCGCGGGGCCCGTTGCACCCGAGATGCTGTACCACGTCGCGGCGGCGATGGCCCTGGTCAAGGCCTTCCGCATGCATGGCCACCTCGCGGCTCACCTGGACCCGCTGGGTATCCCGCCGATCGGCGACCCGGCGCTGAATCCCGGGCCGCTCGGCCTCACGCCCGAGGTCATGGCGGCCATCCCCTCGAAGGTCCTTCGCATCGCGGTGCCCGGGCGGACCCTTGCCGAATCGCTCCCCTATCTCCAGGCCACCTACTGCGGGACGATGGCGTACGAGATCGAGCACATCTCGACCCACGAGGAACGGGTCTGGCTGCGGGAGAAGATCGAGAGCGGCGCCTACCGCCAGCCCATCGCACCCGATGAGCAGCGCCGGTTGCTCCACCGGCTCACCGAGGTCGAGGCCCTGGAGAAATTCCTTCACAAGGCGTACCTGGGCCAGAAGCGCTTCTCGATCGAGGGCATAGACATGCTGGTCCCGATGCTCGACCTCACCATCGAGCGCGCGGCCGAGTCGGGGGCGCGGGACGTGGTCATCGGGATGGCACACCGCGGGCGGCTCAACGTGCTGGCCCATACCATCGGCCGGCCCTACGAGACGATCCTGGCCGAGTTCGAAGGCGGGCGGCACGTCGAAGGAGGCCAGCTCACGCCGGAGGGTGGCACCGGAGACGTCAAGTACCACCACGGGGCCGAAGGCGCCTACGTGACCAATCAGGGAAAGGCGATCACCGTCACCCTGGCCCCGAATCCGAGCCACCTGGAGTTCATCTCTCCCGTGGTCGATGGCCGGGCCCGCGCCCGCCAGACCCAGCGACGCGGGCGGGAGGCGCATCACGACCCGTCGGCCGCACTTCCCGTCGCGATCCATGGCGACGCCGCCTTCGCCGGGCAGGGCGTGGTGGCAGAGACTCTCAACCTCGGCGCGCTCAAGGGCTACCGTACCGGCGGGACGCTCCACCTCATCACCAACAACCAGGTCGGATTCACCACCGACATGGAGGACGCGCGTTCCACCCGATACGCCTCGGATCTGGCCAAGGGGTTCGACATCCCGATCATCCACGTGAACGCGGACGATCCCGAGGCGTGCCTTTCCGCAGTGCGTCTGGCAATGGCGTACCGGGACCGATTCCACCAGGACATCCTCATCGATCTGGTCGGCTACCGGAGGCACGGACACAACGAGGGCGACGAGCCGGCCTACACCCAGCCGCGGATGTACGAGCGGATCAAGAGTCTCCCGACGGTCCGGGACCTCTACGCCCGCGGGCTGGTCGGCGCCGGCGTGCTCACCCAGGCGGAGGCCGATGCCCAGGCCGCGTCGGCCTACCAGCGCCTGGTCGATATCCAGCAAGGCTTCAAGGGGAACATGAGCAAGGTCCGGACGGCCGAACACCCGCACAAGCTGGCCGGCGCGGGCCAGGAGGTCGACACCGCGCTTACACCTGAATTCATCACGGCGCTCAACGAACAGCTGCTCACCTGGCCGGAGGGTTCACGGTCCACCCCAAGCTCCGGAAGCAGTTGGAGCGGCGGCGCGCCGCGCTCGGACCCGAGGGTGGAATCGACTGGGCGCACGCGGAAGTGCTCGCCCTGGCCTCCCTGCTCACCGAAGGGGTACCGGTGCGCCTCACCGGCCAGGACACCGAGCGCGGCACGTTCAGCCAGCGCCATCTGGTGCTGCACGACGTCAATACCGGCGAGCGGCTGGCCCCGATCGAGCGGCTGCCGGGCGCGCTCGCGCCGCTCGAGCTGCACAACAGCCCGCTGTCCGAGCTCGCGACCCTGGGCTTCGAATACGGGTACAGCGCCGCCGCGTCGGAGGCCCTGGTGCTCTGGGAGGCGCAGTTCGGCGATTTCATCAATGCCGCGCAGGTGATCGTCGACCAGTTCCTCTCGGCCGGCCTTTCCAAGTGGGGCCTCACCACCCGGCTCACCCTGCTCCTTCCGCACGGCTACGAGGGGCAGGGCCCGGAGCACTCGAGCGCCCGGCTGGAGCGCTTTCTCCAGCTCGCGGCCGAAGGCAATATCCGGGTGGCCAATCCCACTACACCCGCTCAGTACTTCCATCTGCTGCGCAGGCAGGCACGCCGCACCCGCCAGCGGCCGCTGGTGGTGATGACGCCGAAGAGCCTCTTGCGGCTGCCGCTGGCGTCCTCGCGGCTGGAGGAGCTGTCGCAGGGCCGCTGGCAGGCGGTGCTGGACGACCCTACCTCCAATGGCCGCTCGGCCGAGATCTCCCGGCTGGTGCTCTGCAGCGGCAAGATCTACTACGATCTCCTGGCCGAGGCCGAAAAGTCACAGTCGGACCGGCCGGCGATCGTTCGTCTGGAACAGCTCTACTCCTTCCCCTGGCAGGAGAGCCGCGAGGTGCTGGCGCGCTATCCGGCGCTCGAGGAGCTGGTCTGGGTGCAGGAGGAGCCGCAGAATATGGGAGCCTGGAATTACCTCGCCTCGAAGCTCCGCGAGCTCGCGCCGCCGGGTGTCGAGGTTGGGTACGTGGGGCGTCCGGAGCGCGCGAGCCCGGCGGAGGGATATCCGGCGGCGCACTCCGCCGAGCAGGCGCGCATCATCCGCGAGGCTCTCGGATCAGAACGGAAGAAGGGGCCGCTTCCGACGGTGGCGGCTGCGGGCGAGGGTCAGGGCTGAGCCGCACTCCCGTCCGAACGCCAAAAGGGGCGGCCCATACCAGGCCGCCCCTTTTCTCCGTTGCCGGTTGCGCGTCGCGCGCTCAGGCTTCCTTGGGGAGGATCGGCCGCTCGGACGCTTGCCGGGCCAACTCCTTCAGGGGATCCGACAGGTGCTCTCCATAATGGAGGAGGTACACCCCACGCGCCCGCTTCTGCATCAGGAAGGCGACCAGAGGCGTGTCCGCCTTGGCCGCGTTGCACTCCCTGCAGGCGAGGACCAGATTGTCCGGACGGTCGTAAGCCGTCTGACCCCGGCGGGGACGGACATGGTCGAGCGTGATCGTCTCAGGCGCCGTCTCGGTGCCGCAATATGCGCAGATCGAGCCGTGCAAGGACAGGAGCCAATCGCGGTGGGATTGCATGGAGCGGCCGGGTGAGCGGCGAAAGCTTGGAGCGGAGAGAGCGGGACGTTTACGTGATCTGCGTGCCACAAATATCCAGGAAAATGGTGAAGTTACGACCTGCCAGGCAGGCCAGCGTGAAACACGACAAAGGAAACCTAGCAAGATTGACGCCAAAATGACAGTTCGGCCTGGTTCCGCTCTCCTGCTTGGCCTCCTCAGCGGCCTGGCCTTGGGCTGTGTGGGGGTGAAGCCGGTATCCGGCAGGAGCGACCGCCAAGGGATCGAGGCGGCCATATCCCGTTACGTCGCCGCCTCGAACCGGGGCGATGCGGATGCGCTGACCCAACTCTATGCCGAGGACGCCGTTCTGCTGCCCCCGGCCCACGAGCCGATCGAAGGCCGCGAAGCCATCGGCGCATTCTGGCACCAGGGCACGGATCAAGGTCTCGAGGTCACCACCCTCAAGGTGGAAGTGAACGGCGACCTCGGCTATCTGGTGGGGCGGTACCATCTGCCGGCGACGGACGAAGAGCCGGCCGACTCGGGGAAATACGTGATGTGCCTCAAGCGGCAGTTCGACGGCTCCTGGAAGCTCACTGCCGATATCTGGAACAGCAGCGGCGATTCGACCGATGATGCCAACGACGAGCCACGCCCCCGGTCGTCGGTAAGTTGAGAGGCGGGGTCAGGGCGCCGCGAAATGGGGCTCGACTTCCGGCGCCGCCGCCCGATAGCGAGACTCCAGCAGGAGGCCCCACCGCTGGCTATAGGGGTGGACTTCCGTGGCAGGCCGCCCGTCGCGAAAGACCGGCCGGCCCTGGTCGGCCCACTGGAAGAGCCCTCCGGAGAGGTTCTGCACGTTGCTGTAGCCCTGTGCCGCGAGCCAGTGAGCGACCCGGGCGCCCCGGTATCCCACCGACCCATAGACCCCGATCGGCGCATCCTTGGGCAGCCCTTTGAGCGGATGCAGGCTGGGGCGGGCGGGGTTGATCCAGACCGCGTCCCGCAGGTGGCTCACGGCATACTCCGGCGCGCTGCGGGCATCGAGAATCAATGGCTGCGCCCGACCGGAGTCCTCCCGCCACCGAGCGAGCTCGGCGGCATCGATCCATTTGACGTCGGGGAACTTCCGGGTCGTCATGCGGTAGACAACCGCGAACGCCAATGGGCGCCCCGCCACCATGGCGACGCCCACTCCGAGCAGGATGGGGACGACCAGGACGAGCAGCAGAATCTTCGCCCAGCGACCGGCGCCGGAACCGCGGCGGCTTCGCTGCCATCGGCCGGAAGGTTCTTCCTCATCCACGGCGGTGTGTGTCATATGTACCCCCCTCCCACGATTTCACCCGTTTCCGCTCGAGTCAACCCCGACCGCCGGGCGGGCTCATGGCGCGGCCCTGGTGAACGCCTCGCGACCGATCCTGAACCCGTGCCGCCGGAGCAACTTAGCGTGCGGCTCCACGCCCCTGCCTCCAATCGCGGCGACGGTGCTCGGGGGCAACTTACCCGGGAAGGTCGAGAGCGCTGGAAGATTCGCCCGCACGATCTCGGCGTCGCTGCTGCTCAGGGCGGCCACGGCGGGCGAGAGCTTCCAGGCGGCCTCCGCCAGCTCGGCCACGGGCAGATCGGGCCCGAGGTATTGCACCCGCCAGCCGTCCTCCTGGAGGATCGCGAGAGTCGCCAGCAGTCCCCACTCGTGGCGCTCGCATGGAAGGCAGCCAGAGACCAGCAGCGGCCCCCCGCCTCGTGCCATCCGGAGCCCGCCCTTGAGTGCGTGGAGCACGACCTCGCTCGCGAGGTGCTCGGCGGCGATGGGGATCTTCCCCTGAGCCCAGAGGTCACCGACCTCCTGTGCCAGCGGCAGGACCACCTCGCGGGCGAACCCCCCGAGACCGCGGAGGGAGAGCTGCTGAGCGACCAGGATTTCCAGCCGCTCCCGGTCGAACGCGCGCAACGCCTCGAGCAGAGTAGCGTGGGGTGATTCGTCCGGGGCACGAGCTTCTGCCCGAGCCAGCACCTCGCTCTCGGGACGGCCGACGAGATCGCCGATCCGCTCTCCGGCCTCGATCAGCCGGGCGAAGGCGCGCAGCAGCGCGACCTGGCCCGCCGAGTACGCGCGATAGCCATTGGGCATCCGCTGCGGCCGCACCAGCTCGTACCGCCGTTCCCAGGCTCGGAGGCGCGCCGGCGCGAGGCCGGTGAGCTCGGCCACCTCGTGAATCTCATAGCTGCCGTCGGATCGGATCACAGGGTGCGAGGCTTGGCGTCTCCAGTCAACCGAGAAGGTATGGGCCGACCCGGCCCAGGTACAGGGATCTCCCGTCGCTTCCCCGGACGATTATCTTCCCCTCTCCCCTCCTCCGCATGCTTCTCGCGACTCGGGTTCCGCGCTCGAAGGGAGATCGGTTGACGGCAGAAAGCACTCGCGCCCGAGTCACCCGCCAGGACGGTCCCGTCCATCCCCACGCCTCCGCACCCCCATTCGACGAGCTGGCCTGGCGCTGCATCAACGCCATCCGGGCCCTGTCGATGGATGCGGTGGAGCAGGCCCAGTCGGGCCATCCCGGCACGCCGATGGCCCTCGCGCCCGCGGCGTACGTCCTGTGGAGCCGGTTCCTCCGGCACCACCCGCACCTGCCCGACTGGCCCGACCGCGATCGTTTCGTGCTCTCCTGCGGGCACGCGTCCATGCTGCTCTATTCCCTGCTGTACCTCAGCGGATACGACCTGTCGCTGGACGACCTCAAGGCGTTCCGCCAGTGGGGATCGAGGACGCCGGGGCATCCGGAGCGGGGACATACTCCCGGAGTTGAGATCACCACGGGACCGCTGGGCCAAGGGGTGGGGAACGCGGTCGGAATGGCCATCGCGGAGCGACTGCTGGCCGAGCACTTCAATCGCCCGGGGCACAACATCATCGACCACCGGGTATGGGCGTTCGTGAGCGACGGCGATCTGATGGAAGGGGTGGCGAGCGAGGTGGCGTCGCTCGCGGGGCATCTCCGACTGGGGAAGCTCACGCTCATCTGGGACGACAACCACATCACCATCGACGGCGACACCGCCCTGACGTTCACCGAGAATGTCCCTGCCCGGTTCGAGGCCTACGGCTGGCACGTCACCCGGGTGGCGGACGGAAACGACCTCGACGCCATCGCCGCGGCGTTGGAGGCGGCCCGGACCGAGACCGGGAGGCCAAGTCTGGTGGCGCTCCGCACCTACATCGCCGATCCCGCGCCGACCAAGCGAAACACCGCCAAGGCCCATGGTGAGCCGCTGGGGCCGGAGGAGGTCCGCCGCACCAAGGAGTTGATGGGCTGGCCGCTCGACCCTCCGTTCTTCGTGCCGGATGATGCGCTTGCCCACTGGCGCCACGCTGCCATCCGCGGGGGGGAGCTGGAGGCCGATTGGCGCACCCGCTTCACCGCGTACGCCGGCGCGCACCCGGAGCTGACCCTGGAGCTCGAGCGCTGGCTCGGCGGTGGGCTCCCCGAGGGATGGGGGCAGGCACTCCCGACGATCACGCCGGAGCGGGGCCCGCTCGCCACCCGACAGGCCTCGGGTCTCGCGCTCCAGGCGATCGCCGCCGCGGTGCCCAACCTCGTCGGCGGCTCCGCCGACCTCGGCGGCAGCACGGGGACTACCCTCGCCCAGGGCGGTGTGTTCGGGCCCGCGACCAACGGCCGCACCTTCCACTGGGGCGTGCGTGAGCATGGAATGGCCGCCTGCCTCAACGGCATCGCCGCACACGGCGGACTGCGGCCCTTCGGAAGCACCTTCCTCGTCTTCTCCGACTACATGAAGCCGGCGATCCGCCTGTCGGCCATCATGCGACTCCCGGTCATCTACATCGGGACGCACGACTCGATCGGCCTGGGCGAAGATGGCCCCACCCATCAGCCGGTCGAGCACCTCGCCATGCTGCGGGCGATCCCTAACGTCGTCCTGCTCCGCCCAGGGGACGCAAGCGAGACCGTCGAGTCGTGGCGAGTGGCGATGGAGCGGACCGACGGCCCTACCATCCTGGTGCTCAGCCGGCAGAAGCTTCCGGTGCTGGACCGGACGGCGCTGGGAGCGGCGGAAGGGGTGCGGCGCGGGGCGTATGTATTGCTCGATTCGTCAGGCGGCGGCATGCCGCAGGCGATCCTGATCGCCACGGGCTCGGAGGTCCACGTCGCCCTCGCCGCGGCGCGGCTGCTGCAGGCCGACCGGGTCCGGGTGCGGGTGGTCTCGATGCCCTCGTGGGAGCTGTTCGCGGCCCAGCCGCAAGTGTACCGCGACGAAGTGCTGCCCCCCGCGGTGCGGACCCGCCTCGGCATCGAGGCAGCCTCGGCCTTCGGCTGGGTGCGCTGGACCACCGACCAGGGCGCGACGCTGGCCATGCAGGGCTTCGGCGCCTCCGCTCCCGGCGACCGCCTGTTTCAGGAATTCAAGTTCACTCCCGAGCGTGCCGCGGCGATGGTGCGCCAGCTCCTCGCAGAGAGGTCCGCATGACCCCGAACCCGCTGGTGCGTCTCGGCGAGTTGGGCCAGAGTCCCTGGTACGACTACATCACCCGCGACCTGGTCACCTCCGGCGAGCTGGCCCGGCTGATCACGGAAGATGGCCTCCGCGGGATGACTTCCAATCCGAGCATCTTCGAGAAGGCCGTCGCCGGGAGCCGGCTCTACGACGCCGACATCCGGCAGTCGGCCGACCGGGGCCGGGGCGCGCAGGAGATCTTCGAGGCGCTCGCGGTGGCGGACGTGCGGGCGGCCTGCGACGTCTT
>Ga0307305_10000711_pt1 | contig 12522 bp, 12 predicted proteins | sample ER_DNA_186_FD_194512 | JGI IMG/M metagenome (GOLD analysis project Ga0307305, IMG submission 194512) | Bulk soil microbial communities from the East River watershed near Crested Butte, Colorado, United States - ER_DNA_186 | ecosystem: Environmental > Terrestrial > Soil > Floodplain | place... | reverse complement strand
GAACCAGGCCGCGGACCTGGGCATCCAGATCCTCGGCGGGATGGGCTACTCGGCCGAGACCGACATGCAGCGCTACTGGCGGGACTCACGGCTGTTCCGGATCGGCCCGATCACCAACGAGATGGCGAGGAACTCTATCGCCGAGGGCCTCGGCCTGCCCCGGTCGTTTTGATGGGGTCGTTCTGATGGGTCTGGCCGGACATCAGCTCCCGCCAGGCTCGGCCCGGCTCGAGCCCTACCAGAACTGGCTGCTGCACGACGCCGTCTACTCCCCGCCCCGGCCCGAACCCCATCCGGTGGCGGCCTTCGTGCTCGCCAACCGCGGCATCGGCATCTCGCTGGCGGACCTGTTCCGCCTGTTCGGCTCGGACATCGACGACGGGCCGCTGCTGGCCGAATCCTCGATTGAGCTGCACCGCCCGCTGGCCGAGGACACCGACTACGAGGTTCGCGGCGTGGTCGAGTCGGTGAAGCGCCGCCGGTCCCGGCGGATTGGCCCCTTCGACCGGATCACCTGCCGCTTCGACCTGTTCGCCGGCGGCGCTCCGGCCGCCACTGTGACCAACGTGTTCGCCGTGCCTCGCCCCGTCGAGGACGATGCCTCGTGACCGAGTTGCCTGGCTGGGAGCTGGATCACGTGGATCCGGCGCGGATGAAGACGCTGGCCCTGCTGCTGGCCGACCCGAACCCCATCCACCTGGACGCGGCGGCGGCCCGGCGGCTCGGCGTCGCCGACCGGCCGGTGAACCAGGGCCCCTCGACCATGGCCATGGCCGCGAACATGGTGCTGGCGGCGTTTCCCGGTGCCCGGCTGGTCAGCCTGCGCACCCGCCTGCTCGGCCTGGTCCTGGCCGCGGACAGCGTCGAAGGGGGCGGAAGGGTCGTCGATCGTGAGATTCTGGACGGGCAGGAACGGGTGCGGTGCCAGGTCCACCTCGACGTTCCCGGCCGGGGCCAGGTGCTCGAGGGCGAGGCCGTGCTCGTCCTCCCCGCTTCTGACAACGGGTAAAGGGAGCAATGCCATGGCGGAGCCCGGGATCCACCGGATCGAGGTCACGACGCTCGGGGACCTTCTCGATCTCCGGGCGGCGGAGCTGGGCGAACACCTGGCCATGGTCTTCCCCGACCACCAGGTCACGTACGCCGGCCTGGCCGAACGGGCCGACTTTTTCGCTCGCGGCCTGCTGGCCGCCGGCCGCAAGCCGGGGGAGACGATCGGGATCCTGCTCCCCAACTGCGCCGACGCCATCGCGGCCCTGTTCGGCGCGGCCAAGGCCGGCCTGTACCCGGTCCCCGTCAACGCCCGGTACAAAAGCCTCGAGCTGGCCGATCTCATCCGGCACTCCCGGATGCGGCTGCTGTTCATCAGCCCGCCCGACCCTGCCGTTTCGGGGGGGCACGGGGGGGTCGTCCCCCCCGGAGCCAACAGAGCGAGCCCGGCGGCGCCCGACTTCCCGGCCCTGCTGTCGGCGGCCTTCCCCGCCCTGGGCAGCCAGGATCGCAGCGCGCTGGCCCTGGACGACGCGCCGGACCTGCGCCAGGTCGTCGTCCTGGGCGAGAGCGCCCCGCCCGGCTTCGCCACCGAGGCCGACTTCGCCGCGGCCGGGGCTGGCGTGCCAGACGGCGACCTGCAGCGCCGCCGCCAGCTGGTCAAGATCCGCGACCCCGCCGTGGTCATGTACACCTCCGGAACCGCGGCCGAGCCGAAGGGCGCGCTGCTCAGCCACGAGGCCCTGATCCGCTTCGCGGACGGCACCCAGCAGACCCGCTTCTTCCTCACCCCCGACGACCGGATCTGGACCGCGCTGCCGATGTTCCACATCGGCGGCATCGCGTTCTCCGTGGCCACCATCTACGCCGGTGCCACGCTGGTCCACACCGGGTTCTTCCGGCCCGAGCTGGCGCTGGACCAGATCGCCTCGATGCGCTGCTCGATCGTGCTGGCCGCCTTCGAGACCATCTGGCTGCCCGTGGTCAACCAGCCGGACTTCAACGACCGCGACCTGTCCAGCGTCCGGATCGTCATGACCGTCGGCGTCGCCGAGCGCCTGCGCGACATGGCCGGCCGGCTGCCGGATGCCATCCAGGTGTCCTGCTTCGGGATGACCGAGGCGTCCTCGTTCCTGTCGCTGAGCTACCTGACCGACACGCTGGAGCAGCGGGTCACTACCGGTGGCCATCCCATGCCCGGCATGGAATGCCGGGTCGTCGACCCGGTCACCGGCGTCGACCTGCCGGCGGACACCGAGGGCGAGCTGCTATTCCGCGGCTCGAACTGCTTCTCCGGCTACCTGAACGACCCCGAGCTGACGGCGCAGGTATTCGACGACGAGGGCTGGTTCCACACCATGGACGTGGCCATCATGGACCCGGACGGGCGGGTCACCTTTATCAGCCGGCTCAAGGACATGCTCAAGGTCGGCGGCGAGAACGTGTCGGCCGCCGCGGTGGAGAGCTACCTGCTCCGCCATCCCGCGATCGGCATCGTGCAGGTCGTCTCCGCGCCCGACGACTACTACGTCGAGGTCCCGGCCGCGTTCATCCAGCTCAAGCCGGGGTGATGGTCACCGAGCAGGAGATCATCGACTTCTGCGCGGGTAAGATCGCCACCTTCCGGGTGCCGCGCTACGTCCGCTTCGTCACCGAGTGGCCCATGTCCGGCACCAAGATCAAGAAGGCCATCCTGCGGGAGATGATCGCCGCCGACCTGAAGGACAAGGGCATCACCCGCGCGGCCAAGATCAGCACCGCACCCTAGAGGGCGACTCCGCATAACCCAGTTAAGGCCCCGCTGGTGTGACGGCCATCATCTGCGGGACGTCCTGGCCGGTAACGATGATGTGCCGGCTGCTGCCGTCGAGGTTGGCCTCACCCACCGTGCCGGTACCGACGTTCGACCAGTAGAGCTGGCCGGCGACCGCCACCCCCTCCGGTTCGTTCTGGTTGGTGATGATGGTGTGCGGGTTGCTGCCGTCGAGATTAGCCGCGGAGATCCCGCCATCGTTAATGTCGGCCCAGTAGAGGTTGCCGACGTTGACCGCCACCCCGGCCTGGATCGACGGCGCAAGCACGCTGGTGATGATGGCGTGCGGGCTGCTGCCGTCGAGATTAGCCTCCCAGATCGCGCCGAACGTGGCCCAGTAGAGGTGGCTGCCGTCGGCCGCGACCCCGGTCGGGTTGTCCTGCCCGCTGACGATGGCGTGCGCGCTGCTGCCGTCGAGATTAGCCTCCCAGATCGTTTCGTTGTCGCCGAAGTTGGACCAGTAGAGGTGGCCGGCGCTAACTGCCACTCCGAAGGGGGCGTCCTGGTTCATGACGATGGTGCGCGGGCTGCTGCCGTCGAGGCCGGCCTCAACGATCGCGTTATCGCCGGTGCTGGCCCAGTAGAGGTGGCTGGCGTCGACCGCCACCCCGCCCGGGTCGTCCAGGCCGGTGGCGATGGCGTGCGGGCTGGTGCCGTCGAGGCCGGCCGTCCAGATCGCACCCGCCCCGGATGTGTGGTCGCCGGCGTTGGCCCAGTAGATGGCGGGGGCCACCTCCCCGGTGAGCGCATCAGTGGCGATCGCGGCGGGGTCAGTGCTGGCCGCCGTCAGGGTGGCCGTCACTGCGCCCGCGGCGGCGATGAACCTAACGGTAATGCTGCACGTTTGGCCAGGTCCCAGGCTGGTGGCCGGGCAAGCGTTACCGGTGACGACGAACGCGGCCGGGCCCGTCAGCGTCACGGTCAGCGGGCCGGTGGCCGCATGGCCCGAGTTGGTCAGCGTGAACGTCTGCGTGGCTGTCTGCCCAGGGGGCACGCTGCCGTAGTCGTACGGGGCCGGGCTGAACGACAGTTCCGGCGCCGCCGGGGTGACCGCCATCCAGGACGGGCTGTTCTGGCCGGTGACGATGGCGTGCGGGCTGGACCCGTCCGGGTTGGCCTGGTTCACGGTGCCGTCGTCGGTGCTGGCCCAGTACAGGTGGCTGGCGTCGGACGCTACCCCGGACGGGCTGTCCTGGCCGGTGACGATGGTGTGCGGGTTGCTCCCGTCCAGGCTGGCCTGGTTCACGGTGCCGTCGCCGATGCTGGCCCAGTACAGGTGGCTGGCGTCGACGGCCACCCCGGACGGCGTCGTCTGGCCGGTGACGATGGCGTGCGGGCTGGACCCGTCCGGGTTGGCCTCGCTGATTGTGCCGTTCCCGGCTGTTTCGTTCCCTTCGTCGGCCCAGTAGACGTGGCTGGCGTCGGCCGCCACGCCGGACGGGAGAGTCTGCCCGGTGACGATGGTGTGCGGGCTGCTGCCGTCCAGGTTGGCGGCCCAGATCGTGCCGGCCCGGTCCGCGCCGCCACCGTCGTTGGCCCAGTAGATATGGCTGGACGTGACGGCCAGGCCGGTCTGCCCGCGCTGGGTGGTGAGGATGGTGTGCGGGCTGGTGCCATTCAGGTTGGCTTCCCATATCGTCCCGTCGGCACTGTCGGCCCAGTACAGGTGGCTGCTGTTGACTGCTATCCCCTCCGCGCCGATCTGGCCGGTGACGATGGCGTGCGGACCGCTGCCGTCGAGGTTGGCCGCCCGGATCTCGTCGGCGCTGACCCAGTAGATCTGCCCGGGGGCGGCGCCGAGGGCCTGCCCGCCGGTGAGGGCGTCAGTGGCAGTGGCTGCGTGCCGAGGGCCGCCCTTGCTGGCTGCCGTCAGCGTGGCGGTGACGCGGCCAGCCTGGGACGGGGCGAACCGCACGGTGACAGTGCACGTCTTGCCGGGACGCAGCCGGGCCGCGCGGCAGGTGCCGCCGGTAATGCTGAAAGCAGCAGCGCCGGACAGCCGCACCCGCAGCTTGCCGGTGGCCTTCCGGCCTGAGTTGGTCAAGATGAACGTCTTCACGGCTGATTGCCCGGGGCTGACCTGCCCGAAGTCATACGGGGACGGGCTGAACACGAGCGCTGGCCCGGTGGACCGGGCCGCCGCTGCCGCGGTTCCCGCGCCGGGCAGCACCGCTGCCCCGGCCAGCGCCAGCGTGCCCGCCACCGCCACCGCCCGCCGCCACGCCGTGAACGCCCTCCGGAGCCTGCCAGATCCGCCGCAGTATGACATGTCGTCTCCCCCCGCTAACCGCTGCGTCCGGAACCCCGATGCCGGACGACCGGCGCAACGGATCCCGGTAGGCCAGCCGGGATGACCTGGTTTGCCCTCCATCCGGCTGTTTCTTATGAAAGCGCCGGGCACCAGGTTTGTCCATAAGCACGAGCATCTATTGGCACCGATGCCCAGGGCTCCAGGCCCCCTTCCGGCGTTACGGCCAGCCAGCCCCCGGAACCTCGACGTCGACGGCTAGGACCTGGCCGCTGCCGGCCGGGACCATCTCGGATTCGGTCATGCCCCGCCATTCGGCGGCCACGATGAACAGCGTGGTCCCTTCCGGGCCGCCCAGGGCGCAGGCGAAACCGCCGCGATCCAGGTCGACGGTCTGCAGCACGGTGCCGCCCGCCGCGACGCGCGCGCACCGCCGGTTAGGCACGTCGGCGTACCAGACGGCGTCCTGAGCGTCGGTGCAGATGCCGTCCGGGGTACCGTCGCCGAGGTCGGCCCAGACGCGCCGCCCGGAAAGACCGCCGTCCGCGCCGATGTCGAAGCCGACCAACTGGTGCCGGTAGGAGTCCGCGACGATCAAGGTGGAGTTGTCCGCGATCACCGCCATCCCGTTGGGGAACGCGATGTCGTCGGCCACCTGCCGCACGGAGCCGTCCGCCGTGACCAGGTGAACCGAACCCGGCCGGAACTCCTCCCCGGCCATCGGGTTGAACCCGGCCCCGTTGACGTAGGCGTTGCCGCGGCCGTCCACCACGATGTCGTTCCAGCCCGGCCGGCCCAGGTCCGCGTACGTGACCAGGGAGCCATCCGGCTCCCGTCGCAGCAGCCGCCCGTCCGGCGAGGAGACGATCACCAGGTGGCCGTCGGGCAGCCACGCCATGCACAACGGCAGCGACCGCACCCGCGCGATCACCTCGCTGCGGCCGGCCAGGTCCACGGCGAGCACCTCGCCCGCAGACCAGTCAGAGAAGTACAGCCGGTCACCATGCCACCGTGGCGACTCCAGCAGTCCCCGGCCGGTGAGCAGCGTCCGCAGCCCGTTCGGCTTCATCATGGTCCTTCCGCTTGCTGTATGGATCGTCAGGGACGGCCGGCGGGTGGTTCGATGTCGTCGTAGACACGGGCCGCGGTGAGCAGCCCGTCTGGCCCGCGTTCGTAGACGCCGAGCCCCGCCTGTGGCGGGAGTTGATGGCTGCCCCAGCGGACGCAGTTGTACTCCACGGCGCAGCGCACCCCGTCGTCGGTGACCATGCAGTGTTCTAGCTCGATGCCGCCGCCCGCGCTGAAGCGCCCGGCGAAAAACGTGCGGAGCTCGGCGGTGCCGCTGTGGGAGGGGTGCGCGCCGATGGGCTCGCGGTAGTACCCATCCGGTTCGAAGGTGCTGACGACCGCGTCGGCGTCACCGGCCTGCAGCGCGGCCTGATAGCGGCCGACGACGTCGCCGGGGCGGGCGGGCCCCGGCTTGAGGATGGGAGGCCGCAGGTGGCGCCGCCCGTCGACCGGCCACTGGCTGCAGTAGGTGCGGAACACGACCGACAGCTCGTCGGGAGACTCGGCGACGACCGCCACCGGCCACGCCAGGTGCTGCCCGTCGCCGTCCAGATGCGCCAGCAGCTCCACCACCGCCCGTCCGTCGGCCGACGTGGACGCGACGGTCTCGACCCGGGCGTGGTGATCGGCCAGCCAAGCCTGATTCTGGCTGACGAAGTGCCGCAGCTGACTGTGGCCGCGGACCTCCCCGGCGCGGGGGTCGTACACCACCACCTCGCCCGGCCACGCGGTCTCGAGGACGTGGCTGTCGCCGCTGTTCAGTGCGGCGAAGAACTGCCCGACCGGATCAGCCTGGCCCGCGGCGCGGGTCTGCTTGCGCGCCAGCTCCACAGCGCTGGCGAAATCCGGAAACCACGGCATGACAACACCACACTCCCTCACTCACCGGCGCTTCCGCAGGCTGTCGTCCATTGTCCTCCGGCGATCCAGGCATTCGCGGCGCCGGGTGGGCGAACGCGCTTCAGCCGTCCCAGCGGACGACGATCCGCCGCCCGTCGATGCCGGGCAGCGGCAGGGACTCCGTTTCGGCGGTGACCGCTTCGCGTTCCGCGCGCGATAGCCGCCGCCAGGTCTGCACCGTCACGACCGTGCCGGCGCGCCGCCACGTCCCGGCGATCTCCCCCGAGAGGAGGAGGCCGCCAGGCCAGACCCGGGGCGTCCAGAGCTCGCCGCGGCGGCCGGGGTCCGCGACCAGGAGCTCGCGGTCGGCCGCGTACAGGAGGAAATAGGCGTCGCCGCTCGGCAGCAGCCGCGCGGGGGCCGCCGGGCCGGGGGCGGTGCGGAACGCCGCCTCATCCCGGGTGAGGATCCACGCGTCGCCGACCGGTGTCCGCACCGGCGTCAGCGAGCCGCCGAGTGCCTCGAACGCCAAGGCGGCGGACCGCTGGCTGATTCCCGCCCATTTGCCGAAGGCCCCGGATGTGGTGGGCCCGTAGATGTGCAGGTACCTTCGCGCGAGCTCGATGCGGGCGTCGCGCGCGCTGATCTCTGGCCGCGGCACGGTCCAGATGGTCGGCAGCCGCGCGCCTTCCCACCGGATCAGGACCGTGCCGGTCGCGGCCGCGTACCTGAGGCTGTTCGGGTGCACGCCCAGGGCGTGACCGGCCTGTCCGTAGGTCATCCGGTCGCCGCCCAGGACGGCGTTCAGGCGGACGGCGAGATCCTCCGCCCGGCGCAGGCCTCTAGCGTCCTCGGGTAGCGTGCCGAGCGAGAAGACAGCCAGATCGCGTTCGGCGACGACGAAGACGTTGTACCGCGGGCCCCAGAGCTGGACCAGCGACGGGTCCTCCCACGTGGACGGTCCGGTCCCCTCGACGCGCGCATGGATCGATAGCAGGGCGGCGCGGGGCATGCTGTCCTGCAGCCCCGCCCAGGCCGCGCGCCGAAGTGAGTCCTGTCCGCGCGGGAGCCGCTCGTCCAGTGCGCCAGCCTGCCGCCGGAACGCCAGTATCTGCGGCCGCGTGAGGTCGAGCCGGGCCCTGGTCATCTCACATGACTACCACGAGCCTTTCCGGCCAGACCCGCAACGTTAGGCTTGCGGCGCAAACAGGAGGTGCGGTGTGGCCCGTCGTGCAACCCTCGTCTACGCGGCCCTTGCGGCGGCTGACACGCTGCTCGCCGCGACCGGGCGTGACCGGCAGCGCTGGCTGACCAAGCCGCTGCTGATGCCGGTGCTGATGGCGGGCCGTGACCGCCCGGCGCAACGCGCGCTCGCCCTTAGCGGCGCCGGCGACGTGGCCTTGCTCGGCAGCAGTGAGACCGCATTCATGGCGGGGCTGGGATGTTTCCTGGCCGGTCACGTGGCCTGGATCCTCGCGCTGCGGCAGCGCCCCGGCCGCGGCCGCTTGCGCGCCCAGCCCGTCCTGGCCGTGCCGCATCTGGCCGCGTTCGGCGCGGTGAACGCCTACCTGTGGAAGCGCACCGGCAAGGACCGCATCCCGGTCCTCGTCTACAGCGCCGCGCTGCTCGCTATGTCCCTGGCGGCGCTGGATTCCGGCTCACCGCGGACGGCAGCCGGCGGAGCGCTCTTCCTGGCATCGGACACCCTGCTAGCGCTGGAGAAGTTCGGCGGCCTGCACCTGCCCGCCCACGAGGGTCTCGTGATGGCGACCTACACCAGCGCCCAGGCCCTGCTCGCCTGTGGGGCCGCGGCCTGACATCCGGCCGGGTTGTGTCGTCGGACTACTGAGACGACGACACTGCACACCGGGTTCGGTGTGACAAGGAGGAAACCCGATGAGTGACTTTCAGGCCATCGCTGACCGCGTCGAGATCGAGGCGCTGCGCGGCGAGTTCACCGACGCGGCGATGATGTGCGACTACGACCGCGTGGCGTCGCTGTTCACCCCCGACGGCGCGCTGCGGATGCCCAACGTCCCCGTCGAACTCGTCGGCCGGGAACAGATCCGCGCCTGGCGCGAGCGCCGGGAGGCCTTCGTAGAGTACTTCGTGCAGACCGCCCATCCGGGCACGATCCAGCTCGACGGCGACACCGCGTCCGGCCGCGCCTACCTCCACGAGCTCATTGGCCTGCGCGACGGCGGCTCACATCAGAACTACGCCATCTACCACGATCGCTACCAGCGCACCGGCGACGGCTGGAAGTTCACCGAACGCGTCTACGAGATGAGATACCTCGACACCACTCCGCTGACCGGCGCACCGCCCCGGGCATAGGGGCCGCCCGCCAGCCCGCCGGCCGGAAACAAGGCTCCGGCAGAATGACGGCAGTGACCATGACCGTCACGCCTCGAGCAGGATCTTCCCCTGGACAGTCCGGCTGGCCAGACGGACGTGCGCGTCGGACGCGCGGCGGAGGGGGAAGCGTTCGGCGATGCGCGGGCTGAATCGGCCGGCCATGAGCTGGCTGACGATTGCGCCGAGGGCCTCGGCCCGGTCATGCTGGCTGGCCAGGTAGTGACTAGCGGCAACCCAGCGCAGGGTCAGGGAGCCCGCACCGCGGCCCGCGCCGGTGATACCCGACAGCCTGCCGGGGTCGAATGGGGCGACCGGGCCGCTGGACTGACCGTAGAGCACAAGCGTGCCCCGGGTGGCGAGCATGTCCAGGCTCATCTCGAAGGTATCCCGGCCACCGGCGTCATAGACCACGTCAGCGCCCCGCCCGTCGGTGACGGACAGCACGGCCGCCACCGGATCGGGCACCTGCTGCAGAGCCAAGCCATGGCGAGCTCCCAGGGCGATCGCCCCCTGGATCTTGCCGGCCGAGGAGGCAATCGCGATCACCTCGGCTCCGGCCGCCGCCGCTAGCTGGACCACAGCACCTCCGGTCGCGCCCGCAGCCGCCTGCACGACTACCACATCGCCTGGTCCGATCCGGCAGGCCATGCTCGTCAGCACATAGGCAGTAGTGCCGTTCATGGCGACGGCGGCAGCAGCGTCAAGTGCCACGCCGGAGGCGATCGGAATCACGAACTCGGTCGGCACCGCGGTCATCTCGGCGTAAGCGCCGCACAGATGACCGAAGTGAACCACCGGGGTGCCGACCAGTCCGGGGTCCGTACCCGTGCCGACCGCCACCACGGTCCCGGCTGCCTCAGTACCGGGAATCAGCGGCAGCGGGACCGGATAGGGCTGCCCGGCACGATGCTGCAGATCGACGTAGTTAACTCCGATCCACCTGTTACGCACGACCAGCTGGCCAGCCGCCGCCACCGGGTCCGGGCGCTCGACCAGCACGAGCTCTTCGGGCCCGCCATGACGCGAGATCTCGACTGCGAGCACCCCTAGCCCCTGCCATTCGGAGCGGCAACACTGGAACCGCTGGTAACGCCCACCCTAACCCTGCTCGGCAGATGTCACGCATACCGTGAGTGAGGGGTGGGGACTACGCGGTCGCGAATTGGGTGCCGCATCAGGTTGCCGTGCGGCACCGGTCCGCGGGACCATTACACGGCTGGGCGGAGCATGCCGCATGCAGCATGCCGGGCGCGGGCTTGCTGGCACATGGCCAGCTAGTTCCTAGCCCGGCCAGGCTCGAGGGATAGTTATGCAGCTGTTCGAATGCGAGGCGACGTTCGAGGCCGATCCGGACGCGGTCTGGAAGGTGTGGACCGACGTGGCCCGCTGGCCCGAGTGGGATGTCAGTAAAGAGATCGCCCAGCTCGATGGCCCGTTTGAGGCAGGGACGCGTGGCTGGGCCAGGCAACGCGGCAATCTCGGCGGCTCCTTCACCATCACCGAGGTCGACGCCGGACGGCACTGGGTGAGTGAGTGCCCGGTGCCGCTGGGCAAGGTCGTCTTCAATCACACCCTCGAGCCGGTGCCCGGCGGGCTTGTCCGGGTGGTCAAGAGTGCCGACGTACTGGGCGGGGCCGGTCCGCTGTTGCTGCTGTTCGCGCCCAGGATGCGCCGCGATACCGCCGAGTCGCTGGCTGCATTGCGGCGGCTGACCAGTCACCAATGAGGAGGCTTCCCGCCGCGCATACGCGTTTCCGCGGAAACGTCAGGGAGTAGCAAAGCCCAAGATCGTTGGGCGCACGGAACCAGAGGGAGCCATAAGAGGATCGCGTTTGCCGTCAGCTGAGCGCTGCTCTTCGAGGCAATTCGGCATCCCGAGCTGGGGTTGCTGCTCTAACTGTGTATTTAGAACCACCGCTGGCGACTCCGTCATGATGAGCGAGGGGTGGGGGCGACATGACCTCATGGCTTGTCTGGGGAGTATTCGCGATCGCTGCCGTATTGCTGGGCTGGGTCGGCTACCACTTCACCGTGCGAACCCTGCGGTTTGTCACGGCGGGGTTCGCGTTGGCTGTGGCTATGCTCGTCACCCGATACGGCGCAACGCATCCGGCTGGGGCGCCCACCGACCTGGTGGACGCGTTCACACGCGGGATGGACAAACTCTGTACCGCCTTCTTGCAGCCCTTGCTGGGTGGCCAGTTTCTCGCACACGGCCGGGTTGTATGGCTTGTCATCACTGTCGTCCTCGTATTTGCATATCGGGAGCTTGAGGTATGGGCGATGCACTGGCAGCCGCCCGCCGTTGATATGTCCGCTCTTGGTAGGAACCGGCCGGGCCGTGTGCTGGCCGGCCCAGGCGACGACGGGCCGGACCTGCAGCGCGAGCACGACAAACTCGTTGCCGAACTCAGATTCCGTCTCCCGGCCGTGGAGGTGCGAACGCCATCAGTCGTGCCTGGTGCGGCTACGGCGAACGGGCTCGCGTCCGTCGCCGAGAACAGCGACACCGGCGTAAGTGGCCTCGCCGGTGCGGTCATCCGCCTAGCCGGAATGCTGTGGCCGAACCCACGCCGTTACCAGGTCCGGATCTGGGTTGAGGCCGTCGACCTGCAGGGAGCCGCGAACGGGCTTGAAAAAGCCAGGAAGGTGACGGTCGATCTCGAGGACCCGCAGACCGGAGGAAGCATTGCGACCAAGACCTTGGTCGCGGACGATTTGGACCAAGCTGCCGAGGTGGTCGCTGCTTACGTTGCCCGGCAGATCTTCAAGGCGGACCCCACGACGCCAGCCTGGAGTGTCGGCTCCTTCGATGGCGGCGACCTCGCAGCGCTTCTGTCCGTACAGCAGTTGCGTGTTTCCAGGGAGTGCGGGAAAAACGATAGCTGCGTGCGACGCAGGAAAATCGCGATCCTCAAAAAGGAAGTATGCAATAGCTACAGCGCTGGTGTCGCCAGACACGAGCTCGCCCTGCTCCAGGATCTCGAGGGCGACCATATGGCGGCGCTGTCGCTGTATGTGATCAACCGGGAGCAATATCCGCGTTTTTATCGCAGCCGGTACCGGCTCGGCATGTCTCTCGAAATGATCGCGAATCCAACGTTCGAAATCGGAGGAGAAGCTGAGGGCATGCTCAAGACGATCCTGGGCCGTCTCGACCGGTGTGGCGTAACGGACAATGCCGCATGCAAGTGTGCGACCACCG
>Ga0307305_10000709_pt1 | contig 12539 bp, 18 predicted proteins | sample ER_DNA_186_FD_194512 | JGI IMG/M metagenome (GOLD analysis project Ga0307305, IMG submission 194512) | Bulk soil microbial communities from the East River watershed near Crested Butte, Colorado, United States - ER_DNA_186 | ecosystem: Environmental > Terrestrial > Soil > Floodplain | place... | reverse complement strand
TACCATACGCCCGAGTTGCGGAGTTTTTTTATCAACAGGGGCGCGACCGTCGAGCGGGAGCAAATTTTTTTCGGGAACGGATTACGCTTGTAGCTTACGCGGCGGTCGCAATGAACGGACGGGCGCGGCAAAGTGCTGACGCGATTCGTTTGCAGGAGGTGAAATATGTTACGTTGGGCTGTAATTTTTTTGGTAATCGCACTGGTGGCGGCGCTGTTTGGATTTACTGGCATCGCTGCGGCTGCGGCGGGAATCGCGAAGTTTCTCTTTTTTCTCTTCCTGGTGATTTGCCTGATTTTTTTAATCATCGGCATCTCAGCAGGCAGAAGAATCCCGTAATTCAGGGAACGTCCTGCGACTTTCGGTCTGCGGCCCGGGCAGGATGCGTGGCTGACAAAAACAGTGTGGAAGTCTTACTACGGCGTTAATGACGGCTCCGGAGTGGACTCGCTCGGCCCGCGCGCGCGATGCCAATGGTGATGACGCGCTTCGATTTCTTGCAATTTGAGGCGCTGATCGTTCGTGAGATTGGCGGCCATTTCGCGGTGCGCTCCGATCATGATCTCGTGAACACGGCGTCCGGTCTCTTTTCTTATTTCTGTTAGCTGGGCGGCTGTTTTATCGATTATTGGCGATATTTTAGCGACCTGTTCCGGCGTCAAGTTCAGCTCTGTGCGGAGCCTATCCCGCATTCTGATGCCCATCAGCCCGGGATGATGAAATTCAAAGAAAAGGTGTCGCGCATGCACCGCACCAAAGAAAGCTCCGGTCATCCCACCCGCGATGAACACGAGGATAAAGCCGACAACTAATTTCCACTGCAATGCGCGGTTCATTGTGAAAATTCATCCTGAATCGCCGAATCTGCGATGGCGTATTCGTTTGCGAAAGATTCACCGAGTTTCCGGCTTTGGCCTGCTTCGCGCGCCGCCGCAATCGTTGATACAACGATTACGACCGCCGACAGCAGGGCAATGCGCCGAAGCAGAGGCGTCAAGCCGTTCGGTTTCTTCATACTTGAGCGCCAGAGCGCGACCACCCGCGTATCGAATCCGAACGGCATCGCTGCCGGCGCTGCCGGAGCGTCTTCGTGCGCCTGCGCGGCCGATCGCAGCAACCGATCGATTTTTGGATCGACACCCTTCATAACTTTTCTCTTGCTGAAATTTTAGCGAGCTGATCCTTCATTTTTTGCCGTGCCCGAAACGCCCGCACTTTAATAAGCGTCGCGCTCCAGCCGGTGATTTTGCGGATCTCCTCAACGGAACGTCCTTGCAAATATAGCAAATCGATTGCGAGCCGCTCGACTGGTTTTAACCCGGCGAGCAAGTGCTCGACTAATTGGCGCGAAGCAAAGCGTCGATCTGGAGCGAGCTCGTCGGAGGAGCTTGCGAGATTCTCGACCACGGCCTGCTCCTCTTCGCTCAAATCGGCGTGGCGAAGCTCAGGCCGTACTCTCTCCGACTCGATTTGGTTCAGGCAAGTATTGACTGCAATGCGCGAGACCCAGTGCTCCAGCGGCACCTTGCCGGAAAACTGAGATAATTTTTGAAAAACTTTGATGAAAATCATTTGGCAAAGGTCCTCCTCAGCCGTTCGGCGCGGGCGATGCGCGCGCACCAATTTCGACACGAGCGGATAAAGCTGCCGGACCAATGCCCGAGCCGCCTCATCATCATGCTGGAGCGCAGCTTTAACCAGCGCGCTTGCATTAGAATCATCCATGTAGTCAAGAGCGCATCCACACCAACACCTATGACCGGCACTGGCGCATTATGGTTACAAGTTCTTCAGCTGAATCGAGAAAACAAAAAATGTAACCGGCAAGATTCCTCCCCGGTCATTAGCTACAGAAGCGCAAGAAGCGCTTAAGCAAAATAACAAACTAAAACAACTATGAAACGAAACCTATTAACACTTGCGGCCGCGGGTGCCATCGCCCTCGGCGGCTTTGCGATAGTGCAAGCTCAACCCGGCCACGGCGGGGGCGGCGGATGGCATGGGCGTGGATTTGGCCTTGAAGCATTAGTTAACAAGCTAAACCTGACGTCCGATCAGCAGGCAAAGGTCCAGCCGATCATTGATCAGGCGAAACCGCAAATCGCCGCGATCCATCAGGAGGCGATGCAGAAAATGAAAGCGATCATGGATAGCACTACGTCGCAGATTCGTCCGCTGCTGACGGCCGATCAGCAGAAGAAGCTTGATGACATTCAGAAGGCTCATCAAGACATGATGAACGCACACAAAAAACTTCACGACGCAATCCAGTAATAAGCTTCCTTCATTCGGAGGGTGGAGCGGCGGTGATCGGGAACGGTCGCCGCCGCATTTCATTTAAGATCTCCGTGTAGAGGCTCTGTCCTCAGCCGCAACCATTTGGATCTGCGCGTAAGGACACGCGCCGCTACACATCGCGATGCCCGTTTCAGTCCTGTTTTTTCCGGAAGGAAAACAGGAGCGTGATTATGCCCGACGTGACCAGTATTGCTGCGACAGTGAATCCTGCCGTCGAGATTTCAGCGCGCGAATGAAAGCTCTCTTTAAGTCGGGCAGCCATGCCAATGAGAAAAAACAACAAAGCGGTGTAGAAGAAAATTACGCTGATCGCCCTGCGAGTGTCGGATGACATCTTCATCGCAAGAATTGTAGGGCGTCTGTGTCAGACGCCAACTCTAAATCCGCGTTTCCTTCCAATTCGCGGACATCGAATTAAGCTGCGTGAGTGAGGAAGCTCATTCAGTGGATCTCGACGTCAGCCCTCCTCGCAACCGCTGCACACGTCGCCAATTCTCAAATTGATCGAATCACTGGAAGGAATTTTGCGACTCGATCGGAGGTCCTGGCACGGCATGGAATGGTTTGCACCAGCGTACCGGCGGCTACTCAGGTCGGGCTCGATATTTTGAAACGCGGTGGGAGCGCTGTCGATGCGGCAATTGCCGCGAACGCGACGCTCGGATTGATGGAGCCAGTCTCGAATGGGGTCGGAGGCGATCTGTTCGCTATCGTTTACAGCGCGAAAGAAAACAAACTCTATGGCCTCAATGGCAGCGGCCGTTCGCCGGCGGGTTTGAGTTACGAGCAGATGAAAGCCGAGCTCGCGAAACTGCATCGCGAGACCATCCCTCCGACCGGCATGTTGCCGATTAGCGTGCCCGGGACCATGGATGCCTGGGCAGAGCTGCACCAGAAGTTCGGCAAGCTAAAATTGAGCGACGATCTCGCCCCGGCAATTCGTTACGCCGAGGAAGGTTTCCCGGTAACCGAGCTGATCGCATATTACTGGTCCTTCGGTCCGCGCATTTATAAAGGGCTTCCCGGCGCATTTCTGGAAACATACACGCTTGATGGCAAAGGCCGCACACCCGCGAAAGGCGACATTTTCAAGAATCAGGCCCTGGCGAAAACGTTGCGCTTGATCGGCGAAAAAGGCCGGGACGCGTTTTACAAAGGCGAGATCGCGGACACGATCGACAAATTCATGCAGCAGAACGGCGGCTTTCTCCGCAAAGCCGATTTCGAGAAGCACACATCGACATGGGTCGAACCGGTTTCGACGAATTATCGCGGTTACGATGTGTTTGAGCTTCCGCCAAACGGTCAGGGCATCGCTACGCTGCAAATGTTGAATATTCTCGAAGGATTCAATCTACGGGGGGTGGGCCGTAATTCGCCCGAGACGCTGCACGCGATGATTGAAGCGAAAAAACTGGTCTGGGCTGATCGCGCGAAATTTTATGCCGACCCCGCGTTCGCGAAAATTCCGTTGGCCGGCTTGCTTTCAAAAGGATACGCGGCTGAGCGGCGAAAGTTGATCAACCCGGAACGCGCAAACAAACACGCTGATCCAGGAAATCCGGCGCTGGATCAGGGCGACACGATCTACCTCTGCACCGCGGATGACGAAGGCAACATGGTTAGCTTGATTCAGAGCAATTACCGAGGCATGGGCAGCGGCATTGTCGTGCCCGGGCTTGGATTCATGTTTCAGGATCGCGGCGAACTTTTCTCGATGGAGCCGGGACACGCGAACCTTTACGCGCCGGGCAAACGTCCATTTCACACCATCATTCCCGGTTTCGTGATGAAGGACGGCAAGCCGTGGGAAACGTTTGGCGTCATGGGCGGCGGGATGCAACCGCAAGGTCATGTCCAAGTGCTCACGAACCAGATCGATTTCGGTTTGAACGTGCAGGAAGCTGGCGACGCCTCGCGCTGGCAACACGAAGGCGATAATGAGCCGACGGGCGAAAAGTTATCTGAAACCGGCGGTTACGTCGAAGTCGAGAGCGGCATTCCCTACGAAACCGTGCGCGAACTGCGCAAAAAAGGTCACGACGTACGCTTCGACGTCGGCGGTTACGGTGGTTACCAAGCCATCAAAGTGGAAATGCACAACGGCCAGCGCATTTATGTCGGTGCCAGCGAGTCACGCAAAGACGGCCAGGCGGCGGGATATTGACGATCTCATCTCCGAGGAGCTATCGCCGGATCGAAGAATAGTGCGCGCGGCAGGTGCAGGTTGGGTGGCGTCTCTATTCCCTCAGCAGTGCGTCCAACTCGAGCGCTCGCCATGTACATTGACAGTGCGTTTGCTAATTTTTCGGCGCTTTGAGTTCGGCGAGTTTTTCTTGAGCGCGATTGACATCGGATTTATGCGCGCTGCCGAGCGCGAGCAGTTTTTGTTGTCGACGGACGTTGGCTTCCGCGGCGTCGAGTTCGGTGCGTTCCCGCTTTGCGGCGGCGATTTGCGCAGCTTCAGTTAATTGCGCCAACGTTGCTTTCGCAGCTTTCAGTTCGTCCTTGGTGCTTTCGCCGGCCGCGAGTTGAGATTCTTGCGCGGCAAGTTCGGCTTTCGCGCGCGCGAGCTGTGCATTTGCAATGTCGGACTCGAGCCGAACAACTTTCAACGCACGTTGCTCTACTTCCACTTTCGCAAGAACGCCGATTTTGTAGAGGCGCTCCGCCCCGGACGCGTTTTTCTTTGCCCGGTCCATTTGTTTTTCTAGACGCGCTACATCGCCATCCGGTGCTGTCGTTGCAGGCGATGACTCATCCGAGAGGTTTTCTTTCAATATCGGGGGCTCGATGTCGAACGAGTCGGGCTCATTGGATTCGTTCCGCGGTAATTCATCGGCAGCGAGCGCCGCAAACGCCGTTGCGATGACCGTGACCAGCAGCACGAATATGCGGGTCATAGGCCGAGTTTATCATGAAATTTCCTTCGTCGATACATCATCTAGCGAAGCAACGCCGTGGGACAACTCGACTTATCGATGGGCGCCCCGGTGGCAAATAGGCACGCGCATGCCCTCGGGTTTCGAAGCGAGGCATCCGGTCGGCTTGTAAACGCTTTCGGCTCTACCATCGCGCAACTACCGGCATTGGCCTGGCTAAAGCCACAATCACAGTTGCAATTGTCCGCATGCATGCGCCTAATCTCGTGTGAGCGAGGTATGAATTGCGTAGGCAGACGTCAATTACACGGCCTTGGACTGCGCTCGATTGTCGTTATTAGCCTCACATTGATTGCGCTGGTGCCGTTTTCCACGCACGCGCAAGAAAAGCGTCACGTGACTCTCGAGCAAGTGAACAAAGCCATCCAAGAAGTTGAGAAACTTGCGGAAAAGCAAATTCAAGAAAACGCGGTGCCGGGGCTCGCCATCGCCGTCGTCTTTCAAGACAAAGTGGCGTACGCGAGAGGATTCGGCGTTCGCGATGTGAACACAAAAGCGCCGGTGGACGCGGACACTGTGTTTCAACTCGCGTCGATGTCTAAACCAATTGGCTCGACCGTCGTAGCGGAGTTGGTGGGCGAAGGAAAAATTACGTGGGACTCAAAACTCAGCGTTCTTGATCCCCCATTCGCGATGTTCGATCCGTGGGTCACACGTGAAATCACCATCCGCGATATGTACGCGCATCGTAGCGGCTTGCCCGAACACGCGGGCGACTTGCTCGAAGACTTGGGATTTTCTCGCGCGGAAATTTTACATCGCCTTCGCTATCAACATCCCGAGAGCAGTTTTCGTTCGCATTATGCGTACACGAACTTTGGGTTGACCGAAGCCGCATTGGCGGCGTCGAAAACGTACGTGCTGGACTGGGAAGATGCGTCCAAGCAAAAATTGTACACGCCGCTCGGCATGATTTCGACGAGTTCGCGCTACACGGATTTTGTCGCACGCCCAAACAAGGCGTTGGGACACGTGCTGGTCGATGGCAAATGGGTGCAAAAGTTCAAACGCGATGCACAAGCGCAATCGCCTGCTGGCGGAGTGAGTTCGTCTGTGAACGATGTGGCCAAGTGGATGCGCTTGCAGCTCGCGAATGGAAAATTTGATGGCAAACAAATCGTTGACGAGAAGGCGCTGGCGGAAACCCACCACCCGCACATGCTGACCGGTTTCAATCCCTTCACAGGGCTGCCGACTTTCTACGGCTTAGGATGGAACGTCAGCTATGATCAGGAGGGTCGGTTGCGCTTAAATCACTCCGGTGCGTTTGCAGTTGGCGCGGCGACTCACGTGAATCTGGTGCCGAGCGAGCAATTGGGCATTGTCGTTCTTACCAATGCGTATCCCATCGGCATAGCGGAAGCACTGGGGACGACGTTTTTGGATTTGGCGCCGTATGGCAAGCCGACCCAGGATTGGCTGGTCCTCTTTAAACAAGGATTTTCTAATCCAGCGGCGATCGGGACGGTGTTGGGCTTCGATTATTCCAAACCGCCTGGATCGCCCTCGCCTGCATCGAAAAATAGCGCCTACCTTGGAAGCTACGCGAACGATTTCTTTGGTGACATCTCTATCATCGAGAAGGAGGCCGGGCTCGCGATCGTGCAGGGCCCAAAGAAAATGACCTTTGCCATGAAACACTATGATCGCGACACGTTCACTTATGAGACGGAGGACGAAAACGCTGTTGGCAGAAGCGGCATCACCTTTACCATCGGCCCCGATGGCAAAGCGACACAGGTTGTCGTGGAAAATCTCAATGTGCGCGGCGAAGGAGCTTTCAAGCGCGTTCTCGCCGAAAAGTAGCGAGACACCGTGTTCGCGTTGGCGACGAATGGTGTTATTTCTCTCTCGCGTTGAGCACGCGAAATGACCACTCGGCCTAAAACAGTTGCGCGTACCAAATCAAAATCGAGAAGGGATTCGCCGAGTTTCGGTTTCACCTCATTGGAACTGCGCACGCTACGGGCGCTGAAGTCACCGGCGGGCATTCAGCGGTTCCTCGATGAGTTACCCTACAATCTCAGCTTCACTGCGCGATCACCGCAAAAGGTTTTGGGCGACCGAACTGCGTCTTGCCTTGAGGGCGGCATTTTTGCTGCGGCCGCGCTCCGCGTCATCGGATTTCCACCGCTCATTTTCGATTTAGAAGCCGATCAGGACACGGATCATGTCGTCGCAATCTTTAAGATTCGCGGACATTGGGGCGCGGTGGCGAAATCGAATTTCACCGGCTGCCGTTTTCGCGAACCGGTTTACCGCAGCTTGCGCGAGCTGGCTATGAGTTATTTCAACGTCTATTTCAATTTGCGCGGCGAGCGCACCCTGCGGCGGTATTCACGCCCGGTGAATTTGGCCCGATTCGATCATCTCGACTGGATGACAACGGAAAAACCGACCTGGTTCATCGCCGAACATCTCTGCGAAATTCCGCACATCCCTTTGCTCACGCGCGCGATGGAAAAACGCCTCACCCGCATCGATCGACGCACATTCCAAGGCGAAATGGTCGGTCACAGAAAAAAGTAGAATCCAATCGGTGTAGCTATTTAGCGGCCGGTCGACACAGGCGCTGCTTTCACACTAATCGGGCAGCAAAGCGGCCGTCTGCTCGCGAAAAGTTTCGGAGTGCCGGGTGCGCAATCTCGTGCCGGACAAAAGTATCGCGCGCGCGATCTATTTTTCATTTAGACTGCAGTATGAGCGTGCAAGTTTACGGATGTAATCATGTCGCGATCGAAGTGGACGACATCAAGGAGGCGGTCGCGTTTTACAAAGATGTTTTCAATCTGGAAAAGCTCGACAGCGGCGAGGGCGATGCATTTTTCAAACTCGGCCAACACCAATTCCTCGCGATTTTCGAGGTAGAAAAACTCCAACCCGCGAACATGCGCCATTTCGGGATCATGGTACGCGACGAAGCGCAGCTGGCCGAGGTGCGCGAGAAAATCACCGGCAAGTACAAGTTAAAGCTTGAGCCGCCGTTCCGCTGCGATTTCCACGACCCATGGGGCAACCGCATCCAAGTTGTCGATCTTCACGACGAATCGCTGATCTGGCTCTTGCCTTATCGCGAAGTGCAAAATGCCGGAATTAAATTTAAGGAACACTGAGTCATGCAGCTCGTTCTCGAGCGATGCGCGATTCGCGCGTGGCGTCCTGACGATGCGGCGTCGCTCGCGAAACACGCAAACAACCGCCGCGTCTGGCTTGGGCTACGCGATTTGTTTCCGCATCCGTATACGATCGACGACGCAAATGAGTTCTTGCGCCGCGCAACAACGGAGCAACCCATGACAAATTTTTGCATCGACGTCGGTCAGTCGGCGGTTGGCGGTATCGGCATTCGCATTGGTCAGGATGTCCATCGACATGTCGCCGAACTCGGCTTTTGGCTGGGTCAGGAATTTTGGGGACACGGCATAATGACGGAAGTGATCCCAGCGTTCGTAGACTATTGCTTCGTGAAATTTCCGCTCCATCGGATCTATGCCGAGCCTTATGCGAACAATCCCGCGTCTGGGCGCGTTCTGGAAAAGAGCGGCTTTGTGTTGGAGGGCCGACTTAAGAACAATGCGTTTAAGGACGGAAAGCTCTTGGATTCACTTCTTTACGCCAAAACAAAAGACCGCATCGCTTTCACTTAGCATTGGCATCGTGTACCGTTGCGACGATGAGCAAGCTCGAGGGCAAGACCATTTTGATTACCGGCGCATCCCAAGGCCTGGGACGCGAAATGGCATTACGTTTCGCGCGCGAAGGCGCGGGAGCTCTATCGCTCGTGGCACGTCACGCTGATAAATTGAATGCTGTTCGCGATGAAGTTCTCAAAATCGCGCCGAAGATCGACGTCCTCACAATCGAGGCCGACGTGAGCAAGCCGCGCGACATCGAGCGCATCGTCGCGACGGCCCTCGCCAAATTCAACGGCCGTCTCGATGTGCTCGTGAACAACGCCTCGACCATTGGGCCGTCGCCAATGCCGAACCTACTTGATTATCCGGTCGAAGATTTCCGCGGAGTCCTCGACACAAATTTGATCGGCCCATTTTTACTGATAAAGAACGCCCTTCCGGCAATGATCGAGCGCGGCGGTTCCGTCATCAACGTGACGAGTGACGCCGGCCAGGTTGGTTATCCAGGTTGGGGCGCATACGGCATTTCCAAATTTGGTCTTGAGGGAATGTCGCAAACCTGGGCATCGGAACTCGAAGAAACCAATGTGCGCGTCAACTGGGTCGATCCGGGAAACATGAACACGGCAATGCATCGTGCCGCGGAACCCGAAGAAGATCCGGCGGAGTGGGCGAATCCCGCTGACGTGACCGATGCTTTTGTCTTCCTCGCTTCCGATGAATCGAAGGGCATCACGGGAAAGCGGTTTCAGGCGCAGGAAGAGTGGAAAGCTACCCTGTCGAAATAAATGGCCGCGCCATTTGCTTTCACGTTGCCGCCGGAACTGAGCGCGAAGGAACCGCCGGAACGTCGCGGCATTCGGCGAGACCAGGTGCGATTGCTGGTAATCGAGCGCGCGACAGGAAAGATTGAGCACACCCGTTTTGACAAGATCGACAACTACCTGCGACAAAACGACCTGCTCGTCTTCAATTCGAGTCGCACGCTCCCAGCTTCAATGCGAGGATGCGATTGTAGTGCACTGCATGGCCCTTGCATGGAAGTACGGTTGGCAGAGCATTTGCCGGACGATTCCTGGCTGGCACTCCTTCTTTGCGAGCAAGGCGATCCGTTTGGCTGCGGGTTGCGCGCGGGGATGCAAATCGAATTCGCGGAAGGACTCAACGCCGCCGTGCTGGCGCGCGACGCGAACATTCCACGTCTTTGGAAATTACGCTTTTCGATCACTGGAATCGAACTCGTCGATCTGATCTACCGTTTGGGAAAACCGATCCGGTACGAGTACATCTCAACGCCATGGGATCTCGATTATTATCAAACTGTTTACGCTCGCGAGCCAGGGTCGGCCGAAATGCCATCCGCTGGCCGCGCTTTTACATGGAGGTTGCTGCTCGATCTCAAGCGCCGCGGCATCGACAGGGCTTACGTTGTGCTGCACGCCGGTCTCTCCAGCTATATGGACGACGAAATCGATCGCCAGCATCCCGCCTCCGAGGAAGAATATTTTGTAAACCGAATTACGGCGGGAAAAATCAACCGAACGCGGGAGAGCGGCGGCCGCGTCATCGCTGTGGGCACAACTGTGGTACGCGCGCTGGAGTCAACTGTAAATGAAAAGGGTGGCGTGAGTGAGACGCACGGTTACACGCGCTTAAAGATCGACAATCAGCATCAATTGCGATCCGTGGATGGCCTGCTCACCGGGTTGCACGAGCCGGAGGCGAGCCACCTTGATTTGCTTACTGCGTTCCTACCCGTGGAACAGATTTACGCTGCGTACCGGGAGGCAATCGCGCGTCGTTATCTCTGGCACGAATTCGGCGATCTGAATTTAATTTTGTAATAGTGATCGAGCATCAGCGCACTGTAGTTACGTCGCTGTGCGACGTGCAACCGGCCATAGGCCGGTGGCTACAAGTATTCAGTGCTGAGACAGGCTGCTACTGCCATACATTACGCCGACTTCCCCGTGAACTTCGTGGTGGCTTTCCGGTTCGCGAATGATCGAAGTCGAATCTGTTTGCACAGCGGGTTTTGTGTTTGCGCAGCCGGCAAGAAGCGCCAGGGATGAAAACGCGATAAGAACTGCAAATGCACGCGCGAACATTTTACTATGTCGATATTGTGGACTGGCGAGTCAAGCCATGCATTGAATCGAACTCATTAAAGCCGATAGAGTTGCGGCCATGATCAAGACCTAGGGACTCACGCACATCGCGCTCGCGGCGAAAAACGCGAAACAATCTTTCGAGTTTTACAGGAAAATCTTCGGTATGATCAAAATTTACATGCAAAACGGATGGATCCAGGCGCAGACCCCGGACACGCGTGACATCATTGTCTTTGATGAAAGCGCACCGCGAATCCGCAAGCCGGGCGGCATGGCGCACTTCGGTTTTCGTCTTGTCGATCCAAAGCCCAAGAAGAAATGATTTCGTTCATCATTCCTGCCTACAACGAAGAGCTGGAGCTTTCATCGACAATCACGGCGATTCATGCTGCGGTTTCCGGTGCTGGTCAGGCGTACGAAATCATCGTGGTCGATGATGCTTCGACTGATGCGACCGCCGAGGGAGCGACGCAGGCGGGTGCCTGGGTCGTCTCGATCAATCGGCGGCAGATCGCAGCGGCCCGCAACGCCGGCGCACGCGCGGCGCAGGGCGAAAAGTTGTTCTTCGTTGATGCCGACACCCGGATCAACCGGAGGCACATTGCCGAGGCGATCGCCGCTCTCGAAGCCGGTTATGCGGGCGGCAGCGCGCGCGTGATAGTCGATGGGGCCATTCCGATCTGGGGGCGCATTTTCGTGCGGGCGTTCTGCACTTTCTATTTCGCGCTCAACCTTGGCGCGGGCGCATTTCTTTTCACCACCCGCCGCAATTTCGAAGCGGTTGGCGGGTTCGATGAGCAATATTTTATCGCCGAAGAAGTGTGTTTCAGTCTCGCGCTGCGAAAACTCGGCCGCTTCAAAGTGTTGCGCGAACCGATTGTAACTTCAGGCCGGAAATTGCGCATGTATTCAGCGCGGCACGTGTTCGCACGTTCGTTATCGATCATCATCCGCGGCCCGAGCGCTGCGCGCTCGCGAGACAAGCTCGCGTTGTGGTACGATGGCAAACGCGAAAACCGCGGCGTCTGAGTTGTGGAGACGTGTGTTATTACGCGGAAGAGCAGGGTTGGCATCCTGCGATCCGTAGTTGCCAAGTGCGCCCCTTCGTTTAGAATAGGCACTTCGCTTATGGCAGAGAGCACGGCAACGTTGAACCTTAAGGAGTTCCAACTGCATGACAAAGATACTGGTAGCGCGGATATGCAGGTCGCACTTCTCACGCGTCGGATCGAGCATTTGACCGAACACCTGAAGAGCAACGCCAAAGATCACTCCTCGCGTCGCGGCCTTCTCAAGATGGTCGCGCAACGCCGGAGTTTGCTCGATTATTTGAACAGATCGCAAGCCGATCGCTATAAAAAGCTGATCGACAAGTTGAACCTGCGCAAATAACCGCGTCGATCTTTGAGAAGCGTCGCATCCAACTGTTTGCCTGCTCAAAGTCGAAGATAACTAGAAACACAACAGAATCAGCAGTCCAGGCCGAACGAATCACCTTGGATTTTAGGTTTTAGCCCCGAAGTATTCGGAGCTAAAACCTACAGTCAGGGTGA
>Ga0307305_10000703_pt1 | contig 12570 bp, 10 predicted proteins | sample ER_DNA_186_FD_194512 | JGI IMG/M metagenome (GOLD analysis project Ga0307305, IMG submission 194512) | Bulk soil microbial communities from the East River watershed near Crested Butte, Colorado, United States - ER_DNA_186 | ecosystem: Environmental > Terrestrial > Soil > Floodplain | place... | reverse complement strand
GTTTTCACAATTTGGTTCGACGATTTGATGGAAAAATTCATAGGCACTCCGAAATCGGCCGCGCTTGAAACTCACTCCTCATCGGAAATCTCGGCGGCCATTCGCCGAGTGGAGCGCAGGGATCAGGCTGCTGACAAGGCTCCGAATGAGCCCAACGAAGGTCGCCACCCAAGCCAGCAGGGCCACGTAAACGAATACGTGAGCGATGGGGAGCAGAAAGTCTAGACTCATCGCGCGCACCATCTCGAAGGTGCAAACCGCGTACATACCGAGCGGAAAAACCGTGCCCCAATATAAAGGATCGTACTTAAGCGGGATATAGAGATGCCGCCAAGCGACCAGAATGACGAGCATCGGGATCCACCAGGTTCCGGTCGCCCAAAAGAAGATCGTGAACCCCTTGAGAAACGGGAGCAGCGTCTCAAGGAAGGGCGCATCCACGCTATTCTCAATCAACAGCGAGCCGGCAAGCGTCGAGATGGCCATCGCTCCCATGTTGATCCAGTATGAGGACGAGAAATCGGCTGGCGAGAACTTGAAAAACGTGTAGCGATAGAAGATCAGCGAGATCATCCAGATGTACATCATCCCGCCCCACAGCCACATCGACAGGGCGACAAAATTGATATGGAGGCGGACGGGCTGCTCGAAATGTCGTGCGAGGAGCGCGCTCAAGAGCGCCATTGATTGCGTCGCGACAACGGCAAGCAACCACGCCCCGGTGATCCCCTCATCGATCGTCGGCTTAGTCTCCTTGATCGTCAGGGTAGTGAAAATCGCGTAGGTCAGGATGATCCAGAGGAAAAGACCAAAAATCCAGAACGCCAAGGCGAGGTCATACGCGCCAGTGACTATCAGTTGATTTCCCATTACGCCCGTGGCAGCCACTGCAGAGAAGAATCCCGGCGCCGCCTGATGATCCGTCAAGTCGTCAAGCAGTGCGCGGCGGTAGCGCAACAGCCGCCACGCGGTTAGAATCCAGAGCAGCAGATACTGCCCCGCGTTCAGCCACAGGAGGACAGCGGCAATCGTATGGAACTCGGCGCGGTCCGAGGCGATGGAGACTATCCCTGTAGCCATGACCAAGGCGAAATAGGCCGGTGAGAGGCCCCGGGCTCCTTCCGCCAGCCAGTTGATCAATGGGAAGCTTCCGCCCTGCGCATTAATTCGCCGGCGTAGCTGCGCATCACCCGCTGGATCGCCACCTGCATCCAACCCAAGTCGATGTCGGGAGCGAGAGCGAAATACACGCAGCAAGTCGTTCAGACTCCGGTGAACTAGCGAAGGAGGCCGAAGACGATCGGAAAGCAGAGCCGCCGAGGCCGCCCAGGACGCTCACAAGACTGCCCGATCACACTCCCGGCCTTGGAAGAAAGCCTACCGGCAACGCTCAGGAGTGGCTCTTAGGGCTTTCTGATCACGATCTGATAGCGCGGTTTCTGATCACGAGCTGATAGGGCCGCCACAAGTACCAGAACGGGAACATTATCAGATGCACCAGCCGCGAGAACGGGAACAGGGCGATCACCAGGAAGCCGCCGAGCATGTGCAGCTGGACCACCCAGGGCAAAGACGAGACGTACTGGGTCTGGGGATTTAGGCTCACCAGCGAGACAAGCCACGGTACGGCCGTGTCTATATACCAGTCGGCGCCCCAGCGGTAGACCAGCGAAACATAGACGCCAAGCGCCACCTGCAGCAGCAGCACTGCCAGCAGCACCCAGTCCATGGGGCTGGTCACGGCGCGGATGCGCTCGTAGGCGAAGCGGCGCACGAACAGTACGCACAGCCCAAACAGCGCGGCAAACCCGAACGCGAAGCCCACTATCTCGATCGTATACAGGGCTGCCTGCGTAGCTGTGAGACGCGCCCACATGCCGGGTACCAGGAACCCGACCAGGTGCGCCAGCAAAACGATGACGATGCCGTAATGCCACGGCACCGAGCCCCAGAACAAACTGCGGTTTTCCAGAAGCTGAGAGGACAGGGTGGAGTAGGAAAAGCGATCGTGGCGGTAGCGGTGGACGCCGCCCCAGATCGCCAACACGGTCGCCACGTAGGGAAAAGCCACGAACAGGATGGTGTCACTCATGGGTCGTGCTCCTCACACTCGCAAACCTAGCAGGTCGTCTGGGGCGACCTCCGCGAGCGGCTTGAAAACCTTGAATTGGTGACGTCCGGCTTGCGTCCAGAACACGAGGTGCGTTTCGACCGGCGGGCAGCCCGGATCGGAACAGGGGAGCTCCGACACCATGATGGTTTCGCCGTCGCCGAGATTGAAATGCTCGCGCGCCCACGTGCGAACGCGTTCCTGCTCGGCAGAGATGCCGGGGCTTTTCTTCGTCAAGCCAACATCCAGCAAAAGACGCAGCGCGTCGAGCGCCTGATGGTAGGGGTGCGCGCGTTTTTCGGCGGCATCGCGACTGTCGTAATCTTCGCTCATCGCCAGCAGGAAGCCAGGGCCAAGAATGTCGCCCTGGCTCTGGCCTTTGAGTTGCTTGCGTTCTTCGCGATCGTCGATCTTCGCGCGTTCTATGCCGGTGTGGCCCTCGATATCAATCGGTCCGTGTTGGTGGCCGTCGGTTTCGGGCTTGGTCGTCATGCGCGCGAGCGCCGGCAGCAACCCCCGGTTCAGTAGCTCGTCGATGTCCTCCCCGCCCTTGCTCTGGGCAGCGAAGCGCAGCACGATCGACAGCCGGTCGGGGATTTCACTGGTGTCCGCTTCGAAGCCCTCGTCGCGATAGGCCTTCTTGAGCCCGACCAGGAAGCTGCTGCGTTTGTAGTTCTCGCCGAACAGCTGATAACCCACATACGGATGGCAGATCGAGTTCAGGTCAAAAAAGCCGCTGTAAACCTCCTGAAGCTTGCCGAGCGAGGTCTCCTCGGCGAAGCGGCGGAAGCTCTCCAGCAACGCGGCCGCCTCCAGTTGCGCCGCGCCGATCAGCGCGGCGCATTCGGCCGCCTTGCGTGCCAGTCCCGGGGCGGGATAATCGAGGATGTCCGCGAACAGCCCCAAGACCTGCGCGCGGCGCGAAAACAGGAGCTGTGCGCGGTTCGAAAAGACGCTCATGGTCCTCTTTGCGGATTGATGTGAAAGCCGGTACCGACTGCGCCTTTGTGAACCGGGTAGTTGCGCGAGACCGGATCGAGCACCGGAAACATAGACTCGACCGCCGTGTCGCGCTCCATGGGCGGAACCACGAACCGCTCTTCGAAGGTGGGCAGCGAGGTGAGCCGGTAGATCGCCTCTACCTCGGCCGGATTAGTCTTGCCTTCGGCGAGCGCCCTTTCCACCTCGTCCGCAGGTATATCCTTGACGTTCTTCGCGCGCATGTATACGCGCACCGCGACCAGCTTGCGATAGACGTCGCGGATGATCTGTTCATTGCCTCCCGACAACAGGCTCGCCATATAGCGCAGCGACACGCGCGATCTTTCCAGCGAGCTCATCAACGGCCCCAACCTCGCCTCCGAGGCCACGTTGTCGTACACGCCGTTGCCGGTTTTGGCGAGCACCGGGCCCAGGGGCGGCACATAGAACAGCATGGGCAGGGTGCGGAACTCCGGATGCAGCGGCAGCGCGAGTTTCCACTTATTGACGAACTGGTAGACGGGCGACTTTTGCGCCGCGTCGATCTTCGAATCGGGAATCCCGCTCGCCTTGGCAGCCGCGATCACCTCCGGGTCGAAGGGGTCCTTGATCACGTCGCGCTGCGCCTGCACCAGCGATTCTTGCGGCGCACTGGCCGCCTCCTCGATGGCATCGGCGTCGTAGAGCAGCAGGCCGATATAGCGGATACGCCCCACGCATGAGTGGAAGCACGCCGGAGGCTGCCCGCTTTCGAGGCGCGGATAGCACAGGATGCACTTCTCGGCCTTGCCGGTCGACCAGTTGAAGTAAGTTTTCTTGTAGGGGCAACCCGAGACGCACATGCGCCAAGCGCGGCATCGTTCCTGGCTGACCAGCACCACACCGTCCTCGCCGCGCTTATAGATCGCCCCTTGCGGGCAGGCCGCCACGCAGCCCGGATTGAGACAATGGTTGCAGATACGCGGCAGGTAGAAGAAGACGGTACTGTTGATCTCATTTATCTGGCGCATTTCCTCCGCGGTGGCGCCGTCGAGGTTCGGATCGTTGTTTGCGTAGACCTGCGAGCCGCCTAGGTCGTCGTCCCAGTTCGGCCCCGCCTCGATGGTGTCCATGTATTTGCCAGTAACCATCGAGATGGCGCGCGCGGTGGGCTGGTGCTCGCCTAAAGGCGCGTCGAACAGGTTCTGGTAGTCGTAGGTCCAGGGTTCGAAATAGTCGTCGAGCTGGGGCAGATAGGGGTTATAGAAGATGTTGGTTAGCGTTCCCCATTTGCCCTGCAGGCGCAGCCGTAGCCGCTTCTGCCTCTTCCCTTCGACCACCCAGCCGCCGCGGTATTTGGTCTGGTCCTCCCAACGTGTCGGGTATCCGGTGCCCGGCTTGGTCTCCACGTTGTTCCAGTACATGTACTCGGTGCCCTTGCGGTCGGTCCAGATGTTCTTGCACGCGATCGTGCAGGTGTGGCAGCCGATGCACTTATCCAGGTGAAAGACCATCGCAACTTGAGATCGGAGTTCCATCTAAGTTCTCCTTCGGTCCTATTCCTTTGTAGTTCCTATGCCTTGCCGCCGCATCCCGCTGTCGCCGGGGCATCGCGTACGGCCACCACCGTGACGTCGAACTCGAGCGTCATCCCGGCGAGTGGGTGATTGGTATCGACCACCACGAAGCCGTTCTCCTCGTTGACCTCGGTGATCATCACGTTCTCCGCGCGGCGGCCGTCCTCGCTTTGCGCGAGAAAACACATCCCCGCTTCGACTTGGTCGGCGCCGCCAAACTCCTCGGCGGGCACCCGCTGCTGCAACGCCTTGTCGCGCTCGCCATAAGCCTCTTCGGGCGGCAGGGTCGCCACGAAGCGCTCGCCCTCCACCTTGCCCTCGAGGGCTCGTTCGAGGGCGGGCAGCAACCGCCCGCCGCCGTGCAGATACTCCATCGGCTCGTCGCCCCAGACTGCCGAACGGATGTGACGGATCGCGCCGTTGGTGCGCAGCGTGTAGTTGATGGTCACGTACTTTCCGGCGCCGACTCGCGCCGGCGCGCGGACTGGCGCCCGCTGGAGTTCAAGCTGTAGGTCGCGCTCTTTCATCGCGATGTCATGCGCATGAGTCTCATGCGAATGAGTCTCATGCGAATCAGTCTCATGCGAATCAGTCTCATGCGAATGAGTCTCATGCGAATGAGTCTCATGCGAATGAGAGTCAAGCGATTGAGTCGCGTCGCCACCTACCATTCCAGCTTCTCCATTTTGCGCACGACGACATGGGTATCGCGCGTAAAGATCCCAGTGGGGCCCCAGTAGTTGAAGCCGTAAGTGAACTGGGCGTAGCCGCCCGCCAGATACACTGGGTTGATGCGGGTGCGCGTCACGCTGTTGTGGCTGCCGCCGCGCTTCCCGCGCTCTTGCGATATCGGGATGTATACCGTGCGCTCAACCGCGTGATAGTACATGCAAGTGCCCGGCTGGATCCGGCGGCTAACATTGGCGCGGGTCACCACCACGCCGTTGTCATTGTAGACCTCGACCCAGTCGTTATCCTCGATGCCTACCCGCGCGGCGTCCCGGTCGTTGATCCACACCGGATCCATGCCGCGCGACAGCAGCAACATGCGGTGGTTGTCCTTGTAGGTGGAGTGGATGTTCCATTTGCCGTGCGGCGTGATGTAGTTCAACACCAGGGAGCGGTCGTCGACGCGGCTTTTCACGATATCGCCGGTCTTGCGCGGCTCGAGCTTCGGCTTGTAGGTCGAGATGTGCTCGCCGAAGTCCAGGTACCAGGGGTGGTCGACGTACAGCGTTTGGCGGCCGGTGAGCGTGCGCCAGGGTATTAGCCGCTCGACGTTCATGCACCAGGCGGAGTAGGCGCGGCCGTCGTTGACCATGCCGCTCCAGCACGGGCTGATGAGCAGGCGCTTCGGCTGGCGCGTGATGTCGCCGAAGTTCATAGTCACGCCGCGCACCTTGTCGGCGAGGTCGGTGAGCGGGAGGCCGACGCGCTCCTCTTCATGATGGAAGGCCTGCCAGCAAGCCTCGCCATTGGTCTCCGGCGCGGTCAATAGCAGCGTGTTGCACGCGTCCAGCACGTCCTCGAGGCTCGGATAACGTTTGCCGCCCCACTCGACGCAACGCATGTGCCTCGGGTCGGGCATCGGCATAACGGGATTCTCGAGCATTTGGTCGTACTGCGTCTTGATATTGACGTGCACGCCGTTACAGGAGAGGCCGTCTTCGCGCGCCATCGGCCCGAACGAGATGAATTTGTTGTAGATGTTCGCGTAGTCGCGCTCGACCACCCGCAGATGCGGCATGGTCTTGCCCGGCACCGGTTCGCACTCGCCCTCGGCCCAGTCGCGGACCTGCGGCTGCGCCAGTTCGTCAGGCGTGTCGTGCATGAGCGGCGTGGCGACCAGGTCGCGCACCGGCTTGGGAAAGGCGAGCGGCGCCATTTCGCTTACCTTGCGCGCGAGCAGCTTGAAAATCTCCCAGTCCGTCTTGGATTCAAACACCGGCGGCACCGCTGCCCCGAGATTGTGTATGAACGAGTGCAGGTCGGTCGAGTTGAGGTCGTTCTTCTCGTACCAGAAGGCCGTCGGCAGCACGATGTCGGAGTAAAGCGCTGAGGAATCCATGCGGAAATTGATGTCGACCACCAGGTCAAACTTTCCGCGCGGCGCCGGGTCGCGGTATTGCACCGTGCGCGTCTTGCCGTTGGCGCGATCGTCGGCGATGGCGTTGTCGTGCGTCCCGAGGTAATGGCGCAAGAAGAATTCCATCCCCTTGGCGCTCGCCGAGATGGCGTTGCCGCGCCAGATGAACCACACCCGCGGCCAGTTCTCCGGGGCATCGGGATCGTCGACCGAAAAGCGCAGCTTCTTGTCCTTGAGCTGCTCGACGACGCGCCCAACGATCTCGCTGTCGGTCTTCGCGCCGGCGCGCTCGGCCTCGGTCACGATGTCGAGCGGATTGCGGTTGAAGTGCGGGGTCATAGGCATCCAGCCCAAGCGCACCGACTTTGCCAGGAGGTCTATAGCATGGCCCTTGGCCCAGCGCGGCTTTGGGCTCGTCAGGCCGTACTCGGTGAACTCCCGCTCGTAGCGCCACTGATCGCTATGGCAGTAATGCCAGGTCGGCGACTGCACACGCCGCGGCGGCTTGACCCAGTCGAGGGCGAAGGCGAGCGTCAACCAGGGTGCTTGGGGGGCAAGTTTCTCCTGGCCGACGTAGTGGTTCATCCCGCCGCCGTTGCGTCCACAGCAGCCGCACAGAATCAGCGCGGTGATGGCCGAGCGGTAGATGAGATTGTTGTAGTACCAGTGGTTGGCGCTGGCGCCCACGATGACCATGGAACGGCCTTGAGTGAGCTCTGCGTTGCGGGCAAACTCGCGCGCAAACCTTAGCACCGTCTCGCGGCCGATGCCGGTGAAGCGCTCCTGCCACGCCGGCGTGAACAGCGCGTTTTCGTCGTCGTAGCTCGACGGGTAGGCGCCCTCGAGGCCGCGGCCCACGCCGCACTGGGCGATCAGCAGGTCGAAGGCGGTGGTCACCAGTATCTCGCCGTCCGCGGTGGCGAAGCGCCGCACCGGCACGCCGCGCGCCACGGTGGGCGTTGCAGCTTCCGGCACTCCATTGGCAAAATCATCGAACTCCACCTGGACCACAGCATCAGATTGATCGATGAAGCTCAGCACTGCATCGATGGGGCTGTTGTCTAGGCCGTCCTCCTGGGAGAGGTTCCACTTGCCTTTCTCTTTCTGACCCCAGCGAAAGCCGACCTGGCCCTTGGGCATGCGCGGCTCGGCGCTTTTGGCGTCGAGTACCAGCATCTTCCAGTCGCCGTTTTCGACGTCTTTGTAGCGCGCCAAGCGATTGGCGCGCAGCAACTGCCCCGCGCGATAACCCTTCCCATCGCGGACCAATTCGACGAGGAACGGACAATCGGTGTAACGCTTGAGGTAATCGAGGAAATAAGGGACTTGGCGGTCGACGTAGAACTCCTTGAGGATGACGTGATTGACCGCCATCCATAGCGCGCCGTCCTGTCCCGCCTGGAGCGGGATCCACTCGTCGCAGTACTTGGCGATTTGGCTGAAGTCCGGCGAGAGCACTACGAACTTGGCCCCATGGGTGCGCGCCTCCGAGATGAAGTGCACGTCCGGGGTGCGGGTCATGTTCAGGTTCGACGCCATCGAGACGATGAACATGCTGTTGTACCAATCCGCGCTTTCGCACACGTCGGTCTGGTCGCCCCAAACTTCCGGGAATGAGGTTGGCAGGTCGGCGTACCAGTCGTAGAAGCTCATGTTCACGCCGCCGAATAGCTGGAGAAAGCGCGAACCCGCCGCATAGGAGAAAAACGACATCGCCGGGATCGGCGAGAAGCCCATCACCCGGTCCGGCCCCCACTTGCGCGCCGTGTACAGGGCGGCAGCGGCGATCAACTCCGAACAGTCGTCCCACTTGGCGCGGCGGTAACCGCCTTTTCCGCGCGCCTGCAGGATGCGCGAACGCTTTTGTGGGTCCTCGATCAGCGAGCCCCAGGCCTCCACCGGATTGGAATGCTGGCTTTTCGCTTCGCGCCAAAAGTCGAGCAGCGGGCCGCGTACATATGGATATTTCACCCTGATCGGGCTGTAGACGTACCACGAGGCGGAGATGCCGCGCTGGCAGCCGCGCGGCTCATAGGGTGGCAAACCGGGCTCGAGCAACGGGTAGTCGGTCTGCTGCATCTCCCAGGTGACAATCCCGTCCTTCACGTAGATCGCCCAGGAGCAGCCGCCGGTGCAATTAACGCCATGCGTGCTGCGTATGACGTTGTCGTGAGCCCAGCGGTTGCGGTAGAACTCCTCCCACTTGCGCTCCTGCGGATTGACTATGTCGAGTATCCAGCTCATGGGCGTCTCCTCGGTAAATTCGCGGGAGGCTGGTCGCCGCCGCCCGGACCAAAACGGGCCTTCCAACCGGGGTGGAACGGACCCGTAAACCAACCGCCATGGTACGCACCGGTATGCTGGCCCCTTTCATCGGCGATGGTTCGATGAAAGGCGCCAGGCCCGGTGGTGGGTTCGGCCACCATCGGACGCCATACCCCATTGCGCAGTCGGTTCCGCCATCTCAAGCCCGCGACCGCCAGCAGGACCACAAGGCCCAGCGCAGCCAGACCCCCGAGTTGCCATACGGCTTCCGCCGGGCGTTGGGTCACCTCGGCCTGGCCGACGAAAGCGACCACGCTCGCGCTTTCTTCGGTGGTCAGCGGCTGCCGCGACCATACGGCTTTCATGGTGGGCGTGGGCGAGCCGGCGACGAAGGCGTTGAGCCCGGCCGCTCCGCCGTATTTCGCGCCCGCTCCGGTCAAGTCGGGCCCAAGCTGCCCGCCGCCCAGGGCCCCGATGCCGCCGACGCTATGACAGGCCATGCACGGCGGCCCGCCGTTTTGAAAGCGCGTCACGCCGGTGAACAGGTCTTTGCCGATCGCAGGGTTACCCTGGACGGGCGCGCTCGCGGCCTGACCCGCAGCTGCCGGCGCAGAGGGCTGCGCCGCTGCAGTTTCCAGATACGCGAGGACGGCGGTGACCTCGGAGGTGCTGAGCCCCTGGTTGGGCATCGGCACATCGCGAAACTGGTGCAGCAACTCGGTGGCAACCGGGTCTTTCTTGGCAAGCATTGCATCTGGTGCTGCAATCCATTGCTCTAGCCATTCGCGCGGACGCCTCGCGGTGACGCCGTTCAGGTCGGGGCCAACGAGAGGGCCTTTGCCTAGGGTGTGACAGGCGGTGCATTTTTCCTGGAATATTTTATTGCCCGCCTCCGCATCGGGTCCGGCAGCGTTCGCCACGGCTGGCGTCCATATGCCTGCAATCATCGCGAGCGCAACAATAGACACCAATCGCGCGGTCGCCATGAGCTTCTCGTTCGTCATCTGCCTGTCCTCAGATAGATCGAGATCGGCCGTATATGAAAAGATCGAAATCAGCCATATATAAAGATCGAAACCAGCCATATGTTAAAGCCTAGGCCATCAGTCAGTCAATCGATGAATCACATTGAATCCCAACGTGGAACCCCGCGACTGAAACTGCTTCAGGCATCGTCGCCCGAGCTTACTGAATTCAACAACGCCAAGCAGGGCGAGTTTTGGCACAGCCTGATCGATGAATCGTTCGGATCGACTGTTCGCATTTGCCCAATTTACATCGACTGGCGCTTTATTCTGTGGCGTCCGCGGGAAGCGGGCGGCGGCATTCTTGCTCGAGCCGACGACGCCAAGCATTGGACGCCCGCCGATACCGAGTTTACGATTAAGCTCAAGAGCGGCCACGAAGTGAAGTGGCGGACTGCCCGCACGGTGGCGGCATCGGGTCTTGATAGACGGGGCAGCTATAATCCGAGCGATCCTAATTCGCCACCAGCTGCTACGCGCATGTATTCGATCGTATGTTCATTTCCGGATCGGCAAGATTTGCCGCCTGCGGTGGTGACATTGCAGCGGGCGGCCATCAAGGCGGCAACGAAGTTGATCGATATATTGAAGGTCCAGCGTGCCCCCTCCTTTGGCGTGATTTTTGAAATGGCCTCATTTAAAGACAAGTCGCCATCCGGCGAGTTTTATAATTACGCCCTTGAGATGGTCGGGACAGTGGAGGACAAACCTTTCTATGAGGAGAATTTTGCGCAATACCGCTTTTTCATGGAGCACGGTCTCAAAGTGAAAGACCTGGAAGGTGCGCAAGAGGATGAGGCCAGTAGCGCTGAGGAGAAGTTTTGATGTTCTTAATCGCTTTCACTGGATCTAGTACCGAGCGACGTCAGCTGTCCGCCGTGAAGAAGGAACGCGATCAGGAATACGAGGTCCAAGTCGATCTCGATCGCAAGCCTTCAAAAGGTCCAGCCCAAACCAAAAAAAATCCAGCAGTTCTCAGACTTGACCCCAGATGGTGGTTGCATACATCCTACTGAAGCCGATGGACAACGTGCATGCATTCGAATTCGACGGCACAGCCGCCAAGCGGGGGCTGATCGATCCCTTTGGCCGCGCCATTTCCTATCTGCGCGTCTCGGTTACGGACCGGTGCGATTTGCGCTGCGTCTATTGCATGGCGGAAAACATGTCGTTTCTGCCCAAGTCGGAAATCCTGAGCTTGGAAGAACTCGACCGGCTGTGCTCGGCCTTTATTGCGCGCGGCGTACGCAAGCTTCGCCTCACCGGCGGCGAGCCCTTGGTGCGGCGTGGCATCATGACGCTTGTGGATTCGCTGTCGCGGCACCTGCGCTCCGGGCAGCTCGATGAACTGACTTTGACCACCAATGGCTCGCAGCTGGAAAAATATGCCCGCGATCTGCGCGCCACCGGCATCCGCCGGATCAATGTTTCGCTCGACACGTTGGATGCCGAGAAATTTCACGCCATCACGCGCTGGGGCGCGCTCGATAAGGTGCTTGCCGGCATCGAGGCCGCCCAGTCGGCCGGGCTTAAGATCAAGATCAACGCCGTGGCGCTCAAGGGCGTCAATGAAGACGAGTTTCCAGAGCTGCTCGAATGGGCTCATGGTCGCGGCATGGATTTGACCCTGATCGAAGTGATGCCGCTCGGCGAAATCGGCGAAGGCCGGCTCGACCAATATCTGCCGCTGTCGCTCGTGCGCGCGCGGCTCGCCGAGCGCTACCGGCTCGACGACATCGACTACCGGACCGGCGGACCGGCGCGCTATGTGCGCGTTGCGCAAACCGGCGGCCGGCTCGGGTTCATCACTCCGCTGACGCATAATTTCTGCGAATCCTGCAATCGCGTACGGGTGACCTGCACCGGCACGCTCTATATGTGTCTCGGCCAGCAAGATGCGGCCGATCTGCGCAAACCATTGCGCGCCTCGGAAGCCAACGACCTGCTCTTTGCTGCGATTGACGAGGCGATCGGCCGCAAGCCCAAGGGCCACGACTTCATCATCGATCGCCGCCACCAGCGTCCCGCCGTCGCCCGCCACATGAGCGTGACTGGCGGATAGTCGACTGGCTTCCGCGGGAATTCAAACCCTCTTCCGCATCGCCCGACGCACCGCGGGCGCGGCAAGCAGTGGTCTCGAACCGATCATCGTCGGTTCACCGTTCGTGATCAGATGGCCGCTCTGAGCGCTCGCTAGCCCACGTGGGACAGCAATTCATTCAGCTCCCGAATTGTTCGGTCACGCTCGACAAAACCTTCGTGCATTTGCCGTTGCTGGCGCTCCACATTTGCCGCGAGCAACACGTTGTCCGCCTGCAGTTGTCGCAGTCGTCGGATATCAGCGCGGTTGGCTGTCCCAACAACATGGGAGAGCATGTGAACGCCAGCGAAGATCCGCGAGACAATATCCTGGGTCGTCGCCGGATGCGTAAGGGCCGCCCAATATGCGCCGGGAATGTCACCTTGTTTACTTAAGGAGACCGGCATCCTGGGTCGTCGCCGGATGCATAAGGGCCGCCCAATATGCGTCGGGAATGTCACCTTGTT
>Ga0307305_10000697_pt1 | contig 12614 bp, 9 predicted proteins | sample ER_DNA_186_FD_194512 | JGI IMG/M metagenome (GOLD analysis project Ga0307305, IMG submission 194512) | Bulk soil microbial communities from the East River watershed near Crested Butte, Colorado, United States - ER_DNA_186 | ecosystem: Environmental > Terrestrial > Soil > Floodplain | place: USA... | reverse complement strand
ATCGAGTTTCTCGTCGATCAAGAGCGGCATTTTTATTTCATCGAGATGAACACCCGCATCCAGGTGGAGCACACGATCACCGAAGAAGTTTACGCGTGCGATCTAGTGAAGGAACAAATCCGTATCGCTGCCGGGCAGCCGCTTTCACCGCACGTCGCACACGCGACCCCTCGGCTGCACGCCATCGAATGCCGCATTAATGCCGAAGACCCGGAAAAAGATTTTCAACCCTCGCCGGGGCGAATTGCTTTTTATTATGCTCCGGGCGGGCGCGGAGTTCGGATCGACTCGCACGTTTACACCGGCTACTCCGTGCCGCCGTACTATGATTCGTTGATCGCGAAAATAATCACGGTTGGCGCGACGCGGATAAACGCAATCGATCGAATGCGCCGCGCCCTCGATGAGTATTACATCACTGGCATCAAAACGACGGTGCCGTTTCACGCCGCGATAATGCGCAGCGCCGAGTTCCGCGACGGAAACTACGACACAGGCTTTATCGAGCGTGTGATGTCGTCGGGCAAACTTGAGCTGAGTACTCCTGCGACCCAGCTCCGTGAGTGATAAATTGCGAAAGTTAAGCGAATGCCAACTCTACGGTATCCTGGATCTGAGTTACGTTGATAACTCGGACGCTGTGCCCGTCGCCGAAGCGATGATCAAAGGCGGTGTTGATCTGATCCAGTTGCGCGGAAAAGAACGTCCTATTGAAGAACTTGTCGATCTTGCTTCCGCGCTACATGAATTGACGGTCCGATCTTCGACGCCGCTGATTGTGAACGATCACGTCGAGATCGCGATAAAAGTTCCCGTGGAAGGCGTGCACGTTGGACAAGATGACGACGCGGTCGCAGCCGTACGGCGAAGAGTGGACCGCGAAATATTGGTTGGAAAATCAACTCACAGCATCAATCAAGCCTTGGCAGGGCAACACGAGGGCGCCGATTATCTTGGGTTCGGCCCGATCTTCGCGACGCCGACCAAACCTGATTATCAGCCGATCGGATTGAAGGAGATTGACGGCGTCCATCGCGATGTAGTTATCCCGGTCTTTTGTATCGGCGGAATTAAGATCGACAATCTCAACCAGGTCATTACTGCTGGCGCGCGTCGGGTTGCGATTGTCTCCGGTTTGCTCAAAGCGCCGGACATCGCCGAATACGCCCGTACCTGCAAAAATCTTCTGAACCTTGGAAATTGAATCCTGATGTCTCTGTTGATTGTCGGTTCCATCGCACTCGACACGGTCAAGACACCGGTGGAAGAGCACTCCAATTTATTGGGCGGTTCTGCTTCCTATGCGGCTCTCGGCGCAAGTTTCTTCTCGCCAGTCCGGCTTGTCGGTGTCGTGGGGGATGACTTTCCCGAATCCGAATTCCAGTTTTGGAAGTCGCGCAAGATCGACAGCGAAGGCGTGCAACGGGCAAACGGAAAAACTTTTCGCTGGTCGGGCGAATATTCGTGGGACTTAAACACACGCGAAACGCGTTCGATTGCGCTCAACGTCTTTGAACACTTCAAACCCGCGTTGCCCGAATCGTATCGACAGACGGATTTCGTTTTGCTCGCCAACATCGCGCCCTCCTTGCAATCGCATGTGCTCGATCAAGTGGAACGTCCGGGCTTCGTCGTCGCGGACACGATGGATCTTTGGATCGAGACCACGCGCGCAGACCTCGATGCGTTACTAACGCGCATCGATCTTCTCATTCTCAACGACAGCGAAGCCCGCGAAATGACGAAGGAAACAAGTCTCATCAAGGCAGGGCGTCGGATCCGAAAGATGGGGCCGCGTTATGTCGCGATAAAGAAAGGTGAGCACGGAGCGTTGCTTTTCGGCGAAGACGAATATTTCAGCTGCGGCGCCTACCCGCTCGAAGATATTCACGATCCGACTGGGGCAGGGGACACATTCGCTGGCGGCATGGCCGGTTATCTGGCTGGCACGGTCAAGAAAGTGCACTTCAATGATCTGCGCAAAGCCATGATCTACGGAAGCGTGCTGGCGAGTTTCTGCGTCGAAGCATTCAGCCTGGAGCGCTTGCGCAAACTCTCGATGGAAGAAATTGCGGAGCGCTACGGGACGTTCAAACTGATGAGCCAATTCGAGGTGGCGATTTGATTTCCCGAATCCTGTTTGTAGTTGTCACGATTTGGCTGGCGAACGTCGACGTTGGGGCGCGTGGTGGAGATTGGATTACTCTTGAAAATTGCCGGCTCGTTCCGAATGCGGCAAATGACGGGGACAGTTTCCACGTCAGCGTCAACGGTAAGGAATACATCTTTAGACTTTATTTGGTCGATGCACCCGAAACCGACGCGGCAAACCCGGCGCGGCTGATTGAGCAGGCGAAAGACTTTGGGATAACCGTGCCGCAAGTAATCGAACTGGGAGAGACGGCCAAAGCGTTCGCCGGAGAGAAACTGGCCGAACCGTTTACCGTGATTACTCACATGGCAAATGCGATGGGCCGCAGCAACATCGAGCGCTTTTACGCGTTCGTGCAAACGAAAGACGGCGATCTCGGCGAACAGTTGATTGCGAACGGCCTCGCGAGAATCCACGGGACAAGCGCGACACCGCCCGGAGCCTCAAGCTCCGCTGCCGAACGCCAAAGACTTGAACAACTGCAGGATGACGCGAAGCGACGGAAAGTCGGAGGATGGGGCATGAGCGGGCAGCCATTGAATGTGGCAAGCGCTGCCCCTGAGCCGGTTGCTAGTGCCTCGCCTTCGATTTCTGTAACGCCAGCACTGGCAGCGCCGACGAAGAGCATGGACAGAGCCGTGGATGCTGGCAAACTCGACGTCAACACCGCGGCGGAAAAGCAACTTAGAGATCTACCCGGTATCGGGCCGGTGTTGGCTCAACGAATTATCGCCGCACGTCCATTTCGGAGCGCGGATGATTTGAAAAAAGTAAACGGAATCGGCGAAAAGAAATACGAAAAGATCCGGCCGTATTTTAATTGACGCAGTCGAAGCGCAATTGCACCTATTGCCACGAACCGAGGCCGTTTTTAGCTTCGACGAGAACGACGTCGTATTTTTCGAGCATGGGCAGGAGTTTGTGTTCAAGCTCCTGCTTCCAGAGTCTGCCTTCGTAGAATTTGTCTTTGAGCGGTCCGCGGCTTTTCAAATCCGGGAAAGCCCTCATCCAGAAGAACGTGTCGGCATCTTCCACCGAAAGAAAAGGCCCAAGTATTTTCATCCCGATTTCCTGGTGTGCCGGTAAGACCTTGGACTTGAAAAGTCGCAGAAATTTCACTCGCATTCCGGGCTTGGTTTTGTATGTGCGCATTTCGATGATCATGAGGCGAAGTTTGCATGACGAGGCGAAGGCAACAACAAAGCACTTTAATGTAACCGGGTTACATCATGGAAACTGATACTGTGGTTAGGTTGGCGAAGAGAGCGAGCGATGCATCGAACACAGATTGCCCACTCACCGGATATCGCAATGCGGATTATCCCCTACCAAAAAAAGCCGCAGGATTCATGGAACCATGCAGCTTTTATTGGTGATATCCCATGGCGCGTAGGCTCACTCTACAACACGACTACGTGATCAACCACACGCGAATCGCCTGTGTTTACGTAATAAACACGCACGCGACTGCCGGGTTTGATCGCGGTTTGGACGACTTCGCCCGCCTGGTTCACAACGTGACCGGGCCCGTTGAGAACATACCTGCCCGGCTTATTCGACCCGTCCACGCGAACAACGAGCGTTTTGAATGGCTGATAACTGGCGGCCGCCGCTTCCTCAGTTGTCGTTGTGATGATCGTTCCCGTTACTGTTATTGATTCTGCAGTAGTTGGCCCTTGCCGTTTACCTTTCGAACTCGTCTGCGCAAATGCCAGCGGCGCAATCAGCAGGCAGACGAGAGTGACAATTGTTTTCTTCATGATGCCTCCATTGAATGTTTTACTGAGCTAATTTCTGGAGCTGGTTTGGATTGCACAAGAGCCACTTCGTGTTTTTGCCATAGACCACATTCACCTCGTCCGCAGCGCGATCGGGCCCCACATTCGCCGGGGAACAAAAACTCTTCTTCCATTCGTCAGGTTAGCCAGGCTTGACCACTCTTTGAAATCACCAGCGTGATCGTGCGTTTCGAGCACGGCGCCGGATTCGTCAAAGACGCGAATGCGCCGCGCCTTAGCTGCATCCCTAGGTGTTCAGAATCTCTAACAACGCCCGCCGGGCTAACCCTTTCGGCTGGCGCACGCCCTGTTCCCACGATTCGATCGTGCGCCAGGAACAGCCGATAATCTCGGCTGCCTGTTTGCGGCTGATTATGCTAGCCCTGCCACACGAAACCGAGTTCCAATGGTCCCGGGCAACCTGGGTTTAGTGCACTATGGTTTCGGGCCCAGCGAACCAGCTACATCGCGTGGGAGCAAAACAAAAAGCCGCCACATGGCTAAGCGTGACAGCCTGACTGCGGAATGTTGCCGTTTGTTAGGTTGGCTCTGCTTTTACTAATCCTTGAGGGCCATTTGCGGCGCAGGTTTGTTCATTTCATGCCGGGCGCTCACCTTTTGGATTTGCGCTGCCGATCTATTAGCGAAGTTACGAAGCGAGCAGAGATAGTTATTGCGTTGACGAGCTGTGGGAGCGGGCGTATCCTGGAGCCGTTGGCGAATGAAGGCGGTGGATATACCCAACGAAACGCGTAAGCATCACCGATGCGGGTGCGCCGCGGGATATTTCGCGCCACCCTGTTCGCCTGCCAAAATCAAAATGCTTATCAGGAGGAGTCAAAATGCCTAACAGGAAATCGGCGAAGCCCGCCAACCCACCGAATATCAAGAAGCAACTTGAAACCCTTACCGGTCACAAAATCGACGTCAGCGCGGAGGAACTCATTAAAGTTCTAAGGTACCCTGTCGGCGCCTACGACTATACCGGCGGGAGTGCTGCGTGGAGATGGATCTTCTTCCCGGGTAAGAGCTGTAGTGACGCCAGCCTGCTCGATGTGAGCGGAGTCTCATTTACCGAGGCCGATGGGACACGAGTGTTCCTGCTCAGCGATTTCGTGTGTTTTCCCCTAAACCGCCCCACCCTCGCGGAACCAATCAATGTGGTTGCCACGGCTCGCTCGACAACTCCATTTTTCGTTACGACGACACACGCGCTGGTCAACAATGGAACCGACGTACAAATAACTGTTTTCGCCTGGGACGACAAGGGAGCTGCGGCGCCCAACGTTACGTTCGACTGGCGCTGTCGAGTGGTTTCCATCCCAATCATCCTCTGACAATCGTAAAAAAGTTCAGGAAATTCGTCTACTATTACGCGCACCCTTGAGCCTTCGTGAGCGGCGGTCGCCCTTCTATGCAGTCGTGATTTAGTCCGTTCGGGCCGACAAATTGTGCGAAGCGCTTGCACGCATCAAAACGGTTCCAATGGTTCCGTGCAGCAGGGGTTCAGTGCTTCGGGACTTGCGTGCTTTCGGGCTGTGGGACTGCAAGGGCCTCCACAACCTGATGTCCGCCCCGCGCTCCGGCGCTGCGCTACAAAGCAGGCCGTTCAATGGATGAGAGAACAAGGGATGAAAGGTGGGTCGCGTCTTATAAGACGACCTCCATTTCGCAGCCCGAGTTCTCTCCTGCGTCGCCCTAACAATCTTTGCAGCCCTTCTTATCCTTGAGGTCAATCTCGAGACACACGCTTTTTACGCGCACACGCTTGACCTCCGGATCCTTGAGGCCCAGGCAATCGAGAAGCTTCTCGGCAGGTTCCGCACAGTCCTTCGCTGGCGGCTGACCTGGTCCAGTCGGTGTTAGCGTCGCCGGATCTCGATCAGGTTGTTGCACGACCACGCCGGGCATTGGCGCAACTGACGGGTCCCACACGACGTCCACGCTATAAGTTCCGTCCCCTCGATCTTTCACGTTGCCGGTGATCTTTATACCTGGTATCGGCGACACGTTGAAGCGGTCGCCGCGACCGGGGCCAAGCGGGTTACCATAAGGATCGCGGGGCGTAATAACGAGTGTTCCATGCCGCCCATCCGGCTGATCCGAGACATCTACGAAGTTCACATCCGATCGCTTAGGATCAATAGCCGGCTCAACGTGAACCGACCAGAATGCCTCGCGTGTGGCGGTGCATCCTTCGCCGAACGTCGCCACGGCCCTGAACTCATAAGTACCTTCAACCTTCGTCAGGTCTTTGAGCCGGTTGTTATAGATGCCATCCGGTTCCATGGCACCGTCATCGTGATCCCCGTCGTCAAAGAGCGGCACCGTAATGGTCGCAGTTGAAACCGGCAACGTGCCACCGGCGCGACGCGCGATGGATTGGAGCGTAGCGTAGAAACCACTCACCGCATCGACTGAGGTTGATGGCGGCTGTAATCCGGCGCTGGTAACAAGTTGGCCGAGTGCGACGGTCGGCGCTTTGATTATGAGTTTCACCTCTGCATCCGGAGTCGTCCCGTTACCGTAGTGGAGACTAACCAGCGAATCGAGCGGGTCTCCGGTATACACACGTCTTGGCCCGCCAAGATGGACCAGTTTCGGCCCACCGCTGCAGACCACCAGAAAGAAATAGCGCACGTCACTCGGCGGCGGCGGAAATTCGCCTCCCGTGGGCACGCGATCCACTGTGAAGCTCCACGTGCCGTCCCGTTCGCCCTGATGTGGCAGAGGGATCTTCCAGAAGACCCAGGTCCGACCGCGAACCGGTCTGACCTTTCTCTCATTGATTAACGTGCCACTGGGGGTCCGAATATGCGCCCTCAGTGGAGTTGAAGGGTCATCCCATCCGAGAATGACTGTGATCCGCTCTTCACCGCAGACCGAGAATTTGTGCGGGTCAGACTCGGCCTGGCTGGCACGCAACAGGAATTCTGGATCGCCCAGCGCTCCAGCTTCGAAAATGTTTCCAAACGAAAGACCAAAGAACTTTCGCAGCCCGAGGCCATCGACCGCGCGGGTGAACTGTCCCCTATGCTCGCGAGCAACGCGACTCAGCAGCGGTCCATCGATGTCGGCGTCGGATCCGAGTCCGATTACATTGAGTTTTGTCGCGCCCAGAGAGCCTTCGATCTCCTCGATCATAGGCAGGGTATTTTGCAGGCCATCCGTTAACAGGAGGATCGCGCGATCGTTTGCTGAACTGCCACCGAAGGCCAGGAGCGCGATGCCCACGCCGGCGCCGATGCTGGTGCTGCCGCCCGCGGCGATCGCGCCAACATCTCCGGTTGTGAACGGAGCAGGCCCCACCAATTCAGTCTTCTTCGCCGCGACCTGGCCCAGCGCTGTAGGAAGTGCAGCCGTTGAGCTGAAAGTCACCATGCCGAGCCGATCACCGGCTCCCTCGCGAACCAGTTGGACGAAAAGCGATGCGGCATCCTGGGCCTCTTGAAGCTTAGTCCGACCAACAGGTGGCGCGGAAGAGCTCATGCTTCCCGAACGATCGAAGACGATCATCACGTCGAGCGGTTTTGGAGGAGGAGGCGGCGCTGCCAGTGCAGCCTTTATGGGCGCGACGGGCGCGTAGGTCACGCTACACGCGCCCGGGCTAAAACAGGAGCCTCCTTGGCTCAGTGGACCCATGACCAGCTGACCGCTGACGTCGAACAGCGCCGATCCAGAGCTCCCGCCCGCGTAATCAAACCCGACGATAGACGTTCCCCCACCATGAATGCCGGCCTGCGTTTTCTTCGCGGCGCCGTTGGGGTGATGCATTGTGAAGATCACTTCTCCGCTCATCAGGACCGCATCGCGCATCACGAGCGGCGCCGGCAATCCACCCGGCGCGGCGTCCAGCCGCACAATCACCCAGTCCGTAGACGTCGGCGGGGTAGAACCCGTCGCCGGGCCACCTGAGGCCACTTCCCCAATAACCTTGAAAAATCTGGTGACATGTCCGGCCGGCCGGCTGCCGTCGCAGTTCGTGGCGTAATCAAACGACACTGATGAACTTCGCAGGTCTTCTCCACTCGGCTCGTTCAGACAGTGACGAGCGGTGAGAAAAAGGTCGGGCGCGATCAGTGTTCCTGAACAACTGCTCACCTGCCTTCCTGTAGTAGCCTCATTGTGCACTTCGACAATGATTCCCACGGCTGCGGCCACCTGATTCTTAACAGCATCAGGAACGGTGGGAAGTGAACAGGCCGCATTCACAAAGTCGAAGGCGTTGTTGCACTTTAGCCGCGTCTCGTAGGTCGGTTCCTGGTAAGGGTTGGTTTGAAGAAACGGATCGGGGTTGGACTGGCTGCCGCAGGGCGTGCCGGGGGCATTCCCCGGCGTGATGCTCGGCTCACCCGCGCCGAATTCCGCCAGTCGCGCGCTGCCGGTGCCACCGGTAATGCGTATCTGGATCTGGGTCACCGTTGTATCGACTGGGCGAGACCAAAAGTCGGTGCCGGAGTTCTTATTGAACACGTCGGTACCGTATCCCAGCTCCACAGTTAGTTTGGCGCCGGCGGTAAGATTCACGTTATCGAAGTGCAGGATGACAAAACGCGGGCCGCCCAGCGAACCGGCGCGCGGTGTCAGGTCAAGACCTGCGGTCTGGTTGAAAGTGCGGCCATCGGGGACGACTACTCCGAGGAAATGGCTCATGCGTGCCTCCGTTCCTTTATAGGTTATAGGGGAAATGGAGTCGCGTCTAGAACATTTGACATTTCCTCAACAACATCTTTTTCCGTCCGGTCCCTACTGTTATCTAATTTTAAGATGTTACTTGGTTAGACGGCGGCTACAGCTATTTTGTGGCAAGGTTCTGATCCGCAAACACCGAGTTTGGTTCGGATCATGGAAATAGCACCCAGCCATGGCACGACTTCACGAATATCAAGGCAAAGCCTTTCTCGCCGCCAACGGATTCAAGATTCCGCGTGGCCGCGCCGCCTCAACCGCTGATCAAGCCGTGGCAGCGGCGAAAGAACTTACGGGCAAGAAGGACGGCGAAGTAGTCATCAAGATTCAAGCCTGAACCTTCGTTTGAACGACTTTGCGAAGCGGTTGTCACGCGGCAGCAGCTAAAGTTTGGTAGAGAAGCAGTAATTTCAGCTATCAAACTTCCCCGGCCTTATGGCCGATCATTTTGGGCGGTACATCAGTGTTTTTTGATAAAAATTTTCTCATGCCTCGGTATAAGAAGACGCGGCCTCTCGCACAGGGGGTATGCCACCGGAGGGGTGGGCGTCTGAGTCGGGAAAAAGAATTCCTCAGCTTGCCTCCACCCGACATGACGACGCGCCGACGGCTAAATTGCAACCATGCAACCCTGATACGCTGTAGCCCACAACCGATGATTCCGTTCATTCGTGCGGCGGGTTCGTAAGCCGCGGCCAGATAAATCAACGGACGCTCGTTTGCGACTGAGCCGCGGTTGTGACGATTGAGACAGCGGCTCTTGGAGGAATCACCTATGGGATTTGATCCGACTCGGTGTCTAACCCGTGACAGCCCTGTTGCCCTGTTCCCCTTCACTCATGTGACATTTTTCCCTCGATAATTTGTCCCATTGGACAAGAGACGCCACGATAGCGGACAGTCCTGGACATACAGGCCGCCCAACTGCCCGATTCCCCTGTTGCGTGCTGCCTTGTATCGTTTTCCCAGTCTATTTGTGAGGGCGGCGGCATCGAAATAATTTACTACATCTGAAGGTTTGTACAACCCCTGCGCCCGTTGTAACAATTGCGGCACTCGGTAAAAGAAGCGCCGCCACAACCTAAAAAGCCCAGCAAGGAAAATAGGGGATGCTCTTAATAAGTGGCCAAGAAGTGGCCAAGCCAAAAAATTGCGGCTCGAGTGACAATGATTTATCTCAACACAAGTTGCTTGAATACAAGCTGTTAAATCAAGCGCGCCCGAAGAGATTCGAACTCCTAACCTTCTGATCCGTAGTCAGATGCTCTATCCAGTTGAGCTACGGGCGCCGAGGGGAGGCTAATTTGCGGAGGAAGGAGGAAGCGTCAAATAAGGCGGAGAGAAGAAACCTCAAGTCCAATTTCGAGATCAGAATCGATTAGGTATGCGGGGCTATGGAGTTGACGTCGCGAATACCACCCACCCTACAATCCGAACCGACCGAACCGGAGTCTTCCCGACGCAGGTCGCTAAACAATAAGCTCACGTCTGTTCTCTCGCGAAACAGCGCAACTGGAGAATAATATGAACAAGCACGGCTCTAACTATCCTGACCTGGACCATGGCATAACGCGTCGAAAATTTATCGGCGCCGCTGCTGGCGGCAGCGCAGCACTGCTAAGCGGGGGACTCACGTCTTTATTAAAACCAACTGCATCGGCAGCGAGTTTTCAGTTCGTCGAGGCGACGATTCCTCAGCTCCAGGCCGCGATGGCTTCCGGCCAAGTGACGAGCGCGGGCCTGACGATGGGTTACATCAACCGCATCCAGTCGCTTAATCCTACCTTGCACGCGGTGATTGAGCTAAATCCGAATGCGGTCGCTATCGCCACGGGTCTCGATAACGAACGCAGTGCCGGACATGTGCGCGGGCCGCTTCACGGGATTCCTGTCTTGGTCAAAGACAACATCGCTACCAAGGATAACATGCAGACAACGGCGGGGTCGCTCGCGATCTACGGCAGTCAAGTGCCGGCAGATGCGGTGATCATTCAGCGGCTACGCGCGGCCGGCGCCGTGATTCTTGGCAAAACGAATTTGGGCGAATGGGCAAACTTCCGCAGCTTTATTCCTGTGTTTCCGCTCGCCGTCGGCTGGAGCGCGCGCGGCGGAAACACGATCAACCCGTACGTGTTGAGCTACACATCGTGGGGATCGAGCTCCGGTTCGGGCGCCGGCGCTGCCGCGAACTTGTGCTCGGTGGCAGTCGGGACGGAGACAGACGGGTCAATCACCGGACCGTCCGCCGTTGAGAACATCGTCGGTTTGAAGCCGACTCTCGGACTTGTCTCGCAAGACGGGATTATTCCAATCAGCCATCAGCAAGACACAGCCGGGCCGATGGCGCGCAGCGTGACTGACGTTGCAATTCTGCTAGGCGTGTTGCAGTCGCCGTTTGGCGAAGTCATTGGACATACCGTGCCGGGCGACTACACACAGTTTCTTCAACGCGGTGCGCTGGACGGCGCGCGCATCGGACGCGACGTGCGCTTTTTCGATTACAGCTACTTCGGTAACCCGGGCGACGACGACTCGGTTGCGTTCGCCGAGCATGCATTGGACGTGATGGAAAGCCTCGGTGCGACCATTGTAGATACGGACACGGGCGACGTCTTTCTCTACACGGACGACGAGTTCACGGCGTTACTTTTTGAATTCAAAGCACAGATCGCGGAGTACCTCGCCACGCTCACGCACACGAACATGCGAACACTGTCCGATCTGATCGCATTCAATAATGCGCACTGTCCTGCAGAGTTGGCGTATTACGGCCAAGAGATATTCGAGATCTCCGATTCGTTGAATCTGAACGACCCTGCAACGATTTCCGCCTATCAGGCCTCGCGCAGCAACGCATTTAACCTCGCACGTTCGGGCATCGATAACGCACTTGCGGCTAAAGATCTTGATGCGATTGTCGCGCCACACCTGACCAACTCGACCGGGCCCGCCGTGGCGGGCTACCCAAACTTGTCCCTTCCCGTAGGCATTCGCGCGTCCGGGAAACCGGCCGGGATGCTGATGTACAGCACGTTTCTCCACGAACCGCAATTGATCGGCTTCGGTTACGATCTCGAGCAGGAGCTAAAGGTCCGTGCCCAGCCGCAATTCCTGGGGTCCGTGGTTCCAGTGTCAAACGCGGGTCTTTGCGACGGTCTCCCGAAGAAGCCTCACGTGTTTAAAGGAAAGGCGCACCTGCCACACGGTCGCATCTTCTAAGATTAACAATCGTTCGTGCTTGAGCATGCGAGCAGAATGACGAGTCTGCTCGCATGACCGTTTTTCTTGGGTGTGGGTTTGCCGCGAAGTATCGCGAAGGTGGCGGCGTTCTTTCGGTCCCGCTACAGTGGATGCTGGGGCTGCGTCGACTGAAGCTGGACGCGATCTGGCTTGAGCTTCTACCCGCGACTGCGAATCCGCGTGAAGATCGACAGCGGATTGAAAATTTTCAGCGACGTTTGCGCGCGCATGGCCTCGCGAATCGTTATTGTCTGGTCTACCAAGAACCCGCGTCCGACACGCACGATCTCAGCGCGGTGCAATGTATCGGAATGCCGAAGCGGGCTCTACTCGATCGACTAAGTGGACCAAACGCGCTGCTCAATCTGAGTTATTCGATTCACCCGCCATTTCTTCTCCAATTCGAAAGACGTATTTTCTGTGATCTCGACCCCAGCGAAATTTTCTACTGGATGACGAAGCTGGAGATGGGCCAGTCACATCACCACGAATTTTGGACGATCGGCCTTAACGCCCACGGACGCGATTGCCGGCTGCCGAAATCGTCGCTTCGGTGGAAGACATTTCATCCGCTGGCCGACACGCAGCTTCTTCGTCGTCAGCCGCGTCCGGCCATATCCAAATTTCGGACGATTGGTCAGTGGTATTGGGGTGGGGCCGTGGAGGTTAACGGCACATTTCCCGATCTTTCCAAAAAATTTGCGTTTCAACCGTATCTTGACCTGCCAAAGCAGATTCCGGAAGCGCGTTTCGAG
>Ga0307305_10000695_pt1 | contig 12628 bp, 13 predicted proteins | sample ER_DNA_186_FD_194512 | JGI IMG/M metagenome (GOLD analysis project Ga0307305, IMG submission 194512) | Bulk soil microbial communities from the East River watershed near Crested Butte, Colorado, United States - ER_DNA_186 | ecosystem: Environmental > Terrestrial > Soil > Floodplain | place... | reverse complement strand
CCGCAAGAAAGGCGCCCCGGTCGATCACCATGTCGACCTCGTCGGCGCCGTGCTCGACGACCCAGCGCACCTCCTCGAGCTTCGCCTCGAGGGGCGACTGGCCCGAGGGGAACGCCGTGGCGACGGAGGCGACCTTGACGTCGCTCCCACGCAGGCGCTCGACGGCGGTCGGGACGAGGTTCGGGTAGATGCAGACTGCCGCGACCGACGGAACAGCGGCGTCCGAGGGATCGGGCCGAATCGCCTTCGACGCGAGCGCGGCGACCTTGCCCGGGGTGTCCGCCCCTTCAAGGGTCGTCAGGTCGGTCATCCTCACGGCCAGCTCGAGCGCGAAGACCTTGGACTCCCGCTTGATCGAACGCTTCGCGAGCGAGCCCGCGCGCTCCTCGACCGCGACCTGGTCGATGGACACGCTACGCGTCCTAGGGTGTCGCGGCTCGAGCGGGAGCTCGAAGCCGGCCGGCAGTGCGGGCGCCTGCGCCATGCCGGTGAGTGTATCCCCGGCGTAGCCGCTAGCGGCTCCACGCCAGGAGGACGTCTGCGACCGCGGCGAGGTCGTCGCAGACCGCGTCGGCTCCCTGGAAGTCGTCCTCCGTCCGAGGTGACCGCAGTGCAATCGCCCGGACGCCCGCGCGGTGTGCGCTGCTCACGTCTCTCGGCGTGTCGCCGATCTCCACTGTCTGTTCCGCGGGCCAGCTCCCGGCCCGGCCGCGGGCGATCTCGACGAGCCGGCTCCGCTCCTCGGCGTCGCACCCGAACGCACCCTGCCCTTCGGGGAAGAAGCTCGTCAGGCCAAGACGAGCCATCCGGGCCCGCGCCACCGGCTCCGGGTTGCCGGTGAGGAGAGCAAGGCGCACGCCGCGCTCCGAGAGGAGGGAAAGCGCCTCGGCCGCTCCCGGCGCCGCCCGCCAGCTGCCGGTGTCGGCGCGCTCGAGAAGCTCGAGGTAGCGCTCCGCGAAGCACCCACACGCTGGGGTGAGCCGCTCGTCGATCGCTGAATCGCCGAGCCCGACGGCCCTCAGCACCGCGCGCATGATCCGCAGCGTCGTCTGGCCCCGATGGTCGACGCGCTCGACTGCGTCCGGCGGAAGGTCAACGGCGTAGAACTCGCGAAGGGAGTCGAGCAACGCCTGGCCGGCGAGCGAATCGTCGGTGAGGAAGAGCGTGCCGTCGACGTCGAACAGCGCCAGTAGGGGCGTCACAGGCCGAGCCGGTCGAGCATCGCCTCGTCCCGGCGCCACTTCGGCCTCGACTTCACCTGCAGCTCGAGGAAGACATGGTGGCCGAGCACGAGCTCGATCTCCGGTCGCGCCCGGGTCCCGATCTGCTTGACAACCGCGCCTCCCTTGCCGACCACGATCTGCTTCTGCGACTCGGTCTCGACGAAGATCGTCGCACGAACGACCTTGGCGGTGAGCTCGTCGACCTCGACGGAGATCGCGTGGGGCAACTCCTCTCGCGTCAGCTGGAGCGCCTTCTCGCGGACGAGCTCCGCGATCTGGACTTCGGGGACGAGGTCGGTGCGCTGATCCTCCGGGTAGTAGGCAGGCCCCTCCGGGAGGAGGGCGACGAGCTCCTCGCGCAGTGCCTCCACGCCGTCGCCGGTCAGCGCGCTCACCGGGTGGAGCGCGTGGAAGTCGCCGAGTTGGGCCCCCCTCGCCATCTGGTCGGCGATGTGGCCCGGCTTGAGGCGGTCGACCTTGTTGAGCGCGATCACGACGGGGAAGCCCAGCGCGAAGACACGCTGGGCGATGAACCGATCTCCCGCGCCGATCCGCTCGCGCGCGGAGAGGACGAGCAGGACCGCCTCGACGTCGTCGAGCGACTGGTCGACCGTGCGCTGCATCCGCTCCGTGAGGGCGTCGCGCGGCCGCTGAAAGCCGGGCAGGTCGGCGAGCACGAGCTGGTAGTCCGGGCCGTTCGCGATCCCCACGATCCGCCGGCGGGTGGTCTGCGGCTTGTCGGAGACGATCGCCACCTTCCCGCCGCAGAGCGCGTTGACGAGCGTCGACTTCCCGACGTTCGGCCGTCCCACGACAGCCGCGAATCCGCTCCTCACCAGAGTCCCACGCCCCCACCCTGGGTGGGGATTGCTGCCCGCCGCCCTCGACGGCGAGCGTAGCCCCTTTCGGCGCACTCGTGTGTGCTCGGATCGCGACGATTCTGTGACTTTTCGTGCCCGGCCAATGGTGGGGCGGGAGCAGGCTTCAGTCGAGCTCCCACGTCTCCGGCAGGAGCTCCGCCGGCGTGTAGGTGACAATCTCGCCCTCGCGGTTGCGAAAGGTGACGCGGTCGAGACGGAACTCGTACAGCCACTGACGGCACCCGCCGCACGGCGAGGCCGTGATGCCGATCGCCTCCAGGTCTCCCGGACGACACCCCTCGACCACTGCCCGGGCGAGAGCCGCGCGCTCCGCGCAGATCCCGAGCGGATACGCCGCATTCTCGACGTTCACCCCCTCGAAGACCCTCCCGTCCCGGGCCCGCACGACCGCCCCCACGAGGTAACTGGAATACGGCGCGTAGGCCCTCCCGGCGATCGCCACCGCGCGCTCGTACAGCTCCTCGGTCACGAGAAGAGCTGGAACACGGTCAGCGTCACGAGCGCGCCGAGGAAACCGCCGTAGGTGACCTCAAGTGCGGAGTGGATTCCCGCTTCGACTCTCGTCTGCGCCACGAGCAGGGCCATGATGAAGGTCAGCGACGAGATCAGGAAGCGGTGTGAGTTGCCGATGACGAGCGTCGCGGCCATCCACCCGGCAAAGGCGACCGCGGCGTGACCGGACGGCAATCCCCCACGCAAGGGCCTGCCGCGACCCGTATACGCCTTCGCCGCGATCACTGCGATGACCGTCACGACGAGGGCGATCAGCGTCAGCTGCGCGGGAGCATCGCGGAGCCTCTCGAGGAACCGCGAGCTGCGGTCGGCGATCTGGCCGGAGAAGACCAGGTAGCCGATCGCGATCGCGTTCACGGTCGCGATCAGCACGGCGCCGGCAGCGATGTCCTTGGCGAGCTTCGCGAGCGGGTCGAACGATGTCGTCGCGACGTCGACCGCCTGCTCCAGCGCCGAGTTGATCATTTCGGTGATGAAGACGAACGCGATCGCGAGCAGGAGCGCGATCAACTCGAGCTTCGAGACGCTGATCGCGAGGCCGGCGACGAGCACGGTCACGGCGGCCAGGAAGTGGATCCGCATGTTCCGCTGCGTGCGGAGGACGTGGATGATCCCCTCGACCGCGAAGTTGAAGCTGTCGAGCAGGGTCCGCGCGCGGCGGTGTGTCAGTCGTTCCATCGCGCCTCCCGCTCCTCCATCTCCGAGCCGTGCTCGTACCCGACCAGGTGCAGCAGCCCATGCACGAGCGGCCCGCGCCAGGCGTCGCCGACGACCTCGGGGCACAGGACCGCGTCACCGAGCTGGCGCGGGAGACCGTGCTCGAGCTCATCCCGACCGTCGATCGGGAAGGAGAGCACGTCGGTCACCTCGTCTACGCCCAGGTGATTGCTCTTCAGGCTCCGCATCTCGTCGGGGCCTACGAAGTGCAGCCCGAGGTCGCCATCCTCGACGCCCTCCGCGGCGAGCACGCGCTGCGCGAGAGCGACCGCAGCTTGCTCCTCGACCTCGACGCCGCTGCGGTTTGCCACCTCGACCGCGACCATGGCTAACGCTTGCGTTGCGTTCCCGTCTCCTCCGCGTGCTGCTTGTAGGCCTCAACGATCCGCTGCACCAGCCGGTGCCGTACGACGTCTTCGTGCCCGAACCGGATGAAGGCGATCCCGTCGATCGAGCCGAGGATGTCCTGCACCTGGATCAGCCCGGAGGCCTGCTCGCGAGGGAGGTCGATTTGCGTCACGTCGCCCGTGACGACGACCTTCGAGCCAAACCCGAGCCGCGTCAGGAACATCTGCATCTGCTCCGGGCTGGTGTTCTGCGCCTCGTCGAGGATGATGAAGGAGTCGTTCAGGGTCCTGCCGCGCATGAAGGCAAGCGGCGCGACTTCGATCGTGCCCTTCTCCATGTACGCCGCCAGCCGGTCCGGGTCGAGCATGTCGTAGAGCGCGTCGTAGAGCGGGCGCAGGTACGGGTCGACCTTGGCGAGCATGTCGCCGGGGAGGAAGCCCAACCGTTCACCTGCCTCCACCGCGGGGCGGGTGAGGATGATGCGCCCGACCTCGCGGTCGGAGAGCGCGGACACCGCGAGCGCCATCGCAAGGTACGTCTTGCCGGTCCCTGCGGGCCCGATCGCGAAGGTGACCGTGTGCCGTCGCATTGCGTCGACGTAGCGCTTCTGGTTGACCGTCTTCGGAGAGATCCGCTTGCCACGGTGCCGCCAGACGACGTCCTCGAAGACCTCCCGCAAGTCCTCCGCCTGGTCGATGGCCGCGAGGACGGCGTCGACGGTGCTCGGGTCGATCTCGTGACCTCCCTCGACGAGGTCGCCCAACTCGTCGATCACGGCGCGGGCTTGTGCGACATCCGGGTCGGAACCCTCGATGGTGAGCCGGTTCCCGCGCAGCAGGATCGTGCAGCGGAGCCGGTCGCGGAGCGCGTCGAGGACACCGTCGCCCACGGTCGCGAGCTCTGCGGCAACGTCATTCGAGACGGAGAGAACCTCCTGCACAGGGCCTCAGTGTAGGGGCTCTACCGGGCACCGACGCGTGCGGCAAGAGTCACACAACCAGCACGCTTCCGTCACTCACACGTGCGGCTTTCCTCGTTACGCTCGCCTCGGGGAGGAGGCCGGGCGAACCGTACTAAGGGACCCTTCCCCCCAGCCGGGGAACGAGTGAGGCGATCGCTGGGAACCGCGCTCAGGCGAGCTTCTCGCGGACGAGCTGGCTGACGGCCGAGCCGTCGGCACGCCCGGCTACCTGCGGCATCACGTCGGCCATCACCCGGCCGATGTCTCGCATGCTGGTCGCGCCCACCTCGGCGATCGCGTCGTCGACGATCTCTTCGAGCTCCTCCTCCGAGAGCGGCTCGGGCATGAACTCCTCGAGAACCGCCAGCTCCTGCTCCTCCGCCTGCGCCTGCTCCTCACGGCCGCCGCTGCGAAAGGCCTCGGCGGCCTCGTTCCGGCGCTTCCGCTCTCGCTGCAGAACCTGTAGCTCCTCGTCGTCGTGGAGCGGGCGCTGCAGCTCCTTCTCGGCACTGCGCAGAGACGCGAGGATCAGCCGCAGCGTGTCCCGCCGCGCAGCGTCACGCGCGGCCATCGCCTCCTTCAGCTCCTGCTCGATGCGGATGATGAGCGTCATCCGGCGAGTCCCTGGACGCGGCCCCCGAGCACGTGCCAGTGCAGGTGGAAGATCGTCTGACCGCCTCCTTCTCCGACGTTGACGACCACCCGGTAGTCCTCGAGGCCGGCCGCCCTGGCTGTCTCGGCGACGAACTCGAGCATCCGCTTGGCCTCGTCGGCCGGGAACTCCGAGATCTCCCGAAACGAGTCGACGTGGCGCTCAGGGACGACGAGCAGGTGCGTCTCGGCTTTGGGGTTGATGTCGCGCACGGCGACGAAGCCCTCGGCCGCGCGAACGTGCTCGCCCTCGCGCACGAGCTGACAGAAGAGGCAGTCCTCAGGCAGCGAGAATCCCTTCGTCCGTGACCGCCCGCCCGCGCACGTGGACGAGCTCGCCGACCTCGGACCGAACGAGCCACGGCGAGTAGTCGTCGCCGTAGCCGCGACCGGGACGGTCGACGAGAACCACGTCCTCGCGCCCGAGCTTCGAGCGCCAGCGCTCGAGGCTGGCCCGGCGCGACAGCTCGCGCAGGCGCTCTCCCCGATCGCGCTTCACTGCTGCAGGGACGGTGTCCGCAGCAGCGGTCTCCGTCCCGGGCCGGGGGGAATACGGGAAAACGTGAGCCTTGGAGATTCCTGCCGCGGCCACGATGTCGAGTGTTCGCCGGAAGGCGCGCTCATCCTCGCCCGGGAAGCCCACGATCACGTCGGTGGTGAGGTTGAAGTCGCCCAACGGAGCAAGGCGGCGGAGGTACGTGTCCGAGTCGTAGCGCCGACCCATCGCCCGCAGGACGCGGTCGTCGCCCGACTGGAGCGGCACGTGGAGGTGACGTGCGACGGTCGGCGTCTCCCGCAGGGCAGCGCCGAGCTCCGCGTTCACGTGATTGACCTCGATCGACGAGAGCCGGAGTCGTGCGAGGCCCGGTGTCGCGCCCGCAGCCCGGACGAGGCCCGGTAGCGACCAGCCGGCCGCGCGGTCGCGGTAGCAGCCGAGGTTGATGCCGGTCAGCACAACCTCCCGGTGTCCCTGGTCGACCCGCTTCCGCACCTCCCGCAGCACCGCCTCGGCGCTGCGGCTTCGGGACGGCCCGCGAACGAGCGGGATCACGCAGAACGCGCAGGAGAAGCTGCAGCCGTCCTGGACCTTTACGAAGGCGCGGATGCGATCGAGCCTGGCCTCCGCTTGGACGCAGCCGATCGCGCCGACGTCACGAGCGACGAACTCGGGCGTGTCCTCGCTGCGCCGCGCGACCACAACCACGTTCTCGGGAAGCCCCGCGAAACCGTCCGCGGCGAGGTTGGCGCCGCATCCGGTTACGTACACGCGTGTGTGCGTGCGTGCGGCGCGGGAGGCGGCGTGCCGCGACTTCCGGACCGCCTGGTGGGTGACACAGCACGTGTTCACGATTGCGATCTCTGCGCCCTCCTCCAACTCCGAATGGCCGTCGGCGAGCAGGCGCTCGCGAACTACCTGCGCATCGGCGTACGAGACCTTGCAGCCCAGAAAACGAACGGAGAAACCCGCCACGGCGCCCGCACTTTACTCGTCAGGCCGAAGCAAGTCCGCGGCCCAGCCGTCCTCCGTGAGACGCCGGATCGGCTCGTAGCCCACGGCGGCCGGCCGTTCGGACTCCAGATAGCCGGAGACGAGCAGGCTGCGCGCGCGCAACCGGCCGGCGACCTGGGGCACGAACGCGCTGGAGACGTTCGCGACCAGGACATCGGTGTCGGGCAGCGCTTCTTCCAGCGCGTCGCCCCGCCGCAGATCGACCGAGACATCGTTCGCCAGCACGTTTCGCCCGGCCGCCTCGAGCGCTGCTGGATCGTGGTCGAACGCGACGACCGGCGAGAAGCCGAGCCGGGAAGCAGCGATCGCAAGCACGCCGGAGCCGCAGCCGACGTCGAGCAGGCTGCCGGGCTCGAGCTCGAGCAGAAGCTGCAGGCAGAGCCGGGTCGTCGGGTGGCCGCCGGTGCCGAAGGCACGGCCGGGGTCGATCACGACGGGCTTCGCATCCCGTGGCGGCCGCTCCCACGGTGGCCCCACCCAGAGGGGGCCGACCCGTACCGGTCGGTGGAACGCGCGCCAGCGCTCGTCCCAGCCGACCGACACTGCTTCTGCCGACACGGTCCCGAAGGCGGCCCAGAGCCGTTCCTCGCCGCCGGCGTCCGTGTACGCCGCCAGCTCGACGCCGTTTCCCGTGTCGGACTCCTCGAAGCCTTCCGGGAAGAGCTCGAGCATCTGCGCACGCGCGATCTCCAACCGCTCCTCTGCCACGACGGCGGCGACTCGGCGCAGAGACATCAGCGGAACGCGCTCTTCAGCTTCTCGAAGAACCCCTCGTCGCGCCGGTACGTGTCATCGCCTGCGGTGCGCTCGAACTGCTCCAGCAGCTTGCGCTGCTCCTCGGTCAGCCGGTGCGGCACCTGGACGTTGACGAGGACGCGGTGATCTCCGCGCCCGAAGCCCTGCAGGACGGGCATCCCGCGACCGCGCAGGACGCGAATTTCGCCGGGCTGCGTCCCGGGCTCGAAGTCGAGCTCGGCGTCGCCCTCCAGCGTCGGTACCTGAACGGTCGTCCCGAGGGCGGCCTGCGTCATGGTCAGGTCGACCGTCGAGAAGATGTCGTTGCCCTCCCGCACGAACCGCGGGTCCGGTCGGACCCGGACCTGGACGTAGAGATCGCCCGCGCGTCCGCCGAGTGAGCCGGCGTGACCCTCGCCGGAGAGGCGGATCTGCTGGCCGTCGTGGATTCCAGGCGGAACCTCGACCTCGAGCTTTCGCTCCTCGACGATCCTGCCGGAGCCCTCGCACTCGCGGCATGGATGCTCGATCACGCGGCCTGCGCCGCCGCAGCGAGGACAGGTCTGGGAGCGGATGAACTCGCCGAACGCCGTCCGCGAGACGTGCTGGACGCGGCCCGCGCCCTCGCAGGTCGGGCAAGGCGAGGGCTCGGTACCCGGCTCCGCGCCGCTCCCGCCGCAGGCCGCGCACGCGACGGTCACCGGAAACGGGACCTCGCGCTTCGTGCCGCTGGCCGCCTCGGAGAGGTCGATGTCGATCTGGGACGCGACGTCGGCGCCCCGCGAGCGGCGGGGACGGCTCGAGACGCCGAAGAGGTCGTCCCCGAAGAACGCCGCGAAGAGATCGGACAGGCTGCCGAGATCGAAGCTCGTCGGCGTGAACCCCCCGCCGCGCAGGCCGGCATGGCCGTAGCGGTCGTAAAGCTCGCGCGTCTCGGACTTGGAGAGGACCTCGTATGCCTCGACGACCTCGCGGAACCGCTCCTCGGCGTCCGGCTCCTCGGAGACGTCCGGATGGAGCGTGCGCGCCAGCCCCCGGAACGCCTTCTTGACCTCCGCCTCGTCGGCCGTGCGCTGCAAGCCGAGAACCTCGTAGTAGTCGCGCCGCGTGGTCGCCATCAGCCACCAAGCGTAGCTCCGGCGCCGGGAGGGCTTGGCGGAACCCGGCCCGACGGCACAGACTGGGCTTCGTCAAGCCCTCCTAGTTGTCCTCGTAGATCTCCTCGAGGAAACGGGACAGCTCGTGCGCCGCTGCACGGACCGAGCGGATCGCCTTCTCGTAGTCCATCCGCACAGGCCCGACGAGCGACACGGCGCCGAGCGTCCGGTTGGTCAGCCCGTACGAGGCTCCGACGAGAGAGAGCTCGCGCATCGCCGGATGCTCGAGCTCGACGCCGACGCGGACGAAGGGCCGGCGCGGGTCGAGGGCCTGGCTGACGACCTCGAGCAGTGCCGCCCGCTGCTCCAGCATCTCCAGCAGCCGCTGGTAGACGTCGAGCTCCTCGTCGCGGAGATCTTCGAGGAGCCCGGCCGTGCCGCCGACGTAGAGGCTCTGCCCCTCCGCCGCGAGCGCCTCGGCGAACAGCTCCTCGATCGGCTCGAGAAACGCGCGCTCACTGGGGCCGAGGCTGGGGTCGGCGAGACGACGCCGGAGCACGTGGCTGCCCAGCTCGAGCCCGGAAACCCGCTCGTTGAGGTACTGAGCCGCCCAGTTCGCGAGACCCGGATCGACCGGCTTCGGGAAACGGTAGACGCGCTTGGTCACGCTCCCCGTCGAGGTGATCACGACGACCATCGCCAGCTGAGGCTGGAGCAGCAGGACCTCCACGTGGCGGACGGTCGCCGTTCCGAGCGAGGGAGCCGAGACGAGTGCGAGCAGCCTTGTCAGCTCGGAGAGCGCCTCGGTGGTCGCCTGCAGCGCCGCGTCGACCTCGCTTCGGGCGGAGCTCAGGTCGAGGGGAAAGCCCTGCGGCTGTGGTTCGAGCCGTTCCAGGAGCCGGTCGGCGTAGTAGCGATAGCCGCGCTCGGTCGGGACGCGCCCGGCGGACGTATGCGGGTGCGTCAACAGGCCCCGCGCCTCGAGCTCCGCAAGCTCGCTGCGGATGGTCGAAGACGACACATCGAGCCCCGTCAGCTCGACGAGCGTGCGCGAGCCGACCGGCTGCCCGGTCGCCACGTAGCCCTCCACGAGGCGGCGGAGAATCCGTCGCTGACGTGCGCTGAGCTCGAGATCGGTTGGCTCGTTCATCCTCTTTGCAGGGATTTTAGGCGCCAACCGGGCGGCGCCGACCAGAGAGGCCATGCCGGCCTTGCCAGCGTGGCCGTCCAGCGCACTGTCTGGGTTCTCAGAGCCGCCGACTCGTTCTTCCGAAACGGCTCTAGGCGAGAAGCTCAGCCGTCACCCCGCCGCCCACGAAGCGCCCCCGGGCGGTCAGCGCGAGCGCGCCCTGGTCCGAGCCCAGGCTCGAGCCAGCGCCCCGGCGCACGAGCCCGAGCCGCTCGAGCCGACTGACTGCGCCCCAGTCGACCGCACTCTCCAGCCCGGCGAGCTCGAGCGGCTCGTCCAACCGGAGGCCAAGTAGCACGCGCTCGCTCCGGCGAACCGCCTCGGGCAGCTCCTCCAGCTCCCGGAAGGGTCTCCGCCCGGCCGCGAGCGCCGCGAGATAAGCCCCGAGCCGCGGGGTCGTTCGCCAGCGGCGTCCATCGATTGTCGAGACCGCGCCGATGCCGAGGCCCAGATAGTCCCGGCCCCGCCAGTAAGCGAGGTTGTGCCTCGAGCGCAGGTCACGCCCGTCCGCGAGGTGCGGCTGCCGGCAGAAGTTCGCCGTCTCGTACCAGCGATAGCCGGCCGCCGTCACGCGCGCGACAACACGCTCGAAGTACGACTCCATCGCCTCGGCCTGACGCGTGAGCTCGGCGCCGTGCGTGTGGGTGAACCGAGTCCCCGGCTTGGCCTCCAGCTCGTAGCAGGAGAGATGCTCGGGCTCCAGCGCCAGCGCGTCGCTCAGGTCAGCTTCCAGATCGGCGGTGCTCTGGCCGGGAATCCCGTAGATGAGATCCAGTGAGATGTTGTCAATACTGGCATCACGCAAAGTGTAGACGGCGCGCCGGACGTCATCCGGGCGGGCATGCCGCTCGAGCACCTCGAGCAGCCTCCCCCTGAAGCTTTGCGCGCCGAGCGAGACCCGGTTTACCCCGCAGTCGTGTAGCAGCTCGGCGACGCGAGACGTCACCGTCTCCGGATTCGCCTCGACCGTGATCTCGACAGCGGGCGGAAGTGCGCGCAAAAGCCGCTCGAGCTCGGCCGGCTCGGTGAACGTCGGCGTACCGCCGCCGAGGAAGACGCTCTCGAGCTGCGGCGCGAGCAACTCCCTCTCGGCCGCGAGCTCCGCCAGGAGCGCGTCCACGTAGGCGCGATGCTGCCCGCGCCGGCCGACGACGGTGACGAAGTCGCAATACCCGCACCGCGAGGCGCAGAACGGCAGGTGCACGTAGAGGTGCCGGACGCCTCCGCTCGCCGAGGCGTTCACCGCTTACCCCCGTCCAGGTTGAGCACGGCGAGGAACGCCTCCTGCGGAACCTCCACCGAGCCGACCTGCTTCATCCGCCGCTTTCCTGCCTTCTGCCGCTCCAGCAGCTTGCGCTTGCGCGTGATGTCGCCCCCGTAGCACTTCGCGAGCACGTCCTTGCGCTTGGCCTTGATCGTCTCACGCGCGATCACGCGCGAGCCGATCGCCGCCTGCACGGGCACGTCGAAGAACTGACGCGGGATCTCCTCGCGCAGCCGCTCGACGAGCGCTCGGCCTCGGGCGTAGGCACCATCGCGGTGCACGATCAGCGAGAGCGCGTCGACCGGCTCACCCGCGATCAGCACGTCGACCCGCGTGAGATCGCCTTCGCGGAAGCCGGTCACGTCGTAGTCGAAGCTCGCATAGCCGCGCGTGCGGGACTTGAGCTGGTCGTAGTAGTCGAGCACGATCTCGGCGAGCGGCAATTCGTAGAGCAGGTGCACCCGCTCCTCGGAGAGGTACTCCATGTGGTCGAAGCGCCCGCGCCGCTCGGTGTTCAGCTCCATCACGGGCCCCACGTAGTCCTTGGGCACGATGATCGATGCCTTGATGTAAGGCTCGTCGACGCGCTCGATCTCGCGCGGCATCTCGGCCGGGTTGTGCACCTCGACCTCCTCGCCGGTGTAGGTCACGACGCGGTAGGCGACGGTGGGCGCCGTCACGATCAGGTCGAGGTCGAACTCGCGCTCGAGGCGCTCGCGCACGATCTCCATGTGCAGCAGGCCGAGGAAGCCGCAGCGGAAGCCGAAGCCGAGCGCCTGCGAGTTCTCGGGCTCGTAGAACAGCGCCGCGTCGTTCAGCTTGAGTCTCTCGAGCGCGTCGCGGAGGTTCGGATAGTCGTCGGAGTCGGTCGGAAAGAGCCCCGAGAAGACCATCGGCTTGACGTCCTTGTAGCCGGGTAGCGGGTCCGCAGCAGGCTGACGCTCCGAGGTGAGCGTGTCGCCGACCCGCAGCCGGCTGACGTCCTTGAGCCCGGTGACCACGTATCCGACCTCCCCCGCGCCGAGCGAATCGGCCGCGCGCATCGTCGGGGAGAAGAAGCCGACCTCCTCGGCCTCGAAGCGCGTTCCGGCTGCCATCGCCCGCAGCGGCTCGCGCCCGCTGAACGAGCCGTCGACCATGCGCACGAAGGCGACGACGCCGCGGTACTGGTCGTAGGACGAGTCGAAGACGAGCGCTCGGGCCGGGGCGTCCGGATCGCCCGCGGGTGCCGGGATCCGCGCGACGACCGCGTCGAGCACGGCTTCGACCCCCTCGCCGGTCTTCGCGGAGATGCGCAGGACCCGCGCTGGGTCCTCGCCGATGAGCTCGGCGATCTCCGCCGCCGCACCGTCGGGATCGGCTTGCGGCAGGTCGATCTTGTTCACGACCGGCACGATGTCGAGGTCGTTCTCGATCGCGAGGTAGGCGTTGGCGACCGTCTGAGCCTCGACGCCCTGGGCCGCGTCGACCACGAGCAAGGCGCCCTCGCACGCCTGCAGCGACCGCGAGACCTCGTAGGTGAAGTCGACGTGGCCGCGC
>Ga0307305_10000694_pt1 | contig 12635 bp, 16 predicted proteins | sample ER_DNA_186_FD_194512 | JGI IMG/M metagenome (GOLD analysis project Ga0307305, IMG submission 194512) | Bulk soil microbial communities from the East River watershed near Crested Butte, Colorado, United States - ER_DNA_186 | ecosystem: Environmental > Terrestrial > Soil > Floodplain | place... | reverse complement strand
TCGTGCTCTTCGATAACCGCCGCATGGCCGCGATCACCGGCTTGCAGCTTGCGCAGTACAAGAACGAGTTTCGTACAAACGATCACGTTGCGGTCGACTATCAGAAGTTGGCCGGTTCGGTATCCGGCGTGTTCGCTGTCCCCGGCGGAGCCACCGTTGAATCCCTCCGCGCTGGGTTGAAAGCCGCCTACGCTCATACCGGCCTGTCGGTCGTTCATGTCCCTGTCTATTGCGGGCCGGACGAACTGGGCGGTCTTGGCGCCTGGGGCGAGTGGAATGTCGGCAACTGGTGCGACGACGTGCAGAGCTCCTGGATGAAGCAGGATCTCTAGCGGAACCGGGCTTGGGCCGACGCGGTTGCTTCAGCGAGGCATTCATGAGCGAGTCATTGCCTATCAAATCATTGAAGGCGCTGCGCGCGGCTGAAGAAAAATGCACGCGTTGTCCGCTCTACAAGCACGCAACGCAGGTCGTGCCTGGGGAAGGGCCGGCGCGAGCACTTCTTATGATGGTGGGCGAGCAGCCGGGCGACCAGGAAGACAAACAGGGACGGCCATTCGTCGGTCCTGCGGGCGGCATTTTGGCCAAGGCCTTGGCTGATGCTGGCATCGAGCGCAAGGCGGTTTTCGTCACCAATGCAGTGAAACACTTCAAATTCGAGCAACGCGGCAAGAGACGTCTGCACAAGCGGCCCAATGCCTATGAAATCGATCGTTGTCGTTGGTGGCTCGATTTCGAACGCAAAATTGTACGTCCTGATATCGTAGTCGCGTTGGGTGCAACCGCGATCCGCAGCGTTTCCGGTCGGCCGCTTTTGATCAACAAGATTCGCGGACGCGTGCTGCCACTGCCCGATGGAGGGCAAATGGTCGCGACCATCCACCCGTCTTATATACTGCGCATCGAAGACGAAGCCGACAAGCGCACGCAATACCGGCAGTTTGTCGCTGATCTGAAGGTCTGCGCAAAGATCCTGGCGAAAGCCGCCTAAAAGCCGCAGCAAGGAACGTCTGCAAGGCTTCGGGAGTTCCTATCGGCACATGATTTCACACGGGCGCGGAACTTTATCCGCTACCCTTTGGGGAGGCGAACAATGACCGAATCCAGAAACCGCCGGACCGACAAACGCGACAGGTCGGTTCGCGAGAGTATCGAAGAGGAGCGCGAACGGGATAAGAGCAAGGAAGACGAGGTCGTGAACAGCTCCGACGACAGTTTTCCGGCGAGCGACCCGCCAAGTTTTACCGGCGTGACCAGCGCGGCGGATGTCGAAAAAAAGAAGAAGACAAATCCCGGTTAGACGAACTGCATATTCAGCAGTTTTTCTGCATTTCCGGAAAAAAGCTTTCGCTCGTCCGTCGGACCAAGGCCCAGCTTTTTCACCGTCGCTATGGTCGGAGCTATTGGACCGAGCGGCGTGTCAGTGGCGAAAACCACCTGGTCCGCGCCAAAAAAATCCAGACCGCAACGGGTTGCCGCGACGCCGCCGCCGAACATCGCCGTATCGGCGTAGAAATCGTGCAGATAGTCCATGTGCGGTCGTTTCAAAGAAGGAAGGATCTCCGAATAGTCCTCATCCGACGTGCGCTGCCCCAACACCTTGAGGCCCGGACCAACACGACCGTCATAATAAGGGATCATCCCGCCGAGGTGATGGGTGATGATTTTCAATTTCGGATAGCGATCGAGCAGGCCCGAGAAAACCATCCGCACCATCGCGACCGACGTTTCGTAAGGCCAGTGAAAACACCACCACATTTCAAATCGCGATTTCTTCTCGGACGGATAGTCCGGCATGGCGGCCGTTCCGACGGGATGCAGCCAGATCGGTAAATCGAGGCCAGCCATGGTTGCAAAGATCGGGTCGAATTCGGGATCGTCGAGCGGTCGGCCGGCGACATTTGTGTAGAGAAGTACGCCGCGTGCGCCGAGATCCTTGACGGCGCGGTGCGCTTCCGCGACTGAGCCTTCGACATCCGTCATGCACAACGCCGCGGCAAATGCCGGGAAGCGCTCAGGATATTTTCGGCAGAGCTCGGCCATCGCGTCGTTGGCGATGCGAGCGAGACTCAACCCAACATCAGGTTTGGCAATATCCTCAATGGCCGGGTTCGGCAGCGAGATGATTTGCCGATAGTCGCCGAACTCGTCCATCTCCTTGAAACGCGCGTCGAGGTCGAAGAGCTTGGTGACGCCGCGCAGTCTTTTGCCGATGTTCTCCAGAGTCGACGCGACTTTGGTCATTTCCTGGAAGTAACGATCGGGAAAAATGTGACAGTAAATGTCGATGATTGGATTCATGGCTTTCCCGTCGTCTTTTTCCAGCAGTGCGAATTATCCCGCCGTGTAGCCACCATCGGCGTATAGGATATGGCCGGTATAGAAGTCGGATGCTCTGGACGCGAGAAACAGCAGCGGCCCCGCGAGATCCTCCGGCTCGCCCAGTCGGCCTTTCGGCACGCGCGCGAGAAAGCCCTTTCGCACCGTCTGGGCGCGCTCGGTGTCTTCGTACATCCAGGCCGTCAGAGGGGAACGGAAGACGGTCGGCCCCAGCGCATTGACCGTGATACCGGTTTCACCCCATTCGCAGCCGAGCGCCTTGGTGATTCCGTCGACCGCCGACTTCGATGCGCAATACGCGGTATAGCCCGCCGGATGGCCGAGCAATCCGCGCGCGGATGACGTGAGGATCACCTTGCCGCCCTGACCTTGCTTGAGCATCTGCTTGCCTGCGGCGCGCGCCATCAGCCATGACTGACTAACATTGGCGTCCATGACATCGAGAAAATCCTCGACTTTCTGATCGACGATTTTCGAAACCTTGTTGAGCCCCGATGCCACGACCAGGATGTCGACACGGCCGAACTTGTCGACCGCGGCCTTGACGATCTTGTCGCAATTCTCCTCTGAGCTCGGCCGTAGCGCGATGATCTCGGTCTTAACGCCGAGCTTTTCGCAATCCGCCGCGACCTTTTTCAGTTCGTCGACTTTGCTCGCCGCGAGGACAACATTAGCCCCGGCGCCTGCGAGCGTTTTCGCCGCCAGCGCACCGAAAGCACCCGACGCACCGGCGACAATTGCGGTCTTGCCTTTGATATCGAATAAAGAGAGTGGGTTCTTGATGAAACTTTCGGACATGATGTTCTCCCGAACTTTTCTTTTTTAGTCATGGCCGGGCTCGTCCCGGCCATCCACGTCTTGCGATGTAAGGCGTGGATGCCCGGCACAAGGCCGGGCATGACGCCTTCGGCGTCACTTTGGCGGGTTTGCTACCGCAACCACGATCGAGCACACCTCATTGCCGCGGTTGATGATCTCGCGCGTTTCGTTCGGCTCGATGACGCAGGAGTCGTTCGCCTTGAGCACGGTTTCCTTGCCGTTGACGATCACGGTCAATTCACCACGCAGAACGAAATAGACTTTCTCCGGTGGAGATGCGTCCGGCCCGGCGCCGCCGCCCGGCAGGAAATGCGAATAACCGAATACGAGGCTCTTGGTGCCGCCGGCTTCAGCGCCGAACAGGCGCAGCGAGGTGTAGTTGCGGTGATTGGGTGCGTCGTAAGGCTTGGCGTCTGCAAAACGTTTGACATGCATCAGAATTTCCTCCCGCGCTCGATGCGAAATTTTCCGGTTGGGTCGACGATGGCGACTAGCCGAACGATGCAGCCGTCACCGCGTTCCCAATTCCATGGGAAGTAAGCGAACGTGCAGCGCTTTCCCGTGACCTTGTCGATGTCGCCACCGACGTTTTCAATTCCCATGATGCCGTTCTTGAAGAGGATGCGATGGACAGGCTCCCATTCCGGGAAATCATCCTTCCAGTCGCGTCCGCCGGACCATTCACGATATTCATCGGCCAAGTGAGGATGCAGGGGTCCGTTGCGCTGCGGGCCGATTGCGGTGGCGAGTGGGTGATCGTTGGCCTGGGTATCGTGGCCGATCACCTTGACCTTTTTCTCCACAAACCATTCCCCCGCGGACGGCACGAAACCGGGCGCCCGGCAGAAGTAGTCCTCACTGTCCTCGTAAAATTTGTGCCAGCCGGTATTGATGATCACCACGTCGCGTGGGCGCACGATTTTCCCGCAGGCTTTTTCCAGATCATCGCCCGTGATCGGCTCCCATTTGTTTTTCGGCAGCGACACCACGATCCCTGAGCCAAAGAAATGCGGCAGCGGCACTTCGTCGATGAATGGCGTGCCCTGCACGACATGGGCGGGTGCATCAATGTGAGTGGTGTTGTGCATCGAGGTCGTGATGCGCTGCGACAGCACACCCGACTTGGCCATGTAATGGATGCGCTCGATCTTGACGTCTTCGAAATACGGCCAGTTCGGTGACTGATAGCCGAAGCGATGGGACAGATTGTAAAATTCCAGCCCCATGCTGTTCTTCAGATTCTCTTCGAACATAACGCCGCGAATTCGTTTGGCCACGGCACCCTCCTTTTCTCGCGCTTACTATCGGATGTTGTCATTGATATCGCCGACTGTTGGTCAGGCGGCGGCGGAATTCATGCGACTCTCCAATGCATCTTTGGTGGCGATCAGGCGTTCAGCGATCAATGCCTGACGATTCTGAAAACGCTGGGTCGGGACTGGCACCGAAATGGCGACCGCATTGCCGAGCGGGTCGCGCAATGCGACGCCGACGGCGCAGATGCCAAGCGTGTGTTCCTCGCGGTCATAGGCAATGCCGCTGCGGCGCGCCGACTTGAGGTCGTTGAGCAAGGTATCGAGCCGCGTGAGTGTCTTCGGCGTGCGCGCTTCGTAAGTGCGTCCGACCAGAGATTCGATGGCATCGTCGGAGAGCTGTGCGAGGTAGGCCTTGCCGTTGGCGGTGCAATACAGTGGAAACGTGTCGCCGACTGCGGATACGGCGCGCAGGCGCTGCGAACCGATGACCTGGTCGATGAAGACGAGATGATCCTTCTTGATCGTCGAGAGATCGACCGTTTCATGCAGCTCTTCGGAGAGCCGTTCGAGCAATGGTCGCGCCAGCGTGATGAAATCGGTCCGCACGGACGCTGCAAGCCTTAGGATCGCGGGGCCAAGCCGCACGCGCCCGTTCGGGCTTGCCGCGATGACGAGTTTTTCCGTTTCGAGTGCAGCAACGATGCGCTGCACGGTGGAGCGGGCGAGGTTCACGCGCTGCGCGATTTGTCCAAGGCTGAGGCCTGCGTTCTCTTCTTCCAGCGCGCGCAAAATAGTGGCGGCGCGTGCAATCACCTGAACCTGACTTTTGTCGTTGGTGACAAGCCGACTCATGTTTCCGCCCCGCTCATGCGGTGACGGTCTTTGCCGCCTTGCAGAATGGTACACGTTAGCCCAAAATACGGTACAGAAAAAGCAGCAATCCTCGAGCAAACGTCATGGTCAAGAAGATCGCGCTGGAAGAGCATTTCCTGGACCCTGCGACGGAGTCCTATTGGCGCCCGACCATGGTCGATGTCGCGCCGGCCAAGACGGCGCAGGTCTATGCGAGCCTCACGGATTTTGGCGAACAGCGATTGCAAATGATGGACAAGCACGGGATCGCACGGGCCGTGCTGGCGATCGCCGGGCCCGGCGTGCAGGTGGAGCGCGATGTCGCCACAGCCGCGCGTGCCGCGCGCGCATCGAACGATTTTCTTGCCAAAGAAGTGGAGAAACGTCCCGACCGCTATTCGGGGTTCGCTCACCTTCCCATGCAGGATGCGAAGACCGCTGCCGACGAACTTGAGCGTTGCGTACGGGATCTGAGGTTCTGTGGCACCATGATCAATGGGCACACGAACGGCAAATATCTCGACGACCGGTCCTATGATCCGTTCTGGGAACGTGCCGCGGCCTTGGGCGCGGCGGTCTATCTGCATCCTGCCGACCCGGTTGCACCCTTACCGGTCCTTGCCGGGCACAATGTGCTGGTGCGGCCGATGTGGGGCTGGGGCGTGGAAACCGGTTCGCACGCGCTGCGCATCATTTCGAGCGGAGTTTTCCATCGCTATCCGAAGGCCAAGCTGGTGCTTGGCCATCTCGGCGAGACCTTGCCTTTTCTGCTTTGGCGCTTCGACAGCCGCTCGAAGCCCTATGGCTGGAACCTGCCGAAGCCGCCGTCGCAATACATCAAGGAAAACCTCTGGGTCACCCTATCGGGCATGTATGACGCTCCGCCGTTGCACTGCTCACTCGATGCGGTGGGGCGCGACCGTGTGATGTTCTCGGCCGACTATCCTTTTGACGCGGAAGGGGCCGGCGCATTCATGGACACGACGCCGGTCGATGAATCCTTGCGCGCGGACGTCGCATACAACAATGCGGCAAAGCTACTCGGCCTGATCTAGCGGTCGCCGCGTTACTTGGTGTCGATAACCCGCATCGGCTTGCCGTCGAGCCAGGCCCGGATGTCCTCGACAATGTCCGGAAAATATTTGCGGTAGTTCTGCTCGCTGACATAGCCGAGATGTGGCGTGATCACGACATTGTCCATCTTGCGGAAGGGATGGTCGAGCGGAAGAGGTTCGACGTCGAACACGTCGAGACCGGCACCGGCAATCGACTTCGATTGCAGGGCCGCAATAAGGGCCTTTTCATCGACGATGGGGCCGCGCGAGGTGTTGATCAGATAGGACGTCTTTTTCATCAGGCCGAGTTCCTTCGCCCCGACCAATCCGCGCGAGCGGTCGCTGAGGACAAGGTGGATTGTCACCACATCGGCGTTACGGAAGAGGTCGTCCTTTGTGACGAGTTCTGCGCCTCCCGCTTGCGCTTTCCCGGCAGTCAGGTTCTGGCTCCAGGCAATCGTCTTCATGCCGAAGGCCTTGCCGACCGTGGCGGACCGCTGGCCCAGCTTGCCCAGCCCAAGGATTCCGAGCGTGAGACCTTCCAGGTCACGACCAATGGTCACCTGCCAGGGCGCTCCAGCCTTGAGGCGCGCATTCTCGAAACCGATCCGGCGGGTCAATTCAAGCATTAGGCCGAAGGCGATGCCGGTGGTCGGGCTGCCGACGACGCCAGTGCCGCAGACGGTAATGCCGCGCTCGCTGCACGCTTTGACATCAAACGAGTTGTTACGGGCACCGGTGGTGATCAGCAGTTTCAGGTCCGGGAGAGCCTCGATGACCCTGCGCGGGAAGGGGGTGCGCTCACGCATGCCGACAATGATCGTGAAGCCCTGGAGAGCCTTGATCACGTCATCCTGGCTGGCGAAAGGCTTGTCGAAGACCTTGACCTCGACGTCCTTGGCGATCGGAGACCAATCGGCGAAAGACATCGCCACGTTTTGATAGTCGTCGAGAATGGCTGCCCGCACCATGCAAAAGTCCTTTTACTGCGCCCGGACCGGTCCGGGCGGCGCCACCTTAGGCATGGAACAGCGAAATGAAAGGGGGCTTTCAGCCCAACGGCGGCAGGCCATGCTTGGCGCGCCAGGCCGGGCCGGGACCGCGCATATAGTGCAATTCAGGACGGTAGGGCCGGATCGCGTCGCGGGTCATTTCACGCCAGAAATCCGCGAAGACGTTGCGGAATGTGACGAAGGGGCGGGGCAGCAGCGAAACCGCGGAACCCGACATAGCCAATATGGCGCGACCCATGACACATCTCCCACGTTGACCGGCTGGCGGACGAGTTCTGTCCGCCTATTCCTTGGTCGCCCCGACTGGCGGCCAGGTTCATGGAGTCGAATGATGTCGTCGAACCGGTTAAGAACCGGTACCCGAGGGGCCTGCCCGAAGGCATTTTCACAATCAGGCTTTCCAGAGATTTACCGATACCGCTGACGCAAGCGGGTAGGCCGGCGCTTGCTCTTTCGGAGTTCCGCCGCTACATCAGGCCCACTTTTCCCGGAAAAAACGGCGTCAAAAACACGATGAACGGTCGTCAATTCATCTATCACATGCAGGGTCTCACCAAGACCTACCCGCCCTCCAAGAAGGTATTGGATAATATCCACCTGTCGTTCTACCCGGACGCCAAGATCGGCGTACTCGGCGCCAACGGCTCCGGCAAGTCGACACTGCTGCGCATCATGGCGGGCATCGACAAGGAGTTCACCGGCGAAGGCTGGGTCGCCGAAGGCGCGCGCGTCGGTTACCTCGAGCAGGAGCCGCAGCTCGATCCCAAGAAGACGGCGCGCGAGAACATCATGGAGGGGGTTGCCGCCAAGAAGGCGCTGCTCGATCGATACAACGAGATTGCCTCCAATTATTCCGACGAAACCGCCGACGAGATGGCCAAGCTTCAGGACAAGATCGACAGCCAGAATCTCTGGGATCTCGACAGCCAAGTCGACCTGGCGATGGACGCGCTACGGTGTCCACCAGACGATGCCGATGTGACCAAATTGTCGGGCGGCGAGCGCCGCCGCGTGGCGCTGTGCCGGCTGCTCCTCGACCAGCCCGAACTGCTGCTGCTGGACGAGCCGACCAACCATCTCGACGCCGAGAGCGTGAACTGGCTGGAAGGCCACTTGCGCAACTATCCCGGCGCGATCCTGATCGTGACCCACGACCGCTACTTCCTCGACAATGTGACCGGGTGGATCCTTGAACTGGATCACGGCCGAGGGATTCCCTACGAGGGAAATTACACCTCGTGGCTCGGCCAAAAGCAGAAGCGCATGGCGCAGGAGCAGCGCGAGGACGAAGCGCGGCAGCGCACGCTCGCGCGCGAAAGCGAGTGGATCTCTTCCTCACCGAAGGCGCGACAGGCGAAATCGAAAGCGCGCTACCAGCGCTATGAGGATCTGCTCAAGATCGCCAACGCCAAGCAGAACACAGTTGCGCAGATCACTATTCCGGTGGCTGAGCGGCTCGGCCAGAACGTGGTGGATTTCAACAACCTGTCGAAGGGCTTTGGCGACAATCTCCTGATCGACGATCTGACCTTCAAGTTGCCGCCAGGCGGCATTGTCGGCGTGATCGGCCCCAATGGAGCCGGCAAGACCACCCTGTTTCGCATGATCACCGGACAGGAAAAACCCGACAAGGGGACGATCAAGATCGGCGAGTCAGTTCATCTCGGTTACGTCGACCAGTCGCGGGATTCGCTCGATGGCAAGAAGACCGTGTGGGAAGAGATTTCCGACGGCAATGACATGATCCTTCTCGGCAAAAAGGAAATGAATTCGCGCGCCTATTGCGCCTCGTTCAATTTCAAGGGTGCCGACCAGCAGAAAAAGGTCGGTACGCTGTCAGGTGGCGAGCGCAACCGCGTGCATCTTGCCAAGATGCTGCGCTCTGGTGCCAATCTCTTGCTGCTCGACGAGCCGACGAACGATCTCGATGTTGAAACGCTTCGCGCGCTCGAAGAGGCGCTGGAAGATTTCGCCGGTTGCGCTGTAATCATCAGCCACGACCGCTGGTTCCTCGACCGGATCGCCACGCATATCCTGTCGTTCGAGGGCGACAGCCACGTGGAATGGTTCGAGGGGAACTTCCAGGATTACGAAGCCGACAAGATGCGGCGGCTGGGCACGGATTCGGTGATCCCGCACCGGCTGAAGTACAAGAAGTTCGCGCGGTAGTCCGTACGACGCGGAATAGCCAATTTCATTGCTCATGCCCGGAGTCCGATTATGCCCGGGCATCGGTTCTACGGAAGTGAGGTTGCGGCGGAATGATGAGGACAGCAGCTCGCGCTTTTGCGATCGCATTGTTTGCCTTGGCGGCCACGACCTCCGGTCAAGCAGCTGACGCTGCCTTCCAGCAATGGCTGGCCGCGCAATGGCCGGCGGCGCAGGCGATGGGTGTCTCGCGCGCCACGTTCGAGGCGGCCACCCGCGGGCTTGAACCGGATCTGTCGCTACCCGATCTCGCCATTCCGGGTCAGGCGGAAAAGGCTCCACAGCAGCCGGAGTTCGTGCAGACCCCGGCGCAATATCTGCGGGAGTCGAGCTTCGACCGCCTTGCCACGCGGGGCCGGCAGCTCGCGACGCAATATAGCGATACGCTCGCGCGGATCGAAAAGGAACTTGGCGTGCCTGGAAGTATCGTGCTGGCGATCTGGGCACGCGAAACCGACTATGGCGGCTATCAGCTTCCAAATGACACTATCCGCGTGCTGGCGACACAGGCCTATGTCGGCAAGCGCAAGGAATTCTTCCACAATGAATTCCTGCATGCGCTGAAGATGCTGCAGAATGGAGTCCCGCGCGCCGACATGCGCTCGTCCTGGGGCGGCGCCATGGGGCTCACTCAATTCCTGCCATCCGAATACTTCAAATACGCCGTCGATTTCGATGGCGATGGCCGCGCCGATATATGGCGCTCGGTGCCGGATGCGCTCGCCTCCGCGGCAAAGCAGCTTGTCGGCAAAGGGTGGCGTTCCGGCGAGCCTTGGGCGATCGAGGTGCGGGCGCCGGCCAATGCCGATTGCAGCATAGGGGTGCCCGAAACGACCCGACCTATCGGTGCGTGGGTGAAGGGCGGTTTCGTACCGACGAATGACCGTAAGCTCAGCACGGCGGAACTAACTTATGACGCCTCACTGTTGCAGCCGGAAGGCAGTTACGGGCCATCATTCCTGACGCCGAAAAACTATTTCGTGCTCAAGGACTATAATTTTTCGGATCTCTACGTGTTGTTCGTCGGCCACCTCAGCGACCGCATTTCCGGCGGACGGCCATTCGAGACGCCCTGGAGCAAGAACGCCCAGCTCAAAACGACCGACGTTGAACTGATGCAGAAGCGGCTGACCACGCTCGGGCTCTACAAGGACAAGATCGACGGCAAGGCCGGCATGCTGACGCGCGCCGCCCTTGGTGCCTATCAAAAGAAAAACGGATTAAAGGTCGACTGTTGGCCGACCGCCGCCGTGCTCGACCACATGCGGCGGTGACTTTGCCTCAGTCGCAGACCTGGACGCGCCTGGTCCGGTAAGCGTAGCCGTCCCACACCTGCTGACGTTCCGTGTGGCAGATCGGGCCGTCATAGGGCGGCGGCACTGCATAGACCGGCGGTGGCGCGACGTAGACTGGCCCCGGCTCGACATAGACCGGGCGGCTGTTTGCGATGGCCGACCCGACAATAGCGCCGGCGGCAAGTCCGCCGACTACACCGGCCGCAACACCGCAGCCATTGCAGTTCGCCTGCGCCGGAGACGGCAACGCCGCGGCCATGGTGCCGGCCGCGGCGAGCGCAATGATGGTATTCTTCATGGGTGTCCTCTCGGGCCGAGATCCGTTCGGCGCGATCATCCACCCTAAATGGTTACGCGATCTTTAAGGGCAGACGAACCGCGGACGGCTCCAGCCGACGAAGTTGCCGTAGGGGTCACGCAGTGGCCGGCGGGCCCAATAGCCGCCTGGGCAAGCGACAGGATACGGTGCGCCGTAACCTTGGTACACGACGTAGCCCGGCGCAGGAGCGTAAGCCGGATAGGCACCCGCGCTGTTGGCGATTGCACCACCGATGATGGCGCCGCCGATCACCCCGGCTGCAACGCCCGCTCCGACCGCGCAGCCATAGCAACGGGCTTCCGCGGTGGTTGGGGCACTCAGGGTACCCGCTGCCAGCACGGCGGCGGTCGCAAGCGCGAAGATCGTCTTCTTCATAGAAGTTCCCTCCAGGTGAGGTCGGCAGCGCCGACCACGAATGGTGAGTCTAGGCTAGTCGTGTCCCCGTGCCGAGATAGAGACGGCTCCAATATGTCGGAAATTTGTTGAGCGCCGGCTCCGCGCGTCGTCTCGAAAAAAACCCGGCCACGTTACCGAATCCGAGCTTTTCTTTCTTCATGCTTCACTTTGTCCGATTTGGCTAGGCCTTAGCCGCAGACCTGAACGCGGCGGAAGCGCCATCCCCACCCGTCCCAAACGCGCTGACGGGTCCAATAGCAGCCACCGTATCCGTAGTAACCGGGAGCAGCGGCGTAGTAGCCCGGGCCGTATCCGTAATAGGGGCCGTTTGCGGCCGCGCCGATGAGCGCGCCGACGGCAAGCCCGCCAATGACACCGGCCGCGATCGCGCCACCGTTGCGCGCCTCAGCCGGCTGCGGGGTGGCGACAGCTGCAAGCCCAATTGTCGCGGCGGCCGCGAAAGCAGTCAGGGTTTTGGTTATCTTCGTCATGGCTCACCTCTGGTTCGCTGAGTCGTATTCATTCAACGACAGTTGCTTTCATTTCCTGCGTATTTTGGCTCAGCGATGCGAGGTTCCTGTTTTTCGCGTGAATGGCCGGTGAATGAGCCATTTGGAATTGATCCAACAGGCTGTTTTTGCGGATTAAATTTTGGCAATGCTTGCGGTGAGACGGGGGTGAAATATTGCTGCAACGCAGTGTTCTGCGGCGTACGTCCCAAAAAATCGGCCCTCGCATCAGAAGGCGCAAGGGCCGTTCATTTTCTTCTTGTTGTTTGTTTGTGATCCTAAACGCAGACGCGCACGCGACACAGGTGCCAGCCCCAGCCATCCCAGACTCGCTGGCGCGTCCAGTAGCAGTCAGAGGGTGCCGAGTAAGCGTAGACCGGAGCGGGCGCGAAGAACGCAAAGTGTCTGTGGTGATGATGGTGATGACCGTGGTGTTGATGCGCTTGTGCAGGTTGCGCAGAAGCGAAGGCCGCAAGACCGAGAGTCGCGGCAGCCGCAAGGGCAGTCAAAGTCTTGGCCGATGTAGTCATGGCGAAACCTCCTGTGTTGTGCGTGCGAGGTTGCGGCCGTGCG
>Ga0307305_10000689_pt1 | contig 12697 bp, 13 predicted proteins | sample ER_DNA_186_FD_194512 | JGI IMG/M metagenome (GOLD analysis project Ga0307305, IMG submission 194512) | Bulk soil microbial communities from the East River watershed near Crested Butte, Colorado, United States - ER_DNA_186 | ecosystem: Environmental > Terrestrial > Soil > Floodplain | place... | reverse complement strand
TGCCGACGTTCCCGTATGTCGCCCCGCCGAAGCAGGGTTACGACTCGCACACGTAGGCCGATGCGACGGCGACTTCTCATCGCAGGGGCAGCGGCGGCAATCGCCGCCGCTGCCCTGTCGCTCGGCAATGCGTTCCAGGGAGGAGCGGGCCGGGCTGCGCCGCAGGCGGTGCCGGTAGAGGCTCAGGCAGAGGCCGCTCCGGGTACGCCGGGTACGAGCATCGAGCAGCTCCAGGGGCGGCTACGTGCAAACCCGCGGGATGCGCAGGGGTACGCGCTGCTCGGCGTTGCGTACGAGCAGCGGGCCCGCGAGACGGGCGACCCCACGTACTACACGAAGGCCGACGGCGTGCTTCATCGCGCCCTCGCGCTCCAGCCGCGCAACCTCGTCGCGACGACCGGCCTCGGGTCGCTCGCGCTCTCCCGCCACCGCTTCCGCGAGGCGCTCGCGCTGGGACGGAAGGCGCTTCGGCTCTCGCCGACGACCGCTCTGACATACGGAATCGTCGGCGACGCGCTCGTGGAGCTCGGCCGCTACGGCGCTGCATTCCGGGCCTTCGACAAGATGGCCGGGCTCAAGCCAGGGCTCGCCTCCTACTCGCGGATCGCGTACGGTCGCGAGCTTCTCGGCCAGACGGCAGGGGCGGTTCAGGCGATGCAGCTCGCCGTGAACGCCGCGACCTCCGAGCGGGAGCCGACGGCCTGGACCCGTTGGCAGCTCGGGAAGCTGTACTGGTCCGTCGGTCGGCTGGAGGCAGCCGAGCACGAGTACCGCGCCGCGCTCGCGGCATTCCCGGGCTACGTCTACGCACTCGACGCACTCGCTCAGGTCGAGGCGGCCCGCGGGCACAATGCGAAGGCGATCTCGCTCGAACGCCGCGCCGTCGACGACATCCCGCTCCCGCAGTTCGTCGGGCTGCTCGGCGACCTCTACCGCTCGCAGGGCAAGCTCGGGGCCGCCCGGCAGCAGTACGCGCTCGTGGGCGTGATCCAGCGGCTGCTCGTGGCGAACGGCGTCAAGACCGACCTCGAGACGGCCCTCTTCGACGTGGACCACGGCATCCGGCCGCGGCACGCGCTCGCACTGGCACGTCGCGCGCAGGCGGATCGTCCCAGCATCGACGGCGACGACGTGCTCGCCTGGGCGCTGGCCCGCAACGGCCGCTGTGCGGAGGCGCTCGGCTGGTCGCGGCAGACGCTCAGGCTCGGGACGCTCGACGCCCTGAAGCTGTTCCACCGCGGCATGATCGAGCGGTGCCTCGGGCATCGTACGTCAGCCCGCGGGTACCTCCACCGCGCGCTCGCGCTGAACCCGCACTTCTCGGTTGTGTGGTCGCCCGTGGCGAGGAAGGCTCTCCGATGAGGCGGCTGGCGCTCGCAGTAGTCGCAGTCGGGGCGCTCGCCTGGCCGGCGCTGGCCGCCGCACACCCGCTCGGCAACTTCACGATCAACCGCTTCAGCCGCATCGAGGTCTCGGGCCCGCGGCTCTACATCCGCTACGTGCTGGACATGGCCGAGATCCCCACCTATCAAGCCGGTCGCATCGATCGCCGCGCGTACGCGCGGCGAATCGCGGAGAACGCCCACCTATCCGTGGACGGACGGCAGGTGGCGCTCGTGCCGCTAGGCAGCGCGCTCGCGCATCCGCGCGGCGCCGCGGGCCTGCGCACGACTCGGCTCGAGGTGATCCTCGCCGGTCCGGTTCTCGACGGGCGGGTCTCTGTTTCCTATCATGACAACAACTATAGGGACCGGATCGGATGGAAAGAGATCGTCGTCGGCAAGGCCGCGCCGAGCACGAGCCACGAGCTCCGTGCCTATCCGAAGAACCTGCTGCAGAGCCCGCTCGACACGACGTCCGTAACCGCCTCGCTCGCGCCCAGGGCCGGCCCAGCCGTCCCGCCTCTGCTCTCACACGGCGCCACGCTCGAAGCGCCTGACCGGGTCGCCGACTCGGGTTTCGCCTCTCTCGTCGGCCGCTCGCACCTGAGCGCGCTCGTCATCCTCGCCTCGCTCGCGGCCGCGTTCTTCTGGGGCGCGGCGCACGCGCTCTCGCCGGGCCACGGCAAGACAATCGTCACGGCCTACCTCGTCGGCCAGCGCGGCACCCCGCGCCAGGCGGCGCTGCTCGGCCTCATCGTGACGATCACGCACACGGTCGGGGTCTTCGCACTCGGCGTGGTTACGCTCGCCCTCTCCCAGCTGATCGTGCCCGACACGCTCTATCCCTGGCTCAATCTCGTCTCCGGCCTGCTCGTCGTCGGAATCGGCGCCGCTGTCCTCCGCACCCGGCTCCGGCGCCGCCACGGACATCACCATCACCACCACCACGACCACGCTCACGGCCAGGCTCCGTCGCTTCGCTCGCTCCTCGCGGTCGGCGTCTCCGGCGGCCTGCTTCCCTGCCCCTCCGCGCTCGTCGTGCTCCTGGCCGCGATCTCGCTCCACCGGATCGCGTTCGGCCTGGTGTTGATCCTCGCCTTCAGCGCGGGACTGGCGCTGACAATCACGGGCATCGGCCTCGTGGCAGTGCTCGCCCGAACCACGTTCCGCCGAGTCGGCTTCGACGGCCCCCTCGTCCGGCTGCTTCCGGCCGCCAGTGCGCTCGTGATCCTCGCCGCGGGCCTGGCGATGACGCTCAAAGCGGTCCCGAAGGTGAGCTGAGCGATGTTCGGTCTCGACAGCTGGATCGCCGGCTTCTCCGACGGGACGACGCTGCTCGTCATCGCGCTCGTCGCCGTCGTTCTCGGGCTACGACACGCAACCGATCCGGACCATCTCGCGGCAGTGACGACGCTCATCGCCGGGGCCGAGGAGCGTGCGACCAAGGCCGCCGCGCGACTCGGAGCGGCGTGGGGGCTCGGCCATGCGACGAGCCTGTTCGCGTTCGGCGTCCCGATCGTGCTCTTCAAGGCCTATCTTCCCGAGCCCGTCCAGCAAGGCGCAGAGGCCGCGGTCGGTGTTCTCATCGCCGCTCTCGCCGTCTGGCTCCTGATCCGCTGGCGCCGCGGGCTCTTCCATGTCCACGTGCATGCGCACGAACGGCTGCACGCTCATGGGCACGTCCACGATGGCGACCGCCACCCGCATCGCACCGCGCCCGCACGCCGGCCGGCGCAGGCATTCGGGATCGGGCTCATCCACGGGACCGGCGGCAGCGCCGGCGTCGGCGTGCTCCTGCTCGCCTCGATCCACGATCACTTGCTCGCGGTCGCCGCGCTGGCGATCTTCGCCTTCTGCACGGCGCTCTCGATGGCGGTGCTCTCGACGGGCTTCGGACGAGCCCTCGCCTCCGCCCCGCTTCGCGCCTCGTTCGACCGCCTCGCCCCCGCCCTCGCAATCCTCAGCCTCGCCTTCGGAGCCTGGTACGCGCTGGGCGCGCTCGATGTCGCGCCATACTTCTTCTAAATGGCGGACAACGTCCACGTGCTGGTGGGGGCCTACGCGCTCGACGCTCTCGACGAGGGTGATGAGGTGAGCTTCGAACAGCACCTCGCCCTCTGCGAGCGCTGCCGCGAAGAGCTGGCGGGCCTCCGCGAAGCCGCGGCCGCACTCGCGTACGGCGCGCCACACACCGTCGCGCCGCCCGAGCTGAGGCAGCGGATCCTCGCCCAGGCTCGTGCCGAGCGGCCCAACGTCGTTCGGCTCCGACGACGCCGCAGCTGGACCGTGCCGCTGGCCGCAGCGGCCGCCGTGGCCGCCTGCGCCGCCGTCGTGCTCGGCATCTGGGCGGCCTCGCTTCAGAACTCGCAGGACCCGTTCGAGAACGTCCTCTCGAAGCCCGGCTCGAGGCTCGTCTCGATGGGCCGGGCCGGCGGCGTCGCCGTCGCTCCCGACGGCACCGCGGTGCTGGCCGTCGCCGTGCCGCCCGCCCCGGCGGACAAGACCTACGAAGCGTGGGTGATCGACGCCGGGAAGGCAAAGCCCGCCGGGCTCTTCGGCGGCCGCCCCGGCACCTCGATCGTCGAGATCCCGCGGCGCGTCCGCGCGGGCTCGGTGGTCGCGGTCACGCTCGAGCGCAAGGGCGGCGTCCAGCAACCGACCTCGAAGCCGGTCGCCCAGAGCGAGCAGGTGACGCCGTGATCGGGATGACGCTGGAGCCGCGCACGCGCGAGCTCGTGCATCTGTCCGACGAGGCGCTGCTCTCGCTTGTCGCAAGCTCGGACGAGGACGCGCTGGCCGAGCTCTACGATCGCTTCGGCGGCGTCGCGTACGGCCTCGCCCTCCGGATCCTCCGCGACGACGCGCTCGCGCAGGACGCGGTCCAGGAGGCGTTCCTTTCCATCTGGCGCACCGCAGACCGCTTCCTGGCCGAGCGCGCCCGGGCGAGCACGTGGATCCTGACGGTCGTCCATCGGCGCGCCGTCGACCTCGTGCGCCGCGAGGAGCGCCGCCGCGGCGAGCCCCTCGAGTCCGTGCCCGAGCCGGCTGCGCAGGAGACCGTCGAAGAGGAAGCGACGCTCGGCTTCCAGCGGCGCGTCGTCCAGGAGGCGCTCCGCCGCCTCCCGCCGGAGCAGCGCGAGGCGCTCGAGCTCGGCTACTACGGTGGCCTCACCCAGTCGCAGCTCGCCGAACGCCTCGGCCAGCCGCTGGGCACGATCAAGAGCCGTACCTTCACCGGCCTCGTGCGCTTACGCGAGCTCCTCGCACAGGCCGGGCTCGAAGAGTCCTTCTCCAACTAGCATCCCGCGCGATGGCAGTCGTGTCCGAAAGCCTGAAAGGGCGGCACTTCACTCGGGTCGCCGACTGGAGCGGCGACGAGCTGCTGAGCGCCCTCGACCTCGCCGACGATCTGAAAGACCGGCAGCAGCGCCGCGAAGAGCACCATCTCCTCCCCGGCCGCGCTCTCGGGATGATCTTCCAGAAGCCGTCGACACGCACCCGCGTCTCGTTCGAGGTCGGAATCGCGCAGCTCGGCGGCCACGGGCTCTACCTCGCCGCGTCGGACCTGCAGCTCGGTCGCGGCGAGACGTTGCGCGACACCGCGACGGTGCTTTCGCGCTACCTCGACGGGCTGATGATCCGCACCTTCGCCCAGGACGACGTGGAAGAGCTCGCCCGCCACGCGACGATTCCGGTCATCAACGGCCTCACCGACAGCGCGCACCCGTGCCAGGCGCTCGCCGACGTGATGACGATCCGCGAGCGGCTCGGCCGGCTCGAGGGCGTGCGGGTCGCGTACCTCGGCGACGGCAACAACGTCTGCTCGTCGCTGATGGTCGCCTGCGCGAAGCTCGGGATGGAGTTCGTCGCCGCGACGCCGGAGGGATACGAGCCAGACCCGAAGGCCGTCGAGCTCGCAAGGCCGGAGCTCACGCACGATCCACGCGAGGCAGCGCGCGGCGCGGACGTCCTCTACACCGACGTCTGGACGAGCATGGGCCAGGAGGAGGAGCGGGAGCGGCGGCTCCGCGACCTCGCCGGATTCGGCATCGACGACGAGCTCGTCCGGCTCGCAGGCGAGAACGCGATCGTCCTCCACTGCCTGCCCGCGCACTATGGCGAGGAGATCACCGAGGAAGTGCTCTACGGGCCGCAGTCGGCGGTCTGGGACCAGGCGGAAAACCGCCTGCACGCCCAGAAGGCGCTGATGGCGCTCGTGATCCCATAGCCTCCGCGCCCAGTGCTTCCGCTCAAGGACAACGTCCCGACGCGGACGTTCCCGCTCGTCACCGTCGGGCTGATCGCGGCCAACTCGATCGTCTGGCTCTGGGAGTGGAAGACGGGCGTGAACAAGGAGGTTCTGCACTACGGCTACTACCCGTGCACGCTCTCCCACGAGTGCCTGGCGCAGTACGTGCCGAGCGACCGCCTGCCCTGGTACGAGGGCGTGTTCACCGAGATGTTCCTGCACGGGGGCTGGCTTCACGTCGGCGGGAACATGCTCTTCCTCTGGATCTTCGGCAACAACGTCGAGGACGCCATGGGGAAGGTGCGCTTCCTCCTGTGGTACATCGTCGCGGGGCTTGCAGCCGCGGCACTGCAGACGTTCGTGACGCTGCAGTTCTCGGGCGCCTTCGGCGCGAGCATCCCGAACGTCGGCGCCTCCGGGGCGATCGCCGGCGTGCTCGGCGCCTACCTCGTCCTGTTGCCGCAGGCGCGGGTGCTGACGGCGTTCTTCATCATCCTGATCTTCTTCCGCGAGATCCCGGCAGTGTGGTTCCTCGGCATCTGGTTCCTGTTCCAGGCCTGGGACGGCGGCTGGGCGATCCTTCACCCCGAGGCGAGCGGCGGCGTGGCGTTCTTCGCTCACATAGGCGGCTTCGTCTTTGGAGTCCTGACCGTGATGCTCGTCGCACAACGGCGTCCGCTACGCCCCAGCTGGTGAGCTCCGAGCTCCTGACGGACATCGCACTGGCCGCGGGGGCCCTGGGGTTGCTCGTCGTCCTGATCTATTTCTTCTCCGGCGGGGATTGAGGAATGTCTTTCCTGGTCAGATCGTTCTAAGGGACATGACTACTCTCGATCAGATCCACGCCGAGATCGAGCGCGCGACCGAACGGCGCGCCGAGCTCTGGCGCCTTCTTTCCAACGGACACGACCCCGTGCTCGCCGGCGAGCTCCACGAGCTCGAGGAGCGCCTCGCGCGGCTTTGGGACGAGCACCGCTCGCTCAAGGCCCGCGCGCGCTTCGGCGACCGCGACGAGATCATCAAGCGAGCCCGCCACGAAGAGCGGCTCGCGAGAGCTGCCTGACCCTGCGTGTCCTCCACGGGAGCCGGCGGTGCCGCCTAGCGCCGCCGGCTCAGGTCCGCTCTACACTGTGACCCGCCCGGGGCGTTAGCTCAGCTGGGAGAGCGCCGGCTTTGCAAGCCGGAGGTCACCGGTTCGATCCCGGTACGCTCCACACGCTTCGCGGCGGCGCCTTCGGCGCCGTCGCTCGCTTCACGGGGGAAACCCGGTTTCCCCCGTGTGCCCCCTCGTTGTGTTGACGCGCTTCCCGCGAAGGAAGATTCGCGACCACTCCTAGCCGCACCGAGCCGCGCCCGCCATGTCGGTCGCGGCGGCGAGTTGCATTTCGCAGATTCGGCACAACTAGCCCTTGACACCGCAAGGTGTCCGACACCGTCGGTCGTCAGAGCGCGAGCCCCGAGCCTGCAGCACGCGAGAAGCGCCGTTCGCGGCCGGGACCCCGCGACCAGGCCGCGGCGTCCCTTTTGCACTCACGACCGACGGGGGCATAGTCGCCGATCAACCAGAAAAAGTGGCGGGTGAAGCCGCGATTGGTGTGGTCTTGGAGGCCCCTCTCGAGGAGATCTCGGAGCCAATAGGGCCAGCCCAGGAAAGCGACTTTCCACAGGAAGGATCGCTCCACAGCCTGACGGTGGAAAGGTTTACCGCTCTTTGCGGGGTTCGCGTTGCGCTTTCCACATGCGATCTACAGGCGGTTCGCGCAATTCTTGGGGAGATGCACGCGAACGAGCGAGCCGAGGACACCGGGGTCGCCGAGCTGAGCGAGCGGATCGCGGCACTGGCCGCCGAGCGGCAGGAGCTGCGACGGACCGGCGCGAGCGGAGAGGTGCTCGAGGAGAACCGCGTCCGGCTCAGCCGGAGCCAGTGGGCGCTCTCTCATGCATTGATCGAGCAGCACCTGCCCGGGCTGACGTCCGCGTAGACCGGGCCTCGGCTCAGATCTGGTGGATCACCTCGGTGGCGGCCCGCTCTCCTGTGTTGACCGCGCCGTTGAGGAAGCCCTGCTCCTCGGGGTCGGTGTGCTCGCCGGCGAAGTGGACGTTCCCCTCCTGCACGCCCTCGTAGCCGGAAAATCCCGTGTACTGGCCGAGCCGCCAGTACGAGTAGGCGCCGCGATGCCAGGGGTCGACCGACCAGTGATCCTCGTAGGCGAGGCCCGAGTAAGCCGCCGAGGTGCCCGGGAAGATCGGCTCGATCTGGTTCAGGAACCAGGAGACATCACGCGTGGGTGCCGGCCCGTGCGCCGCCCCCGTGAGCACGTTTTGCCCCGTCGAGCCGCCCGGGAAGCCCAGCAGGATGGCCGGCCCGGATATCCCGAGCGGCACTGAGTCGTCCCAGGCAACGCAAAACGCATTCCAGTCCGTGTAGGTGACGCCGCTGTAGCCGAGCGACGGCCACGTCTTGCGCTGCACCTGCACGTGCAGCTTCGCGTTCTGGCCCATGCCGAGCTGCTGGATCGCCTGGGTCTTCAGCGGCGAGAGGTTCGCTTGAGAGAGGTCGACGTTCCGCAGTGTCGAGAACGGCAGCGCCAGTACGACGTGGTCGGCCGTGACGCGGGTCGTCCTGTGGCCAATCTGGAAGGTCAGCGTGTACGTGCGGTTGCCGTTGTCCTTGAGCGCGACCAGCTCGTAGCCCTGCTTGATCGTGCCTGCGGGCAACTGGGAGACCATCCTCGTGACGAGCTGATCGTTGCCGCCGACGATGTGGTACTTCTCGTCGTAGCCGGGCAGCGGCTCGAGCGAGTTCCTGTTGTTGTACGCGAGCAGGTAGAGCAGGTTGAGCGCGGGCTGGTCACTGGGATCCGCCCCGTACTCCGACACCACGTCGGCCAGCAACAGACGCCCGAAGCGGCTGCTCGACGAGATGCCCGTTTGGTCGAGCCACGCCGGGACCGACAAGAGGTCCAGGCGTCTGCCCTCGGCCGTGTGATCGTCGTAGCGCTGCGGCCACGGAGCGAGCCTGTACGCGTCTTTGAACACCTGGTATGCGATCGCACCCCAGTCGTCGTTCGCCTCGGCGTACGTGTAGGCGCTGCCGTCGAACCAGTAGATCTCCTCACCGGTCAGCAGGTCGCCTCCGTTCACGACCTCTTCGCGGAGCCCGAGGTTCCTGGCAAGACTGCGGATCGCCGTCTCGTCGTGGTTGATGAACGCTCCTCCGTGCTCGCCCACGAGTCCGTTCTGGAAGTAGCCGCGTAGGCTCCAGCAGCGACCGCCGAGGTGCGTCGTGTCGGCTTCGTAGATCGTGGACGCAACTCGCGAGCCGCCCGTCCACAGCGTGTGCGCGCAGCGGATTCCGGCAAGGCCCGCGCCGACGATCGCGATCCGGGCCGCCGATGCGGCGCGGGCGGTTCGGGCAACGGCCCCGGCCCCCGCGAGGGCGAAGCCGGCGGCCGTAGCCTCCGCAAGCAGCGTTCGCCGGGTCAGACGGCGCTCCTCAGCCTCCTCTCTCTCGAGGTTCCGCCGTCGCTGTTCCGCCGCCGCCCGTGCGCGCCGCTCTCCGGCGACTTCGTCGACCGGCATCCGGCGCCGCTCGGCCTCGGCGTGGATCGCGAAGAGCTCTCTGAGCCGACGGGTCGCCGGAGAATACGAGAGTGCGCGCGGCCGCTTTCCGGGATGGCGCATCGTCGATCGACCCTAACCGACGAGCTCCTTGAACGCGGGCTCGTCGCGGATGGCGTCGAAGTCCGAATCGTCCACGGCCAGCTTGCGGAGCCGGTCCGACTTCTCGACCGCGAGGCGCAGATGATCGAGCGCGTCCTCCTTGCGCCCGGCGAGGCTCTCGACGCACGCGACGTTGTAGGCCACGCCGGCGTACTCGGGATGGGCCTTGACGACCTCGCGGCCGCGATCGGCGGCCTCGGCGTACTCGCCTGACTCGTAGAGCGGGCGGAGCTGCGACCAGGCCTCCCAGCCGAAGACCTCGTACGCCCTCCCGGGCGTTGCGCCGACCGCGAGGATCGTCGTGCCGGGCTCCTCCGCGAAGGCGGTCCGCTTTGCGGCCGGGTGGACGAAGACGAACGTGCCGGCGGCCGCGTCGACCTGCTCGCCGTCGATCTCGAACCTCGCGCGGCCCTCCAGGACGAGGTAGAGCTCCTCCTGCGAATCGTCGTCGTCGGACTCGTCGTGTTCGTTGATGATCCGGTCGCCCTCCTCGCGGCCCGTCCAGGTGTTGATGCCGAAGGACTGGATGCCGAAGTGGTGCCGGACCGGCCGCCAGGGAGCGCGGCCGTCGCCGAGCTCCTCGATCTCGTCGAGCCGTGCGACTTGGTAATTGCTCATGTGACCTCCGATGAGTTCTGGGGTGCGGAAGGTCATAGTCCAGCAGATGCGACGTCGAGCAGTGCAGCTCGTCTACGAGACGCATTCGATCTCGGTCGACAACGAGCGCGGAATCGCGACCGGCTGGCTTCCGGGTGAGCTCTCGGCCAAAGGACGGCGCCTGGCTCGCGAGCTCGGAGAGCGGCGCCGCGACGACGGGATCGCCTGCGTGTTCGTCTCTGAACTGCGCCGCGCCGTCGAGACCGCGGAGCTCGCCTTCGAGGGAACCGACATCGAGATCCGCGAAGATCGGCGACTCCGCGAGTGCGACTACGGCGAGCTCAACGGTGCATCGGTGCAGGAGCTCGAGCCACGCGGCCGGTTCGTCGACGAGCCATATCCGGCAGGCCAGAGCTACCGCGACTGCGTCGAGCTGATGCGCCGCTTCCTCCACGACGTGGTCCGAGAGTTCGACGGACGCCGCGTGCTCGTCATCGCGCACTCGGCACAGCGCTACGCACTCCGTCACCTCCTGGAAGGTGTGCCGCTGGAAGACGTCGTCGACGCGCCCTTCGAGTGGCAAGAGGGCTGGGAGTACGTGGTCGGGCCGCCCGACCCGAAAGCCGGGCGGCCCAACGCTTCCTCCTAGTGGATGGAACCTCCGTGCGGCAGGGTGCGCCAGAGGATCCGCGGCAGGGTCGAGGTACGAGCCGTGCTCGCCGAGCCGAAGGGAATCTGCTGGTCGCAGACCGTGCCGGCGGGCGGTAGCGCCAGCGTCTCGACGTACGCATTGACGTAATCGTCGATGCACTGCGAGTTGCCGCCGTAGGCCGTGTGGCCGTCGCCCCGCATCGTCAGGAGCCGGTCGTTGCCGAGCGTCGCCGCGGTTCGGAGCGCGCCGCGGTACGGCGTCGCCGGGTCGTAGGTCGTCGCGACCTCGAGCACCGTCGGTGACGAGTTCGACGCGCGGAACGGCCCGCGGTAGACGTCGTTCGGGCGCACGTTGTAGAGCCCGTAGTTCAGCTCCACGTACCCCGCGTTCCACCACGCGTGCGGGAAGAGCCCCCACGAGTGGTTGCCGGCGTCGAAGTAGAGATCGGCGCCGTTGTTGTGATGACCGTGGACCTTCTCGTAGAGCTGGTCGGCGGCCGTGATCAGGAAGTAACGGTCGCCGCCGGGCGAGTAGGACCCATCGTCGTTCCGCCCGTAGAAGGAGTCGGCGAGCAGCCGGAACGTGGTTCCGTCGCCGTTGGCGGCCTCCTGGAGCGCCTGGACGAGGAACGGCCACAGCTGCTTCGCGTACATCGCGAGCACCGCCCCCGCGATCATGTCGTCGCCGTTGACCGGCCGCGGGTCGGAGCCCCCAGCCGGCAGCGGGTTCTGGTACGCGGACTGCACGAGCTGCTCGAACGCGTCGGCCGGATCATCGTCGCCGAACTGGCAGACGTCCTGATGCGCCGCGCAGGCCTGGAAGAACCGCGCCAGAGCCTGCTCGAAGCCGTACGACTGCTCGCGTAGGTTCTCCATCGGCCGGTTGATCCAGCCGTTCACGTCTACCGGGCCGTCCAGCACCATCGCCCGGTAGCGGTTCGGGAACAAGCTCGCGTACGTCGAGCCGAGGAACGTCCCGTACGAGAAGCCGAAGTAGTTCAGCCGTGAGTCGCCCATCGCGGCGCGGACGCGGTCCATGTCGCGGGCCGTGTTCTCCGTCGAGAGGTAGCGAAGGACGTTGGTCCCGTTCTGGTCGATGCACTGCTGGATGTACTGCCGGTCCTTCGCGATCAGCGCGTTCTTGTCGAGGTTGAACGGCGTGACGAAGGGCTTCGAGTAGATGCCCTGCGTCTCCTGGTTTGCGTGGCAGTCGACCGACGGCTGCGTCTCCGTCACGCCGCGCGGATCGACCGCGACGATGTCGAAGTGGTCGTTGACTGCGCCGAAGAGGTCGCCCCCGATGGCGTGGATCGTGTCGACCGCGTCGCCGCCCGGTCCGCCGAAGTTGACGAACAGCGCTCCGAGCCGCTCGCCCTGCGCGGGCAGCCGGATGATCCCGAGGTTGAACGTCGCGCCGTGCGGGTGGCGGTAGTCCCGCGGCACCTGCAGGTGGGCGCACTGGTAGCCGCCGCCGCAGTCCTGCCAGGTGAGCCCGCCGCCGCCGTGGTGGGACGGCCGTGCGTGATGCATCTTCGACCGAGCCGCGCCGGCGGAGATCCCGACGGCGAGGACGGCCGTGACCACGAGCAGGACCGTGGCCAGTCGTCGTTTCACAGACATGCTCTCCCCCTTTCCCATCAGATGACGCCGGAGCCGTCTTAACAGAGTCCCGGAAGCAGGTCAAATGCAGGGCTAACGTTCCGGGGCATGGTGCTGCTCGCGTTTCTCGCGCTCGCCGCTCCGCCGCCGCCCGGCGCGCCGATCCCGCGCGAGCCCGCGGCGCTTGCGAGCACGTACGAGTCGACCACGCGCGACCTCGCCGCCGCGATCGACGGCTGGCATCCACGAACGGGGCGCGTGCCGCGTGACGTGACGCTCTACGCGCTCTACCAACAGCGGATCATGTTCCTGCTCATCGAGCGGCGCGCGCTGTCGAAGGCCGTGCTGGCCCGACTCGACGATCCTCGCTCGCTCCGGAGCGAGCTAGAGGCGAGGCGGGAGCTCGGACGCCTCTCGAAGCCGCAACCGCTGAGCGCCTTCCGCACCGGCCCGGCCGAGCCGGCCGACCGCCTGCGCGGCTACTACCTCGAGGCCC
>Ga0307305_10000688_pt1 | contig 12699 bp, 9 predicted proteins | sample ER_DNA_186_FD_194512 | JGI IMG/M metagenome (GOLD analysis project Ga0307305, IMG submission 194512) | Bulk soil microbial communities from the East River watershed near Crested Butte, Colorado, United States - ER_DNA_186 | ecosystem: Environmental > Terrestrial > Soil > Floodplain | place: USA... | reverse complement strand
CCGTAGCACATCTGGTGTCGCTGGAAATTAAGAACGGCAAGTCGCCGGCCGATGCGGTCGCGGCCGCGCTCAAGCAACTGCGGGGCGCTTTCGCGTTGGCATTCCTGTTTACCGGAAACGACGACCTGCTGATCGGCGCACGCAAAGGGTCGCCGCTCGCCGTCGGATACGGTACTGGTGAAATGTACCTGGGATCGGACGCCATCGCGCTTGCCCCCTTTACGGACACGATCGCCTATCTTGAGGACGGCGACTGGGCGGTGCTCACGCGCAAGAGCGCTGAGATCCGAGACGAGAGCGGTCACAAGGTCGAGCGCACAATCGTCAAGTCCACCGCCTCGGCGCAACTGGTCGACAAGGGCAATCACAAGCACTTCATGGCCAAGGAGATCCACGAACAGCCGGAAGTCGTCGGCCATACACTTGCCCATTACATCGACATGGTGAACGAGCGGGTCGCATTACCGGGAAAACTTCCGTTCGACTGGACAAAGCTCAAGCGGTTGTCGATCTCCGCTTGCGGCACCGCCTTCTATGCAGGACTGGTCGCGAAATACTGGTTCGAGCGCTTTGCAAAACTGCCCGTCGAAATCGATATTGCCTCGGAATTCCGCTACCGCGGCGCGCCGCTCGAGGCGGGCGATCTTGCGATTTTCATTTCACAATCGGGCGAGACCGCGGACACGCTGGCGACGTTGCGTTACGCGCGGGAGAACAAGCAGCACATTCTCTCAGTCGTCAACGTGCCGACCTCGACCATCGCGAGGGAAAGCGACGTGGTGATGCCGACGCTCGCCGGGCCGGAAATAGGTGTCGCATCCACAAAAGCATTCACCTGCCAGCTCAGCACGCTCGCCTGTCTCGCCATTGCCGCAGGTCGCGCGCGCGGCCACATGTCCGAGGCGGACGAGCAGAACCTCGTACGCGCGCTGATCGAGGTACCGCGTCTGATGGCAGCAGCGCTCACCCTCGAGCCGCAGATCGAAAAGCTCGCACAGAATCTCGCCAAGGCACGCGACGTTCTCTATCTCGGTCGGGGCACGAGCTTTCCGATAGCGCTGGAAGGCGCGCTCAAGCTCAAGGAAATTTCCTATATTCATGCCGAAGGCTACGCCGCCGGCGAGCTCAAACATGGCCCGATCGCGCTCATTGATGAAACCATGCCGGTGATCGTGATTGCGCCGCACGATCGCGTTTTCGAGAAGACGGTCTCGAACATGCAGGAGGTCGCCGCGCGAGGCGGCAAGATCATTCTGGTCACCGATCCGCAAGGCGCGCTGGAGGCGACAGTCGATTCTCTGGAAACATTGTCGCTGCCCGATATGGCGTCGACGGTAACGCCGCTGGTCTACGCCATTCCTGTGCAACTGATTGCATATCATACCGCAGCAGCCATTGGCACAGACGTCGACCAGCCGCGCAATCTCGCGAAATCGGTCACGGTGGAATAGGCTTCGTCCATGAGCGAGATCGAAAAGCCGGGCGACGCAATGGCCGCGGATGTGGCGAAGGTCGCCGCTTCGCAAACGAGCTTCGCCGCTCGCGTTCGCAATTATTTTCTGACCGGGCTCGTGGTTGCCGGACCCTTAGCAATCACCGTGTGGCTGGTCTGGTCGATTATCACCTGGGTCGATGATTTCGTGCGGCCATTGATCCCGCCGGCCTACCGTCCGGAAAGCTATATGCCGTGGCCCATTCCGGGAACGGGTCTGATCATTGCGTTCCTCGTCCTCACGCTGCTTGGGTTCCTGACTGCCAACCTCGTCGGACGCACACTGGTAGAGCTTGGCGAGAGCCTGCTCAGCCGCATGCCAATCGTGCGGCCCATTTACAAGACGATGAAGCAGATCTTCGAATCACTGTTCTCGAAGACCGGCTCGAGTTTCCGCAAGGTGGCGCTCGTGGAATTTCCGGCACCAGGGATGTGGTCTCTCGTTTTTCTGTCGCAGCCCCCGGGCGGCGATGTCGTGAAAAAACTGCCACAGGGCGAGCACGTTTCGGCCTTCATGCCATGCACGCCCAACCCGACAACCGGATTCTTTTTCTACGTGAAGCGCAGCGACCTGATTGAGCTCGATATTACGGTCGAAAATGCGATGACGCTGTTAATTTCGGCCGGCATGGTTCAGCCGGACAATGAGGCGCAGAAAAAGCTTGCGGCGCTCGCCGCCACCGCGAAGTCGGCGCAGGCGGCACGCAAGACCGAGGCGGTCGACTGACTAGCCCGCGCGGATCAACTTGATGGCCTCATCCTTCCCGAAAAGATAAAGCAATTGCCGTAAGGCCTCGCCGCGCGGTGTCGAAAGAGTTGGGTCTCGGGTCAAAATAAGGGCAGCATCGTCACGCACCGCGCCGAGATATTTTCCGTGCACCTCCGGCCGCGCGATCCGGAAACCGGGAAGGCCGCTTTGCCGTGTTCCGAGCACATCCCCTTCACCGCGCAGCCGCAGATCCTCTTCTGCGATGCGGAATCCGTCCTCTGTTTCGCGCAGAATGGCGAGCCGCGCCTTTGCGATTTCTCCGAGCGGTGTTTTGTAAAGGAGCAGGCAGGTCGACGCGCCCGCTCCGCGACCGATACGGCCGCGTAACTGATGCAGCTGGGCAAGTCCGAAACGCTCGGCGTGCTCAATGACCATTATTGTCGCCTCCGGCACGTCGACACCGACCTCGATCACGGTCGTAGCGACGAGCAATCGGGTCTCGCCGGCGGCAAAGCGGGCCATCGCCGTATCTTTGTCCGCTCCTTTCATGCGGCCGTGAACAAGGTCGACCTGGTGGCCGAATTTCTCGCGTAATGCCTCAAAGCGCGCCTGCGCGGCGGCCAGATCGGTCTTCTCGGACTCTTCGACCAAAGGGCAGACCCAATAGGCGCGTTTGCCCTCCGCAATCACGCGGCCGACAGCGTCCTCCACCTCCTCGAGGCGCGACAAAGGGATAGTTCGTGTATCGATCGGTTGCCGGCCCGGTGGTTTTTCGCGCAACTCGGAAATATCCATGTCGCCGAAAAAAGTCAGGACGAGGGTGCGCGGGATCGGCGTCGCCGTAAGGACCAGCACATCGACCGCTTCGCCTTTCTGGGTGAGCGCCAGCCGCTGGTGCACACCGAAGCGATGCTGCTCATCGACAACGGCGAGCGCGAGGTCATGGAAGGCCACGTCTTCCTGAAAAAGCGCATGAGTGCCGATCAGAAGATCGATATCGCCGAGCACAAGACGATCGAGGATCTCCTTGCGGGCGGCGCCACGCTCGCGGCCGGTCAAGATGGCAACGCGAAGGCCCGCAGCATCGGCCAGCGGAGCGATCGTTGCGAGATGCTGGCGCGCGAGAATTTCTGTCGGCGCCATGAAGGCTGCCTGCCGCCCCGCCTCGATCACGGCGGCCGCGGCCGCAAGCGCGACCACCGTCTTTCCCGACCCGACGTCGCCCTGCAGCAGCCGCAGCATGCGCTGCGGCCGGGCAAGGTCGGTGAGGATGTCGTCCACCGCCTTTTGCTGCGAATGGGTGAGGGCGTAGGGCAGAGCCTTCAGAATTCGGGCACGCAGGCGCCCTTCGCTGGCCGAGCCACGCCCCGCCTGGCGGCGCATGTGCGCACGTACAAGCGCAAGCGCCAGCTGACCGGCAAGGAGTTCATCGTAGGCAAGCCTGGTCCAGGCGGGATTCTCCGGAGCGATATCGGGCGGCGCTGCCGGCCGGTGCAGGCTGCGCAAAGCCTGGGCGAAGGCCGGAAACCGCTCGCGCGCCACCCAGGTTTCGTCCTGCCATTCCGCCAGGTCCGCAAGGCGGGCCAGTGCGCCGTCCATCGCGCGCCGTACGTTGCCAAGCGCGAGACCCTCCGTCAGCGGATAAATCGGTTCGACGAGCGGCAGTGTCGCAAAACCGGCCTCATCCACCACGCGGTCCGGATGCACCATCTGCAGCATCCCGTCATAGAATTCGACCTTGCCGGAGACGTAGCGGGTTTCGCCGACCGGCAGGAGTTTCTCCAGATAATCCCGGCGCGCATTGAAATAGGTGAGGGTGAGATCGCCCGTATCGTCGTGTGTATAGATGCGAAAGGGCGCGCGGGGGCGGTGCGGTGGCGATGGCCGATGCTTATCAACCGTCACGGCAACCGTAACAATTTGGCCCGGCTGAGCCTCGTGCAATTTTGGCCTTGAGCGTCGGTCGATGGTCCCTGACGGCAAATGAAACAATAGATCGACGACGCGCGGCGCGGCGCGGTCGAGCAGGTAGGCGTAAAGCTTCTCGAGCTTCGGCCCCACCCCCGGCAAGCTGGTGAGCGAAGCAAACAGCGGATTGAGTACGAGCGGACGCATTCCGCCATGCTGGCGTGCGCGGAATTCAGACGCAATGCAGGCCTGTGCAAACCGGCGGCTGACATCGCGCGGCCAACCCTCTATATAAACCGCGCCCGGCCCCGTCCGGGTTTTTGGCGTTGGAGACACGCGTGAGCACCGGAACGAATCTCTCAAGCGAAGGGCTGGATGCGCGTCGCCGGCGGTTGCTGTTTCGCTGCTGGCATCGCGGCATTCGCGAAATGGATCTGGTTCTAGGTCGTTTTGCCGACGCGCAAATCGCGACGTTGAACGATACCGAGCTTGATGAAATTGAGCGTTGGCTTGATGTGCCCGACCAGCAGATCTTCGCCTGGGTGAACGGAATGGAACCCGTACCCTCGGAATACGATACGCCGTTGTTTCTTCGTTTGCGCAACTTCAACACCAAGGGCGCCGCGTGAGCACAACCGGAAAATCACCCGCCGATATGTTGAAGGCCGGGAAACCGCTGACCCTCTCGCAAGTGGCAGACGGCGCCGAGGGGCTTGTGTTTTCCGATCTTGCGCGAGCGATTGCTGCAAAAAAGAACGCGCCGGCAATTTCGCTTGCCGTAGTCTGTCGCGATGGGCAGCGAATGGCGACGCTCTCACGCGCGCTGTCATTTTTCGCTCCGGGGATCCAGGTGTTGGAATTTCCGGCCTGGGACTGTCTGCCGTACGATCGCGTTTCTCCGAACGCGCCCGTGGTCGCGCAACGCATGACGGCGCTGTCGCGGCTCGCACGCGAGCGCGGTCGTGACAAACCCTCCGTGCTGATGACCACCGTCAATGCCGCGCTCCAGCGCGTGCCGGCACGCGATTTTGTGGCGACCCATGCCTTATCGGTCGCGCCGGGCAACGTCATCGGCATGCAGGGGATTGTCGATTGGCTGGAACTCAACGGTTTTGTTCGCGCCTCCACCGTGCGTGAACCCGGGGAATACGCCGTGCGGGGCGGTATTTTGGATCTCTATCCGCCCGGCATGGATATGCCGGTGCGGCTCGACTTCTTCGGCGACGCGCTTGAGACGATCCGGATCTTCGATGCGCAGACGCAAATCAGCGAAGATCAATTGCGCGGACTTGATCTCGTACCGGTCGCCGAATTCCAGCTCGTGACCGAAACGATTCGCCGTTTCCGTACCGGATACGTCGCGCAGTTCGGGGCGACCGCACCCGACGATCTTCTATACGAGGCGGTGAGCGAGGGACGCCGCTATCCGGGCATGGAGCATTGGCTTCCACTCTTTCACGACAAGCTTGAGACGATTTTCGACTATCTGCCCGATACACCGCTGGCGCTTGAGCATCTCGCCGAGGATGCCGCGCATGAGCGATTCACGCAGATCACCGACTATTATGACGCGCGCCGCGACGCACTGAAGCAAGGCGCAGCGCCGCCCTATAAGCCATTGCCGCCCGAGCGGCTGTACCTCGACGAAGCGGAATGGAAAGGACACTTGGAGACATCATCGCTCGCCCGGCTGACGCCTTTCGCCGTGCCGGATACGAACGCACTTGATGTCGGTGCGCGCAGCGGCCGCAATTTTGCCGCCGAGCGTGCAGAGCCCGGCGCCAATGTGTTCGAAGCGGTTGGCGCGCATGTGCTTGCGTTGCAGGCAGCGGGACAGCGCGTTGCGATCGCTTTGTGGAGCGAAGGCGCACGTGATCGCATGAGCCACGTTCTAGCCGATCATAAGCTCCATAATCTTGCCCCGGTCGAGAGCTGGCCGCAGACGCTTGCTGTTCCGAAAACCACGGTCGCGCTTGCGGTACTTGGCATCGAATCCGGGTTCGAGACCGAAGACGCCGCAATCATCAGCGAGCAGGACATTCTTGGTGACCGGCTCATTCGTCCGCGTCGGGCGGCCCGGAGAGCGGACAATTTCATTGCCGAGGCAACCAGTCTTGCACCTGGCGATCTGGTTGTGCACGTCGAACACGGTATCGGGCGGTTCGAGGGGCTGCAGGCCATCGAGGCCGCCGGCGCGCCGCACGATTGCCTCGAGATTCACTACGCGGGTGGCGACAAGCTGTTTCTCCCCGTCGAAAACGTCGATCTGCTGTCGCGCTATGGATCGGAGGAGACCGCTGTCGACCTTGATCGGCTCGGCGGCGGCAATTGGCAGGCGCGCAAGGCGCGGATGAAGAGCCGCATCCGCGAGATCGCTGGCGAATTGATCAAGATCGCGGCCGAGCGGCAGTTGCGAGAGGCGCCGAGGCTGACGGTCGGTCCGGGCGCCTATGACGAGTTCTGCGCCGGATTCCCATATGAAGAAACCGACGACCAGCTGGCCGCCATCGACGCGGCTATCAAGGACCTCGGCTCCGGACGTCCAATGGATCGGCTTATTTGCGGCGACGTCGGCTTCGGCAAGACGGAAGTCGCGCTGCGGGCCGCCTTCATTTCAGCCATCGGTAGCAAGCAGGTTGCCGTGGTCGTTCCGACAACGTTGCTCGCGCGTCAGCATTTCAAGACGTTTTCAGAGCGGTTCCGTGGCTTCCCGGTAAACGTTGCGCAGGCGTCCCGGCTGGTACCGGCCCCTGAGCTGAGCAAAGTGAAGGCGGGTTTGGCAGGCGGCAACGTCGATATCGTGATCGGCACGCATGCTTTGCTGGGGAAGAATATCAAGTTCAAGGATCTCGCTCTGCTGATCGTGGACGAGGAGCAGCATTTCGGCGTCGCACACAAGGAAAAGCTCAAGACTCTGCGGTCGGAAGTCCATGTGCTCACCCTGACCGCAACGCCGATTCCGCGTACCCTGCAGCTGGCACTCACCGGAGTGCGCGACCTCTCGATCATCGCGTCGCCTCCGGTCGACCGGCTGGCCGTGCGCACTTTCGTGTCACCATTCGATCCAATCACTGTGCGCGAAGCACTGTTGCGCGAGAAATATCGTGGCGGGCAGGCCTTCTATGTGTGCCCGCGCATTGAGGACCTGGCCGGTGCGAAGGATTTCCTCGACAAAAATATCTCCGAGGTGCGCACTGCTGTCGCACACGGGCAGATGCCTCCCACCGTCCTCGACGACATCATGTCGGCATTCTACGACGGCAAATATGATGTGCTGCTGTCGACGACGATTATCGAGTCGGGTCTCGACATTCCGACCGCAAATACACTGATCGTCCATCGCGCCGACCGCTTCGGCCTCGCGCAGCTTTACCAGCTTCGCGGCCGTGTGGGTCGCGCCAAGCTACGCGCCTATGCGCTGTTCACTCTGCCGCCGCAGAAGCCGATCACGATACAGGCTGAACGACGGCTCAAGGTCCTGCAATCGCTCGATACATTGGGCGCGGGATTCCAACTGGCATCACATGATCTCGACATCCGCGGTGCGGGCAATCTGCTTGGCGAGGAGCAGTCAGGCCACATCAAGGAAGTCGGCTTCGAGCTCTACCAGCAGATGCTGGAAGAGGCGGTGATGAGCCTCAAGGCCGGGATTACGGCGCCGGTTGCCGACCGTTGGTCGCCGCAAATCACGATCGGCACAGCCTTGCTAATTCCCGAAGATTATGTCGCCGACCTGTCGGTTCGGCTTGCGCTCTATCGACGTCTCGCCGAAATCGAAGACGAACACGCAATCGGCGGCTTTGCTGCCGAACTGGTCGATCGTTTCGGCAAACTGCCGCAGGAGGTCGAGGATCTGTTGCAGGTCGTCGCGATCAAGGCGCTCAGCCGACGCGCCAATGTCGAGAAGGTCGAAGCCGGACCCAAGGGCATCGTGCTTTCGTTCCGCGATAACGTCTTCGCTAATCCGGAAGGACTGATTGCTTTCATTCGCGAGCAAGGCTCGGCGGTCCGCATGCGCAACGATCCGAAGACTGCCAAGGGCCAGCAGTTGGTTTTCTTCGAGGATTGGCCGCGCCCGCAAGATCGCCTCAAGGGCACCACTGCCGTATTGCGGAAACTTGCGTCGCTTGCCGAGCAAGCAAAGGCCGCGTAACCCCCGCGCCTAATGCGGCATCCGCAATACCGGCTTGGTGGTCTTGCCGTCGCTCGATTCCACCGCGGCGTGGTTGATGTCGGCCAGCGGATAGAACGTGATCATGCGATCGACGGGGAAGCGGCCGGCGATGATGTGATCCACCAGCAACGGTATGAATTTCTTGGGCACGCTATCGCCCTGGATCACGCCGCGGACGGTACGTCCATTTTGCAAAAACGGCGTTTCGAATGACACCTCGGTACCCTTGCGCGCGCTGCCGAGCAGCACGCAGGTGCCGGCGGGAATGAGGCAATCGACCGCTTCGCGGAAAACGGAGGGAAGCGCAGACGTCTCGAGAGTAAACCGCGCACCGAAGCCAGTGATTTTTCTGATTTCAGCCGTTACATCCTTGCATTCTTTATTATCGATCGTATGCGTAGCGCCAAGTTCCCTCGCCATCGCAAGCCGATGCGCGTGGACATCGACCGCGATGATCGGGTCACAGCCCGCGATCTTCGCGGCCATCAGGCCTGAGAGGCCGACTGCGCCCACACCGAACACGACGAAACTGTCACCGGAACGTGGCCTCATCACATTAAATACAGCCCCGGCAGCGGTCTGGCCGCCGCACGCCAGAGCAGCAACGCTCTCGATCGGCGCATCGTTGCGTACTTTCACCGCAAACCGTTCGTTGGCGATGGTGAAATTGCCAAAGGAAGACTGCTGGAAAAAAGCGCTGTAAACGGGCTTTCCGTCCTTCGAATGCAGTGTCGAGCCATCCGCGCGCGTACCGTTCATTTTCAGATCGAATGCGTGCAGGCAATAGCTTTGCCTTTGCGTCCTGCAGTTCGGACACTCGCCGCACCAGGGATATGCCATCACCACGTGGTCGCCCGGTCTGAAGGTCGAAACCTTGCTGCCTACGGCGCGCACGATGCCCGCACCTTCGTGCCCAAACACCTTTGGAAACTTGGTGGGATAGTAAGCATCGCGCCCGTGCAAATCGGTGGCGCACATGCCGCTGGCGACGACCTCCACGAGCAACTCGTCATCGCGCGGATCGCAGAGGTCGAGCTGCTCGATAGTGAACGGGCCCGAGCGCTCGTGCACCACGGCGGCGGTGATTTTCATTGCAATGCGCCTGAATTTATTCGGCCGCGTCAGCCGACCGAGCGACACGCGCGATCGCTTCGGCAAGATATTCCGGCGCCTGCGCACCCGGTATCGCAAACTTGCCGTCGAAGATGAAGCACGGCACGCCTTCTATGCCAGCTTCCTTGGCCGAGAGTGCTTCGCGCTCGATTTCGGCAACGTCCTTGTCGCTGGCGAGCGCTTTCTCGACCTCTTTGGCATCGAGGCCGACATCCGCTGCGGCTTGCACCAACACGGTGCGATCCGTCAGGTCCGCGCCCGCCGTGAAGTAGAGATCCATCAGCCTCTGTTTCATTTCGGCTGCCTTAGCGATGCCTTCAGCCCAGCGGATCATCCGGTGCGCATCGAGCGTATTGGGCTGGCGGCTGATCTTGTCCATGGCATATGTCAGCCCCTCGGCCGAAGCGGCCGCGGCAACGCGCTGGGCGATGCCTTTGTAGCGCTCGGGTGAACCGAATTTTGTCGTCAGATATTGCTCACGCGAGATGCCTTCGCGCGGAATCCAGTCATTGAGAAAATAGGGTCGCCAATGCACCTCGACCGGGATGTCAGGGCTGAGTTCGATCGCCTTTTCGAGCCGCCGCTTGCCAATGAAGCACCACGGGCAAACCACATCGGAGATGACGTCGATACGAACGGGTTGTTGATTGGACATGGCTGGCTCCCTTTGCCGCGAGCCTAGGCCTCCGGCTATTCCGCCGCAACCATCCGGCCGCCGGACACGCGCAGCATCAGAGTGTCGAGCGTGTCGCCGGCTTTTAATGTTGCCAGTGTGACCTGGGCGCTCGGAGGCTTTCCCGCACTGTTCGGCGTCAACACGTTGCTCCTCAGCACGCCGGCGATGCGGCGCGCGATCACGTGGGTGCTGCGCAGGTCGGTCTGCGTGAAGACAACCAGAATTCCGTCGTCTTCATTACGGGTTGCAAAATCGATATTGCGGATCAGGCGGGTCATCAACCGCGCGGCATCAAGACTGACCCGTTCGTCCGTCGTGCTGGCGAACGAAAAACGGGCCACCGATAGCGGCAGGCTGCGGTCAGCCGGTTCAGCCATAACCTTTTTCAAATCGCGCCAGAATGAATCACGCGTAAGCAGGCCGGTGTCCGGATCGAAAATGCCATCGGTATCGAGCGATTTCAGCATTCGTTTGAGGCGTCCCTCGAACGCGCGCATTCGCACCAGCGGCACCATCCGCGCGACGAGCCGGTGCGGATCCGCGGCAACCTGGTCGATGTTGGGCAGTACATCCGCGAAATCCGGCGGCGCCTCACCGATCACCGCAATCGGGATGTCGCGAAATCGTGGGTCTTGGGCGAGCACGGTGAGAAACGCCTCGACCATCCGCGGCGAGAATCCGTCACCCACTACGATGCCATCGATATCCCGCGTATTGAGGTGTCTCGCCGCGGATTCGACGCTAAGCGCGCCGGCAATCCTGACTCGCTCGCCCATTGCGACACTGAGAGCGGGGTAAAGCCGACCACGACCCGCGATCAGTACGGTTGCATCCTCGAGAGCATCGCCGACCGGCAGCGTCGGCAATCTGCCCCCGTGGGATGTGAACAGTTCGATGCGGCGCAGCACCGTTGCGTGCAACGCACGGACACGCATCGCTGATTGCAAGCGTGCAAGCAACCGCTGAGCGGGCAGGGCAGCGTCGGCAGGCAGCGCAATCGGTACGGCCGCGTCCTCGTCGCCGCGTACCCGCGCAATCACCGGCACGACCGGTCCTTTCGAAGTGCCGACCTGGACGCACAGCATGCGCGCCGCTTCGTCATTCGCCGGCGGGCCCGGCTCCGCAATAACAACAGCGGCTGGCTTGACGGTCACGAAGGCAGCGGGCGCGTCCGCCCATTTGGTCTCGACGAGGGGAAAGGCGCCGGCTGTTCCCAGCGCTTCGAGCAGGTCCGTCGCCGGGTGTTCGGCGACCACGATCAACGGTCCTTGAAGCGACATTGGTGAGCGCGTGCGGTTTGCCGGATGCGCAAGTCTAGTTGAGCGCTGTTAATACCTCGTCAACGACAGAGCAAAATCAGGCGGCTTTGCCCGGCTGCCGCGGCGCAAATGCGCCCGTTAACAGCGGATTGGCGCCCTGCGCCTGCAATCGAGCCCGCAAGTCCGCGTGATCAGCCGCGGTGCCGGCGAGGCGCTGGCCGAGATCGGCGTCGGGCAGGGCCACAATGGTCGCCTCTGGGTCGGCCTGCGCAACTGCGGCATCGATCCGGCTCTGGCGGAAACTATAGCCTCCGACGGAAATCGTTCCGGACGGTGGAGCCGTGACGACCAAGGTTTGGGCATGTCGTCCGGGGAGGCAAGCAAAGCCGGTATCGATATAGCCGTTGCCGGGTATGGATTGGTCTGTGGGTGCCTGAACGGAGTGTGTGGGCACCATGCGGCCGCGCAACGCAAGTGTCCCGGCTGGAGTGCGGCTGGTTTCAATGGCGATAGGGGCGCCGGATGCACGGGCGGGTGAACCAACAGGACCGAGCGGGATTTGCGCAGGCAAACCGTCCCCTCCGCGACGCACGGCGATCAAGCCTGTTTCGCCGAAGCTTGCGACGTCCACGAAGACCGACTGGCCTTCCCATGTCCTGGCCCCCGCGAAGCGCTCCGGCGCACGCCAGAGCGCGACAATTGTCTGCCCTGTGTCGTTGAGAGGCCCGGTTTCCGCTATAGCTGCAACCGCGGCAGCCGGCAGGATCACTGTGCCGTCGGGAACCGCCCTCATCTGGGCCGAAGGCCTCGGGATCATAGCTGTGATGCAAGTGCAATGCGCCGCCGCACAACAGCCAGGGGATCACCGTCAGCGCGATGCCCGCGAAGGAACCGATCGGAATCGTCGATAGTATAGGAGTGTCGGATGCCACGGCGGTCTCAAGAAATGTCTCGAGCCCCCGGCGACCAACTCAATGTGACTGCGCGCGATCGGGGCGACTCCGCTGGCATCCGTGCAAAAAGTAATCGCCGCGACATGCGCAGCGGCAGGACCAATTCGCGGAACGCTCACGGCGGGTTCGGCGCTTTCGTGAAGGAAAATATCATCAAGCGGGACAATGCCGTCGGGCAAATCGGGCCCGAAGGCGCAGACATGACGGATCGAAAACAATTCGACCGCGCTTTGCATGGCAATTTCGAGCGCGCCGATCTTTCCGATGCGTGAGCAGCTCACAATGGCCTTGGCGCCGACCTGCCGAAGCGCCGCATCCTCAAGGCTTCAGATCCTTTTGCCACCATGTTTCCGGCAAATAGCCGAAAAGGGAGGTATGTGAGGGATGCTCGATTCGCGTCCAGCGCGCCACCCAT
>Ga0307305_10000686_pt1 | contig 12715 bp, 9 predicted proteins | sample ER_DNA_186_FD_194512 | JGI IMG/M metagenome (GOLD analysis project Ga0307305, IMG submission 194512) | Bulk soil microbial communities from the East River watershed near Crested Butte, Colorado, United States - ER_DNA_186 | ecosystem: Environmental > Terrestrial > Soil > Floodplain | place: USA... | reverse complement strand
GAAGCCCGGTACGACCAGCGTCGGCGGCACTGCGATCGACCAGCGGTTCCTGGCCGCACAGTCTCGGTCGCCCGGATCGCTGGACAAAATCAGGCTTCGCGTTGCACAGCCCGGCTGGTACTACCTGGTCGTAAAGATCGCGTCGCCGGGGTCGGGCAAGTACACGCTCAGGTACCGGAAGCGCCCTCGGGCGGCGTTCCGAGCAGCTCGTCCGTAGCGACCTCGCGGATCTGCCGCGCCGGGTTGCCGACGACGACCGCGCGGGCAGGCACGTCGTGTACGACGACTGCGCCGGCTCCAACGTAGGCCTCTTCTCCGATTTCGACCGCCGGGCAGAGCACAGCGCCTCCGCCGACGCGGGCGCCTCGCCTGATCGTCGGCCCGCGGCGGAGCTCGTGCCGCTTCTCGGTGCGGCCCATGAAGTTGTCGTTCGTCGTGATCACGCCCGGCGCGATGAAGACCTCGTCCTCGAGCGTCGAATAGGCGGTGACGTAGGCGTTGGCCTGGATCTTCGTCAGCGCTCCGATCGTCGTGTCGTTCTCGACGAGCGAGCCGCGCCCGATCACGACGTCATCGCCGATCTCGCAGCGCTCGCGGACGCAGGCCTGGTCGCCGACGATCACGCGCTCGCCGATGCGGGTCCCGGCGAAGACGATTGCGCCCGCCGAGACGATCGTCCCCGCCCCGAGCTCGAGCGGCGGTAGCTCTTCACGTCCTGCGGTCGAGCGCGGGGAGAGCGCGGGCTGCTTGCCGACGACCGCGTGGTCCCCGATCACGCAGCCGTCCCCGACCACCGTGCCCGGGTAGACGACCGCGGTCTCGGCGATCTGGCTCACGCGGGAGCGCGGTCGAGCGACTCCTGGAGCTGCTCGAGCGTGCGGATGACCGCGAGCCCCTCACGGGCCGGCGCCAGCGGGTCGCCCTCGCCGCCGACGAGCGCGAGGAAGTGCGCGACCTCCCGGCGAAGGGGCTCCTCCGTCGAGAGCTTCGGAATGTGGATGTCGCCGACGCGAACCTGCCAGTCGCTCGCCGGCCGCTCGACCGGGCCCTTGTCGTAGACCGTGAGCTTGCGGTCCGGCTCCATGTCGTCGAAGACGGCCATCTTGTCGCGCCCGACGACGGTCAGCTTGCGCATCTTGTGCGGGTCGAGCCACGACACGTGCATGTGCGCGATGACCCCGGACGGGAAGCGCAGGTAGCAGAAGACGACGTCCTCGATCCCGCTACGCAGGAAGGACTCGCCGCGCGCCCAGGCCTCGACGGGCTCCTCGTCGACGAGGTGCAGGATCATCGAAAGGTCCTGCGCGCCGATCGACCAGAGCGCGTTCTCGTCGCGGCGGATCTGGCCGAGGTTCTGCCGGTTCCCGTAGAGATAGAGGACGTCTCCGAGCTCGCCTCCGTCGATCACTTCCTTCAGCCTCTGTAGCGCCGGGTGGTAGAGGAGCAGGTAGCCGGGCATGAGGACGAGCCCCTGCTCCTCCGCAAGCGCGGCCAGCTCCTCCGCCTCGGCGCTCGACTGGGCCTGGGGCTTCTCGACGAAGACGTGCTTCCCGGCCGAGAGCGCCTGCTTGGCGAGCTCGTAGTGCGTGACGACCGGGGTTGCGATCACGACCGCGTCCAGCTCCGGGTCGGCGAGCAGCTCCTCGAAGTCCGCCGTCGTCCGCGCCTGCGGATAAGCCTTGGCCGCTGACTCGAGCAGATCAGGTGAGAGGTCGCACAACCAGCGCAGGTCCGCCAGCGAGCTGAAGTTCCGAGCCAGGTTGGGGCCCCAGTAGCCGAGCCCCGCGTGCCCGACTCGGATCACAGCTTCCAGACCTTGCCGTTCACCGTCCCGGGCGGGCCGGTCGCGTTGCGCAGGTCGACAACGAGCGGCGCTTGCTGGACGAGGTCGTCGTAGTCGATGCCCGAATGCGCGGTGACGATCACGACGCAGTCCACGGCCCCAGGCTCGAGCGGAGCCGAGGTCAGGCCCAGTTCCGGCAGCTCGTGCACGAATGGGTCGTGGTACGAGACGTCCGCTTCTGCCTCTTGGAGCAGCTCGATCATCTTCAGCGCCGGCGACTCGCGCGTGTCGTCGATGTCCGCCTTGTAGGAGACGCCGAGGAGCTGGATCTTCGAGCCCTTGAGGGCCTTCTCGTGCGCGTTCAGCGCGCGGGCGATCTTGCCGAGGCACCAGTACGGCATGTTCTCGTTGACCTTGCCCGCGAGCTCGATGAACTCGGTGTAGAAGTCGTACTCGCGCGCCTTCCAGGTCAGGTAGAAGGGGTCGATCGGCATGCAGTGGCCGCCGAGCCCGGGGCCCGGCTGGAAGCTCATGAACCCGAACGGCTTCGTTGCGGCCGCGCCGATGACCTCCCAGACGTCGATCTGCATCCGGTCGCAGAGCTGCGCGAGCTCGTTGACGAGCGCGATGTTGACCGAGCGGAAGATGTTCTCGAGGAGCTTCGTCAGCTCTGCCGCCTCGGGGGACGAGACCGGGTGCACCGTCTCGAGCGCACGCCTGTAGAGCGCAACCGCACGCTCCGTGCAGGCCGGGGTGAGGCCGCCGACGATCTTCGGCGTGTTCTGGGTCGTCCAGTCCTCGCGGCCGGGATCGACGCGCTCGGGCGAGAAGGCGAGGTGGAAGTCCTCGCCGGCCACGAGCCCGCTGCCGCTCTCGAGGATCGGCCTGAGGCGCTCGCGGGTCGTACCGGGATACGTCGTCGACTCGAGCACGACCAGCTGGCCCTTCTGGAGGCGCGGCGCGATGTCCGCGGCAGCGCCGAGGACGATGGAGAGGTCCGGCTCGCGCTGCGCCGTGAGCGGCGTCTGGAGCGCGATCAGGATCGCGTCCGCTTCGGCGAGCACGTTGTAGTTGCTCGTGATCTCGATCGCGCCGGACTCGACGAGTGGCCGGAGCCCCTCTGACGGGACGTCGCGGATGTAGCTCTCGCCGCGCTTGACGAGCTCCACCTTTTCCGGGTTCGCCTCGATTAGGACGACCCGGTTCCCGGCTCCTCCAAACACCTGAGCGAGCGGCAGGCCGACATAGCCCGCGCCGACGATTGCGATTGGTCCCGTCATCGCCGGGCGATAGTACAGACGCTCTAGGAGCGCGTTCTAGCCAGGTACCAGCGTTTCGCGGTCGGGTCGGTCTTGAAGAACGTCGTCAGCAGGTTCACGACCTTCTGCACGCCGCTGGGGGACGGGTGCGTCCCGTCGGTTTCGACGTCGTCGCACGTCCACTGCAGTCCGTCGCTTCGGCCGGCCAGTCCGTCAGTCCACAGGTACGGGCCCCACCCGACCCATGGGCCTTTGAGCTTGCCGCTGATCCGGTCCTGGATCACGCCGCGGACGGCATAGCCGCTGTCGTAGGCCGCCGGCTCGGGATTCCAGCCGGTGATCGCATAGCCGCCGTAGGTCCGGCTCGAGAGGTACACGAGCCGCAGCTTCGGATAGCGGAACCGCATCGTGTTGATGATCTTGCGGACCGAGGTCTGAAGCGCCTTCGCGTCCTTCGGGAAGCGCCTGTGCTCGCCGGCGATTGCCTCTTTGAGCCAGACGACCTGGACCTGGGAAGCCGAGACGCCGGCCTCTGCGAGCCGGCTGTCGATGTTGTCCCAGTAGACGGCCCTCGAGTTGACGTTCGTGGCGTCGAAGCCGTTCTGCGCGCCGTCGACGATGACGACGTTCGTGTTTCGCTGATCGTCGCGGTCGGACGCGCGCTTGAAGGCCGAGAACTCTGCGCTGGCGTTCGACATGCCGACCGAGAGCACGACGATCTTGCCGTTGATCGGCCGCACCTGGCGCGCGGCGGTCATGCCCTTCTTCAGGTACTTCGCCGAGGGGCGGTTGAGGCCGCCGGGGTAGAGGCCGCCGCGGTAGCCACGGTAGCGCCGGTTGCCCATGTCGGTCAGCGGAATGAGCCCCGTCGAGGTCAGCGAGCACTGCGCGTTCGGGCGTGCCTGCTTGGCGGGCGCCTGCGAGATCGACAGGGACGCCGAGACAGCCGCAAACGCGACCACCAGAGCCAGAAGCGCCTTCACTCGCATCGCATCCCGAAGAGTACGCGGCACCCGTTAGGGCGCTGTTAAGGCTCGGCTACACTCGCCCGGCCAGGGCCGTTAGCTCAGCTGGTAGAGCAGGGGACTCTTAATCCCAAGGTCGCAGGTTCGATCCCTGCACGGCCCACCTCGCTTCCCTGGCCGGTGGTCGCTCCCGCCCGGCGAAGCCGGGCTCCGCGGCCCACCTCGCGCCGCTGACCGCCCTCCTGCGAGCGGCCCGTGTGGCTAACACTGTTCCACTCGCATACGGGCGGTCAGCGACACGCCAGGAAACCGAGTGTGAGTGTCGCGAAGCAGCGCGAAGTCTTGCAAGGCAACCTGTTCCGCCCTCGGCCCCGGCGTTCCGCTCCCGCCCGGCGAAGCCGGGCTCCGCGGGCCGCCTCGCGCCGCTCCGCACCCTCCTGCGAGTGGGCCGTGTCTCGTAACACTGTCCCACTCGCATACAGGCACGGAGCGACGCGCCAGGAAACCGAGGTGTTAGAGACGCGAAGCGGCGCGAACTCTGGCAAGGCAACCCGTTCCGGGGGAAACGCCCTAGGCTCTTCGCGTGCCCATCTGCCCGAATTGCAGCAGGGAGAATCCTGAGGGGTTTCGGCACTGCGGGTACTGCGGCGCCTCTCTCACAGAGTCCGCCACGGAGCGGCGGAAGCTCGCCACACTCGTCTTTTGCGATCTCTCCGGGTCGACGGCGATTGGCGAACGCGCAGACTCGGAGACGGTACGCAGCCTGATGCTCTCGTACTTCCACGAGATGCGCTCTGCGCTCGAGGGGCACGGGGGCACGGTGGAGAAGTTCGTCGGCGACGCCGTGCTCGCGGTCTTCGGTGTGCCGGAGGCGCACGAGGACGACGCCCTCCGTGCCTGCCGGGCAGCGCTCGAGATGCAGGCGCGACTTGCGTCGCTGAACGAGGAGTTCGAGAGGCGCTTCGCAACGCGGATCGCGCTCAGGATCGGCGTCAACACGGGCGAGGTCGTTGCCGGCGATGCGTCAAGCCTCGAGACATTCGTGACAGGCGATGCGGTCAACGTTGCCGCACGGCTCGAGCAGGGCGCGGGTCCCGGAGAGGTGCTCATCGGCGAGTCGACCTTCCGTCTCGTGCACACGACCGCGAAGGTCGACGCGATCGAACCGCTGCGCGCAAAGGGCAAGACGGAGCCAGTGGCCGCTTACCGCCTGCGCGAGATCAGCGGCTTCGGGCCTGCACCTCGGACTGTCGGTGCATCCTTTACCGGACGAAGCGAGCAGCTCGATTTGCTCGAGCGCGAGTTCCAGAAGGTCGGGGCACCGGAGTGCCGACTGGTCACCGTCATCGGTGAACCAGGCGTCGGCAAGTCGCGCCTGGTCTCGGAGTTCGTGACGCGGATCGGCACACGGGCTCGAGTTGTCCGCGGCACATGTCTCTCGTACGGCGAAGGCATCACGTACTGGGCGGTCGGCCAGATCGTGCGCGAGCTCGCGGGGATCGAGGACGAGCACTCGTCCATAGAGGCGCGGCAACGAATCGCAGCACACGTCGCACGCGAGCCGAACGGCGATGCCGTTGCCGCGATGATCCAGCAGCTGCTCGGGCTCACCGAAGGCGCGGCGTCTGCCGAGGAGACCGCCTTGGCAATCCGTGACTTCCTCGTCGCCAGTGCCCGCACGTCCCCGCTTGTCGTTCTCATCGACGACATTCAGTGGGCCGAGCCCACGCTGCTCGATCTCATCGCCGCGCTCCCGGCGGCGGTCAGCGATGCGCCGGTCCTGGTGATCGCCCTGTCGCGGCCGGAGCTGCAGGACGATCGTCCCGACTGGAAGGCCACGGTGAAACTCGAGCCGTTCGGCGAGGACGACGTCGACGCGTTGCTCAGGAGCATGCTGGGCACCGCGGAGCCGCGGGTTCGCACACGTCTCGCAAGCGCATCGGGCGGCAACCCCCTGTTTCTCGAGGAGCTCGTGGCGATGCTGGTCGACGAAAACACACTGCGCCTCGAAGACGGCGTCTACACGCTCGTGGACGACCTCGACGCGCTCGCGCTGCCTACGAGCCTGCACGCGTTGTTGGGGGCGCGTCTCGATCGGCTCGAACCTGATCTGCGCGCCACGCTCGAACGCTGCTCGATCGAAGGCGAGGTCTTTCACCGCGGCGCCGTCGTTCAGTTCTCCGCGCCTGCGTCGGAGCCGTCGGTGCGCACGAACCTCGAAGCTCTGGTCGCCAAGGGCCTGATTCGTGCGGCCGGGGCGAGCTTCGTAGACGAAGCCGCATTCCGCTTCAAGCACATCCTCGTCCGCGAGACCGCCTACCAGTCAACCACGAAGAAGCTTCGCGCCGACCTTCACGAGCGGTTCGCGAACTGGCTCGAGCAGATTGCCCGCGGAAGAGTGAGCGAGTACGAGGAGATCCTCGGGTACCACCTCGAGCAAAGCTACCGCTACCACACCGAGCTCGGCCCTGCGAATGACGAGATCCAGGAGGTAGGCAAACGCGCTGCGTCACATCTCGCGGAGGCGGGGCGCAGGGCATTGCGCCGCGGAGACATCGGTGCGGCGTCAGGCCTGCTCGGACGCGCGGCGGCGTTGCTCCCAGCGGGCCAGCCCAATCGTGCGCCGATCCTCGTGCTCCTCGGTGACACGCTGATGGATGCGGGTCGCAACACGGACGCCCTCCGCGCGTTCAACGAACTCGACGGCGCGGACGGCGTCGACGAGGTGTCACGCACCCATGCGGAGCTGTGCCGGGCCGAGCTGGAGCTCCAAATGGACTCGACTACCACGGCGGTCGACGAGTATCGGCGGAAGGCGCTCGCCGCGATCGAGCTGTTCGCAGCGCATGGTGAGGAGCAGGCGCTCTTGCGTGCCTGCTGGGTCTCCTACCTGACGAGTATGTTCAGCGGCCGATCGGGCGAGGCCCAGGCCGCGATCGACCGGCTCAGCGTCCTCACCGGCCACGTCTCCCGGCAATTGGCAGGCCGGTTGCCTGGAATGCAAGCAATGAACCTGGCCTGGGGGCCGACGCCTGTCACCGAAGCGCTCGCCGCGACCGCCGCACTGCTTGAGATCACCCGTGACGACCCGGCAGCCGAGCCCGTCGTCCTCGGCGCTCACGCCTATCTGCTTTCCCAGGCCGGCGACATCGACGCAGCGCGGCATGCACTCGACCGCATGCGGGAGATCGCCGACCGACAGGGCCAGCGCGTCGTGTTGTGGTCGTCGTGGGGGCAGAACGTCGGCCGCACGGAGTTGCTTGCCGGGGATCCTGCGCGCGCGGAACAGGCGCTGCGACCGTGCTACGACTCGCTCCGGGCGGCCGGGCTGCTCGGCTTCTCGGGCACCGTCGCCGGGCAACTCGCACACGCGCTCGTCGAACTGCAGCGCCCCGACGAAGCCGCGGCCTACGCAACCGCCGCCCGAGAGGAAGCGGGCGAGGCCGACGTCCTGCCCCAGGTCCTCTGGCGCAGCGCGCTGGCCCGCTCGCTCGCGGCCCGAGGCGAGATCGAAGAAGCGCTCGTCCTCGCCGATGAAGCTGTAAGGACTGCGGGCTCGACCGAATGGCCGAACGTGATTGCGGACGCACTTCTCGACCAGGCCCGCATCCTGCGTCATGCCGGGCGCCCGGCCCGAGTTGTTGCCGAGCGTGCAAGCGTGGTATACGTCGCAAAGGGAAACGCGGTCGGGCAAAACAAAGCCGCTGCCTTGGCGACAGGCCCGTGAGTACGCGGGCGCGCCACCAAAGAGACGGAGGACCTCAATGAACGACCCATCGGCCCCAGGCGTGCTGCTCAAGAGTGAGGATGGCAGCCATTACTTCATTCCCTACTCCGATCTGTCGCAGTACGCGGCACACCACCCGAACGAAGCCGAAGTCGCTCCCGAGGCACCGCGCGTCGATGCCTTCTCTGTGAGCCGAACAGGCACCGAGGCGTACTCCGCGGCGGCCGTCGCGTTTCCGCCGTTCCCTGAAGGCTGACGGGCATTCGGCTCGATCCGGCCGTGTCCGGGCTCCCGGAGACTGAGCCTGCGCCGGAAGAGCTCGTTGGGGTTGCGGACAAGCTGCATGTGGACGGGACCCATCGCACGATGGCTCCCTGGCGCACGCTCGAGCGGCTCCGGCCCGTACTGGCGCACGTCGGCGTCACCCGCGTCGCCGTAATCACCGGGCTCGACGACGTCGGCATCCCGGTCGTGATGGTCTGCCGTCCGAACGGACGCTCCCTCTCGGTGTCGCAGGGCAAAGGCGTCGATCTGACCGCGGCCAAGGTCTCGGGGATCATGGAGGCCGTCGAGGCGTGGCACGCCGAGCAAGTGATGCTTCCGCTCCGCCTGGGCACCTACCGCGAGCTCTCCGCTGTGGCACGCGTCGTCGACGTCGAGCAGCTTCCCCAACCGGTCCGGTCAAGGTTCCATCCCGATCTCTCGATCCTGTGGATCGAGGGCACGGATCTGTTCTCCTCGGATCGCCTGTGGGTGCCGTACGAATGCGTGCACCTCGACTACCGCGTCCCCGGCCCTCAAGGCACCGGCTGCTTCCTCGCCAACGGCAGTGGCCTGGCCGCGGGCAACCACGTGCTGGAGGCCGTGAGCCACGCGCTCTGCGAGGTGGTCGAGCGCGACGCGTTCGCCTTGTGGAATGAGCGTCTGCCGGAGAACCGCGCGGCGCGGCAGGTCGACCTGGACAGCGTCACGGACCCCGGTTGCCGGCGGTTGCTCGACGCGTATGCGCAGGCAGGCGTCGGCGTTATCGCGTCGGATCTGACGACGGACGTCGGGCTCCCGGTGTTCTCGGTCACGGTCGTCAACCGTCGCCGCGATCCTCTCCGGCGTTTCCCGGCCGCGATGGGCGGAGGCTGCCACCCCGACCGCGCGGTGGCGCTGTCGCGCGCGCTGACCGAGGCGGCGCAGGGCAGGCTCACGCTGATCGCAGGCAGCCGGGACGACTTCACGACGGGCTACTACCGGCACATAAAGGACGCAGACGTGCTCGCGTCGCACCTGGCCCGGCTCGGTACCGGTGCCACGCGCTCGTTCACGGACGTGGCGCATGTACCGGCAGACACCATCGATGAAGACGTGACCAACGAGTTGGATCGCCTTAAGGCAGCGGGCGTGGGCCAGGCGATCCTGGTGGATCTGACGCGACCCGAGCTGCGTATCCCGGTCGTACGCATCGTGGTGCCCGGCCTTGAAGGGTTTACGGACAAGGCCGAGCCAAACGTGCCGGGGGAGCGCCGCCGGATCTTGCGGGAGGGATGATGAGACCGGCCGTCGTGTTCCTCGGCCCGACGCTTGCGCACGACGAGGCTCGGACCGTGCTCGACGCGGAGTTCCTTCCCCCGGCCGCGCACGGGGACGTCCTGCGCGCGGCATTTCGCCGACCGCAAGCGATCGGGATCGTGGACGGCGTCTTCGAGCACGTGCCTGCGGTCTGGCACAAGGAAATCCTGTTCGCGCTGTCCGAAGGAATCCACGTGTACGGAGCCGCAAGCATGGGCGCACTGCGCGCGGCCGAGCTCGACCGGTTCGGGATGAGGGGGATCGGCGAGGTTTACCGCGCCTACGCCGACGGTGTCTTGGAGGACGACGACGAGGTCGCAGTCGCACACGCCGGCGTCGAAGACGGTTTCCAGGCGATGTCCGACCCGATGGTCGACATTCGCGCGACGCTGGACGCCGCGGTGTCGAACGGGATCGCGAGCGAGCAAACGGCCGCCACGATCGTTGCGCAGATCAAGGCGACGTTCTACCCGCAGCGCTTGCTCCTCGGCGCTTTGACCTCTCACGACGATGACCACCTGCGATTGCGTGAGTGGCTCCCGGACGGCTGGGTGCGACGCAAGCGCGACGACGCGCTCGCCCTGCTGCGAACCATGACCGACGATCTGTCGGCCGACCTCGAGCCGTTCCGCCCGGACTGGACGCTGCAACGCACCCGGTTTTGGGAGGACGCTCGGCACTCGGTGGAACGAGCTGCCGAGCACCGACCGGGCTCCACGCCGGCAGTGACCGCAGACGAGGAGCTCGAGTCCGTACTCGACGAAGCTCGCCTCGATCCAGACCAATACGGCCGACTGCTCGATCAATCGCTCCTCATCACACTGGCACGCCATGGCGCTGCGGCGGTCGGAGTCGACGTTTCGTCCTGGGCACATCAGGCAGCCCTTGATCAGGAGCGCCACCGCCGCGGTCTGTCCGAACCCGACGACGTGACAACGTGGTTGGGGACGCGCGGCCTGAGCATGGCCGATCTCCCTGCAGTGGCTCAGCGCCTGGCGGTGCTGCGGTGGGCACACGACGCTCACCGTGACGCTGTTGCGGGCGAGGTTGGGTTCACCCTCCGGTCGGACGACGCCTACACCGAGCTCGTTGCGCGTGCGGCGCGCAAGCGCGAGGTGCTCGCATCGCTGCCGGCCTCGCGCGCGCCCGATATCGACAGCCGCGCATTGATCTCCTGGTACTTCGGCGAACACCTCGGCCAGGCCCTCCCCTTTGCGGTGGATACCTGGGCGTCGGCGAACGGCTGGCGACGGGTGGCCGATTTCGTGCGCGCAATTCGAGCCGAGTGGCGATTTCAGCAGGCCACAGGAAGCGCTCTCGACCAACAGGCACGGCAAAGCACGCCCGAGCTCTAAGCGTCGACAAACGCGGGCGACGCCGGACCAGATGAGTCCGGTCACGCTCAGGAGCCCGCTCTAGCAGGGAGATTTGACTCATCCGTGTCATGGTCGCGCCCGGGGGGCGCGCCTACTGTCTTCGTCACTGCCCGGATTGTCCGGGCGGTGGCAACAGGAAAGGCACTATGTCTCTAAAGCGATGGCTCCCTCTGCTGGGCGCGCTCGGCCTGATGGTCATGGTCGCAGGCGTCGCAGGGGCGGCGAACAACAAGAGCAAGACCCGCACGATTACGCGAGCATGTTTCTGGGTCGAGGAGAAGGGTGCACCAGTCACCCGCCACGACGTCAAGATCAGCAGGCTCAACGGAAGCGACGTTCGCTTCTGCATCGTCGGAAAGAGCGGGGCGAAGGGCAAGGCCGGCGCCACCGGCGCCACCGGAGCTCAAGGGGCGGTCGGCGCGAACGGCGCCGTCGGTGCCCAGGGAATCCAGGGCGAACGCGGCTTCATGGGCTTGCAGGGCATGCTGGGCCTGTCCGGCCTGACGGGTGAACGAGGCCCGCAGGGCGAAGTCGGCTCGCAGGGACTCATGGGGTCGCAGGGCCTGATCGGTCACAGCGGCGCCAACGGTGAGGTCGGCCCGCAGGGCGTGGCCGGCCCGACCGGTCCGGAAGGCCCGCAGGGTGCGACTGGTGCTCAGGGCGAGGTCGGCCCGGCGGGTGCCCTAGGTCCGGCAGGTCCTCAGGGTCCCAAGGGTGACGCAGGTCCCACGGGTGACGCAGGCCCACAGGGCCTCAACGGCGACGCAGGCCCGCAGGGCCTCAACGGCGACGCCGGCCCGCAGGGCCCGAAGGGCGACGCCGGTCAGGCGGGTCCAAAGGGCGACGCTGGCCCGCAGGGCCTCAACGGTGCCGCAGGCCCGCAGGGCCCCAAGGGCGATACAGGCCCGCAGGGTCCCAAGGGTGATGCAGGCCCGCAGGGTCCCGCAGGGCCGAAGGGTGACGCCGGTCTTGCCGGCTCGCAGATCATCACCGTCGCAGGCGGAACGGCGTCCGGCGACCAGCAGTTCACCGTGAACTGCCCCGTCAACCACGTCGCTCTCAGCGGTGGCTTCTCCGTCCAGGGTTCGGTGACCGCGAGCTTCCGCTCGAACGCCGCCGGTAACCCGACGGGCAACACGTCGTGGACGATCGTTCAGTCCTCGGGAGCAAACCTCTCCGGGACTGTGTACGTCTACTGCGTTCCAACCAGCTAGGCGCGCAAGGCTCGTCCGAGAAGGCCGGGGGCCACCACCCCCGGCCTTTCTCTCGAGGCGATACGGCTAGGCAACTAGCTCGGTGCGAAGGTCGAGCTGGACCGAGGCGAACGCGGCCACGACCTCGGGGTCGAACTGGGTTCCCGCGCAGCGGACGAGCTCGCTCATCGCATCCTCCGAGTCGAGTTGCGGCGCATGCGGGCGCGCGGTGGTCATCGCGTCGAACGCGTCGCAGACCGCGATGATCCGCGCGCCCAGCGGGATCTCGGGGCCGCACAGCCGATCCGGATAGCCGGTTCCGTCCCAGCGCTCGTGGCTGGATCGGACGAGCCTCGCGGCGCCTCCGAAGTCGGGTGCGGCCGCGAGGATCCGCTCGCCGATCAGCGGGTGCCGCTTCACGAACTCCCACTCGTCGGCGCCGAGCGAGCCCGGTTTGCTCAGGATCTCCTCCGGGATCGCGAGCTTGCCGACATCGTGCAGCTCGGCCGCCTGCCGGATCTTCGACAGCTCGCCCGGCGAGACGCGGAGCCTGCGCGCGACGGCTTCTGCGAGCTCGGCCACGTCCGCGATGCGGCTCTCCACGTCGCGCACCGCACCGAGTGCGTCCACCGTCTCGACGGGAGCGCGGTGCCGCTGCTTGTGGAGGTACATGCGATGGTCGGCCATGCTCAGCGCCTCACTGAGCTGGCTCGCCTCCGACGGCATCAGCACCGCGCCGTACGAGCAGCTGACGGCGAAGCCTTCGCCTTCCTCCGTCAGCGCTGCCGCAGCACGTTCTGCAAGATCGTTCGACTCACCGTTCTCGAGGCCGGCCAGCACGCAGAACTCGTC
>Ga0307305_10000685_pt1 | contig 12716 bp, 11 predicted proteins | sample ER_DNA_186_FD_194512 | JGI IMG/M metagenome (GOLD analysis project Ga0307305, IMG submission 194512) | Bulk soil microbial communities from the East River watershed near Crested Butte, Colorado, United States - ER_DNA_186 | ecosystem: Environmental > Terrestrial > Soil > Floodplain | place... | reverse complement strand
CTCCACTGTCCAAACTTTCCAACACTGATCTCCCTCGTTAACCCCTGCTGGCCCCCGCGGGGACGACTCGCGGAAACTTCTAGTCCCGAAACACCAGTTCGGCGGTGCGACATTCCCCGTTCCGGGTCAGTTGGCCCGGTGCTCCCATTTGACTAGAACGCATTAGTCGCCGACCCTAGTTAGCCTGAGAGATTACCCCCGAGGACCGACCATGGTCCCGCGGACTGCAAGTCCTGCGCAGTACCAAGGAGTGCCCGTGACTGAGACGCGCGACGACAGCGTCACCTGGATGAGCCAGGAGGCGTACGACCGGCTCAAAGCCGAACTTGACCACCTCTCGGGGCCGGGGCGCATCGATATCGCGAAGAAGATCGAGGCGGCCCGGGACGAGGGCGACCTGAAGGAGAACGGCGGGTACCACGCGGCCAAGGACGAGCAGGGCCAGATCGAGGCGCGGATCATCGTCCTGCAGCACATCCTGGAGAACGCCCGCGTCGGCGGGCCGCCGCGCACCGACGGGGTGGTCGGCCCCGGCATGACGGTCACGATCAGGTTCGTCAAGGACGACGAGGAGGTGACGTTCCTGCTCGCCTCCCGCGAGGAAAGTGGCTCGCCGATCGACGTCTACTCGCCCCGCTCGCCGCTCGGCGCCGCCATATCGGGCAAGAAGGTCGGCGAGAAGGCCACCTACTCGCTGCCCAACGGCCGGGCCAGCACGGTGGAGATCCTCGAGGCGGTCCCGTACGTGGGCGCTGACGTCTCAAACTGATTTAGACCGAACGGGCCGGGGTGGCAGTCACCCCGGCCCGTTCGGGTTGATCAGGGCTGGCCGGCCCGCCTGGTATCAGGACACGAGTTCCGGTTCCTGGCTGGCTGCCTCGCCGGCGCCCGCCGACGGCGCGCGGCCGCGCAGCGGCACTTCCTTGATGAACCAGGCCAGCGCGAAGATGACCACCGCCGCGGGGAGCGCCCAGATGAAGACGTGCTGGATGGCGTCCGCGATCGCGGTGAAGACGTCGTGCCTGACCAGCGCGGGCAGTGAGTTGACTGTGGCCGGGTTGAGCTGGCCGCCGCTGGCGCTGATGTGCGCCCCGGGGCCGGACGCCGCGGCGAGCGAACTGGTCAGCTGGCGGGCGAAGACGGCACCGAACGCGGCCACGCCGAGCGACCCGCCGATCTGCTGGAAGAACATCCGGGCGCTGCTGGCTACGCCCATGTCCTTCTGCTGCACGCTGTTCTGCGCGATCAGCGAGACCATCTGCATGAGGAAGCCCATACCGAGGCCCAGGACCACGTAGTAGAGCGCCGATTCCAGCCGCGTCGTGCCGGTGTCCAGGCCGGACAGCAGGAACATGCCGACCGCCATGATGGCGCCGCCGAGGATGGGGAACACCTTGTACCGGCCGGTCTTGGTGGTCACCTGCCCAGCCACGATCGAGGTGACGGTCACGCCGAGCATCATCGGCGTCAGCGCCAGGCCGCTCACGGTCGGCGACTCGCCCTGTACTGTCTGCTGGAATAGCGGCAGGAACGTCATCGCGCCGAACATGGCCAGGCCGGTGAGGAAGGTCATGGCCATCGACAGGGAGAAGTTCCGGTTGCGGTAGACGTGCAGCGGCATCATCGGTTCGGCCGCCCGCATCTCGGTGACGTAGAACGCCACGCCGGCGGCCACGGTCAGCAGGGCGAGCCCGATGATCTGCGGCGAACCCCACGCGTACTGTGTCCCGCCCCAGGTGGCCAGCAGGATAAGCGCGGTCGCGGCCACGGCGAGCAGGGACCCGCCCAGGTAGTCGACCTTATGGCTGACCTTGTGCGCGGGCACGTGCAGGACGGCGAGCAGGTAGATCAGTGCCGCGCCGCCCAGCGGGATGTTGATGTAGAAGATCCAGCGCCACGAGAACGAGGTGGTGATGAACCCGCCGAGCAGCGGGCCGCCGATGGTGGCGAGCATCATGACCACCATCATGTAGCTCATGTACTTGCCGCGCTCGCGCGGCGCCACGATGTCGCCGAGCGTCGCCATCGCGCCCACCATCAGGCCGCCGGCCCCCAGGCCCTGGATGGCACGGAAGGCGATGAGCTCGTCCATGGACTGCGACAGGCCGGACAGCGCCGAACCCGCCAGGAAGATCAGGATCGCGGCGACGAAGAACTTCTTCCGCCCGTACATGTCGCCGAGCTTGCCGTAGAACGGCGTGGTGATCGTGGACGCGAGGATGTAGGCCGTCACCACCCAGGACAGGTGCGCGACCCCGCCGAGGTCGCCGACGATCCGCGGCAGCGCGGTGCTCACGATGAGGTTGTCGAGCATGGCCAGCAGGATCGCCATCAGCAGCCCGGGCAGCACGATCATCACCTCGCGCGGGGGGAGGAACTGCCCGCCCGCTCCGCTCGCGCTGGCCGGTCCGGTACCCTGCCCATTCCCGGCCGGCCCCGTTAGGCCCGACCCGGTCCCTGCTCCGCCGGTTGATTCCGCCACCCGCCGCTCCCTTTCCGCCGTCTTCCCGTCCGCGTCCGGCTGGCGTCGTTGACTTACCGGCCGGCAAGTCACTATGCTAGGGCCGTAACTAACCGGCCGTCAAGTAAAATATGGCGGCACAGGCTCCGCCTAGGGATGGCGAAACGGACATGGAACACACGGCGCCCACGCCGCGGACCGATACCAGGTCCCGCGTGCAGAAGGTGGCGCTCGAGCTGTTCGCTGAGCAGGGGTACGAGAAGACGTCCCTGCGCGAGATCGCCGAGCGCCTGGGCGTGACCAAGGCTGCGCTCTACTACCACTTCAAGTCCAAGGAAGACATCGTCCACAGCTTCACCGACGACTACTTCGCCGAGCTCGACGCGCTCCTGGACTGGGCCAAGGATCAGCCGCGCGGTGACGCGCGCCGCCGCGAGCTGCTGGACCGCTACGTGGGCGTCGTGCTGGCCAGCAACGAGGTCTTCCGCTTCCTCGAGCAGAACCGGGCTTCGGTGCAGTCCATGGAGGCGGGCAAGGAGCGGTTCGCCCGAGTCCGCGTCCGGCTCAACGCGCTCGTCGATGTGCTGGTGGGTCCGGAAGCCCCGCTGCGCGACCGGGTGCGAGCCACCACCGCCGTGCTCTCCGTCGGCGCGACCTGCATGTTCTTCCTGCAGGAGGTAGACGACCGAGACAAACTCCGGGCCATCGTCCTGGAGATGGCCACCGACCTGATCAGCTGAGCCCGCGCTCCGGCGTCTCCGGCGCTGCTGCGAGATCGGCCCGAGGTCATCCCGGCTGATGTCGAAAACGATAACGGAGAATCCGGACAACCAGCCTGAAAAGGTATACCCTATCGTGATATGACACGACCTAGGCGCCGATCCGGACACCGGGGGCGTACCCGGCGGCCGCTGGTGTTCATACTGCCCATCGCGGTGCTCTCCCTAGTCGCCGTCTGTTTTTCCGCGACACCACGCGAGATGCTGGCCACGGTGTCCCGCGGGCTGAACTTCACGCAGCCAGCCAAGGACCAGCCCGGGCCCGGCGCTCCGGCCCCCACCGCGCCGGCGACCTCGACTCCGGCCCCGCCGCCACCAGCGCCGGCTGGAGCGCCGATCGGGGTGTGCGGCAACGCGGGAGTCCTCAGCGGTCCCGCCTCCGCGCCGGCCGGCGCCGTCACGGTCCCCGCCGGGAACAACGCCAGCCTGTTCGGCGACCAGCTGCCCGCCAGCACCACGTACTACTTCGCCGCAGGCACCCACTACCTGGGCAGCGGTGAGTACGCGCAGATCAACCCGGGCCGCAACGACACCTTCATCGGCGCCCCGGGCGCGATCATCTCCGGCGACGACCCGGGCTCCTCCGGTTACCACCAGAACGACTTCGCGTTCGTCGGCAACGGCACCGGCATCACCGGCGTTACCATCGAGTACCTGACCATCGAGAACTTCTCGCCGCCGGGTAGCCAGGGAGCGGTCAACACCAACTCCGACGATAACTGGACGATCACGCACAGCACGATCAAGGGCAACGTGCCTGGCGCCGCGATGATGGTCGGCTCGGGTAACACGATCGAGCACAACTGCCTGACCGGGAACGGCCAGTACGCGTTCAACGCGTACCAGAACCCCGGCGACCCGCAGGAATCCAAGGTGACCGACGGCCCGCAGAATATCGTGCTCAGCGACAACGAGATCTCCTACAACGACACGTGCAACTGGGAAGCGTTCAGCAAATTCCCGGTCAGGACGCCGACCGGATGCGCCGGGGCCGGCCAGTTCGACGGCTGCGGCTGCAGCGGAGGCGGCAAGTTCTGGCAGGGCCAGAACGTGACGGTCCGGGACAACTACGTCCATGACAACTACAGCGTCGGCATCTGGGCCGACACCAATAACGACGGCTTCGACATCGAGGGCAACTACTTCTCCGCCAACTACGCCGAGGCGCTGATCTACGAGATCAGCTACAACGCCCTGATCAAGGGCAATACCTTCACCGACAACGCCTGGGGCACGGGCGCGGCGGACAGCGGGTTCACGGACAGCGCCGTGTATATCTCCGAGTCGGGCGGGGACAGCCGGGTACCCAACAGCTTCGGCTACAGCACCCTGGCCATCGAGGGCAACACCTTCATCGACAACTGGGGTGGCGTCGTCCTGTGGGAGAACGCCAACCGCTTCTGCGGTGACGGCTACGATGACGCCTGCACCCTGGTCAGCCCGGCCGCTACCCAGGCCACGTGCAAGTCGGCACTGGGCAACTCGGCCGCGAACCAGCCGGCCGACAATCCGGATTACTTCGACATGTGCCGCTGGAAGACGCAGAACGTCACCGTCTCAGGTAACGCCTTCCGCTTCAACCCGGCCAGCATCGGCTCGGCCTGCACGGCGGCCCGGAGTTGCGGCTTCAACGGCCTGTTCAGTCAGTACGGCTCGACCAAGCCCTATAGCGCCTGGGTGGTTCCGGTCAACATCTCCAGACACCAGAACAACGTGTTCAAGGACAACACGTACACCGGACCGTGGAACTTCGACGGCTTCGCCCTTGGCGATACCGTCTCCTGGTCCCAGTGGACGTCGGGCTTCAAGGACGACAACGGCTCCAACGCCAGCTTCGGCGCCCAGGACGCCGGCAGCACGTACAACCAGCCGCACGGATAACTGACGGGCCCTGCCCGCCCGCCGCAGCCGGGCCACGACCGCCTTCAGGTCGCCCCGGTCCAGGAGGTAGGCGACCACGGCGAACGCGATAAAGGCGCAGCCGGCCGCGACCGCCGCCACGGCGGCCGCCGCGAGCTTCCCGCCGGACGGCGCGGCCAGGCAGACGGCCACGCCGACGCCGGCGGCGACGGCCCCGGCGGCCAGCCCGGCCAGCGCGGCGTGGCCGGTGCCCTGGACGGCGGCCCGGCCGCAGATCCGGCGGGTGACCAGCACCAGCGGGATGGCGACCGCGGTCTGGCCGACGGTGTTCCCCACCGCCAGCGCGGCCGCCACCAGGTGCGGCGGCACCAGCTGCACCAGCACGACATCCAGCACGATCGTGACCGCCCAGCCGCCGGCCAGGCCCGCGGCCGCGACCTTCAGCCGCCCGATGACGAACATCACCCGGGTCAGGTTCGCGATCACGGCGAATCCGGCCACCCCGGGCGCGAACAAGACAAACGACTGCACCAGCTCGGGCACCTGATCCGGCTCCGAGGCCAGCACATGGGCCGCTGGCAGGGCGACCGCCACGATGGCGGCGGTCCCGAGCCAGGACAGCAGCAGGACCGCCCGGGTCGATCCGGCGCAGGTCCGGTCGAACTCGGGCCCGTCGCGGGCGGACAGGACCGGGAACGCGCTGAGCACCACCGAGATGGCCAGCACCGCGGACACCGAAGTGAACACCTGGGTGGCGTAGTTGAAGATCACGATCGTGCCCGTGGTTCCGTGCCCGTTGGCCAGGGCGATGGCGACCACCGAGGACAGGTCGACGACGATGATCTCGACGAGGCCGCAGAGCGCCAGGCCGCCCGCCCGGCGCGCCACTCCCGGCGGAAACCGCCAGGCCGGCCGGAACCGCAGGTGCAGCCGCCACGTCGGCACGATGCCCACCACGACCAGGGCGGCGACGCCGAGCGTGGTGCCCACGGACAGGACGAGCCCGGCCGACACCGGAAGGCTGCCCAGCGGCTGGCCGCCGCTCAGCGGAACGAAGGCCAGGCAGGCCGCGATGATCACCAGGCTGGAGATGGCCGGCCCCAGGGTCGGCCCGGCGAACCGGCGGTAGGCCTGCAGCAGCCCGTACAGGACGACCGAGATTCCGTACAGGATGATCTGCGGGGCGAACACCACGAGCATGTGGCTGGTGGCGTTGATCATGTCAGCCCGGTCACAGTTCGCGCTCGCGTTAGCCGGGTTGAGCGCGATGGCGATCGGCGTGGCGGTGGCCACGATGAGCAGGGTCAACGGCACCAGGATGATGACCGACCAGGTCAGCGCGGCCGAGGTGACCTGGCCGACGTAGGCACGTTCCGCGGGATCGGAATCTGCCCGCTCCGCCGCCCGCGCCAGGATCGGCACCATAGCGCTGGTCATCGCGCCGCCCAGGACCAGCTCGTAGACCAGGTTGGGCACCTGGTTCGCGGTGACGTACGCCGTGCCCAGGCAGCCCGCCCCGACGGTCTGCGAGAACACCAGCGTGCGGATGAGCCCGAACAGCCGCGCGACAATGGTCAGGGCCGCGATGACGGCGGCGCCGCGGGCTATGCCCCCGGCGGCCCGCTGCTTCAGGTCCGGGGTCGCCGAACCCGCCAGGTCCCCACCCGCGCTGGTCTGCACATCCAGCTCCTGTTATCCCCGCCGACCGAGCGGCCGTCGTGACCAACCGCCATAATCTGGGATTAGCCACGGTACCGTACGTAACCAAGACGCGCGATGTCCCTGTTCGGAGTACACGGCACAGGCGGTCACCGGCCGTGGCCCGCCGCGACTCGCACGAGCGGGATCACGCGGTACGGAACCTGAGTGGCCAGCGAGATCAGGGTGGCGGAGCGGACCACTCCCTCGGCCGAGACGATCGCGTCGATCACGCGCTGCAGGTCGGCGTTGGACCTGGCCACCACCCGGCAGAGCATGTCACCTGCCCCGGTGATGGTGTGCACCTCGAGCACCTCGGGGATCGCGGCCAGCCGTTCCGCCACCGGGTCGTGCCCGCCGGCCTGGCGGATCTCCAGGGTGACGAACGCGGTCACCTCGTATCCCAGCGCAGCCGGATCGACGTCGGGTCCGTACCCGGTGATCACGCCACGGTCATGCAGCCGCTCCAGCCGGGCCTGCACGGTGCCGCGGGCGACCCGCAGCCGACGGGAAGCCTCGAGCACGCCCACCCGCGGCTCTGCGGCGAGCAGTTCGATCAGCGCCGCGTCCAGGGCGTCCACCGGCCCAGGCGGATCAGTGGTCATAGTGTGCAAAGATACCAAGGTACGTTCGGTATTAATGGGCAAAATGACTAGCATAATCACGGTTGGTTGCGCAGGTTGAAAACCCGTGCGCATCCTGGCGGCATGACGACGCCAGCTCAGCACAGTCCCTTCGACTTTCCCGTCATCGGCATGGACGCCGTGGTGTTCGCGGTCGGCAACGCCAAGCAGGCGGCGCATTACTACTCGACCGCGTTCGGTATGCGGCGGACCGCCTACCGCGGCCCGGAGACCGGCTACCCCGACGAGGCGGTGCACGTGCTGGAGTCGGGCGGCGCGCGATTCGCCTTCCGCGGCCCGGCACGGGCCCGGACCCGGCTCGGGCGGCAGGTCGCCGCGCACGGCGACGGGGTCACGGACCTGGCCCTCGAGGTCAGCTCGGCCGAGGAGGCCTACGACTACGCGGTCGCGCACGGCGCGCACGGCCTGGAGGCGCCGCATCTGCTCGAGGATGACTACGGCAAGGTCGTGGTGGCCGCCATCGCCACCTTCGGCGATACCCGGCACACCCTGGTGGAGCGGTCCGGTTACTCGGGCCCCTACCTGCCCGGGTTCGTCCCGGCGGAGCCGGTCGTGGCTGCGGGCGAGCGCGCCTTCTTTACCGAGATCGACCACTGCGTCGGCAACGTCGAGCTCGGCAAGATGGACGAGTGGGTGGACTTCTACCACCGGGTGATGGGCTTCACCAACATGAAGGAGTTCGTCGGCGACGACATCGCCACCGAGTACTCGGCGCTGATGAGCAAGGTCGTCGCGGACGGGACCCGGAAGGTGAAGTTCCCGCTGAACGAGCCCGCGGCAGGCAAGCGCAAGTCCCAGATCGACGAGTACCTGGAGTTCTACGGCGGTCCTGGTGTCCAGCACATCGCGCTGACCACCGACGACATCGTGGCTAGCGTCCGCGCCATGACAGCGGCCGGGGTGGAGTTCCTGCGGACCCCGAGCAGCTACTACGACGAGCTCGGCTCCTGGGTTGGCCAGACGCGCGTGGCAACGGACGAACTGCGTGAGCTGGGCATCCTGGCCGACCGGGACGAGGACGGCTACCTGCTGCAGATCTTCACCCAGCCGGTGCAGGACCGGCCGACGGTCTTCTTCGAGCTGATCGAGCGGCACGGCTCGCAGGGGTTCGGCAAGGGTAACTTCAAGGCGCTGTTCGAGGCGATCGAGCGAGAGCAGGCCAGGCGCGGCAACCTGTGATCACGTGCCGCGGCCGGCATGCGCCGACTCCTGACGGGCGAGGTCGAGGTTGCGCCGCGAGGCAAGCGTCTTGGGATTATCGGCACCGAACAGCCGCTCGCACGCGGCCAGGTTCTTCTCGAACAAACCAATGGCCTCGGCGGCCCGGCCGGTAGCCCGGTAGGCGCTGGCGAGATTGTTCCGCGACGCGAGGGTTCTGGGATCGTCGGCACCGAATAGCCGCTCCCGGGCGGCAAGAATCTGCTCGACCAGCGGGACTGCGTCGGCGACCCGGCCTGTCTCCCGGTAGGCGCGGGCCAGGTCGTTCCGCGCCCGTATGGTGTCCGGATCGTCGGGGCCCAGCAGCCGGTCGAGGTCTGCGGTGAGCGGCTCGCCGATCGCGATGGCGTGCGGCATGGTGTCACCCAGCTCGACCAGGTGATTGAGCGCGAGGGATCGAAGCCGCGTCAGCATCGTGGGTAGCTGCTCGCCGGAGTCATCCGCGGCCGTTCCCGCGTTTTCCGCCAGCGCCGCGACCTGACCGAGCATTTCCATGACCGCCGCATGATCGGGATGCTTCGCGAGCGCCGCGACGGACCCTTCCACGGCGGAGGCGGCCGCCCGGCACACCGGCCCGAGGCGTCCCTGCTGGGCTAGCCCGGCGCGGATCACTCGCGCCGCGAGGCGGTGCACGCTGACGGCCTGGCCATCAAGGCTGAAACCTAGCAGTGACCGCTCGTTCAGCCGTTCCAGCGCCTGATCCACCATGGACGCGCCCACCCGGCGGCCGCCACCGAGCAGCGTGCCCGCCTGCCCAGCGGAATGCAGCAGGTCGCGGTGGACTATCGCCGGCGACAGCATGGCCACGAGCTCCATCACCGCGATGCTCACACCGAGCCGGTCGGCGAGGGACGCGGCCTCCATGGCCAGCAGCACCGCCTCCGCCACGCCCGGCGGCGACGGCTCCTCCTCCTCGTCCTCCCGGACCAGATGATCCTCGGCCGACAGCGCCCGCAACTTCGCCAGGTACGCCGCGTAACCGATACGCTGCTTAGCGATCATCCCCGCAGCCTGATCCAGGGCCAGCGGCAGATACCCCAGTTGGACGGCCACGGCCAAGGCGCCGTCCTCGTCGGCCAGGCCGGTCCGCCCGTCCAGCAAGGCCAGTGCCTCCTCGGCGCTGAACACCCCTACCGGGACGCTCGTCCCCAGCTCCGCAATCGGATCCCGGGCCGAGGTGATCAGTACCCGGGCCTTCCCGGCGGCCGGTACGAACGGCTGCAGCAGACCAGGATCCTCCACGTCATCGAACACCAGCAGGCGAAAGCTCCCGTCAGCCTCCAGCCAATCCCGGACCGCCTGGCCCGCGTCGGCCGGGCCCTGCCGGGAACCTCCGGCTGATAGCCCGGCTGCCTCGGCCACCGCGGCCAGCCCAGCCAGCAGGGTCTCGCTGTTCCGGGCGTTGATCCACGCGATGAGCCGCCAGCTGTCCGCCAGCCTCGCCCGCGCGTACGTGGCCGCCAGCTGAGTCTTACCCGCTCCCGAGATGCCCGTCAGCACGACTGGCGGCTTCTGGCTGGCACGGTTCAATTGCGCCAGCAGGGCAGGCCTGGGCTGGAGGCCAGGCGGCGGAGCCGGGATATCCCCGACAACGAGCTGTTCATCTGTTGTCGTCAGCGCAGGCGCTTCCATGGCATACGGCTCCCTGGTGCCGGCCGCAGGCTGAATGACCGTCGGATCCACTGTCAGGCCTTACGAAAATAACAGGCTCTGCACAGCTAACCGCCGTTATTTCGCGGTTATGGACCTCTACATACCCACCTCAGCGCGGATAAACAGGACACGCCTCCTTCAACTGGCTCATTGCGGGAACCAGCTCCGTATGACTTGACCGGCTCCGGATTACTGGTAGTCCTGGAGTACAGGAGAGCGTTATCCGGGCCGGTAGAATTCAAGCCCAACCGTCTTAGCTTGCTCACCTATGGGTAGATGCGAGGGGAGGTCGGGAGATGTTGGGGGAGAGCCTGCTCACGCTGGCGGCGCTAGCCGGCCAGATGGTGGTAGACGCCGCGACCAGCGACGGGTGGGAGAAGGCAGAGCGCGGGTACGCCCAGCTGCTAGGCCGGGGGAACGCCAAGCAGGCCAAGCTGGCCAGGGGATGGCTGGAGGAGACACGCGAGCAGCTTTCCCGCGGGGCCGGGGCGGACATGGGGTTGGTCCGCACGGCTCTGGCGGGGCGCTGGGCGGGGCGGTGGGCAGACCTGCTGGAGGCAGACCCGGACGCCGAGGCTGAGCTGCGCGCCCTCGTTCAGGAGGCCCAGGCAGCACTGCCTGCCGGTCAAGTGCCACCGTCGGACCAGGCGGTCTCCGCCGATGGCGATGCCAGCAGCTACGCAGCCGGTCCCGACCATCCCGGCGCCCTGGCTACGCGGAGCGAACTCGCCTACTCGGCCGGGCAAGCGGGGGACGCGGCCGCCGCCCGGGACCAGTTCGCCACGCTGCTGCCGATGGCCGAGCGCGTCCTCGGCCCCGAGCACCCCGACACCCTGGCCGCCCGCGCCAGCCTCGCCTACTGGACCGGGCAGGCAGGGGACGCGGCCGCCGCCCGGGACCAGTTCGCCACGGTGCTGCCGATGGCCGAGCGCGTCCTCGGCCCCGAGCACCCCGACACCCTGACCAACCGCCACAACCTCGCCAACTTCACGGGCTACGCGGGAGACGGGGCCGCCGCCCGGGACCAGTTCGCCACGCTGCTTCGCGCCCGCGAGCGGGTATTCGGCGCGGACTCGCCCGACACCCTGGTGGCCAGGTTCAACCTGGCCTACTGGACCGGGCGCGCCGGGGACGCGGCCGCCGCCCGGGACCAGTTCGCCACGCTGCTCCCCATCCGCGAGCGCATGTACGGCCCCGACCACCCCGACACCCTGGCCGTACGGGAGGAACTCGCGTACTGGACCGGCTGTGCCGGGGCCGCCGCCGCCGCCCGGGACCAGTTCGCCACGCTGCTCTCCGCCTATGAGGAAGTCCTCGGCTCCGAGCACCCCGAGACCCTGGCGGTCTGGTACCAGCTTGCCCACTGGACCGCGCTGGCCGGCGACGAGGGCGCCACGCAGGACTAGTTCGCCGGCGACGACGTGGATGACGAGGGGGACGGGGATGCCGTATGGGACGGCGACGATGAGGGCGAACCCGATGGTTTGGCCGACTTCGACGGGGCCGAGGACGATACCGAACGCGAGGGCGCGGGTGAAGTCGCCGCTACGCGGGACGGCACCGCCTGAGTTGCCACGTAGACCGGGGACTGAGTGACGGTAGGGGACGGCCTGGCGGCGGATGCGGGGCCGGTCGCCGTGGCTGCCGCATGACTCCCCGGGGAGGTCGGGACGCCTGTCTGGGTCGCCTGCGCGGGTGCGGCGCGGGAACCAGTTGTCTGGGTCACCTGGGCAGCAGCGGCGTGGGAGTCAGCCAAGGTGAGCAACGTGGCGGTCACGGCGGCCACCACCCACATCGCGACCGCCACAGCGGCGACCGCCACTCCAGGGTGGGCCCGGATGCTACTCCAGCTCGCCTGCCTGATCGCCCGCGAGAACCGCGCGAACCATATCCATTCCGCGCGGCGGACTACCCGCCGACGATACGCCACCGCATCCTCGGCGGTAGAGGTGCAGAGGATCAGGACCTGCTCCCGCAGTTCTGGGGGCAGCGGGGCCAATGGCAACAGGCGGGAAAACGCCGCCGGGCGCATTGCGCCCCATCCGTGATGGGCGCAGGTCTGGCACTCTCTGATGTGCCCGACAACCAGCTCGCGTGTTTGTTCGGTCAGCTGCCCATCCCAGCCGGCCAGCAGTTCCCCCAGTACCGGGCAGGCCTCTCGTCCGGTCAGTGCGATGTGCAGTGCGCCGAGGGCTTCCTCCAGCCGGCCCCGGGCGCGCGAAGCCAGGTCGTGCGCCCGGCTCTGTGACACGCCGAGCACGATGGCCAGATCACTGTCGTTGAGATCGTGCCTGAAGCTCAGCTCGATGACCTCGCGCTCACCAGGCCTCAGTCCGCCCAGGACGGAGTGGATCAGGCTCCGGAGTTCGGCTTGCCCCTGGTCACCGTGGACGTGGCCCGAGG
>Ga0307305_10000684_pt1 | contig 12750 bp, 9 predicted proteins | sample ER_DNA_186_FD_194512 | JGI IMG/M metagenome (GOLD analysis project Ga0307305, IMG submission 194512) | Bulk soil microbial communities from the East River watershed near Crested Butte, Colorado, United States - ER_DNA_186 | ecosystem: Environmental > Terrestrial > Soil > Floodplain | place: USA... | reverse complement strand
CTGACGCAGGGTTATGGAATTGATCGCGCGAAGTCATTCACCCTACGATTCACATCGACCGAGGCGGAGTCCTCCGCCCATACGTCGCCAAACAATAACCCTACGTCTGTTCACTCGCGAAACGGCGTAACCGGAGAATAATTATGAATAAGCAAAGCCCGAATCGTCCTGATGCCGATTATACTATAACCCGCCGAAAATTTATCGGTACGACCGCGCTCAGTAGTGCGGCGCTGCTGACTGGTGGAGCCGCCTCACTTCTGCAACCGCCTTCCGCGTTGGCCGACGAACCGTTTATTGAAGCTACGATTCCTGAGCTACAGGCTTTGATGGCTTCAGGCCAGTTAACGAGCAAGGACCTGGTGAAAGGTTATCTCAGACGTATCGCGTCGCTGAACCCGTTGCTTCATTCAGTCATCGAGACAAACCCCAATGCCGTATCCATCGCTCAACATCTCGATAATGAGCGTCGCAGGGGACATGTCCGAGGCCCGCTTCATGGGATTCCGATTTTGCTCAAGGACAACATTGCAACCGACGACAACATGGAGACGACAGCAGGATCGCTTGCGCTCGTCCACAGTCGAGTGCCGGCCGATGCGGTAATTACTCAACAGCTACGTGAAGCTGGCGCTGTGATTCTTGGCAAAGCGAATCTGGGGGAATGGGCGAACTTCCGCGGCAACATCAACGTTTATCCTCTCGCCGTGGGCTGGAGCGCTCGAGGCGGAAGTACGAATAACGCGTATGACCTTAGCTATACATCGTGGGGATCAAGCTCTGGTTCCGGCAACGGTGCGGCCGCGAACTTGTGCTCGGTAGCGGTGGGCACCGAGACGGATGGGTCAATCACGGGGCCGTCCGCCGTTGAGAACATCGTTGGCTTGAAACCGACTCTTGGACTCGTCTCGCAAGATGGGATTATTCCAATTGCCCATGAGCAAGACACAGCAGGCCCGATGGCCCGCAGCGTCACTGACGTTGCAATCCTGCTCGGCGCGTTGCAGTCGCCCTTTGGCGAAGTGATCGGGCATCAACTGCCAAACGATTACACGCAGTTTCTGCAGCGCGGCTCGCTCGAAGGTGCGCGGATCGGACGCGATGTTCGGTTTTTCGATTACAGCTACTACGGCAGTGGGATTCCGGGCGACGAATTGACGGTCGCGTTTGCTGAGAACGCGCTGGACGTGATGGAAAGCCTCGGTGCCACTATCGTGGATACCGATACCGGTGACGTGTTCGCTTACACCGATGACGAGTTTACCGCGTTGCTGTATGAATTCAGGGCGCAAATCGCGGAGTATCTCGCGACGCTCACGCACACGAACCTGCGAACTCTCGCGGATCTGATTGCTTTCAACAACGCGCATTGCGAGCAGGAACTGGTTTACTACGGTCAGGAGGTCTTCGAATTATCGGAACAATTCCCCGGCTATCCGAACGATCCGAATTACATAGCCGCGCGAACACATGCTCGAAATACCGCGCGCTCGGGAATTGATGATGCACTCGCTGCCGATAATCTCGATGCGATCGTCGCGCCACATCTGACAAACTCGACCGGACCCGCGGTGTCGGGTTACCCGAACTTATCGCTTCCGGTAGGCATTCGCGATAACGGCAGACCGGCGGGCATGCTGATGTACAGCACTTTCCTGCATGAACCACAATTGATTGGTTTCGGTTACGATTTGGAGCAGGAACTGAACGTGCGGAGACAACCGCAATTCCTGGGGTCCGTGATTCCGATACCGAATGCGAACCTTTGCACCGGTCAGCCAAGGCAGCCCCAGGTGTTCACTGGCAGAGCGCATATTCAGTACGGCCGCATCTTCTAAGATTGCTACCCTTCACCCTTGAGCATGCGAGCAGAATGAGGATTCTGCTCGCATGACGGTTTTCCTCGGATGCGGCTTTGCCGCAAAATATCGCGAAGGCGGCGGAAATTTTTCCGTGCCGCTGCAATGGATGCTCGGTCTGCGGCGATTGAAGCTCGACGCTATCTGGCTCGAGCTGTTGCCGGCGACAGATGACCCGCAGGCCGATCAGGCCAGGATCAATAACTTCCAACGGCAACTTCGTACGCATGGATTGGCTGGTCGCTATTGTTTACTGTATCAGAAACCAGCAGCGAGCGCGCATGAACTCGACGCCATGCGTTGTATCGGAATGTCGCAACAAGCCCTGCTCAACCGACTGGCAGGCCCAAACACGCTGCTCAATCTCAGTTACTCGATTCACCCGCCATTTCTTTTGCAATTTGAGCGACGGATCTTTTGCGATCTGGATCCGAGTGAAATTTTTTATTGGATGACCAGAATGGAGTTGGGCCAGTCGTCTCACGACGAATTTTGGACAATCGGGCTTAACGCTCGCAGAAACGATTGCCGGCTGCCGAAATCGACTCTGCACTGGAAGACTTTTTACCCGCTGGCTGACACAAGACTCCTCCAACCCCAATCACGCCCAAAGATGTCTAAATTCACCACTATTGGACAGTGGTACTGGAGCGGGGCTGTAGAAGTGGCGGGAGAATTCCCGGACTTGTCCAAGCGAGTCATGTTCGAACCGTATCTCGGTTTACCAGCGCGAGTGCCGGGAGCGCAGTTCGAATTAGCGATGAATATGAGCCTGGACGACCCGGAGCGGGTCCGCTTGCAACGGCTTGGCTGGCACGTCGTCGATCCGCACCGGGTTGCGTGCACTCCCCGCGAGTACCGTCGGTACATGGCGAGCGCGCTTGCAGAGTTTACGGCCATCAAGGGTGTGGATGTAGCCTGGCGAACCGGCTGGCTAAGCGATCGGGCCGCGGCGTTTCTTGCACTGGGACGGCCGGTGATCACGGAAGACACAGGCGCAACAAAGTATCTTCCACGTGACAGCGGATTTCGTTTCATCCGGAACATCGATGAAGCGGAAACGGCGGTGAAAGAAGTGTTGCGCGATTGGCCGAGACTATCGAAGCAGGCGCGAGCGTGCGCCGTGGAGGTTTTCGATTCTACAAAAAATCTCAGGAAGATTCTTGGCATGTAGCTGTCATTCTGAGCGGAGCGAAACGAAGTGAAGCGTAGTCGAAAAATCCCGCTGACTCACCGTCAGGCAGTGCTACGGGATCCCTCGACTCCGGTGCGCTTCGCTCGGGATGACCGCCGCAAAAACACCCGCTCGTTTTGGCGTTGCAAAACGATTTTCGGGTGTTACTCGTTGTCCCGTTATGGCTGACCTCATCAAACAAGGCGAGCTCAAAGAGCGAATGAAAAAAATCCCGGAATGGGAACTGGAGAAGAAGCACATCGAACGCACGTTTGAGTTCGATGATTTTGCCGATGCGATTGATTTCGTGAACGCAGTGGCCGAAGTGGCCGAGGAAGAGGAACATCATCCAGACATTGACATTCGTTACAACAAAGTACGTCTGGTTCTCTCGACCCACAGCAAAGGCGGCTTGACCGAGCTTGATTTTGGTCTTGCCGAACGAATCGATACCCTGGCCGAATAATGGTGGGGACACCGCGCTGTCCCGAAAGCTTTCGGGAGTCGGCCCGGTGCGCCGGCCTACCCTTTTGGCAAGCGCCCTTCGTCGGCATCGATGAATTGGAACGCTGTCTGAATGTCCGATCTATCCATCATGCCTGCTTCCTTTTTGCGGCGCTGCAATATTTCAGAAACTTCGTCGTTCCAGCCGCGCTTTCGCATAAATTCGTTCCAAACGTAAACGTCGTTTTCATCCGGTCTGCGCCCGTGATCGAAACACCACTGCAGGATTTCCTCGTCCGTTCCGCCGCGATTCACGCGCCCGACTAATTGGTCGTAACTGATCCGGAGAAAGTGCGCACATTTTTCGTCGAATCCTTTTCCAAGGTTCGCGTGATAGTCCGAAGGCAATTCGCCTTTGGCGTGTAACCGGATTTTGTCCAGCATCCGGCCGAAATAAAAAAGACCTCCTACCTTTCCGGACGGACTACGGAGGGCAAAAGCAACCATTCAAAAAGATTCGGGCGTTTCCCGTATAGTTCAAGGACACGAAAAGCAATCCCCCGCCTTGGTCCTCTCCCTTTGCGAAAGGGAGAGGTGGAGCGCCCTGTATCGTTGGATGAATGTGCGCGCCGGTACAGTAGGCCCGCCTCTCCGCGTTTGGGGAGAGGTTGGGGTGAGCGGAGTTGCTTTTTCGCTTAGCCAAATCGCGATTCAGTGCGTTAATTGCTTCAATGGACCGGATCGTTGGGATTGAAACCGAATACGGCTGTCTTTTGAGCGAAGAAGAGCCGCACGTTAATTCCGAGCTCTGGCCGGCGAAGGTAAAAAACCATCTTTTCCGAAACGCCGAGGCCGGCACCATCGATCTGCATTACCGCGATTACGAAGAGCCACCGGGTAACGGAGGTTTTCTTCGTAACGGCGGGCGTCTGTATCTCGATATGGGACACATCGAGTACGCGTCGCCGGAATGTCTGCATCTGCACGATGTGGCAGCTTATGAATTGGCCGGAGACGACTTGCTGCAATCGTCACTGATTGCTCTGGGCGCTCAGGATCGCGTTTCATTCATCAAAAATAATGTCGATCACCACACCGGCGCCACGTTTGGTTGTCACGAAAATTATCTGATGAAGCGGGAGGCGCAATTCACGCCACCAATTCTTGGGACCCTGCTTACTTTTCTGGCGACCCGACAAATCTTTACGGGCGCCGGCCGCGTGGGTCAATCCAATCCACTGGCGTTTGATTTCGAGCCGCCGCAACTGGAAACACGGGTGAATTTCCAACTTAGCCAGCGTGCCGATCATATCGTGAACGACATCTACCAATGGGTGCAATTCAATCGCGCGATCATTAACGCACGTGACGAGCCCTTGGCCGATTACCGAAAATACCGACGGCTTCACTTGCTCATCGGTGATTCGAACATGAGTCCCTATGCTACGGCGTTGAAAATCGGGACGACTGCGTGTGTTTTATCGTTGCTCGAGGATGGCCGATTACCGCGAAATCTGGTCCTCGCCGATGCGGTGCAAAGCACCCGCGACATATCCCGGGATCCAACTCAGCAATGGATTGTTCATCTTGAGAACGGCAAGACAATCGGAGCGTTGGACGTGCAGTGGGAATTTCATCATCTGGCGCAAAAGTACCTGCGCAACAGCAGCGCGGAAACTAACTGGCTCCTGGAAAACTGGGGATTCGTTCTCGAAGCGATTGCAAATAATCATCAGGCGCTCATTGGCGGGGTCGACTGGATTACGAAGAAATGGTTACTGGAAGCATTCGTCGAGTCCGAAGGATTGAGTTGGGACGATCCGTGGCTGCAAAGCGTCGACCTTGAATATCACAACATCGATCCACTTCGCGGGCTGTTCTTTGCTGTGACGCCTGGCAAGCGAATTGCGGAGTGGAACAACAATGTACGGCGTTCCAGTGCAACACATGTTCCGCCAGCTAATACGCGGGCGTCAGGTCGCGCTCGAGCGGTGGCTTTCTTCCAGGATTGCGATTCCCCTTATGTTATCAACTGGGATTCGATCGCGTGCGATAACCGCGATTTTCTCGTGATGGGGGACCCATTCCAGACTTACAATGAGGAAGTGGAACAGTTCCTAGCCAAACCACGCACGGCCGATGTCGCTATCGATAGCGTCGATAGTTAAAGGCTCCCAGCGTAATTCACCACCGCTTGGAAGAGAGCTAGAGTGATTAAGTAAGATGCTGTAGCGATGGCCCTGTGGGCCTTCTTCCTGAGCTGAAAAACAGCACTGAGGTGGAACGGTCACAATCCGCACACCGGACGGATTCGTCCTGCGGCGAACCGGCGGCTACAACGTTCGTTAAGGTGCCTTGATCGACTTGAGTTGAATGCTCGCAGCTCGCCTTTCAATTAAGGCGGTGCAGTGCGGAAATACCGTAATTCTCCTGAAGATCTTGCGCCTCGGCGGCGACTTGTGCCGCATCGAGCTCGATCTGCTTTGGATCTTCTTCGGTTTCGACTTTGATGAACCCTTCGATCGGGTGTTTCACCGCTTCGGCCAGGTCGTCCAACGATTTGATTTCTTTGCCGTTCACCTTCGTTACAGTTAAGTAGGCAAGTTCATCGTAGCCAATGGTACTGTTGGCAGGAAGGACTTGGCTGAGAATAACAACGCGCCGATTTCGGTCAGGAAACAGCTCGGACTGGAAATGGTCGAGGTAAACCAAACGCTGCGGAGCCTCTCTTTGCCAGTTTGGACCCCATTCTTTGAGATATTGACGGGAAAGCTCCTGAAAAATCAGGCCACCGAGAACATAATATCGCGGCGGTTGAACGAGATTGTATGGTGGGCTCACGTAGTCCTTCGCGTCGCGGTGCTCAAGGGTAACATTTAACTGCGTTGGCTTGCCGCTACGCTGAATCCGAAAAGGAACAACATCGCCGGGGTACGCGTGGGCCGTCAGCAAATTCGTGAACTCGATCTTGCCGTAAAGCGGGTCCACGTAGTTGCCGTTTTGATCGATTTCATTGCTCGCGACTGCAGTCACGATGTCGCCGACCTGGAGTCCCGCTTTCATGGCTGGCGTGCCTGGCTCGACATTCGTTACATAAACCCCGCCGGCGTTCTTCCCTGTTTCTCCAGCGAATTCACGCAGCGCGGGGTCGCGCGTGGGAAAGAATGAAAAGCCAGCGGAGGGAAAACCTCGATAATTCTGGCTTTCAGCATCCTTTAAAAAGTGCGTGATGACAGGCGCAGGGATTGCATCGAGTAGCTGTGAGCGTGAATCGTAACGCAGTAGCAAGCCGGCAAGTTTATTTTTCTTAACAAGTGGCACCGTATAGCTGTTCTCGCGGTATTGCATCGGGATGCTGATGCGGTACGTGAGGAATTGCCCAATATCGATCGGATACGGCATCATTTGGACTGTTGTCACCAAGCCTTCCGTAGCGAGCAACGCACCGCTCGGTTCCAATTGCCACGCGGCCAGCCGGTCGCCCACTACCGTATCAGGCGCGATTTCGAGCGGAGTGATTCCATCGAGAAACTTTTTTTCCGCCGGTTGGAGTAGCGCGAGATTGGCTTCGTAATCAATCACCTCGACAGTGGCCGCGGTTTTTTCGCCAGACTCGGCGCGCTCGAGCTCCACGTAATTTTGGTTTGTAACCAGGTCCGCTGTCACGAGGACACGGCCTTTAGACAAAACTGCGCCAAGCGCGCGCTTTGAAAAAGGCGCTTTCTTTTGCCACGGCCGAAAGTAATCGTAGGACTGTCCGGTCACGTTTACCCGGACAAGCGCCAACTGTTTTTGCTTGCTTAACGCCGCAGGAACAGCGGATTCCTTCTTGGCCAGCGTCCCACCGACCGTGAAAAGGACGAGCCCGAAAATAATAAGAGCGTGCCTGGTCGTCGTCATGTCTTGTTTGCTTGTTCCGCTGCTTTTCGCGCCGGTTGTTCCTCGAGATTTTGCTCCTTTAGCACGTTGTAACGCGTCATGATTCGTTCGCGTGCAGCCTCCACTTGTTTCCGATCAAGGACCAGCGGAGGTCCGTCGCCGATCATTCGTATCACCAGCCGGTCTTGTGATTCGGCAAAAGCCTTTGCCAATTCGTCCAGAGTCCGAATTTTCTTGCCGTTGATTTCATCCACAATCCCGCCACGGTACGGCGCCAAATAGGTATTTATCGGGTCCGGCAAAATGTTGGTCAGGACAATAACATCGGGATGCTGCACATAGAGTTGATCGAGGACGAAATATTCGAAGAAGTGACGCACGCGCAGATCGGCTGTGCGATACGCTTCCAGCATGTCCAGGTTTAACGGTTGAAAAAGCAGACCGCCGTAAAGGACGTAACGCGGCCGCACGTCGTAGCTGTGGCCCTGGACCGAGTATGGCCAGGGCTTGTACAATTTGATCGAAACCGTCGTGGGCTGCTTGTTGCGCAAGACGTCCAGCTTGACTGAATCGCCCTTGAACTTTCGCTCGACGACTTCTTCGAACTGTGCGCGTTCGCCTTCCAGTTCGACATTCGCATCGCTGGCGATCGGATGGCCATCGATTGCGAGAAGAACGTCGCCCGGGTAGAGAATGCCATCTGATGGCCCGGCGGCCACTACAGAACTCACCAGCACGCCGCGATCGTCATCTTTCAAACCAAGGAACCTTCGTTGAGCGGGATTCTGCAATTTTGCATAGGTAATTGCGAGATCGGGATACTCGTCATAATGGCCATTGCCGATATCCTGAAGGAACCGTTTTATCACGGGCGTCGGAATCATGTAGGCTACCCCCTGGGCGACATCGCCGCTGTAACCCTGAAAGGCGACGCCAACGACTTTGCCATCTTGCATTACCGGGCCACCGCTGTTTCCCGGGTTAATCTGCGCGCTGATCTGGATCGCCAGATGCTGATCGACCGATGAATGCGTATAGAGCTGGAAATCGACCCTCGACACGATCCCGGTGGTGACCGACATCCGCTCGCCTCCGATTGGATAGCCGTACGCCGAGACGGTCGATTCCAGCCCAGGAATCCCGCCAAGTTGCAATGGCAACATATTCTTGAAAAAATCGGGAGCCGGCACAGTGATCACAGCCAGGTCGCAATCATTCGCTATGAATTGTACTTTGGCCGGATACTTATTGGGATCGCCGTCCCGCTCCACGGTGAGGTAACGGCTGTTGGCAACAACGTGTGCGTTCGTCATGATGCGATTGCCGCTTATGACGAAACCGGCGCCAACGCCGCGCTCAAGCCCTCCGGCGTTCCAAGGCGCTTTGTAATCCGGCTCCACTGAAGTCGCGGTAATCCGGACCAGACTTTTTTGAACCGGACCGTTTGGCTTTGGCGGCGCAATTGGAACGGGGATCGGAACTGCTGCTTGCCCCGGCGAGGTCGATCTCCACGGCCCCGGCCGCTCTGGGGCCTGCGGTTCCATCGGGGGACGCGCCGGAGTGCTTTCCTGCGCGTCGAGAACCGGTCCAAGCAGCAAGGCGGCGTAAATTAAAACAAGGATACGCTTCATGAGCGGAAAGGCTGCAAACTTAAACGGCGTATTCGAAAATCAAGATTCGGATTTGCATTGGCAAGTGGCCTTTTCGGACAACAACAGACACGATACATGCTTTCTACGTTCAAATCTCTGACAGACGAAGAAGGGTTTTGCGCCGCCCCTCAGATTCCTGCGCAGTCCAGAATTGATTTCAACACTGTTTCGGCCTCAAAGACTTCCCGAGCCAGGGCGTAAGCGGCCTGCGAATGCTTCGTATAATCGGCGTTGATACGTTTCACCGCATTGGCGATTTCATCGAGCGTCCGGAAAGATAAAAGACCTCTTTCGCCGCCGTAGAACTTTGTAAAGCCAGTTTCCTGAGTGATGACCGGACGCCCTGCTGCGAGATAACACGCGCTCCTGTCGCTAAACCACCCGGAATTCAGGCGCACGTATTGGTCCTTGGCGACAGTGAACTCTCCTTTGGAGCGCTGGACGTAGTCCCGATAGAGCCAGTAATCGACGCTCATTTGCAGCGGCGAAGTGAGTCGCCACCCATTTCGCTCGAATTTTGCGCGGGTGGCAGCGTGCTCGATGTTTGTCGCTAGCTCAAATGTTTCGCCCGCTTTTTTCGGCGCTGCAATGAAGCGAAGAAATTCTCGCGATTTGCTCCAGAGATATTTTTTGCCGCGCCATGTAATGTCTTTCAGACCACTGGTGGACCAATTGGCCACGGATGTGAACATGGCCGCGCCAGGAGGGGAACGCCTTGTTCGCCAAAGATCGGTCACCACTGGTTGGCGTGTAGCCAGCCATTTCAATCCGTGGGTCGGGACCGGAAAGCTTTTGGTGCCGATGTTTTCGCCAAACGTGAAAAGGGCATGATGTCGCCCCAGATATTGAATTGTCGATTTCACGCCCTTATCGATCTTGATTTGCTCGACGCCAGGATCGCTTTCGATGTACAGAATGCGATCCGAAACGAGCAGATCTTCGTTGAATTCTTGTGCGCCGCAGATGTTCAAGATTGCGTCCGCTTCGCGATAAAGCTGCCGAATTCGTTGCAATCGCAGGCCGGCAGTGGGATTGCCCGGCAAATAACGTGCGCAAAAGGCCCAGCGATTTCGGAATTCGAATTCTCGCGCCAACCGATTCAGGAGCCGCGCTGTGTAATCAAATTCAGTAGTGACTTCAAACGTTTCCGGGTTGTAGGGAATGCGGGCTGAATCTTCGATGTAATACACGTCGTGACCAAGCCGTTGCAGTCCGACGATGTAATGGATGTGCTGCCAGATTACGCCCGCGATGGGCATTGAGCCCATGAAGCCCATGACGACGATTTTCTTTCGCTTCATATGGAAAACAGGTGACCGGTGATCAATGAACAGTGCACAGCGTGAGTGTGGACGATCCATTGGCCTGATCACGGATCACCGATCACAATTGCCGAACCGCTACCGCCGGGTTTCCGGCGACCACCGTGTTCGGCTCCACGCTTTTGGTGACAACTGATCCCGCCGCAACAACCGAGTTTTCCCCGATAGTGACGCCTTTCAAAATCACTGCGTTCATCCCGATCCAGACGTTGTCCGCGATTTTCACAGGCGCGGTTTTCAATTTGGGACGTGCAGGCCGATCCCTGAAATACGGCGCGAGAGCTTGTGCGTCGATGAGACGCTGGGCCGGTTCGAGCGGGTGAAAATCGGAATCCGCGATCCCGACGTTCCATGAAATCAAGCAATACGACCCAATCTCGATCTTCTCATCTGCCATAATCAGCGCGCCGTTCAGCAGCGTGAAATCGCCTATCGTGCACTGGCCCTTTTTGCCGACGGAAAACGAACAGCCGGCGTAACACGAAACGTGTTTGCCGATAATGATGGCACCTGATTTTTTGCTTTGGAGTCTCCGAAAGATTTGCGCGCTCTCGCAATAGAATCCCTCGTCAAACTCGACGTTTTGCGGGATCGGATCCGCCCACCAGTCGCCCTCGACGTGTCGATCTTCTCTGACGTTGCTCACGGAGCCACCCCAGTCGGGAATTTTCCCGATGTATATAGTTTTGCGTAAATCCCGCCGCGTGCGATTAGCTCCGGGCCGCGCCCTTTTTCAACTAGGCGCCCGTGTTCAAGCACAATGATTTGATCGAGACCATGAATCGTCGCCAAGCGATGGGTCGCAATTAAAGTTGTCCGGCCGCGCATTAATTCCTGGATGGTTTCCATGATTGCCGCTTCGGTTACCGGATCCAGCGCCGACGTAGGTTCGTCCAGTAGCAAAATCGGCGCGTTCTTCAAAAACGCGCGGGCAATGCCGATTCGCTGGCGTTGGCCAACGCTCAAGTGCCCACCTCGTTCGCCTACGGGGCTGGCGTAGCCATCAGGCATCTGCCGAATAAATTCGTCTGCCTGCGCACGGCGCGCCGCCTCGATAATTTCTTCTTCCGTCGCATCGGGCCGGCCGTATGCGATGTTCTCTCGTACAGTTGTCGAGAAAAGCAGCGTATCTTGTAAGACGATTGCGATCTGCGCGCGCAAACTTTTTTTTGTGATCTCCCGTACGTCACGATCGTCGAGCATGACGAAACCCGTGGAGGGATCGTAAAACCGCGGCACCAAACTCATCAAAGTGCTTTTGCCCGCACCGGTGCCGCCTACCAAGCCGACGATCTGATTCGGATCGATGCGAAGGTCGATGTCGCGCAAGACGTGTCGATCGCCTGCGTAACCGAAATTTACGGATTGAAATGTGATCGCGCCTTTGGCGGACGAAATAGCAACCGCATTCGGTGAATCGCGCACATCGTCCTCCCGGTCCAGCACTTCAAAGCAGCGTTTTGCGCCAGCAGTCGCGCCTTCCATGGCCCACGTGGTGTAGGTGAGGGACTCGAGCGGCTGATAAAGCATCAGCAAATAGGCACTGAAAACGAGCAGCGATCCGAGCGTGAGCGTGCCGCCTAAGACGTGCAGCGAGCCGATGTAATACATAGCGGCTGTGCCAACCACCATCAATGTGCTGATCACCAGCGCACTGTTTACGTTCGTCAAAGTGAGCCGCAGGTTGGCTTGCAAGCTTTGGCGAGCTTGTTGCTGAAATTGGCGCACTTCGAATTCCTCGCGTCCAAATGCGTGGACCATTCGAATCGAGCTGAGACCTTCCTGTGCTTGCGCGAGGACTGCGCTTTCCTGTTCCTGAATCGAAGTCGATTCGCGACGAATCCGATGCGCAAAAAGATAAATCGCGCCAACGACCAGGGGAACGATCGCAAGGGAAACCATCGTGAGCTGCCAGTCCAACCGCAACATGATGAGGAAGGTTCCGATCAACGTGATTACGGACGCAAAGATGTTGGTGAACCCTTTGTTGTAGATCGTCTGGATTGATTGCGAATCGTACGCGACGCGGAAGCTGGAATCACTCGAACGGCGCGCATCGTGGAATTTGAGCGAGAGAAATTGCAAAGACGAATAGAGATCGGTGCGCAACTTGAGCAATGCCTGCAGGCCAATTTTCACAAAGAGATAGTTTGTGATCCAATTCATCATTCCCCAGAAAAGCTGGATCACGATCAGGGAAAGACAGAGCAGCGGGATCCAGGTGCGCCAATCACTCCGCACTGCCGGGCCCGGACGAAGGAAATCGTCCACGATCAGCTTAAACGGCCACGGTTTGAGCAGATTCAGGCCAACGCCGACAAGCGAGACGAACAACCCGAGAATTGTTTGACCCAGAAACGGTCTGTAGTAGCGGAGAACGCGCCGGTAGATCGACATCTCAATTTGGGATTGCGGATTTT
>Ga0307305_10000683_pt1 | contig 12751 bp, 15 predicted proteins | sample ER_DNA_186_FD_194512 | JGI IMG/M metagenome (GOLD analysis project Ga0307305, IMG submission 194512) | Bulk soil microbial communities from the East River watershed near Crested Butte, Colorado, United States - ER_DNA_186 | ecosystem: Environmental > Terrestrial > Soil > Floodplain | place... | reverse complement strand
GACCAAGCGGAACATCATCTGGACCGATCGCGCTCAGCTGTTACGCATGCCGACGATCCAGGCGAAGATGGAGCAGGAAGTGAACAAGGAGCTCGCGGGAGCGGCGCACTTCGAGATACCCAAGAAGATCGGGCTGATCGAGCACGATTTCTCGATCGAGAAGGGGGAGCTGACGCCGACCCAGAAGGTGAAGCGGCGCGCGATCGACAAGCACTACAAGGCGCTCATCGACTCACTTTACGATGAGGCGGAGCGCTCGGGAGTCACCGACTCGCACGCGATATTGTGACGACCTCCGGTGGTTTCTGCGCCACCCAGTAGTTGTCATCGTGCGCGAGCACGGTGAGCTCTGCGGGGGTTGGTATTGCGGCGGGGCCCACGATTCTTCCGCCAGGGCGAACGGCTCTCACCGCGGATTCAACGACCGCCGCGGGAAACCAGGCGTCGAGCGCGACACCAAGCACTGATCCGGACGCTACAGGAATCTTCGAACCCACGCGTAAAAGTGCTACGGTGTGTGATTCTTTCACTTCATCCGATGCGTTGAGTGCCAGCACCCGGACATCCGCCATCTCGCTCAGCTCCTGCGCGGCGTACGCCCAGACACCGCCGAGCACGATCGTAGCGCCCGGCTCCGTCACGTCGAGATAGGCACCGGCTCGAGTCGCCAACTCTTCCCTCCTGTGACTCGCGGCCGCGCGCTCGGCTTCGCGCCTCGCCAGCTCAACGCCGGCGGTGAAATCAGCGATTCCCTCGTATATGGAGTACTGCGCCGAGCACGATGGACAGCCGAGGCTCGCGTCGAGTACGAATCGATTGGTAACCGTCTTGAAGGACGCGACGAGCCAGGTGTCTTCGTGCGCGTTGATGCAGCGGAGAAGGTCGATCAGCTCGATGAACACGGTGGGGCTAGCTGTGCGACAGTCGCAGCTCGTCGATGTTCACCCGCTGCGGCTGGGTGAGCGCGAACATCACCGCGGCGACGACATCGTCGGGGTCGAGCATCGGTCGCTTCGAGTGCGGCTTACCGGCGGGATCCGTGATCGTCACCGTGTCCCATATCTCAGTGTCGGTTGCCGCCGGTGAGATCAGCGATGCACGCACCCCGGTCTCCCGGAGCTCGGCCCTCAGCACTTCGTGGACCGCACGCAGCCCGAACTTCGCCGCCGAGTAGGCGGCGTTTCCGGTGAAGATGCTTCTATCCGCAATTGAGCCAATCGTTATGATGTGACCACTCTTCCTCTTTTTCATATCGGCAAGAAATGCGCGAATGAAGAGAAAAGGGCCGACGAGATTGGTGTTGATCGTTCTGGTGAAGAAGTCGGTCGTCGTCTCCTCGACGATCGAGACGCCGAAGATGCCGGCGTTGTTGACCAGGATGTCGGGCGCACCACCGAGGTCCGATCTGATCTGCTTCGCCGCCTTTTCCACGCTCTTCGGATCCGACACGTCGCACGCGATAGGAATCGATCCCTTCAATCGCCCGGCTGCCTCCTTGAGCCTGGATTCGTTGCGGGCGAGCATCACGACCCTCACGCCCTCGCTCGCGAGCGCTGCAGCGATCGCCGAGCCGATTCCACGCGAGGCGCCGGTCACCGCGGCAGTACATCCGTCCAGCCGAGTAGTCAATTAGATCCGTTGTGTGCCAGCCGCAGGAACTCGTCCCGCGTCTTCGGGTCTTCGCGAAACACTCCCGTCAGTGCCGAGGTGATCGTCTTCGAGTTCTGCTTTTGCACGCCCCGCATCATCATGCAGAGGTGGTAGGCCTCTATCACGACGCCCACTCCAGCGGGACTGATCACGCGACAGAGTCCTTCCGCAATCTGCTCGGTCAGCCGTTCCTGTACCTGGAGCCGCTGCGCGTAGACGTCGACGATCCGCGGGATCTTGGAGAGGCCCACGATCTTCCCGTTGGGGATGTACGCTACGTGCGCCTTTCCGAAAAAAGGAAGCATGTGGTGCTCGCACATCGAGTAGAGCTCGATGTCGCGCACCATGATCATGTTGTCGTGCTCTTCCTTGAAGATGCCCGTCCCCACCACTTCTTCCGCGGACGAGCCGTAGCCCTGGGTCATCCACTTGAGAGCGGCCGCTACGCGCGCTGGCGTTCGCTGCAGCCCATCGCGTTTCGGATCCTCCCCGAGCAGCTCCAGCTCCCGGCGGACGAGCTCCTCGAATTCCTTATTTTCCCGTGTATTCGACATAGTTGTTCTCGGTCTCCCACAGAACGAGCCGGGCAAGCTTCCCGGGCTTCACCTGCGGGTCGAGTATTCTCCAGAAGGCGCTGACGATGTTCTCGGAAGTCGGGATGACGTTCTTCATGAACGGCACGTCGAGATTGAAATTCTTGTGGTCGACGATATCGACGATCTCGCGCTCTACAATCTTCTTGAGCTGCGACAGATCACACACGTAACCGGTCTTTGGATCTATCTCGCCTTCGACGGAAACATCCAGGGTATAGTTGTGCCCGTGCCAGTTCGGGTTGTTGCATTTCCCGAACAGCCTGGAGTTCTCCGCCTCGGAGAGCTCCGGATTGTGGACTCTGTGGGCGGCGTTGAACCGCACCCGGCGGGTGACTGTTACGCGCGACATGTTTAGGGTAAGATATCGACCATAAAGAAGCTCCGCCGCAGTTCAGAGTATTCTTTTAACCAAAAGAAGCTCCGCCGGGTTGAGTGGCGGAGCTTCAGTTAAAATGGGACGGAGAGGTTTTTTGAAGCCCGGTCGAATTTTTGAGGCCCTCACCCCGCCTACCGTCTTCCCCGCACTGGGGCATGACGTCAGCAAAGTTTATTGGACCCACTCGAAGGACTTGTTGGCTCAAAAAGTGAGTTCTCCGCCCCAACGATGGTGCCGAAAATTTTTTTGACGCTGGTGCATTACTGACTGTCTGAACTTACCGGTCGTCACACTCGAGGTCAACGATTTTCCCATGGATCTAGGCATAGTAGCAGCGATTGTAATGCTCGCGGTGTGGGCGTTCGTCACGTTCAGCACCACAGCTCCGGGATGGATCCATATCCTGCTCACGATGGGGATGTTCCTTCTGATCTATCGCATCGCCGTCCGCGGAACGCGGGGCGTGGACCGCGGCGGTAAAGGTTGATGGATTCCCGCGGGTCGTACTCCTACGGGAGCGAAGGACCCGCTACCGCCGTCGCCGAGCAGCCTCAGCCTTACTCCGCCAACAAGAAGCAGCCGGTCCTGGTAACAGGCGCGTCGGGTCTCGTCGGCATCCATACGTGCCGAGAGCTGTCCAAAAACGGCTGGCAGGTCAGGGCGCTCATCAGGGACCCCGCGAAAGCAGCGATGGCGCTCGGCCAGCTGCCCGTCGAATTTCGTGTGGGTGATGTACGTGACGCCTCGGCACTCCGGAGCTCGCTGAGCGGGTGCGGGGCGGTGGTACACCTCGCGGCGATCGCGATCGAGAAGAAGGGCGAGAGCTACACTGAGTCGAACACCGCGGCTACGGAGCGACTGATCTCCGCAGCACGCGCGGAAAGTGTTCAGCGGCTGATCTTCATGTCCCAGAACGGCGCCGACAGCCGTTCACCTTATCCCTTTCTCCACAGCAAGGGAGTCGCGCAGGACTCGGTGAAGACGAGCGGGTTGAGGTGGACCGTACTTCGCCCGTCCGTGATCTTCGGGCCGGAAGACCAGTTCGTGAATGTGCTGGGGCGCCTGATCCGCCTCACGCCGACAATCTTTCCGCTACCCGGAGGCGGGACCGCGCGCTTTCAGCCGATTGCCGTCGACGATGTCGCGCGCGTCGTCCGTCTATCCCTGGAGAAAAAGGAAACAGTCAATCAGGTGTACGACCTTGGCGGTGCTGTGCCACTGACGCTGCGCGAGATGACGGAGAGGATCCTGACAGCCATGAATACCGACAGGAAGCTCGTGGGCGTGCCGATCAAGGTTCTCCGTCCCCTCGTCGCGCTTGCCGAGCGTCTGCTGCCAAATCCCCCGGTGACATCGAGCCTGCTCGATTTGCTCGCGCTGGATAATACCGTCGCACACAATGCGCTCACCGAGTACTTCAAGGTCGTACCGATCCCGTTCGCGGCGGACGAGCTTCAGTATTTGAGGCGCATCACCGCGAAGAACGCGTTCAGGTCGCTGTTCGAGCGGCGCTGATTGAAGCCCGTCATCTCCGTCTCCAACCTCGGCAAGCGCTACGGCCGCGTAGTGGCCGTGGACGATGTTTCGCTGGAAGTGTTCGAGGGCGAGATCTTCGGCCTGATAGGTCCGAACGGCGCCGGAAAAACAACCACGATGGAGTGCGTGGAGGGCAACCGCGTCCCCGACAAGGGAACGATCTCAGTGCTCGGCCTCGATCCACGGCGTGATGCCAACGCGCTCCGGCAGCGGATCGGTGTGCAGCAGCAGGAGGCTCACCTCCAGAAGCGGATCAAGGTCTGGGAGGCGGTGGACCTTTGGCGGTCGCTCTACACCCGCGTCGTTGACACGGACGCGCTGCTCGCCCGGCTCGGACTCGAAGCCAAGCGAAACGCCTGGTTCATGACGCTCTCAGGCGGACAAAAGCAGCGTCTCTTCATCGCGTTGGCGCTCATTCACGAACCTGAGGTGGTGTTTCTCGACGAGCTCACCACCGGGCTCGACCCGCAAGCGCGTCGCACGATCTGGGGCCTTGTGACGGGCATCAGGGACCGCGGCACAACGGTGTTTCTCACGACGCACCTCATGGAAGAGGCCGAACGCCTCTGCGACCGCGTGGCAATCATCGAACACGGACGCCTCATTGAGGTGGGAACGCCCGACGAGCTGGTGCGGAAGCACTGCCCCGAACAGACCGTCGTGTTCACGAGCGATGATGCCGATGTCGCTGCACGAATGCAGACGCTGGGCGTGGTCGAGCGCGCCGAGGGAAGCGCGGGGACATACACGATTCGCGGCGCGGGCGACGACTTCGTCACCGATGTGATCAACTTCATAGCGCGCGAGGGCATTCGCGTGCGCGGCTTCCGTACCGAGATGCCGACGCTCGAAGATGTGTTCCTCAAGCTCACCGGCCACGGGATCAGGGACTGACGATGCAGCCTCGGTTCCTGCGGGGATTCTGGAAGCTCACCTGGGTGGAGACCAAGATCTTCACCCGCGAGCCGATGGGGTTCGTCGGGACGCTCGTGATGCCGGTTGTATTGTTCATCGTTCTGGGGCGCGCGTTCGGCTCCGTTCAGCCGGTGAACATGACGCAAGTCGACATTCCGTTCAACGCGGCGATCCTCGCGGCGGTGCTGATCGCGATCAGCGCGGTGCAATCCCTCGTCGCGATCATCTCCATCTACAGGGAAGGAGGGATCCTCAAGCGCTTGCGCGCCACGCCACTCTCGCCAGTGACGATCCTGGGAGCGCATGTGGTGGTGAAGCTCATTTTTACGGTGATGAGTCTCGCCCTGCTCCTGCTCGCCGGCCGGCGGCTCTTTCCGGGCGTGATGCAGGTGAACGTGTTCAGCTTCACTGTGGCCGTGCTGCTCAGCACGCTCAGCATCCTCTCACTCGGCTTCGTAATCGCCAGTGTGGTGCCGACGGCGCGATTCGCAGGGCTCGTCAGTGGGGCAACGCTCTACCCGATGCTGGCGTTGTCGGGGTTGTTCTTTCCGGTGGACCGGCTGCCCCGCGCACTCAAAGCACTCGCGTACCTGCTTCCGACCACACACGCCGTAGCGCTCCTCGACGGCGTGTGGGACGGATCAGGCTGGGGCGCGCACTCAGTGAATGTAGCCGCGCTGCTCGTGCTCTTCGCGGCTTACACCGCACTCTCGACGAAGGTCTTCCGCTGGGAGTGATTAGCGACGGTCGCGACCGAACGGATCACCAGCAATCGATTCGGTGTGGAGAGCGCAAAGCCAACGCCCGTCTCGGCGGACCCAAGTAGAAGCATCGGCCGCATCTAGCGTGAGGGGCTTCCCATCCACCGTCAGCTGCTCCCTCACCTTGTAGGCAACGACTGCTACATCGTCGGTGACAGCTCGCGCTATCACGTCGCCAATGAACTCGAACGCATTGAGCGTCCAGGTGGGGCTGTTGAGCATTCCGGCGAATGCTTTCCGGTCGATGCTCGCGGCACCCTGAGCGCCGGTGACGACGCATGTATCATCCGTCAGCTGCATCGCCACTTCCACGTCCTTGTCCTTGATAGCCTGCCAATACTGCGTCTCCAGCTCGACAAGCTCTTTTTCGATCGTCGTCGTCGTCATATGATCTCCTTGAGGGATTCACAACGGACGCAGAAGGTATGCCCACGCAATGCTCAACAACAACCATTCATCGTGGTATGGAGAACAAGATCAACAACTTGATACGGATGCTTCGGATCTCGGCGGATGCTTCGGATCGCTCCGCTTGGCGTGAGAGGACGTAACACCAGGCCAGGGATTTTTTGGGAACTGCCGCTCGGGATGCTTCGGCTCGCGAAACGGATATCTCTTACGAGACAACCAAAAAAGAAAAAGACTCAGGCGAGAACCCCTCTCCCGACTGGTACGAACTTTCACGCACCTGGAGCGATCCGAAGCATCAGCGTTCGTAAATCCGAAGCATCCGTATCAAGCGGTTGACCTTGTGCTCGGTCGCGATGGATTCCGAATCGCTGCTCCAAACGCACCCGCGGCTAGCGCAAGCAGCGCCGACCCGATGGCGACCAGCCGGAAACCTGAAACGAAGGCTTCGTCGATCGAGAGCAGGACGGCTGCACGCTGCGGTGGCTCCAACTCCACGTTTTTCAGCTCTGCGCCGGCCATCTTCGGGAGTTGTTTCTCGATCTCGGTCCGTGCGGGCGTAGACAGCACCAGACGGTCGAGACGCGGCCTGACCTCGGCGTCGAACTTCTGGGCCAGCAGCACCCCGAACACCGCGATTGCGAGAAGTCCCGCGACCCGGGAAACAGTATTGTTGATGCCGGATGCGACTCCGGCGCGGTGGGTCTCGACCGCGCCCATGACCGTCGTAGTCAGCGGCGCAACGGTAATCGTCATGCCAAACCCGAGCAGGCAAACCGCTGGAAACACAGTTGACCAATAGGAATCGCTGATCCCACCGCGCGCAAACAGCGCGACTCCGAAAGCGGCGATGGCAGGACCCACGGTCAACGGAAGCCTTGGTCCGGTTCGCGCCACGAGGCCGCCCGCCCATCGCGACAGCGTGAACATGATTATTGCGAACGGCGCCAGTGCCGCTCCGGCTGCCGTGGCCGAATAGTGCTGCACCTGTATGAGATAGAGCGGAAGCAGAAACAGTACGACTCCGAGCGCGCCGTACAACAGAAGCGTCAGCACATTCGCGAGGCTGAACGTCCGGGAGTGGAACAGGTCGAGGGGCATCATCGGATTGCGCGCGCGTCGCTCCACGATCACGAGCAGCACGAGGCATACGGCACCCAGCACCAACGAGCCGATCACCAGTGGGTGGGTCGGACCCATTGGCGGCCATTCGAGCAGGCCGAAGACAATCCCACCGAGCCCCAGAACGCCGAGGAGCGCGCCAGTCCAATCGATGGTGGTGGTCCGCGCCGGATCGCGACTCTCCTCCATGAATCGGAGCGACAACACGACCACTATCACGGCCAGCGGAGCGTTGATGAAGAACGCCGCGCGCCAACTCACGTGCTCGATCAACCATCCCCCTATGACGGGGCCGATGGCAGTGGTGATCGCGCTGAACCCCGACCAGGTACCGATTGCGCGTCCGCGCTCCGCATCGCTAAACGTCGCGCTGATGATGGCGAGGCTTCCGGGCACCAGGAACGCAGCGCCAATCCCCTGCAGCGCCCGCGCGATTATGAGCACCCGAGGCGATGTCGCGAGGCCGCAGAAAACTGACGCGGCGGTGAACGACAACACGCCGAAGAGGAAGACTCGCTTGCGGCCGAGCTGGTCGCCCATCGCACCGCCGACGAGAATCAACGCCCCCAGAAACAGGGCGTATGCCTCGACGACCCATTGGACGTCGGTAATCGTGGCGTGAAGATCTGCCTGGAGGGCGGGGAGCGCGACGTTGACGACCGTCCCGTCGATGAACGTCATGCTCGACGCGAGGATCGTCGCGACCAGTGTCCAGCGGCTGGATTTTGACGCTATTGAGACTCCCCTCGATGGAGCAGCGTTGTCGCCTCTTGACCTATCGCGGCCAGAGCCATCCGAAGGTACCCGCCGTGAGCAGACCGTAGATCAGTCCATCGACCGTCGCCTTGGCAGTGATGCTCCAGGAGCGGCGGTACCAGATCGACATCTGCCAGAGGGCGACCGAGTATCCGATGAATGCTGTCGTGCCGACGAATCGGAACACGGCGAGGTACGGTGAACCGGGAGGAAGAGCGCGTCCCGCGACATAGGCCGCAAACACACTCACAACAAGCGCGTAGAGGAACCACAGCGAGAGGTTCCTCTTCATCGACCACGGACCGTTGGGCAGAACGGTGACGATGATGTTCGGCCCCTGCCTCACCTTTTCGGCGAACTCTGGCGAGCGCAGGTCTTCTCTGCTCGCCGGTCGAGGGACCATGTAGTCACCGGGTGGGATCGCCAGCGGTCTGAGCGCATTCCTCAGCTGGTCCTCGTTCGGCACTCTGGGATAGTCGTTCTTGTGCCAGGGCGACGCCATATGGATGATCGAGCTCACGACGAAGACGATGACGGCGGAAAGAAGGATTGGAAGCCACAGCGCGAGTATCCCTACCATGCATCCTCCTGAACAAGAATGACTAGAGCTGCCGCCTCTTCATCTGGCCAACCGCGTAATCCACAGCCCTTGCTGTGAGCGCCATGTAGGTGATGCTCGGATTCTGGTTCGCCGTCGAAGTCATGCACGCCCCGTCGGTCATGAACACGTTCTGGACGTCCCACATCTGGTTGTGCGAGTTGAGCACCGACGTTTTCGGATCGCGGCCCATGCGCGCCGTACCAGTTTCGTGGATCACGAGGCCAGGTGCGTTGTTCTCCTTGAAGGTTCTGATGTTCTTCGCGCCCATCGCCTCCAGCATCTCAGTCGCCGTCACTACCATGTCGTTCTGCATTTTCAGCTCGTTGTCACTGTACGCACAGTGGATGCGCAGCGCAGGAATCCCCCACGCATCCACCAGATGCGGATCGATCTCGATGTAGTTCTCGTGGCGCGGCAGCATCTCGCCGAATCCGTCGAACGACATCTCCCACGGGCCCAGATCCCCGATCAGCGATTTCTTGAACCCCGCTCCAAACCCCGCCATCTCCGCCCCGCGTTCCCATCCGGCGCGCTCGGCCCTTCCCTCGAATCCGTAGCCGCGCTGGAAATCAGGGTGCTTCGTCTTCACGTTGCGGAATCGCGGGACGTAAATCGCATCGGGGCGTCTGCCAACTTCTCTCCGATCCTTGGCCCACGGCAGCTCTCCCGTCGCGCCGCCACCCATGATGTGATCCATGAGATTGTGACCGAGCTCGCCGCTCGAGTTACCCAATCCCTTCGGGAACTCGGCAGTGGCCGAGTTGAGGAGGATTCGCGTCGATTCCAGCGCTGCGGCGCAGAGGAAGATCACCTTCGCCTTGACGTCGAACATCTCCTTGGTGTTGCTGTCGACGACTCGAACGCCAGTCGCTTTCCTGGTGCTCGGGTCGTAAATGACGCTGTGCACGACGCTGAACGGTCGCAGCGTCAGATTGCCCGTCTTCCTCGCCGCTGGCAGCGTCGCGTTGAGGCTGCTGAAATACGACAGTGTCACGCACCCGCGATAACAGTTGCCGCACAGATGACACTTCTGCCTGCCGAGGTGGTCCTCCGTCAATACCGCAAGTCGCATGTTGGTGATCACTCGCTCGCCACCAAACTTGGTGAGCAAAACCTCCCGGCCTTTCTGCTCCGCCGCATTCATCGGCCATGGCTTGAGGAACTCACCATCCGGCAGCTGCGCGAGACCCTCGTGACGGCCCTGGATGCCGACGAACTTCTCGACGTAGCTCCACCACGGCGCCACGTCCTTGTACCGGAGCGGCCAGTCGACTGCTACGCCTTCCTTCGCGTTCGCTTCGTAGTCGAGATCGCTCCAGCGGAATACACACCGGCCCCACATGATCGACTTTCCGCCGACCTGCCGGCCGCGTATCCACGAGAACGGTTTCCCCTCGGGCGTCGAGTACGGATTGTCGAGATCGTTGACGAAGAACTTGCCCGCGTATTCGTCGCACGCGCCGCACTGGGACTGGATCGGCTGGTAGCGCTGCAGACGATTGCGATCGCCCATGCCCCGATATCGTTTCTCGTACGGCATGACGTGCTCGACGTAATCGACGGCGGGGTCGATCGGACGGCCCGCCTCGAGGACAATCGTCTTGAGTCCGTGCTCGGTAAGCTCCTTTGCGGCCCAGCCGCCTGATATTCCGGAGCCGACAACGATCGCATCGTAATTGTCTGGCATTTTCTCAGACCGCCGGCGTGAATGGTACGTTGCCGTCGTAGCCGTTGAAGAACATTTGCGTCTTCAGGATGTTCTGTTGGACCACTCTGGATGTGAAGTAGCCATACACAGTGAGAGCCTTGAGCCGGACAACCGCGTGTCCCGCACCGGCCTTGTCCGTGCGCTTGACGTCCAGAGTCGTGAACAGCTCGAGCTGGCCTGCCGGCGGCATGTCCACAAACCGTGGTGTACCGAGGGCGGCTGCGTGCGCATCGATGTCGGTGAGCCCCGCCAGGAAAGCAGCTCTCTCGTCGTCGCTCGCCCACTCGGTGAGAATGAGGTCGATGAACTCCGGAACCTTCACGCTGGTCGCGCCGGGAGTATCCGTCTCCGGAATGATCATCTCCGCGATCTTCGTCACCAGCGCCTGCTGCTGCTTGTTCAGCGTTCTGAACGGCACATCGCCCAGACGGCGATGAATACTTTCGCCGAGCTCGATCGCCGCGTCGGCGCCGCGCGGCAGGAACGGAAGCGCGAGTGCTGCACCGAGAAAGCGTACGACTTCGCGTCTTTGCATACGAGTTACGCTAGATAAGTGGCGAGTCGAACGTAGGACGCGGACGCTGATGCGTCAAGCGCTGTCGCGCGGCGTGTACTCGGCCTCGTTGCATGTCGGATCCACGTCGTAACCGAGGTAGTAGTACGCGTGCCAGCGCCGCGGTGAAGTGATTGGCACCCCTGCCCACGCCGTTGCGTGCAGGCCCTCGGTGCTCGCACAGACGCGGAAGCGAATTGGCGGTTGTCCAGGCTCGACCGCAATGGTCACAGTATCGCCGCGCTGCACCGGGTCAGCAACGCGACCCAGCAGTACCACCGGGACTCCGATGCGATCCGAGGTATCGTGCGGCATCTCTGCGATGTACTGCATGCTGTCCATGGGTGGCATCGGTGGACCTGGAATGCATGGGAGCTTGGTTCGCGACGTGACGCGTCCGACGGCGCTGTGCTGTGGAAATCCGGTGAATACGATCGTCGCCCGCGTTCCGGGCAGCACTGTCGTGTCTTTCGCCGCGAAACACACGAAAGTGCCCGAGCTGTCTTCGTCGGCGACGAACATTCGCGTGTTGTAGTCGAACGGACTATCGTCGGTGAACGAGCCTTGCTCGCCTCTGCAGGCGACGATCAGGACGGCGCAGGCCGGCAGAAACCAGCGGGCTCTCATTCGAAGTGAAGGTTCAGCACCGATGGATCGGCGGGCGGGTATTTGAGATCCAGTTTCTCCAGCGCATCCGCAATCGTGCGCGCTACCAGCCAGTCACGGACATCGTTGTCGTCCGCGGGAACGATATACCACGGCGCCCGCTCCGTGCTGGTGTGGCTGAGCGCCGCCTCATAGGCTTTCGTGAAATCGTCCCACTGCGCGCGGTCTTCGAGATCGCCCTTCCGGAATTTCCAGTTCTTCGTCTCGTCGGTCAGCCGCTCTATGAGTCGGCGCTTCTGTTCGTCTCGTGAGATGTGGAGCATGAACTTGAGGATGACGGTGCCATTCTCGCTGAGCATCTCTTCGAAGGCGTTGATCTGGTCGTAGCGCGCCGCGCACTCCTTCTTCGTGATCGATCCTCGCACCCTCGGCACTATCACGTCCTCGTAGTGCGAGCGGTTGAAGATTCCGATCATCCCCCGGGCTGGAACCTGCGCGTGGACCCGCCACAGGAAGTCGTGCCGCTGTTCGAGCTCCGTCGGTACCTTGAAGCTCGACACCGTGCAGCCCTGCGGGTTTACGGCGGTGAACACCTTCCTTATGGTTCCGTCCTTGCCCGAAGCGTCCCTGCCCTGCAAAACGATCAGCAGCGCGTAGCGACCATCCGCGTAGAGGACTCGCTGCGCCTCCGAGATCCGCTTGACGTGCTTCTCGGTGGCGCGTTCCAACGCCTTCCCGGTCTTTGGCGGGTCAGCGACGCTCGCGTTGTCATCACTGAGGTCGACCGAATCCTTCGAGGTGACGGGCTTGAGCTTCAACGCACACCGGGCGATTGATCGGCAACGCGCTGATCCAGGACGGTCGATGGCGCTCTTTCTGGCAGTCCCGGTCTCTGGCTCGTAGGAATCCCCAGCGCCGGCGGCTTGCTGCGCGAGCTCAAAGCGCCGGACGACGCTATGAGCTGCTGAAGTCGCGTCAGACAACCTTCGGTGAGAACGAAGCGACAAGCATCGTGGGCGAGCGCGACCATCCCCAGGAACCCAACCACGAGCGTCAACGGCGCGGCTCCAACAGCCAGCGCTGCAGCGGCGACCGCCGCGACCGAGACGCCGGACGTGACGAGCAATCCGCCGCTCCGGCGAAACGGACCGAACTGCGGCACA
>Ga0307305_10000677_pt1 | contig 12800 bp, 11 predicted proteins | sample ER_DNA_186_FD_194512 | JGI IMG/M metagenome (GOLD analysis project Ga0307305, IMG submission 194512) | Bulk soil microbial communities from the East River watershed near Crested Butte, Colorado, United States - ER_DNA_186 | ecosystem: Environmental > Terrestrial > Soil > Floodplain | place... | reverse complement strand
TGGCGAACCGAGACGAGCTCGTCGTCCTCCTCGCGCATCTTGATCGCGATGATCCCGTCGGCCTTGAGCGGCGTGTTGTACGCGGCGAGCTCGGTCTTCTTGACGATTCCGTTCTTCGTCGCGAAGACGAGGTACTTCGACTCCTCGAAGTCGCGCGTCTGGATCACGGCACGCACCTGCTCGTCCTGGCGGAACGGAAGCAGATTCTGGATCGCGCGGCCCTTCGACTGGCGCGAGCCGAGCGGGAGCTCGTGCACCTTCAGCCGGTAAACCTTGCCGACGTTCGTGAAGAAGAGGACGTAGTCGTGCGTGGAGGCGACGAACAGGTGCTCGATGTAGTCGTCCTCCTTGAGATCCATCCCCATGACGCCCTGTCCGCCGCGGCGCTGCTCGCGGTAGGTCGTGACCGGAAGGCGCTTGATGTAGTTCGACCGCGTGATCGCGATCACCATGTCTTCCTCGGCGATCATGTCCTCGAGTGAGAACTCGCCTTCGGCCGCGATGATCTCCGTGCGTCGGTCGTCGTTCTTGCCGTAGATGCTCTTGATCTCGAGCAGCTCCTCACGGATGAGCGCCCCGATCCTCGATTCGTCGCCCAGGATCGTCCGCAGCTCGCCGATCCGCTCCACGAGATCCTTGTGCTCATCCTCGACCCGCTTGCGCTCGAGTGCCGTCAGTGCGCGCAGACGAAGGTCGAGAATCGCCTGGGCCTGGATCTCGGAGAGCTCGAACTCCTTCATCAGGCCCTCGCGCGCGGCGTCGGCGTCGGCGGCACTCCGGATGAGCGCGATCACCGCGTCGAGGTTGTCGAGTGCGATCAGATAGCCGAGGAGCACGTGGGCTCGGGCCTCGGCCTTGCGCAGCTCGTACTTCAGCCGGCGGGTGACGACCTCACGCTGGAAATCGAGGTAGTGGCCGAGCAGGTCGCGCAACGCGAGCGTCCGCGGCACCCCGTCGACGAGAGCGACCGCGTTGTAGCCCCAGGTCGCCTGTAGCGCCGTGTGCTTGTAGAGCTTGTTCAGGACGACCTGAGGGATCGCCTCGCGCTTCAGGTCGATCTGGATGCGCATGCCGGTCTTGTCGGAGAGGTCCTTGACGTCGGAGATCTCCGAGATCACCTTCTCGTTGACGAGATCGGCGATCTTCTTGATCACGCCCGAGTCGCCGCCCTTCTTCACCCCGTAGGGCAGCTCGCTGACGATGATCGCGGTCTTGCCGCCGCGCAGTTCCTCGACGTGAGCGCGGGCGCGCATGACGATTCGACCGCGGCCCGAACGGTACGCCTCGCGGATTCCCTCACGGCCGACGATGATCCCGCCCGTCGGGAAGTCGGGGCCCTTGACGTGACGCGTCAGACGGTCGACGTCGATCTCGGGGTCGTCGATCAGCGCCACGAGCGCATCGACCACCTCGCCGAGGTTGTGCGGCGGGATATTCGTCGCCATGCCCACGGCAATGCCCTGCGACCCGTTGACGAGCAGGTTCGGGTAGCGCGACGGGAGCACGCTCGGCTGCCGGCGCGACTCGTCGTAGTTGGGGACGAAGTCGACGGTGTCGGCGTCGATGTCGCGCAGCAGCTCGGTCGCCAGCCGCGTGAGCCGGCACTCCGTGTACCGCATCGCCGCAGCGGGGTAGTCGTCGATGTTTCCGAAGTTCCCTTGTCCGTCGACGAGCGGGTAGCGCATCGAGAACGGCTGCGCCATGCGGACGAGCGTGTCGTAGATGGCGACGTCGCCGTGAGGGTGGTACGAGCCCATCACGTCGCCGACGACGCGCGCACACTTAAGGCGCGGCCGATTCGGCTGAAGGCCGGCTTCGTGCATGGCGAAAAGCACGCGCCGATGCACCGGTTTGAGGCCGTCGCGCACGTCCGGCAGCGCACGCGACACGATTACGCTCATCGCGTAGTCGAGGAAGCTCGAGCGCATCTCCTGCTCCAGCTCGCGCGGTTCTATCCGACCTGGTCCCAGCGGCTCGACGCTAGACATCCAGGAAGCGCACGTCCTTCGCGTTCGTCTCGATGAAATCGCGCCGCGGCTCGACCTGATCGCCCATCAGCATCGAGAACATCCGATCGGCGGCGGCCGCGTCTTCCACCTCGACGTTGACCAGCATGCGGTTCGCCGGGTCCATCGTCGTTGCCCAGAGCTCCTCCGGGTTCATTTCACCGAGACCCTTGAAACGACCGACGTTGATCCCTTCTTTCGCGAGGTCAAGCGCCTCGTGGCGGAGCCCGTCGAACGTGTCGGCCGTACGCTTCTTCTTGCCCAGCGTGAGCTCGAAGGGCGGCATGCCGACGATCTCGACGAGGCGTGCGTAGGAGCGGCGCAGGTTCGCGTAGACAGGCGAGGCGAAGACACCGGTCGGAATCGTCACGTGGCTGGCAGCGCTCGACTCGACCTCGATGACCTTGATCGTGGTCGACTCGTCGGTCTGCTCGAGGATCGACAGCTCGTGGCCGTCCTCGCCCACGGACAGGAGCGTCTTCGCGAGGTCCTTGCCGGCTGCGTCGTCGATGTCGACCTCGACGAGCCGGTGGCCGATCACGAAGTTCGCGGCCGCGCTGCCGAAGTCGGCGCGCAAGCGGGCGGCCCAGCCCTCGAACTCGTTGAGCGCCTTGGTGAACCGCCGGTAACGGGCCTCCGTGAGCTGCTGGCCGTCGCCGTCCCGGGCGGAAAGGACGATGTCCTTCACCCGCTCTCGGACGAGGATGTCCTCGAACTGCGACTCCTTCTCGACGTACTGCTCCCGGCTCCCGATCTTCACGCGGTAGAGCGGCGGGACCGCGATATAGACATATCCGCCTTCGACGAGATCCTGCATCTGGCGGTAGAGGAACGTGAGGATCAGCGTTCGGATGTGCGACCCGTCGACGTCGGCGTCGGTCATGACGATCACCCGGTGGTAGCGGAGCTTCTCGAGGTCGAACTCGTCGCCGATGCCCGTGCCGATGGCGGTGATGATCGACTGGATCTCCGCGTTCGAAAGCACCTTGTTGATCCGGTTCTTCTCGGAGTTGATCACCTTGCCGCGCAGCGGCAGGATCGCCTGGAACGTCCTGTCTCTCGCGTCGATCGCGGAGCCGCCGGCCGAGTTGCCCTCGACGAGGTACAGCTCGGCCGAGCTGGGATCGTTGATCGAGCAGTCGGCGAGCTTGCCCGGCAGCGACATGCTGTCGAGCGCGCTCTTTCGGCGTGTTAGCTCGCGGGCTTTGCGGGCAGCCTGCCTCGCGTTTCGCGCGGCGAGCGCCTTCTGGAGGATCTGCTTCGCCTCGGTCGCGTTCTCCTCGAGGAACTCGGCGAGCTTCACGTTGACCGTCTGCTCGACGAGGCCCCGCACCCAGGCGTTTCCGAGCTTCGTCTTCGTCTGCCCTTCGAATTGCGGGTCCTGGAGCTTGACCGAGATCACGGCCGCGAGCCCCTCGCGGACGTCCTCGCCATCGAGGTTGTCGTCCTTCTCCTTGAGGATGCCGTTCTTGCGCGCGTAGTCGTTCAGCGTGCGTGTGAGCGCTGCCTTGAACCCGGATAGGTGCGAGCCGCCCTCGTGGGTGTTGATGTTGTTCGCGAACGAAAAGACCGATTCGACGTAGGACGTGTTCCACTGCATCGCGACCTCGACCTGACCGGTCGCGGCGGAGTCGCCGTTCGTCGACCCCTCGAAGTAGACGATGTGCTTGTGGGCGGGATCCTTCGAATCGTTCACGTAGCCGACGAAGTCCCGGATGCCGCCCTCGGCGTAGAACTCGTGCCGCTCGTCGCCCTGGCGCTCGTCGATGAGCGTGATTCGCAGTCCCTTGGTCAGGAACGCGGTCTCACGCAGGCGCTGGACGAGAATCTCGCTCGACCATTCGAGCTCGTCGAAGATCTCGAGATCCGGCAAGAACGTGATCGTCGTGCCCGACTCCTTCGTCGGCCCGACCTTCTTCAGGTCGGTCGTCGGCTCGCCTCGCGCGAATTCCTGGCGGAAAACCTTGCCATCGCGCTTCACTTCGACATGGAGCCATGCCGAGAGGGCGTTCACGACCGAGACGCCGACTCCGTGGAGTCCGCCGGAGACCTTGTAGCCCTCGCCGCCGAATTTCCCGCCAGCGTGAAGCTTGGTCAGCACGACCGTCACGGCAGGGAGCCCCTGGTCTTTCATCACGTCGGTCGGGATCCCCGAGCCGTTGTCGGTGACGGTCACCGAGTTGTCCGGATGAAGCGTCACCTCGACCCGGTCGGCCCGGCCCGCCATGGCCTCGTCGACCGAGTTGTCGACCACCTCGAAGACGAGGTGGTGGAGGCCCCGGGAGCCCGTCGAGCCGATATACATGCCCGGGCGCAGCCGAACCGGCTCGAGGCCCTCGAGAACAGTGATGTCTTTAGCTGTGTAAGCTGCTTCTGCCATTAAAAAAGCCCTGCAAATCTTCGCTTTTTGGGCTAACCACAGTGTACCAGGTCCACCGGCCGTCAGTCGGGCTTGGACAGGCTCGCAAGCGCCGCCTTCGCAACAATTTTCCGCAGGTTCTCATCCTCGATTCCAGCCACCAGCGCAGCGGCCAACTCACGCTCCTCGGCCGTCGGTTCGCGACCCCGCCTCGGACGGCTCTCGATCTCCTCCGAAGAGCGCTCCGGGAGCTTACCGGGAGCGAACCGCAACGCCGCGGGCGCCGTCTCACCGAGCGCTTCTCGCAGCGGCTCGAGCAGCTTCGGCTCGAGCTGTGCGAGCTCGAACGCCCACGCAGACGAGGAGGTCGCCACGTGGAGCGTTCGGTCGCGGGCCAGCCGTGCCGGCCACGCGTTGCGCGCGATCTGGTCTCCAACGGCGCCCGGCCAGGCGCGCACGATCTCACTCATGCTCTCGGCCGGTCCGAAGCGCGCGAGCTCGCGCTGAACGTCGGCGCCGATGCGGTCCGGCTTCATCTCGCGGCTCCGGGCGTGACCTCGACGAGCTGCGCCGGCTCCACAGGCAAGGCTGACGCGGCAGTGGCCGTGATCAGCGTCTGCCCCGGCCCGGCCAGCCGCTCGGCGAGCGCCGCCCGTCTGCCTTCGTCGAGCTCGGACAAGACGTCGTCGAGCAGGAGAAGCGGCGGCGCCGGGCCCCGCTCGGTCAGGAGCGCGGCTTCGGCGAGGATCAGCGACAGCACGGCGAGGCGCTGCTCGCCCTGCGAGCCGAACCGGCGCAGGTCACGGTCGTCGGCGCGAATCTCGATGTCGTGCAGGTGCGGCCCCAGGCCTGTCGTTCCCCGGTCGAGGTCGTCGTCGAGACGGGCCTCGAGGGCTTCGGCCGTCGGCGGGTCGGCGTCGTAGCGCAGCTCACCGCCTGGGAGGCCGAGCTCGAGGGCGCACTCGGCGAACAGCGGCGCGAGGAGCGCGATCGCTTCCCGGCGAGCCTCTACGAGAGCCAAGCCGAGATTGGCGACCCGATCGGTCCACGGCGAGACGGCGTCTCGCGACGATGCGCCGATCGTGACCCGACGGAGCGCGGCGTTCCGTTGCGCCACCGCCGCGCCGTACTCGGCCGGCACGCCGGCCCGGGCGGGAAACAGGCGCCCCAGAGCACGGTCGAAGTACGCCCGCCGGGCGGCCGGCCCGCCCTTGACAACGACGAGACGGTCGGGCGTGAACACGAGCGTCGAGACCTCCGAGCGAAGCTGTTCGGCCGCGCGCAGGGTTGCGCCGTTCAATCGAGCCTTCCTCGCATCGCCCGGGCGGAGCGTGATCTCAATCTCCAGCCGAGAGCCGGCCCGAGAGCCCGCCAGCTCGATTCTCGCGGCCTCCGCGCCGAAGCGAACGAGCTGCGCATCGTTGCGGCTTCGCGGCGAGAAACCCTGCGTTCCGACGTGGATCGCCTCGAGCAGATTCGTCTTGCCCGCGCCGTTCCGGCCGACGGCCAGCAAGAGCCCGGGGGACAGCTCCAGCTCGAGCGACGCGTAGGAGCGGTAGTCGCGGAGCGTGACTTCCCGGACGATCAGGCGGCCCGAGGCGCCGCTTGCGGCGCCGATCTCAGGACGGACGGGCTTTGCCCGTGCGTCCGTCGGAAATGACCAGTCGACGCGCTGGCGGACAACCTAGCCCGCCAAACGGATCGGCATGATCAGGTACGAGAAGTTCTCGGCCTCGGAGCGCAGCAGGCCCGGGCGGAGCGAGCTGATCAGCCGCAGCGCGATCTCGTCCGTGTCCACCGACTCGAGCCCGTCCCGCAGGAACTCCGGGTTGAACCCGATCTCGAGCGGCTCTCCCGAGAACGGCACAGGCAGCGACTCCTTCGCCTCGCCCACGTCCTGCGTCTGCGCCGAGATCGTCACCTCACCCTCGGCGAATCGCAGCCGGAGCGGCGAGTTCCGCTGGGCCATCACGGACACACGCCGTACGACCTCGAGGAACTCCTCTCGGGGCAGCGCGATCTCGTGTTCGAAGGTCTCGGGAATCAGCTGCTTGTGGTTCGGGAACTGACCGTCGATCCGACGTGTCGTCAGCCAGACGTCTCCGGCGCCGAACACGACGTGGTTCTCCTGGACGCCGATCCGCAGCTCGGCGGCGTCCTGCGCGATACGCGAGAGCTCGGTCAGCGCCCGCGCGGGGACGATCGCCTCGAGCTCGGCGCCTGCGGCCTCCTGAAGCTCGGTCGTCTTGACCGACATCCGGTACGAGTCGGTCGCGGCCATGACGAGGTGCGAGCCCTCGAAGTGGACGAGCACCCCGGTCAACACCGGGCGCGACTCGTCACGCGACGCGGCGCGGGCGACCTTCGAGACCGTGTCGAGGAAGGCGGCGTTGTCGACGGTGAAGGTCTGAGCGCCCTCGACTTCGGGCAGCTTCGGAAAGTCCTCGGCGCTGTACGTGTTCAGCTTGTATGCAGCCGGCCCACACGTGATCTCGAGCACACCTTGCTCCGTGCGATGCTCGAGCACCACCTCGCTGTCAGGCAGCAGTCGCGCGAGGTCGACCAGAAGCCGCCCGGGCGCGACGACCGCACCCTGACCTTCGACCTGCGCCTCGACCGACAGGCGCAGCGAGAGCTCCATATCGGTGGCGGCCAACTCGAGCGATCCCTCGCCGCCGCGCAGGAGAACCCCACCGAGCACCTGAACGCTCGCACGCGTCGAGACCGCTCGTCCGACAACCGCCAGCGCGCGGGTGAGCTCGTCCTTGGGGCAGGTGACCTTCACGGCCGATCCAACAGCAGTTTCTATCTCAGTCATTTAAAAGAAAGGTCGTAGTAGCAGTAAGGGGTGTGGACTCTGGGGAAGATGGTATTCGCTGAGGCGGGCAGCAGGTTTGCCCTGGGGACGTGTCTTGTGGGGAAGCGGCGGTTTTGAACATGTCGTGCGGGGCGGTGTGCGGGTTTCCCCAGATCTAGCGGGTTTGCTTGACCCTCGCGGTCAGTTCTTGCACAAGGTTGTAGACAGACCTGTCCTCGCGGATCATGCGCGCGATCTTCGATGTTGCGTGGATCACGGTCGTGTGATCGCGGCCTCCGAATTCACGGCCGATCTTCGGCAGCGACGCGTCCGTGAGCTCGCGTGAGAGGTACATCGCGACCTGTCGCGGATAGACGATGTTCTGCGAGCGCCGGTCGCCGCAGAGCTCCTCCATCGAGAGGCCGAAGCGATCCGAGACCGCCGTCTGGATGCGCTCGATCGAGACCTCGGGCGCCTGGCCCTGTGGGAACACGTCCTTGAGGACGTCCTGGGCGAGCTCGACGGTCATCGGCCGTGCGGTCAGGCTCGAGAAGGCTACGACCCGCGTGAGCGCGCCCTCCAGCTCGCGGATGTTCGTCGACACGCGGCCGGCGATGAAGGTCAGCACCTGAGGATCGGGGACGTGGATGCCGTCCGTCTTCACCTTCTTGCGCAGGATCGCGATGCGCGTTTCGAGGTCGGGCGGCTGGATGTCCGTGATCAGCCCCCACTCGAACCGCGACCGCAGGCGCTCCTCGAGCGTCGAGATCTCACGCGGCGGGCGGTCGGAGGAGATCACGATCTGCCGGCCGGCCTCGTACAGCGAGTTGAAGGTGTGGAAGAACTCCTCCTGGATCCGCTCCTTGTGCTCGAGGAACTGGATGTCGTCGATCAGCAGCAGGTCGTACGTCCGGTAGCGCTGCTTGAAGCCCTCGATACGCTTGTCGCGGAGCGAGTTGATGAAGTCGTTCATGAACGTCTCGCTCGTGATGTAGCGCACCGAGAGTGCGCGCGAATGTGCGCCGACGTACTGGCCGATTGCCTGCAGCAGATGCGTCTTCCCGAGGCCTGTGCCGCCGTAGATGAAGAGCGGGTTGTACGCCTGGGCCGGCGCCTCGGCGACCGCGAGTGCGGCCGCGTGCGCGAACCGGTTCGACGAGCCGATCACGAACGAGTCGAACGTGTACTTCTGGCTCATCTCGAACGCGCGGCGGGCCGTCTGCTTCGGCGCATCCTCGACCGGGCCGGAGGGCTCGACCTCGCGCTCGACGAAGAGGCTGATCTCCCTCTGGTCGCCGGTCGCGTCGCGGACAGCCGCGCCGATCAGGTCGAGAAAATGCCCTTCGATCCAGTCCCGGGTGAAGTCGTTTGGGACCGAGAGCACGAACGCGCGCTCGTTCAACTCCCGGGCGGAGACATCGCCGAACCAGGTGCCAAACGTCGTGTCGTTGAGCGCTCCCTTGAGCCGGTCCGAGACCTCAGTCCAGAGGCTGTCTGCTGTCAACTCTTGCTGGCGCGCCAACGCCGGGTGAACTCCTCGTTCAGGGGAAGGAATGGCGAGCATAACAGCGTCCACCAGGGGTCACAAGGAGGTACCCGTGGGCAAATATATGGAGATTTGCAGGAGATTTCTTTTGCTCCACATGGATGTCCACAGGTGTGGATAACACGATCCGGTCGCCGTGCTTAACGTCCCCTAGCCGCCTCCGCGCAGCGATTTTTCAAAGCTGTAAACACCTGCTGAGCTGTGGATAACGCGGGTACAGAGGGCTTGTCTATACTGGCCCGACGCCCGTGCGAAAAGGGCGCTCGTTCCTCTTTTTCTCTCACCTCTCACCGTGAAGCGCACCTACCAGCCGAACGTACGCCGCAGGAAGCGGAAGCACGGATTCCGCGCGCGCATGTCGACGCGTGCCGGCCGCGCGATCCTGAAGCGACGCCGTGCTCGAGGTCGCAAGCGGCTCGCCGCCTAAACGACAAACTTGCAGCGTAGGAACCGCCTCTCCCGTTCCAGGGATTTCGATGCCGTCTATCGGCACGGGCGGTCCGCCTCGACACGGTTCATCGTCCTGTACTGGTTTCCGCGTGAGGACGGCGACGATCCACGGCTCGGGATCGCGGTGCCGAAGGGAGCCGGCGGCGCAGTCGTCCGCTCGAAGATCAAGCGCCAGCTGCGCGAGCTCTGGCGTGCGCGGCTCGAGACGCTTCCGCCGGCGCACGACTACGTGCTGATCGTACGGCCGGGGCTCGTCGAGAGCACGGAGGCGAAGGGCTTCGACTGGCTCGGCGAGCGGGTCGACGAGGTGCTCGGGAAGGCTGCAGCGTGACTCAGATCCTGCGTCTGCCCTCGTATCTCGGGATCGGCCTCGTCTACGCGTACCGCTACACGCTCGGCGTCCTCTTTCCGGGCGGCTGCAAGTACCACCCATCCTGCTCGCAGTACGCGATCGACGCCCTGCGCCGCTACGGGCTCGTGCGCGGGGTGATCCTCGCCGGGTGGCGACTGCTCCGCTGTAACCCGTGGAGCCTCGGCGGGGTCGACCACGTAGAGCAGCAGAGGCTGTTCAAATGATCCTGTTCTCGATCCTCACCCCGCTCGAGGACCTCCTACGCAACATCCTCGAGTGGCTGCACGGGACGATCGGGCTCCCGTGGGCCTGGGCGATCGTGGCGCTGACCGTGATGGTGCGGCTGCTGATGGTGCCGCTCGCGGTCAAGCAGATCCACTCGATGCAGGCGATGCAGGCGCACATGCCGGAGATGAAGGCGATCCAGCAGCGCTACAAGCACGACAAGGAGAAGCGGAACCAGGAGCTGATGAAGTTCTACCGGGACAACCGGGTCAACCCGGCTGCTCCCTGCCTGCCGCTCCTCGTCCAGTTCCCCGTCTTCATCGCGCTCTACCTCGTGCTGCGCCAGTTCTCGAAGCACCCGCCGGCCGGAAGCCTGTCTTGGTTCGGCGGCCTCGTCCCTGACATCACGGCCCACGCGAACGCACACTGGTCGGGCTACCTGCTGCTCGCGATCTATGTCGGCAGCCAGCTCGCGTCGACGTACTTCATGTCCACGACGATGGACAAGACGCAGCGGACGATGATGATGATCCTCCCGGTCGCGTTCGTTCCGGTGATCGTCAACTTCCCGGTCGGGCTCGTCATCTACTGGGTGACGACGAACCTCTGGACGGTTGGCCAGGGCCTTGTCACGCGGCAGCTGATGCCGAAGGCGAAGCCGGCGCCGAAGCGGTCGTCCAGGACGCCACCGAAGTCCGAGCCCGAGAGCAGCGACGGCGCCGCGGAGACCACGGAGGCCAAGCCGGCCGCTCCGCCTGCGCAGCCGCGCCGCGTGCGACGAAAGAAGAAGAAGGCAAGGCGATGATGGAGGACCTCAGCCAGGTCGAGGCGACCGGCGAGACCGTGGGCGAGGCGAAGTGGGCTGCGCTCCGCGAGCTCGAGAAGCTCCATCCGGGGCTCGACAAGGGGGCCGTTCGCTTCCAGGTCGTCTCCGAAGGCGAGCGTGGGCTGCTCGGCGTGGGCTACGCGCCCGCGCGGGTCGTCGCGCTCGTCGACGCGGAGGTTGCGCAGGAATCGACGGACGGCGACAGCGAGCTTGCCGCTGAGGTGCGCGACCTGCTCGAACGCATCACCGTCGGGATCGGCGTGCGCTGCCGGATCGACATCCTCGAGGAAGACGAGACGATCACGGCTTCGTGCTCCGGCTCGAACCTCGGCCTCCTGATCGGCAAGCACGGGCAGACCATCGACGCGATTCAGTACCTGGCGAACGCAATCGTCTGGCGCTCACGTCCGGACGACCGCAAGGAGGTCGTCGTCGACGCCGCCGGCTACAGGGAACGGCGCCGCGCGGCTCTCGAGTCGCTCGCGGTGCGGAGCGCCGAAGAGGCACTCGCGACCCACTCGTCGGTCGACCTCGAGCCGATGACCGCGGTCGAGCGGAAGACCGTGCACCTGCGGCTGAAGGCGTTCGACGGCGTTGAGACCGGTAGCGAGGGCACGGAGCCCAATCGCTACGTCGTGATTACGCCCGCCGGTTGACGGATCCGCGGCTCGAGCGCTGGCTCGACTCCGTGTTGGCCACGCCCGGACTGACCGCGATCGAGGATCGCGACGAGGCCTGGGCGATGCTCGTCGACGATGCGCTGCGTGGAGTCGAGGTCGTGCGCGGCTTCGACGGGCCGATCGTCGACGTGGGCTCGGGAAACGGCTCGCCGGGGCTCGTCCTGGCGGCGAGCCTCCCTGACCGTGCGGTGACGTTGCTCGACTCGAACGGGCGCAAGGCCGCGTTTCTCGAGCGCTCGGCGGCGGACTTCCCGAACGTGACCGTGATTCGGTCGCGCGCCGAGGAGCACGAGACGGATCGGTTCGGTGTGGCGGTCGCGAAGGCGCTCGCACCACCCCCGGTCGCACTGGAGTGGGTCCTACCGCTGGTTCGCGAGGGAGGCGCGGCCGTGCTCTGGCTCGGTCCGTCCACAGACCTCGACGCGCTCTCGCGGGTGTCGGAACAGCTCGGCGGCTCGACCGTGGAGGAGCGGGGCGGTCTGGCCGTTGTGCGCAAAATCGCCCCCACTCCAGCGGGTTTCCCGAGACGGCCCGGCCTGGCCCGGAAACGTCCTCTCGCCTGATCAGAATGGGCTGCGTGCCCGGGCGGATCTACGCCGTCGCCAACCAGAAGGGTGGGGTTGGCAAGACGACCACTGCCGTCAACCTCGCAGCCTGCCTCGCGAAGGCGGGCGAACGGGTGCTGCTCGTCGATCTCGACCCCCAGGCGAACGCGACGTCAGGGCTCGGCGAGCGGGCGAACGGGACGTCCAGCTGCGACCTGCTCGACGGCGCCCCGCCAAGTGAGCTCGCGAGGCCGACGCGCTTCGAGAACCTCGACTTGATTCCGTCCAAGCCGGATCTCGCGGGAACGGCCGCGGACCTTGCGCGTCGCGGCGACGGCGAGCGCTTCCTCGCGGAGACGCTCGCCCCGGCGACGGAGACGCACGCATTCGTGTTCGTCGACTGCCCGCCCTCGCTCGGTCCGCTCACCGTCAACGCGCTCGCGGCCGCGAGTCGCGTGCTCGTCCCGGTGCAGGCCGAGTACTACGCGCTCGAGGGGCTCTCGCAGCTCGTTACCTCACTGGGCGCGATTCGGACGCGGCTCAATCCGAGCCTCGCGCTCGCCGGAGTGATCTTGACGATGGTCGACGCGCGGACGAAGCTGTCCGCCGACGTGGCTGCAGAGCTCGAGCGCCACTTTGGCCCGCTGCTCTTTCGCGCGCGCGTTCCTCGCTCCGTTCGGATCGCAGAGGCACCGAGCCACGGCGAGCCCGTGATCACCTACGACCCGCGCTCGGCCGGCGCGGAGGCTTACTGGAAGGTGGCGATGGAGCTTGTCGACCGTTCCTCTGAGGCGCCGCTTGCGGCGCCGGTGTCAGGAGGGACGGGCTTAGCCCGTGCCTCCGTCTGAAATGACCGGTCGACTCAACCCGAGTTCAACCGACAGCGCAGCAAGGCGGGGACTCGGCCGCGGGCTCGAGGTCCTGATCGGAGGCGCCGGCGGCGCCGAGCTGGCGCACGTCCCGATCGACCAGATCCATCCGAACCCGAAGCAGCCGCGGAAGCGCTTCGAGCAC
>Ga0307305_10000676_pt1 | contig 12805 bp, 12 predicted proteins | sample ER_DNA_186_FD_194512 | JGI IMG/M metagenome (GOLD analysis project Ga0307305, IMG submission 194512) | Bulk soil microbial communities from the East River watershed near Crested Butte, Colorado, United States - ER_DNA_186 | ecosystem: Environmental > Terrestrial > Soil > Floodplain | place... | reverse complement strand
GACGACGCCTGGCGAAGCCGCGCTCATAAAGCCGCCGGCAGACTTCACCTCTCTCAGCGCGGCTTTGAGATTGTCGGCATCGACTTGCGGCGCCATGTCGTCAAGAACTCGGATCGGGGCATTGCACGCGGGGGTCTTTCGGCGGGAACGACCGGGATCGCCAAAAACGCGTTTTTCCAGCCGTGGGAAGTCCGACAGGTCCTGATAGACGAAAGTATTGCCTGTGCCGCCGAACCCTTCGAGCCGATCCTTGACGTAGGTGGCATAGCTCGGCTTCGACATCTCTCCGTCGTTGATCAGATCGATGCCCGCATCGGCCTGTCTTCTGACCACCTCGGCAACGGCCGCCTTCACCCGGGCCGCCAAAGCATCCCCGTCCACCGGGACGCCTTCCTCTTTGGCGTACATCATCCGGATAATGTCATCCGGCCGCGGCAGACTGCCGGTATGAGTGGTCAGGAAGCGGTCACGGCTGCGCTGCATGGTTCAAACTCCTGGTCCCGACTGTAGAGCAGGGCGATGGCCGCAACCATCGCCCGGCTTGCGTTGACAGGACGGGGTGGGCTGCGTATGTAGCCCGCAAAACAGCAGCCTGAGAGCGTCATGAAAGTCCGCAATTCCCTTAAGTCCCTGCGCGGCCGGCACCGTAATAATCGGCTGGTGCGCCGAAAGGGCCGGGTCTACATCATCAACAAGACCAATCGTCGCTTTAAGGCCCGGCAGGGCTGATTTCGGCGCCGGTCCGGCGCCTGTTCCATCGCGCATATTGGTTGGCCACAAGACGCGGAGGCACTACACTCCGCCTATGCTTCTGCGCACGCGATTCCTAGCAGCGCTCCTCACCGCAACCGTGGCCGTCACCTGCGCTGCGCCAGCCACTGCCCAATCCGGCAGGCGGGGCGAGCAGGCAAGCAAGCCGCCGCAGGTGTCGCGCGTGGACCGCACCCGCAATCTGGATTTCCTGTTCGGCGCGCTCAAGGTCGCACCGGACGAGACAACGGCGAAGGCGATCGAAGAGCGCATCTGGTTGGTCTGGACTGCCTCGCGCAGCGACACCGCAAATCTGCTGATGACGCGGGTGAAGACCGCGATCGAGGCGAAGGATCTTGATCTCGCGGTCACGTTGCTCGACGGGATCGTGAAGATAAAGCCGGACTACATTGAAGGCTGGAACCGGCGCGCGACGATTTTTTACATGAAAAAAGACTATGGCCGCGCGCTTGCCGATATCCGTCAGGTGCTCAAGCGCGAGCCGCGCCATTTCGGCGCTCTGGCGGGACTAGGGCTCATTCTGCAGGACATTGGCGACGACAAACAGGCGCTAGAAGTCTATCGCCGCGCGCTCGAAGTCTACCCGCGCATGGAACGCATTCCTGATCTCGTGAAGACGTTGCAGGAAAAAATCGAAGGGCGCGATATCTAGTCTCGACGCCGAAAGCCGATAACCTCCCGCCGATCGGACTAAAAAATGGCGGGCGACGCGTACGGGACTAATCCTTGGCGGCGTCAGTTCCGATATAGGCGATACGCAACATGTTGGTCGCGCCGGGTGTGCCGAAGGGAACGCCGGCCACGACGATCACGCGCTGGGCTGGTTTTGCGAAGCTTTCCTTGACGGCGATACGGCAGGCGCGGTCGACCATGTCATCCTGGTCATGCGCATCTTCGGTCACAACGCAATGGACACCCCAGACGACCGCAAGACGCCGTCCGGTCGAGATATTGGGCGATAGCGCAACGATCGGAGAGCGCGGCCGTTCGCGCGCCACGCGTAAACCGGTCGAGCCGGAGGACGTCCAGCAGATGATTGCCGCGAGATCGAGCGTATCGGCAATCTGGCGAGCGGCGTCGGCGATTGCGTCGGCGCCGGTCGGCTCAGGCGCGGCGCGTTGCGCGGCAATGATGTTGCGATAAAGCGCGTCGCCCTCGACCTCTTCTGCGATGCGGTTCATTGTTGCCACCGACTGCACGGGGTAGTTTCCGGCCGCCGATTCCGCCGACAGCATCACCGCATCGGCGCCTTCGAAAATCGCGGTCGCGACGTCGGAAACTTCCGCCCGCGTCGGCACCGGCGAGTTGATCATCGATTCCAGCATTTGCGTCGCGACGACCACCGGCTTTCCAGCGACGCGGCCGGCGCGGGTCATCTGTTTCTGTACGCCGGGTACTTTTTCAAGCGGCATTTCCACGCCGAGATCGCCGCGGGCCACCATCAGCGCGTCGGTCAGATCGATGATCTCGGCCAGGCGGTGCACCGCCTGCGGCTTCTCGATCTTGGCCATCACCGCGGCGCGGCCGCGCGTGATCTTCTTTGCTTCCGCGATGTCTTCCGGTCGTTGGATGAACGAAAGGGCGACCCAATCGATGCCGCTCGCGAGCGCGGCTTCGAGATCAGAACGGTCTTTGTCGGCGAGCGCGGAGAACGGGATCGTCGTGTCGGGAAGGCTGACGCCCTTGCGGTCGGACAGTTTTCCGCCGACGACAACGCGCGTGACGATGCGTTTTGGCTCCACTTCGGACACCGTGAGCTTGACCTTGCCGTCGTCGATCAGCAGCGCGTGGCCGGGTTTGATGGTCGCGAAAATTTCCGCATGCGGGAGATAGGCGCGTGTCGCGTCGCCGGCTGCCGGATTTGCGTCGAGCACGAAGCTGTCGCCGCTTTTGACCGTGACGGCGCCGCTGCCGAACGTGCCGAGACGAAGCTTCGGGCCCTGCAGATCGATCAGCACGCCGATCGGCCGGCCGGTGTCGCGTTCCACGGTGCGGATCATACCGACCAGTTCGCGCATGCGATCCTGGCTGGTGTGGCTCATGTTGATGCGGAAGACGTCGGCGCCTGCTTCGAATAGGCGCGCGATCATTTCAGCGCTCGATGACGCCGGTCCGAGCGTCGCAACGATCTTGGTGCGCCGCAGGCGTCTCATGGTCTGGTGCCCCCGGACGATGGTGGCGACTTCGGCGAGGGTGTCATCGTGGTGATCCTGGCGGCGTTGCCGACGGCGGCGATGATCCGGGCTGCGGTGACGATGGCGCCGGTGAGTTTGCCGACGGTGGGGTTAATGGCGATCCAGGCGACGACGGCGGCAATGGAGATCCAGGCGACGATGGCGACGAGGGCGACGTCGTCGGCGGTCTCGACACCCCCGCCGGCCCCCTCGGCGCGAGAGGCCGCTCGGGACTCTGCTCTGCGGCATCAGTCAGTTGCACCGTCCAGGACCGTTGCTCTCCGGTGTCGACCTCGAAAAAACCTGTGCGATCATAGCCACGCGCCAGGCAGTTGTCGGTGCCGCGGATCGTAAATTCTTTCTCACGAGAACACATGTAAGCCTTGCCGGACCATTCACCACCGCGATCATAGTCGACGGCATAGATGTAATAGTAACGCGCGACCAGTGCACCCCGGAGCAGCGTCTCGCACGAGCGTGATGATACGTTCCACCAGCCTTCAGTAGTCCATCCTTCGCTGTCCTTGTAGCCGATCGCGACACCAACTCGGCTGCCGGTATTGTTGCATAGCCGAAAATCGGCTTCGGCCGTAAAAATTGACGCGGCGAGCAACAGCGCCGCGGCAACCGCAGTGCGGGCAATCGAAGAGAAAGGCCGGCATCTAACGTTGATGGGCAGCAATGCGGTCACGTTTGTCGCGGGTTCCGAATAATGCCGGGTTCTGGCGTGATCGTTTATGGTCTGTCAACGATGATGGCACGAAAGTCATTAACGTTGGTGTAAGTCGGCCCCAGTGTCAGCAGGTCCCCAATCGCCTCAAAGAACGCGGTTGAATTGTTGTCGGCGAGAAAGGCGGCGGGATCGAGGCCGCGGGCCTTGGCACGCGCCACCGATTCGCCATCAGCCACCGCGCCTGCAGGATCATTTGCATCACCGGCGCCACCGTCGGTCCCGTCGGTGTCGGCGGCGATGGCGGCGATCGCCGGCATGCCGGCGAGCGCTATCGCCAACGCCAGCGCATATTCCTGATTGGGCCCGCCGCGCCCCCTGCCGCGTATCGTCACCGTCAATTCGCCTCCGGACAAAACCACGGCGCGCCGCCCGTCCGCGCGCAATTCGCGCACGAGACGCGCATGATCCGCAGCAACCTCGCGCGCCTCGCCTTCGACGCGATCGCCGAGAAAAACGCACTCGTAACCCGCTTCGCGAATGGCTGCCTCGGCCGCGCGCATCGCATCGGCCGGCCGCGCCGCCAGCACGACCTCGCTGCCGGCGAAAACGGAAGCGCCAGGCTTCGGCGATTCATTGCGCGAATCGGCAAGCGCGCGCGTGACGGCATCGGGAATATCGAGTTTGTATTTCGCGACGATCGCGCGCGCGTCTTGCAGCGTGCTCGGATCGGGCACGGTCGGTCCCGAGCCGATCGACGAAGGATCATCGCCCGGCACGTCGGAAATCGCAATCGTCACCAGTTTCGCCGGATGCGCGTGCGACGCAAGCCGCCCGCCCTTGATGCGCGACAGATGTTTCCGCACGACATTGATTTCGTTGATCGTCGCGCCGGAACGCAGCAACGCGCGCGTGAGCGCCTGCTTGTCCTCGAATGAAATGCCTTGCGCGGGCGCGACCCAGTTGGCCGAAGCGCCACCCGACATCATGACCAGCACGAGATCGTTCTCATCGGCGCCGTCGGCGAGCATGAGCGCGCGATCGGCGCCCTCAAGCCCCGCCGCATCGGGGATCGGATGCCCGGCTTCGATCATGCGCACGCGCCGCAGGTGTCTTCCATAGCCGTGACGAGCGACCGCAATGCCGCTCAGCCGCTCGGCGGCAATCTGCAGCCGGTCGAGGTAGTGCGCCTCCGCGACCTCGGTCATCGAACCCGCCGCCTTGCCGGCTGCCAGCAGGATCAGCCGGCCCGATGGCGGCGGCGGCAGAAGCGCAAACAGACACGACGCGGGATGCGCCGCTGCTACCGCAATGCGGTACAGGTCTGCGAGAAAAGAGCGCAGGGGGCGATTCATGATCCGATCATAGCTGCCCACCTTTTGGAAAATCTGCTTATAATTGGTGACTGGCACAGCCCGGCAGCACGCCGGAATTGGGGGTGAGTCCCACTTGCCGCGGCCGCAGGGGTGCGGACGAAGGCCACTAAATGCGCGGATCAAGCGCAATCCACGACAACAAAATCACTCTCGAGGGAGAGAAAACGTATGGCTGCGACATCATTCACAATTAACGGCAAGCCGGCGAGCGTCGAAGCCGAGCCGGACACGCCTTTGCTTTTGGTCGTGCGCGAGCAATTGAAGCTGACGGGCACGAAATTCGGCTGCGGCTCCGGCCTGTGCGGCGCCTGCACGGTTCACGTCGACGGCAAGGCCGTACGCTCCTGCCAGATTTCCGTGTCGAAAGTCGCCGGCCGCAAAGTCACCATTGAAGGCCCTTTCGGCGAAGGGGCAGCACCCCCTGCAGAAGGCCTGGATCGCCGAGCAGGTCCCGCAATGCGGCTACTGCCATTCCGGACAGATCATGCAGGCTGCGACGCTTCTTGCGACGAACAAGAAACCCACGCGCGAGCAGATCGTCGCGCACATGGACGGCAATATCTGCCGCTGCGGCACCTATCCGCGCATCGTGCGCGCCATTCAACGCGCAGATCGGGAGGCCTGAGCCATGACCATTCAGATCAAGAACGGCTCCCTCGACACCAGCATCAGCCGGCGCGGTTTCGTTGCCGGCGCGGCGGGAATGACTTTCGCGTTCACGCTTGGCGGTATCGGCCACGGCGGGGAGGCGCTCGGAGCGACGCAACCAACCAAGTTCAACGCCTGGGTTAGCATCGCTCCCGACAACACTATCAGTATCATCTGCCCGGCCGCCGAAATGGGGCAAGGCGGCTACACATCGTTGCCGCTGATACTCGCGGAAGAACTCGATGCCGACTGGTCGAAAGTGAAGACCGAATTCGCGCCCGCAATCCGAAGGTCTACGGCAATCCGGACAATCTGTTCCACGGCGCGCAGATCACGGCCGCGAGCGTGTCGGTGCCAGGCTATTTCATGCCGTTGCGCATGGCCGGTGCGCAGGCACGCAAGGTTCTGCTCGATGCGGTTGCCGAGAAATAGAAGGTGCCGGTTGCCGAACTGACGACCGACAAGAGCACGATCGTTCACAAGAAGTCCGGCCGCAAGATCACCTACGGCGAAGTCGTGGCCTTTGCGACCTGCCGGCCGAACCGCCGAAAATCAGCGAAGCCGATCTCAAAAAGCCGGCGCAGTTCAAGCTGATCGGCCGCAAGGATCGGCCGCAGCGACGTGCCGTCGAAGGTCAACGGCTCGGCGAAATACGGCATCGATGTGCAGGTGCCGAGCATGGTCTATGCGTCGGTGCTTCAGGCCCCGATGGAAGGCGCCAAGTCGAAAGACGTCAATGTTCCCGACGTGATGAAAGCGAAGGGCGTATCCAAGGTCATTCCGCTTCCTTTCGGCGTGGCGGTGATCGGGGATTCCGTCGAAGCGACACGTGCGGGCGTGCAAGCGCTCAAGGTGACCTGGGACACGAGCGGCACTACGGCCGCAGGCTTCGACTCGGACAAGGCGAAGGACGATTACGCGGCGAAAGCCAAAGATCCGAACGCCGAGACCAAGGTCGAATATCAGGTCGGTGACGTAAAGGCCGGCCTGAGCGGCGCAGCCAAGACGGTCGATGCGGGCTATTGGTCCGAATACACCTATCACGCCCAGATGGAGCCGATGAACGCGGTCGCCCAGGTTTCGGAGGACGGCAAGTCGGCCGATATCTGGACCGGCACGCAGTTCGGCGCGCTGGCCGCTCAGATCATCTCCGGCATTCTGAAGACGACGCCGGATCAGATTCGGGTGCACCAGCAATTTCTCGGTGGCGGCTATGGCCGGCGTATCTGGCCGGACGCGGCGATCCAGGCCACCATTCTCTCAAACATCACGAAGAAGCCGGTGAAGCTGATCCTGACGCGCGAGGAGGACATCGCCGCCGCGCGTCCCCGGCCGATGACTCACCATCTGATGAAGGCGGGCATCGATGCAAAAGGCAATGTCGTCGGCTGGCATCATCGTCTGGTGTCGGAAAATGTCGACGCTGTCGCGGCGCCGCCGCGTTTCAATGCAACGGGCGGCAAAGACTATATCGGCGCGCGTGGTCTCGATCAGGCGTTCTATGCGATTCCGAACGCACTCGCTGAATATGTGCGGGAGGATCGTGGCATGCGCGTGCATGCCTGGCGCGGCATCGGTTCCGGCTACAACAAGTTTGCAGCCGAGGCCTTCCTTGACGAAGTGGCCCAGGCGGCCGGCAAGGATCCGCTGGCATTGCGTCTCGAGCTGACGAAAGACAAACCGCGCGCCAATGCGGTGCTCAATGCAGTGGCCGAAATGTCGGACTTCAAGCGCAAGCGCCCCGGTCACGGCATGAGCATTGCATTTGCCGACTATCACGACACGTTGTCAGCGGGCGTGGCCGAGGTCTCGCTCGATCAGAAAACCGGGAAGATCACGGTTTACAACTATTGGATCTTCGCCGATCCCGGCCTGGTCATCCAGCCTGACCACGTTCATGCGCAGCTCGAAAGCGCGGTCGTTTACGGCTTGAGTGCCGCGCTGATCGAACAGTTCGCAGTCAAGGACGGCACTGTCCAGGCCGCGAACTTCGATAGCTATCCTGTCCGGGCAAGCGGTTGCGCCACTTGCCGATGACTGCGGACCGGGTCAAGAAAACGCTGGTCTGAGCGAAAAAATCGGCACCCGCCGCGTTCCGAACCAAGCGCGGCGGGTTTTTATTGCTGTCAGTGGGGCCCTTCAAAGCCCCGCAGGGCATGTCTATGTTTGCGGTAGCGGAGGACACCACGATGGACGAAAAGACCCGTACCGAACTGGAAGCGGCGGTTTATCGCCGTCTGGTTGAGCATCTTCGTTCACGCACCGACGTGCAGAACATCGACATGATGAATTTGGTCGGCTTCTGCCGCAATTGCCTGTCGAACTGGATGAAAGACGCCGCTGATGCCAAGGGTATCAGCATGAGCAAAGACGAGAGCCGCGAGATTGTCTACGGAATGCCTTTCGATGAATGGCGCAAGAAATACCAGAAGGAAGCATCATCGGAGCAGAAAGCGGTATTCGAAAAGTCCAGATCGGGACACTAGAACTCACCGTTGGCATGTGAACAGCGTGGATGACGGCGTCCTTTCCTTGACCTGAGCGCGTCCAATTCAGAAAGCTTCTTGGCGAGCGGTGGCGATCGGCCACCGTGCGTAGTCAAGGAGACGTCGATGTCTGCTGCCACCGCTTCGGTTGAAAAAGAAAAACCAGCCACTCGCTTTGCCAAAGATCAGCTGAAAGCGTTCGTCGAGCGTATCGAGCGGCTCGAAGAAGAAAAAAAGGCGACATCGGACGACTTACGCGACGTCTACGCCGAAGCCAAAGGAACCGGCTTCGACACAAAGGCGCTGCGCGCAATCGTGCGCCTGCGCAAGCTGGATACGGACGAGCGTCGCGAGCAGCAGGAAGTGCTCGAGACCTACTTGCACGCCTTGGGAATGGCCAGCTAGCGTCTTATTCCTTGCGATTGAATTGCCGCGCTTGAATTTGCGCGCAGACCCCTGCGGGGGACCTTGAATCACAATCCCTGCCAGTACATCCGTGGCAGATCAGCTACGCATTCCCGCTGCCGGTGCGGGTTGTTTCAGGCGCCACAATTGAAAACCGCTCAGTTTGATTGCGCTCTCGATCTTGCCGCGAGAAAAATTGTGCGGAGGCTGAGCGGACGGCTCGATGACGCCTTCAAGGCGCCAGGGCGCAAATTGAGGTGGTAATTTGCTCCCATCCTCATTGGTAGCAAAGGCACACAGCCCTTCGCTCGCCTCTGATTTAAAGATGTAGATCTGCATATTTGTCATCGCGCGACAGGTCGGCCGCGCCCTCCGAATTTTGGCCTGCCATTGGCGTCTACACTTGGCTTCTTGCGCGGGGCCGCGATCGAACCTTCGAAGATTGCCTTCTTGCGGGCAAGCTTGCGGGAACGGCGCACTGCTTCGGTTTTCTCTCGCGCCGTCTGCTCCGAAGGTTTTTCATAAAACCGCCGTCGCTTCATTTCACGAAAGATGCCCTCACGCTGCATCTTCTTCTTCAACACGCGGAGAGCCTGTTCGACATTGTTATCCCGAACGAAAACTTGCATTTATGGTCCTTCAATGGAGAGCGCGACAAACTTTTCGCAACAAGATCTGTTAGTACGGAACGCGCGACGTGGTCATCCAATCGTGGTCGCAAGCCGTGCAATGCCAGCGGTGACTGACGAGACCTTTGCCACGATATTCCGAGGCAACCGGCGCAATCGCAGTCTTTTTGCAGCGCGGGCAGTAGCTACCGCTGCAGGAATTGTCGTTACGTGCCGGGACACGGCAACCATAATGATGGGCGGCCGAAACCGCGACGAACGTGTGTGCTTGAATTTGGACCACGGCCGCTCCCTCAGAGGCGGGAGCACGGAGCGTGTCTCTCAGTCAACGGCGCCTAGGATAAAAGCCGATGATGAATCTATATAAGGGCTCGAGCAGCAAATAGCCAGCAATAATAGGGCGTTATTTCTTCCGTTCATTCCCGCGAAAGCGAGAATCCAGCGCAACGCGATAGATCGTGCCCCGCTTTTCGCGGGGACGAGCGGGAGAAAGACGTGGATTACACGCTAAAGATCAGCGCAGCGTTGTCGCGTGCATTGCGAAGGCGGCGGTCGACTGTGTCGTGAATGTTGTCGTCGCCAGGAAGACGACCGCCGGGCCATAGAAGCGGTTGGTCGCCAAGCCGAGATTCGGATCGACCGAGAACGACATCGCAAGCGACTGCGAAGGCTTATACAGCAGTTCTTGCAGCGGCCTCATGTCGACTGCACCAAGCCGCGTCGTGTTCATGTGCGTGGTCATGCTCGGCGTAAGTATCGCCGCGCGCAGCCACGGGCTGTCGATGGGCTGCTGCATGCTCGCCGGCGATAGTGCCGCCTTCTCCACGACCGTCGTATTGCCCTGGGCCGGCAAAACGGCGGCTTCAGCCGGTTGACGCAGCGGACGCGAGCCCATCGGACGGGCTTGTGCCGGCTTTGACGGTCCGGGCTCGACGGCGTAGGCGAGCGCTGCGGTGCCCGTGCTGGCCGGATCGAGGCTCGCCGTTTCATACTTGGTCGATGCCGTCACGGCCGTCGGCAAATCCGGACCGTTCTGTATGGCTCCGCGCCAGTAGCCGCGGTTGTCGAACAGATTGGCGCCAAGCGACGCCGTCACAAAGGAATGGCTTGCCGGCTTGACGGCGACTGCGCCAATCGAGGTGCCTTTGGGCTCGGCGGCAGCAACGACCGTCGTCGTCGGACGGGCTGTCGGCAGCGGTACGATCGTTTCTACGGCCACCGTCTGGGCCCTGGGCGGGGTCACGCTGGCGACGGCCACGGGCGCGCGCGTGTCCTTTGCCGTCGGCGCGGGAGCCGAATCTTCATTCACCTCGTCGGCATCCTTGCCGCCACCAAACAGACGGGCAAAGAAGTTACGGGTTCGCGAGCCGGAGACCACGCCAGCCTCACGCGCAGCCTCCAGTGATGTTTCAGACGGCTTGCCGCCGCGGCGCTCGACCTCGGCGAGAGCGAGCGTGTAGCCGCGCAATGGCTGTCCGTCCGACGGAATATGAACGGTGCGGCCATCGGGGAACACTTTGGCCAACTGGTCGTGCGTCATGCGCGGCCAGTGCCGGATGGTTCCCGTATCCATGTGCACGAAAGGCGAGCCTGACGTCGGGTAGAAACCCACGCCGCCGCGCTGCATCCGAAGGCCAACTTCGCGAATCTTCTCGAGCGGCACGCCAGGAATGAAGAAATCCATGGCCTGGCCGTTGATGTGCTGGCTGAATTGCGCAACGCCGCTCGAGCGGCGGCGTAGCATCGAATTTGTTTCCGGCGAGCGGAAGCCGCAGACGACGTCAATCGGCTGGGTTGCTCCGACCTCGCGATAAGCTTCCCACAACAGATCGAACAGATGCGGATCCATGCGGGTCGATTTTTCTTTGCGCCAATCGCGCATGAACCAGTCGAGTTTCTTCAGCGCGGCATCGTCGTAACGGCCGTTGCGCTTGAAGGTGACGGTGATGTCTTCGCCGGTGTGGAGATGGTGGAAGGAGAGAGTGCGGGTGTCGCCTTCGGCAATCGCGTTTTGCAGCGCATCGTTGGCGCCGAACATAAATAAACCCGCCAGACCAAGGCGGGCACCGGCGCGCGCCAGTCTCACAACGACAGAACGCCCGCTCACTGAATCAGGAGCCACAGAATCGTTCCGTGAAGAAAGAGTCCGTCCCACGTCGCCGCCACGTCCCCTCGGGCTGCCATGCCGGCAACCCCGTGAGTGTTATCGGGATCGGTTAATGAGTGTTTAGCGTCCGTTCCCCGTCCGTCCGAGGGTTAACTATGCGGGAAATTGGGCCGAAAACTAGGCATTTGTGAAACTCGCTGGGGATTTTTTGCACTGAACACCAGGATGGAGTGGGCCCTAGCGCAGATTCCAGTGGTTTTTCAGGCGTCTTCGAGGCCGAGACCCTCAAGCTTGCGATAAAGGGTCGAGCGTCCGATGCGGAGCTTGCGGGCAACTTCGGACATCTGTCCCCGATGGTGCGAGATGGCGAACCGGATCGAGTCTCTCTCGATGTCCTCCAGAGGCCGGACGTCACCCCGGGAATCGGTGAGCGGCAGCGACGGTGCGGTAATCGCGGTCCTCTCCGGGACGACGTCAGCGGGGGTGTCGGGCCATGATGAAACAATGGCGGGCGAGGGCTCGATCAGCTGCGGGATCGACGTTTCGTCGGCTGCGATCTGCGCTGCAATTTGGGGAAATTCATTGATGCCGATCTCCTCGCCGTCGGCGAGCACAACCGCGCGGAAGATCGCATTCTCGAGTTGCCGCACATTGCCCGGCCAATTGCACGTGGCCAGCAGGGAGAGCGCCTCGGGGCTGATCGTGCGAACGCGCTTGCCTTCTTCCGCGGCAAAGCGCGTGAAGAAATGGCGAGCAAGGTCGGGGACGTCTTCGCGGCGCGTGCGCAACGGCGGCACCAAGAGCGGGAACACGTGCAGGCGGTAAAATAGGACTTCGCGGAACCGGCCTGCCTTCACGTCGGCGATGAGATTGCGGTTGGTGGCCGAGATGATGCGCACGTCGACCTTGACGACTTTCCGTCCTCCCACCGGCTCGACCGCGCCGTCCTGCAGCGCGCGCAGCAATTTCACCTGCGCGGGAGCGGGCAATTCGCCGACCTCGTCGAGAAACAGCGTACCGCCGTCGGCTTCGACGAATTTGCCCGGGTGACGTTCGGTTGCACCGGTGAAAGCGCCCTTCTCGTGACCGAACAGGATCGACTCGACCAGGGTCTCGGGCATCGCGCCGCAATTCACCGCGACGAAGGGTTTCGCGCGCCGCGCGCCGCTGCCGTGGATCGCGCGCGCGATCAGTTCCTTGCCGACGCCGGATTCCCCTTCGATCAGGACCGATATGGCCGAAGCGGCGGCCTTCTCCGCGGCCTTGAGGACCGGCTGCATTGCAACCGAACGTGTGACCACGTCGCCGATGGTCATCGTGCCTTCGTGCCTGCGCTTGAGCCGTTGCAATTCGCCCGCGAGCGCTCTCGCAGCGAGCGCATTACGCAGCGAGACCTCAATGCGTTCGGGGCTGGCCGGCTTGACCACGAAATCGGTCGCGCCCGCGCGCATGGCAGATACCACGTTGTCGATCCCGCCATGGGCGGTCTGCACGATCACCGGGATATTCAGACCGGCCTCACGCATAAAGGCCAGAACG
>Ga0307305_10000673_pt1 | contig 12826 bp, 9 predicted proteins | sample ER_DNA_186_FD_194512 | JGI IMG/M metagenome (GOLD analysis project Ga0307305, IMG submission 194512) | Bulk soil microbial communities from the East River watershed near Crested Butte, Colorado, United States - ER_DNA_186 | ecosystem: Environmental > Terrestrial > Soil > Floodplain | place: USA... | reverse complement strand
CCGCTACCTCGATACCGGAGCGATGTACCGGGCCTTGACCTGGCTGGCGATGACGCGCGACATCCCGCTCGGCGATGGCGCCAAGCTCGGCGCGCTTGCGGAAGAAAATCCAATAACGCTCGAGGGCCGCGTCTGGATCGACGACACGGACGTCACCGCCGCGATCCGCAAGTCCCGCATCGACCGCGTGGTGCCGGTCGTCGCCCGCCATCCCGAGGTTCGGGCGATCATGCGCGCGCGACAGCGCGAGCTCTCCGAGGCCGGTGATGCCGTGATCGAGGGCCGCGACATCGGCACGGTCGTCTGCCCCGGCGCCGACGTGAAGGTCTACCTGAACGCCGAGCGCCAGACCCGGGCGGAGCGCCGCCTCGCCGAGCGGCCCGAGATCGGTGCGGACGCGCTCGCGACCGACCTTCGCATCCGCGACCAGAGCGACGCCGAACGGATGATGCCGGCGGACGACGCGATCCAGATCGACACGACCGAGCTCGACGTCGAGGACGTCGTCAGCCGGATCGAACAGCTCGTTAAATCCCGGCAACCTGCATAGGGATCCTTTGCTTGGCGGTAAGTTGCGCGTGAGCGGCGGAGCCGGGCTTTGCCCGGCGGGAGCCTCGAAATGAGTCGAAAAGAAGCCACGAAGAAGGAGGGGGCTCAGGGGGGAACCCTGGGTTCCCCCCTGCTAGGCACCGTCGCGATCGTTGGCTTCCCGAATGTCGGCAAGTCCACCCTGGTGAATCGCCTGACCGAGTCGCGTGCGGCGGTCGTGCACGAGACGCCAGGAGTCACCCGCGATCGCAAGGAGCTGGTCTGCGAGTGGAACGGCAAGCGCTTTCTCCTGATCGACACGGGCGGCGTCGACATCGCCGGCAAGGATCCGATCACGCGCTCGGTCGCCGAGCAGGCGAAGGCCGCGGTCGACGAGGCTGACCTCGTTCTCTTCCTCACCGATGCCAGGGCCGGGATCACGCCGGGGGACGAAGAGCTCGCCCAGATCCTGCGCGCGGCGCACAAGCCGGTGCTTCTCGTCGCCAACAAGATCGACGATCCCGATCAGGACGCGCTCGCGTTTGAGTTTCACCGGCTCGGTCTCGGGGATCCGGTTCCGCTCTCGGCAGCGCACGGCCACGGAACCGGCGACCTGCTGGACACGATCGTCACGCGGCTGCCCGGACGCGGGAAGCCCGCGGTCTCGGAGGCTGCGATCCGGGTCGCCATCCTCGGCAGGCCGAACGTCGGCAAGTCGAGCCTGCTGAATGCGCTGCTGGGCGAGGAGCGGGTGATCGTCTCCGACGTACCGGGCACCACGCGCGACGCGATCGACACCGTCTTCCGCAGGGGCGAGCGGGAGTTCGTCTTCATCGACACCGCGGGCCTGCGCCGGAAGCGGCGCCAGCGGCAGGGGATCGAGTACTACTCGGAGCTGCGCGCGTTCGCGGCCGCGGAGCGCGCGGACGTGGCGCTCGTCCTCGTCGACGCAAGCGAGGGCGTCGTCGATCAGGACCTGAGCGTTGCCGACGTCGCTCGGAAGGCCCAGTGCTCGACGATCGCCATCCTCTCGAAGTGGGACATCTCCGAGGTGGAGATCGAGGACGTCAAGGCGAGGCTCGGGGAGCGGCTGCGCCAGCGGCCGCCGGTCCTGACCGTCTCCGCGAAGACCGGCCGCGGGATCGCGCGGCTCCTCGACCGGATCGAGACCCAGTTCGAGAAACATTCGTCGCGGATCCCGACCGCCGAATTGAACCGCTTCCTCGCCGAGCTGCGTGAGACACGCGAGGCCCCGGCGCGCAACGGCCGCCGGCTCAACCTGCTCTACGGCACCCAGGTCCGCGCCCGGCCGCCGCGCTTCCGCTTCTTCGTCAACGATCCGTCACTCGTGACGCGCGACTACGGCTACTGGGTCGAGAATCAGCTCCGCGAGCGCTTCGAGCGGGAAGGCGTGCCGGTGACGATCGACTTCGTTCGGCGGGGTTGAGCGCTCGCGTCCTCGGCCGGACGGGGTTGCCCGTCAGCCGACTCGGTCTCGGCCTGGCCGCGCTCGGCCGCCCGGGCTACATCAACCTCGGCCACGGCGACGACCTCGGCTCGCAGAAGGACGCCGCCACCCTCGAGCGCGAGGCGCACGCGGTCCTCGACGCCGCGTACGCCGGCGGCATCCGGTACTTCGACGCCGCCCGTTCCTACGGCAAGGCGGAGGAGTTCCTCGCCTCCTGGCTCGAGAGCCACGGGCTCGCGCCGGGGGCGGTGACCGTCGGCTCGAAGTGGGGTTACACCTACACGGCAGAGTGGCGCGTCGACGCCGAGGTGCACGAGGTCAAGGACCTCTCGCTCGCCACTCTGCGGCGGCAGCTCGCCGAGAGCCGCACGCTACTCGGCCCGCACCTCCGTCTCTACCAGATCCACTCGGCCACGCTGGAGAGCGGGGTCCTCGAAGACCGAGCGGTGCTCGACGAGCTCGCCCGCTTACGCGAAGCCGGCTTGGCGATCGGGCTGACCGTCACCGGATCCAGCCAGCGCGAGACGATCGAGCGCGCCCTCGAGGTCGGGATCTTCGACACGGTGCAGGTGACCTGGAACTTGCTCGAGCCATCAGCCGCCGCTGCGCTTGCGGCAGCGCACGCGGCCGGGCTCGGCGTGATCGTCAAGGAGGCGCTTGCCAACGGACGGCTCACGACGCGCGGTGACGTCGCGCTGGTGCGGGAACTGGCGCAAAGGTCAGGCACCAGCCCCGACGCCCTGGCGCTCGCCGCAGCTCTCTCGCAGCCGTGGGCGGACGTCGTTCTCAGCGGCGCTGCGACCGTCGACACGCTGGAGAGCAACCTCAGGGCGCTTGAGCTTGAACTGGACGCCGAGCTCGCGCCGGAACTGGCGCAGCTCGCCGAGGACCCGGTCCGTTACTGGGAGGAGCGCTCGGCGCTCCCCTGGACCTAGCCCCTGGCTTTCGAAGCCCGACGGAGCTCGAACCGGTTCTCGCTACGGCTCAGCAGCCGGGCGATATTGGCCCGATGGAGTACGAAGATTGCGACCGCCGCGCCGGCCGTGAACGCCACGACCGGCCAGGACGCGCCAAAGAGAAGCGCGAAGAGCGGGAGGGTCGTGGCCGACACCATGGAGGCGACCGAGGTGTAGCGGGTCGCGAGGAACGCGCACACCCAGACGGCTGCGGCGGCGAGCGTCGCCAGCGGCACCAGCGCCAGCGCGACGCCACCAGTTGTGGCGACGATCTTGCCGCCTCGACTGAAGCCGATGAACAGCGGCCGCCAGTGCCCGACCATCGCGGCGATTCCGGCCAAGAGGCCGACGAGCTCGCCGCCGAGCCACAGTCCGAGGAGCGCCGCTGCGAAGCCCTTGGCGATGTCGAGCAGCGCCACCCCGAGGCCGATCTTGAAGCCGAGCGTGCGCCAGACGTTCGCCGCTCCAGTGCTGCCGCTCCCGACCTTGCGAATGTTGACGCCTCTGAGAATCCGCGGCAGCCAGTAGCCCCAGGGCATGCTGCCGAGGGCATAACCGGTGAGGATCAGGAGAACGTCCTTCATTCAGAAAACCCAGCCTCCGCGATTCTACGAAGTGGGCTGCCGATTAGCTGGCTCTCGAGCGGACACGAGGCCCTGCTCCACCCACCAATCGATCGTCCGGCGGAGCGTTTCCTCGATCGGCGTGTAGCGCAACCCGAGGTCGCGAGCTGCCTTGGAGCCGTCGTAGGCGTGACCGTGGGTGATCGTGCGGGCCAGCTCTCGGCAGATGCGCGGCGAGCCTCGCCGGATCCACGCGACCGCCTCGACCGCCGTCGCCAGACCCATTGCGAGCGAGGGCCGCAGGGTGCGGACCGGCTGCTCAACGCCGGCGAGGTCGCCGAGCAGCGCGAGCCCCTCTCGAACGGTCAGCGTCGCGCCGCTGAGAACGTAGCGCTGTCCCGGCTTCCCTCTGGACGCGGCCAAGAGATGGCCCGTCGTGCAGTCGGCGATGTCGATCAGGCTCAACGTCGAGTCGACCACTGCCTTGAGCCGACCGTTCAGGTAATCGAGCAGCAGCCGGGTCGAGCCCGTCGCGCGGCCCGGTCCCTGCACCGAAGCGGGGTTCACGCACACGACCTCGACCCCGGTCTCGTCCGCCGCCGCGAGCACGGCGCGCTCTGCCTCGAACTTGGAGCGCTCGTAGTCGGAGAGGAAGGAGCCGCGGTGAGGGGATTCCTCGTTCGCGACCGTCCCTTTTCTTTCTCCCAGCGTCGCCGCCGACGAGGTGTACACCACCCGTTGGACCTCGGCTCGGGCGGCGCCCCGGACGACGTTCTCCGAGCCCCGAACGTTGACCTCGAACATTGGGGAAGGATCGCGAACGCAGAAGGCGTTGGCGCCGGCGGCGTGGTAGACGACGTTGCAGCCGCGCATCGCGGACGCCAGCGCCTCGAGGTCGAGCACGTCACCGCGCACAGGCTCCGCGCCCAGCTGCTCGAGCACACCGGCCGAGGTCTCCGACCGGGCCAGCGCCTTCGGGCGGTCCCCGTCCTCGAGCAGCCGCTCGAGAATCGCACGACCGAGGAACCCTGTGCCGCCGGTGACGAGAACGCTCACCGTGGCGCTAGCGCGCGCTTTCCGAGAGGGCCGAGGAATAGCGGGCGACGTACTCGACCGCCGACACCACGGTGATCGCGGCTGCGGCCACCATCGCCCATTCGTCGAGGCGCAGCGGGTCGAGTTCGCCGCCCCAGCGCACGATTGCCAGGAAGATGGCAATGAACTGGACGTTCGTCTTCAGCTTGCCCCAGATCGAGGGCGGGAAGACGGTTCCGTCGGCGGCGACCACCCCCCGCAGTCCAAGGATCAACAGCTCGCGCCCGATGATGATCGCGGCGATCCAGGCCGATGCGCGATCGACGTCGACGAGTGCGATCAGCGCCCCGGTGACCAGGAGTTTGTCCGCCGTCGTATCTAGGAACGAGCCGAGCTTGGTCGTCACCGCCCACCGCCGCGCCAGGTAGCCGTCGACGAAGTCGGTCGAGGCCGCGACCGCGAACACGACCGCGGCGGCCGTGTAAGCAGATTCGTGATTCGGGCCGGAAAGGATCAGGGCCATCACCGCGGGCACCGCCAGAATGCGCGCGCCGGTGAGCGCCGGGAGCAGCGATCTCGGTGCGGCGGTTCGGGCAATCACAAGGCCGGGCTCCGCGAGGGGATCTCCGCCTCGTGCGCGACGAGGGCGCGGACCTCGGCCGCAGAGGAGAGCTCCAGAGCCTGCTCGGCCAGCCCGCGGGCAGCCTCGGTGTCAACGCTGCGGACGGCCTGCTTGACGGCCGGTATCGCCGGCGCGTTCGCGCTGAGCTCGGCGATGCCGAGGCCCACCAGGACGGGCACGGCTATGGGGTCGGAAGCCAGCTCGCCGCAGACTCCCGCCCACTTCCCACGCTCTTTCGCCGCCTCGGCGACGATCCGGATCAGGCGCAGGACGGAGGGGTGCAGGCCGTCCGCCAGTCCGGCGACCGCCGCGTTCCCTCGCTCGGCCGCCATCGTGTACTGGACGAGGTCGTTCGTCCCGAGCGAGAAGAAGTCGATCTCGGGCGCGAACTGCTCGGCGGCGAGCGCGGCCGCGGGCACCTCGATCATCACGCCCACCTCGAGCTCTTCCGGGGTCGGCGCGCCGGCCTGCTTAAGCCCAGCGCGCACATCGGCGAGCACGGCCTTGGCCTGCCTGAACTCCTCGAGCGTAGCCACCATCGGGAACATCACTTTCAGCGGATACTCCGCCGCTGTCCGCAGAACGGCGCGCAGCTGCGTCTCGAGAAGCTCCGGCCGCTCGAGCGTCAGCCTGATTCCCCTGACACCGAGGAAGGGGTTCGCCTCGGGCTCGAGTGGGAGGTAGGGGAGTGGCTTGTCTGCGCCGACGTCGAGCGTCCGGAGGATCAGCGGCCGCCCCGCCAGTCCCTTCGCGATGCTCTTGTAGGCGGTGACCTGCTCGTCCTCGCTCGGCATCGAGTCCCGCTCGAGGAAGAGGAACTCGGTGCGCAGAAGGCCCACGCCTTCGGCGCCGTTCTCGATCGCGGCGGGCACGTCGTCGGGAGAGCCGATGTTGGCGACGACCTCGATCCGGTGTCCGTCGCGGGTCACCGCCGGCTCGGCGGCGGCGGCCCGAGCCGTTTGAGCTTCCTGCTCCCGCGCAGCAGTACGCCGTTCGTACTCCTTGACGATCTCCTCGGCCGGCTCGACGTGGACGGTCCCTGCATCCCCGTCCAGGAGCAGCTGGGTTCCTTCGGGCACGTTCAGCAGCGCCTCGCCGAGCCCGACGGCCGCGGGGATTCCGATTGAGCGGGCGAGGATCGCACTGTGGGCCGTCGGGCTGCCCGCCGCCGTGGCGACGCCGAGCGCCAGCTTGCGGTCGAGCGAAGCGGTATCTGCGGGAGTCAGGTCGGCTGCGACCACGATTCCGGCAGCGCTCAGGGACGCCGCCCGATCACCTGTGAGCGCGGCGACGACCTGCCGCGCCACGCCCGTCAGATCCCCGGCGCGGGCCTGGAGGTATTCGTCGTCGAGGCTCCGATAGTCGGCCGCGACCTTCTCGGCCGCCCCGTGCCACGCCTCGGCAGCGTTCTTGCCCTCTTCGAAGATCGCGCGCCTGGCCGGCTCCAGCAGCGCTTCGTCGTCCAGGAAGAGGAGATGAGCGTCGAAAATGGCTGCGCTGTACTCCCCGGCTTTGGCTGCGACCGAATCCCGGGCGGCGCGGATCTCGGCCCGCACCTGCTCCAGCGCGCCAGTCAGCGCCTCCCACTCGGCCTCGGGATCGGCTGACGAGCCAGTCGGAATCTCGGGATCCACGGGGTGGAAGTGGCGGGCCGGCCCGGAGACGATCCCCGGTGCCCCAGGTAGGCCGGTGAGCGCATTCCCCGCGGCCGGCGCCGTCGCGCCCGACCGAACGGAGGTGGGGGGCGCAGGCGGCACGGCCTCCTCGTCGAAATCACGCCCCGCAAGGTCGGCGAGCGCGTCCAGCGCGGCCGCCGCCTGAGGCCCGTGCGCGGAGACGAGGATCTCGTGCCCCTGGCGGACGCCGAGCGTGGCGAGCCCGTTGAGGCTCCGGCCGCTGGCCGGCCCGCGCCCGCTCGTCAGGTTCTTGACCTGGACGTTCGCGTCGAAGGCCGCCGCGGTCTGGACAAAGCGGGCGGCCGGGCGAGCGTGCAGGCCGTGCGGGGTCCGAATGTCGAGGCGCAGCGTCAGCCCCTCCTCGAGCGGGGCCGAGGCCACGGCCGGTACCGTCGTCGCGGGCTCGCCGGCGCCGAGCTGTGCGGTCTTCCCCTGCAACCCGCCGCGAGCTTCTTTCGCCACCTCCGCGAGCGGCTCGCCGAGCCGGGCGGCAACGGCCGCCGCCACGGCTCCCTCGACGAGCGGGGCCTCACAGAGGAGCACCGACTCGCGCTGCTCCGGCGTCAGAAAGTCGAGCGCGGTCTCGGCGCTCAGGACGGCGCTGCCAAGATCCATGAGCACGAGCACGCCGTCGCCGGTGTCGGCCCGCCCGATTGCCTCCATGACGCGAACCGCGTCGGTGCCGAGTGCCCCTTCTTCGGCCAGGCCCCCGGCCAGCTCGAGCTTCACGTCGGGGCCGGCCATCTCGGCCGCCAGCTCGCGCACGCCGGCCGCGAGCGTTTCGCTGTGCGAGACGATCACGATCCCGACCATCGGTTACGCCGCCGCGCCGAGCCCGTAGGCGCGGTGGAGGAGCTCGACCGGGTGGACGGCGTGGATGTCCGCGCCGTGCTCGATCTGCCAGCGGCAGGTCTCGCTGTCGCAGGCGGCCAGGTCGCCGTTCGAGGCCCGGAGCTGGCCAAAGAGGCGTTCGCCCACGGTCATCGAGATCTCGTACTTCTCCTTCTTCAGCCCGTATGTACCGGCGATTCCGCAGCAGTCGGCATCGAGCTCGATCGCTCGTAGCCCCGGGACGAGGGCGAAGAGGTCGAGCGCGGGTTTGCCGATCCCGTGGCCCTGCTGCTGGCACGGGGCGTGGTACGGGACGGTCAGCTCCAGCGGCGCGAAGTCCGTACGGAGCTCGCCGCACTCGTGCAGCATGAGCAGGAACTCGCAGAGGTCGTACATCGCGTCGCTCACCACCACGACGTCCTCATCCTCGACCTCGAGGATCTCGCGCGCCTCGCGCTTCAGCATCAGCCCGCAGCTCGTCGAGTTGGAGACGATCGCGCAGCCTTCCCGCGCGTAGGGCGCGAGGTTCGCGGCCAGCCGTCGCACGTAGGCGCGCGCGGCCGGGAAGTTCCCGTTCGATTGGAGCGGCAGGCCGCAGCAGTCCTGCGGAGGGACGACGACGTGGAAGCCGTTGTGCTCGAGCACCTCGACCGTCATCCGGCCGACCGCCGGCTCGTAGTAGTTCGTGCCGCAGGCGTGAAAGTAGACGACCGTCCGCTCGGCGGCGGGGCTGACGTGCTTTCGCGCCCACCGCTGGAAGGTTCGGCCCGCGAAGCGCGGGAGCGAGGCGTCGCGGTGAATGCCGAGCAGGCGCTCGCCCAGACGCCGCAGCACCCGGTTGCGCAAAGTCCAGTTCGCGAGGGGCGCGACCGGTGTCCCGAGTCGTCCGAGCACGCTCGGCCGGGCGATCAGCTGGTTGCGGAGCGGGATGCCGCGCTCTTCCCAAAGCTGCGCCCGCGCCTGCGAGTTGATCTCGGCGATCTTCACTCCGTGCGGGCACACCTGGGTGCAGATCCCGCAGCCCGAGCAGTAATCGACGGAAATGTCGGGGGAGATGCCGGTACGGCGGAACCGCTCAGCCTGGGGCCCGACGTACTTCGGGCCGGGGAAGAGCGGAGTCGCCTGCGAGTACGGGCAGAACGACTCGCAGATCGTGCATTTCACGCAGTGGTCGAGGGAATCGCGTACGAGTTCGGTCACGAGGTCACCTCGAGGATTGCAGAGGCCGCAGCGTATCCCGACGCGAGACTGAGGCCATTGCCGGAGGCCTCCCGCCAGGGGACCGCGCCGCCGAGGGTCGCGCCCACGGCATGGAGGTTCTCGTAGACCGGCGCGCCCTCGCTGTCGATGGGGCGGCTGCTCGCGTCGACGGCAACGCCCGCGCGCGAGATTGCGTGCTCGTCGAAGTAGCCTTGCTCGAAGCGCGGCTCGTCAGGCCCCGGCAGGCCCGCGACGGGCAGATCGAAGACGGGCTCTCGGACCTTCCCGGACGAATCCAGCTGCAGGCCGCCCGAGGCGAAGCCGCCGGTGGCGAGCACGAACGAATTTGCCCGATAGGTGAGCGGCCGGCCCGCGTTGTGCGCAACCACGCCCTCGAGGCGGTTGCCGCTGCCTTCGGCGCCGGCGACGGTGGTTCCGACCACGAGACGGGCTCCCTCGCGGCGCAGGGCTCCGGTCATCGTCTCGTACAGGCGGAGGCCCGGGACCGAGGGCGGCAGCGTCGGCACTTCGAACACCGGGTGCCCGAGCCTGATCTCGAGCTCCTGCCAGACCTCCCGCGCGCGGTCGAGACCGAGCACGGCCGGGAAGCCGACGATCTCGCCCGGCATGAGGTGACGCCCGAGCTCCACAAGAACCGACTCGCGAAAATCGGCCTGCTCGAAGCGCCGGGCGAAGCCCGCGGCGCTGACGTCGCGCGCGAGGCCGAGCGGCGGCGACAGCTCGGCGACCCGAGTGGTGACGGAAGCCCCACCCGGGAGCGGAGCCCGAGCGAGGTTGTCGGCAAGGTAGGCGGGAAAGAAATCCTTGAGTCCGCGGAAGCCGACGAAGAGGAAACGCCCACCCTGGCGCAGGTCGGCGGCGGCCATCGTCTCCGGCACCAGCGCGGTTGGCTTCGCGACGCCGACCGCTGTCGGGACGAGGAAGTTCTGGTCGAGACCACCCCGATAGCCGTGGTCGCACAGGCGGGACTTGAACCAGTCGAGGCTGGCACGGATGAGGTTGATCGAAAGGCGGCGGTAGGGGTGTTGGGGGTTCGCGTTGGCGAATTCGGGCAGTGCCCGCGCCGGGCTGTCGACCGGGCCGTCGTCATAGCCAAGGACATCGATCGTCGCAGGCGCGAGGTGGGTTGCGCCGACGCCCTTGGCGAGGACAGCCACCCGCTGCCCTTCTTCCGCCAGCCGCAAAGCCGCGGTCAGCCCGGCGAGCCCTGCGCCGATCACGACTGCGTCGTAGCTCGCAGGCGCGAGTCGCGGGCGAGCCTCGTTCATTCGGGCAGGTGCCCGACGGCGAGGAGTCCCTGGAAGATCCAGTCGTCGAGGCGGGCCTGGCGGAGCTGGTCGCCGTAGAGGATCGGCTGCACGCCCTTCCACCGCTCCTGGAGGAAGTCCACGAGAGCGGCATTCGCGGCTTGGTGGTCGAGGTGCTCGAACGCATGGAGGATGCCGGTCGCTCTGTAGATGCAGAAACCACCCTGGCACGGGCCCATCGCAAGCCGGACTCGCCGCCGGACGTCGTCGAGACCGGTGGGGCGACGACGAGCGATCGCCTCGATCAGCCCTCTGCGGGTGATCAGCTCGCACTCGCAGATGATCTCCTCCGATCCCGGAACGGGCTCCTGGGCGCGAACGCGCGCGCCCAGCCAGTAGAAGCGCTCGTCCTCGGAGCCAGGAAGCGGTTCCTCGTGCGTTGTGCACGGACGGTCGACACCAAGCTTCTCGCAGGCGGCGTCGACCGCATGCTCGGCCATCAGGCGATAGGTCGTCGTCTTGCCGCCGGTGATCGTGATGAAGCCACCGACACCGTCGCGCTTTGCATGGTCGAGCACGGTGTGCGTGCGGCTGACGTCACGCGTGTCGGCCACCTCGTCCGGCGTGTAGAGCGGCCGCGCTCCGGCCCAGACGCGGAGAGCCCGAGCCTTGCGGAAGCCGGGAACCAGCTTTTCGCCCTCGTCGAGCATCTCGTCGATCTCGGCCTGCGTCACCTCGAGCTCATCCGGGTCGGCGACCCGGGTGTCCGTCGTGCCGATCACCGAGACGGTCCGGATCGGGACGATGATGTCGCCGTCGCTCGGCGGCTTGCAGCGATTGACCACCGTGTTCACCAGGCGGTGGTTCATCGCGATCATGATTCCCTTGCCGGGGAGGACGGCCACAAGGCACCCGGCGAGGCTCGCAATCTGCCCGGCCCAGGCGCCGGACGCGTTGATGACGACCTCCGCACGGATCTGCAACTCCTCGCCGTTCTGCTCGTTGTTGACGCGCGCCCCGACCACCTTGCCATCGCGGAGGTCGAGGTCGAGCACGCGGTGGTAGGGCAGGATCCGCGCTCCGTGCTCGGTGGCCGAGCGGGTACACGCCGAGACGAGCTTCCAGGGATCGAGGCTGGCGTCGGGAACGGCAAAGGCGCGCGAGATCCCCGGGTCGAGGCGGGGCTCCTGGCGCAACGTTTCCGCAACTGAGACCTCCTCGACCGGAACGCCTGTCGCCCGGCAGCCTTTCAGGAACTCGTCCCCGAAGCCGGGGTCGTCCCACTGCGTCGAGACGAACAGGCCGCCCGTGTCCTCGATGCAGTCGGCCGCAGTGCGGCGCAAGATCTCGTTCTCCACCACACACTCGCGGGCCGCGACCGGGTCCTTGACTGCGTAGCGACCGCCCGAGTGGAGGAGGCCATGGAAACGACCGGTTGTCCCCGTGGCCAGGTCGCCCCGCTCGACCAGCGCCGTGGCGAAGCCGCGCATCGCCGCGTCACGTGCGACGCCGGCCCCGGTGGAGCCGCCGCCGATGACGAGGACTTCCGTTTCGAGAGTGGGCACTGCTACCGGCCGCAGTATCGCAGCGGCCTCTGGAGCTACAGGACGAGAGGACGGGCTCGAAACGAGGGCCCGGCGTCCGCTGTGGAACGCCGGGCCCGAGGGCGATTGCGCGTTAGTCCAGCCAGTCGAAGGTCCGGGTGACGGCCTTCTTCCAGAACGCGTACTCCTTCTCGCGCTCCTGCGGATCCATCTGGGGCTGCCACTCCTTGTCCTTGCCCCAGTTGGCGCGAAGGTCCTCTACCTCCGACCAGAAGCCGACAGCGAGGCCGGCCGCGTAGGCGGCGCCGAGCGAGGTCGTCTCGGCCACCGTCGGCCGAATCACCGGCACGTCGAGGACGTCGGCCTGGAACTGCATCAACAGCTCGTTCTCGACCATGCCGCCGTCCACCTTCAGCGAGGTGAGGTCGACACCAGAGTCGGTGTTCATCGCCTCCACGACCTCTTTGGTCTGCCAGGCGGTCGCCTCGAGCGCCGCCCGGGCGATGTGGCCCTTGGTGTTGAAGCGGGTCAGCCCGGCGATGACGCCGCGGGCCTCGCTCCTCCAGTACGGAGCGAAGAGACCCGAGAACGCCGGTACGAAGTAGACGCCGCCGTTGTCGTCGACCGTCTTCGCCAGTTTCTCGACCTCCGGTGCGCTCGAGATCAGCTCCAGGTTGTCCCGGAGCCACTGGACGAGAGCGCCGGTGATCGCGATCGCCCCTTCGAGGCAATACACGGCCGGCTGATCGCCGATCTTGTACGCGAGAGTCGTCAGCAGCCCGCTCTTCGACTGCACGATCTCGTTGCCCGTATTCAGGAGCAGGAAGTTCCCCGTCCCGTAGGTGTTCTTCGCCTCGCCGACCGAGAAACAGGTCTGGCCGAAGAGCGCCGCCTGCTGGTCGCCGAGGTCGCCTGCGACGGAGATGCCGTCGAGGTCGCCCTTGGCGTCGCCGTAGACCTCGCTCGAGGCCTTGATCTCAGGCAACATCGCGCGAGGGACGTTGAGGATGCCGAGGATCTCGTCGTCCCAGTCGAGCGTCTCGAGGCTCATCATCATCGTGCGGCTTGCGTTGGTCACGTCGGTGACGTGGACGCCGCCGTCGGCCCCGCCGGTGAGCTGCCAGATGACCCAGGT
>Ga0307305_10000672_pt1 | contig 12838 bp, 8 predicted proteins | sample ER_DNA_186_FD_194512 | JGI IMG/M metagenome (GOLD analysis project Ga0307305, IMG submission 194512) | Bulk soil microbial communities from the East River watershed near Crested Butte, Colorado, United States - ER_DNA_186 | ecosystem: Environmental > Terrestrial > Soil > Floodplain | place: USA... | reverse complement strand
TTGGGATGACCGTCACGTCGCCGCCGGTTTGAGTAATGTTGAATCCGTGCGCTTTTAGCCACGCCCGGCAGGAAATGTCCTGCGTGTTGCCAAGCTGCGGCGTGGCAATTTTTTTTCCTCGAAAGTCCGCTGGCATTTTGATAGGCGATTCAGGTTTTACCACGAGAGCCGCGCCAGCGTTGGCTGCGCCGGAGATTACGCGAATTTCCTCACCGTTCGATTTGAAGTGGGCGTTAAGGGCGGGACCGGGACCCACATAAGTGACGTCGAGCGATTTGGCGAAGATGGCTTCCATGGCCGAAGGCCCGGCATTGTAGGTGAACCATTGAATCTCGACATTCGGCCCCAGCCGTTGCTCAAACCAGCCCTTGCCTTGCCGCGAGAGCGCGTGTGCGATTACGCCCTGCGCATGAGTGATGTTTGGAAAATGCCCGAATCGAATTGTGGTCTTCTCTTGCGCAGCCACAAACGGTGCCCAAAGCAGGAATGTCCCAATAATTGCTGTTATTTTTGTTTTCATAATTAGTTTCAATAGCAGAGCGGGCTCACAAACTGACAAAACACTCCGCGTCACGGTCGCGCGAGATTCGGTGACTAAAACATTAGCTGCATGCGTCCGATGACTTCATCGAATTGATCATCGCCAAACTCAGGATTGGCTTGGCGGAAATCCGACCACGTATGAAAGTAGTTGACCATCAGTTTGAGGTCGTCGCCGCGGATGTAATAGTTCAGGCCGCCAACAATTGATGAAATGCCATCACTACCTTTTTGTCCGGGGTTTAAGTGCTGCCACTGAACCACAGCCTGCAACTTTTTCGGTATCAAGAAATAGCCGCCGGTCACATAAAACCCGTCCGTCGTGAATGCCTCAAAGCCCGGAGGCACTCCGTTGACCGTGCGCGGATGAACGCGTTCCTGAAGAAATTCACCAATCAAATCAAACGGACCCGCCTTGAGCCACGCATCGACGCTCCACGCGGTTCGCTCATCAGCGCCAGGTAGGACGAATGGGGAAAGAGAACCGTCGTCATTCACCAGTAAAGTCAAGCTCTGCGAGATGTTTGTTCCCTCGTCATCGCGACTGTTCAGAATGTCGGCGCCAAGTTTGAGAAAGGATCCCTTTCCAAAAACGTCCTTGAACAAGGTGGACTCCAGCCGGCCCACATACATGAAGTTATTGTTGTCGTTATTGGTGGTGTTGCGGCCGTTACCATTGAAAATGCCAGCGTAGTAGGTCAGCAGATCTGCTCGGTCCGGCCAGATGATCGCCAATGGTTTGCCCCAGAGCTGAACACCAATCTGTCGCTCGGGTGTGATTGCGCCGGTCGGTAGAGTTCGTTCGATCGTGAACAGGGTAGTATCAGGCGTTATCTGTTCCAAACCAAACGGCGCTTTCCATTGACCCATCTTGATCTGCGCCCAGGGAAATTGATGCCAGTTGATAAAGATGTCCGTAGCCTCAAAAGCTGTTCGGTTCGCATTAAGTCCGTCGCTGTTTTCAAAATCACCTTCGACTTTGAAGTCGAATTGCTCGGCAAAGTCGCCAGTGAGATTGATGCGTGCCCGGCGCAGGCGGAAACGATCCTTTAGCGCCGTCTCGCCAAAGCGTCCCTCGAATGCGGAAACATCGCCGTCTTCAAAATTCATCTGGATGAATCCGCCCAGAACCAGCTTCAATTCCGGTCCGCGCTGCTGCACATAAATCGGCGGCTTCTCTTCCACGACAGCTTTTTCAACATACGTTTTCCCGTCGTAGGTGATTTTTGTCTTCATTTTGCCTTCGCTGGCGGGCGCTGACTGTCTCTTCAACTCGCCGATCTCTTTTTTGAGCTCGGCGACAGTGCGCTCGAGTTCTTCGATTCGTTTTGATTCTGAGGAGGTTTCCGCCCCGTGGGCCTGGATCGCCAGCAGCATCATTGGAACGAGAACATTTATTGGTACTAAGAGCCATTTCTTGCTGAGCATACTTTTCTCCTTCTTGTCGCGTTTTTTGCTCCTCGGGCGTCTCTCGCCGATGGAGCATTGATGGATGACCGTGTGAAAAAAGGCGGTGTGACCTTGTCCCGGCGATATTTGCGAAGTGTGATCTCGACGATGTCCGCCAAGGTGAAACGATCGAGCATGGTGCTGATGGCATTTCGAACATCCAGCATCAACATTCGCAGGCCGCAGTGAACTTCATCCGGGCAAGTGCAGCGTGCGTAGGATGTTTGGCTAACGCAGCGAATCGGTGCCAGCGGCCCGTCGATTAACCGGATGACGGCGCCAAACTTTATCCGGTCCATGGGCCGCGCGAGCGAATAGCCGCCAAACTTTCCGCGCCTGCTTTTCACGTATCCGGCCGCCTTGAGTTGAGCAAAAATCTGCTCAAGGAATTTGATCGGCAGTTTTTCTTTTGCGGCCAGCTCGCTTGTCTGGAGCATCGGCCAGCCCAGTTCGGAGGCGATACCGAGATCGATCAATGCGCGAAGCGCATACTCGCCGCGTTTCGACAGCTTCATATCCTACCAAGTCGGTAGGAAATCATACCAAAACCTGGCATGCAAGTAGGAATTTAGCGGCGTATTGATTTACGCAGTCCAGCTTCGCTTTTCGCCTTCCGTAGCTGTTTGCGGGCCTTTATGGGCCCCGGGATTTTCTCAGGCGCTGTAGCTAAACCGAGGATCAAGCTCCCTCAACACGTCCGCAGCGTATTCTTGATCCTCCGCCGAAAGATACTCCCGATAACCGCCTACTTTTCCGCGACGCACTTTGAACGACTCCGGATCACGCACGTCACCCGGATGTAGGATTTTGGAGTCAAAAACCCCGGCTGCTTCTAATTTTTGCATGTTCTCGAAACGAGCAAACTCAAGCGCCTCCTGAAAAATCAACATGTCCGGCGTCGTTTCGCCCACCACCGCAAGCAGGTCTCGAAAATGTTCGGCTGGAGATGCTCGCAGCGCCTCGTATCGGATGATTGTGAAATCCTTTCGGCCTGAAAATTCATCAAGCCAGTCGTTCATTGCACGGACAATGCCGCGTACTCCAAATCTCTTGTCGCGCAGGAGCTCACTGACAGATTTTTGCTTCAATGCTGCATCTGCGCTGGGATCGCGCCGCGTCATTTGCAGGAAGAGAGAGACGAAACAATCCCGCGGGTCCCGCACGAGTAGGATGATCTTCGCTCTTTGAAGTTCTCTTCTCGGAACAAGATATTTGCCGCGCAAGCGGTCCCAGCGATTGCCCTTTGTCCAGTGCTCAAACCGATCATGGGAGAATATTACCCGCGGAAATCCCGGATGATCGTATCGCCCTGGCTGAAGGGTGAACTCAAGGCCATGACGCTTGCATAAGTAAGCGCAAAGAAATGTCCGGATCCATGTGCGTCCGCTTTTTGGCGCTGAAAGAATGAGGACCTCCCCACCTGAAAGCAACTTAGCGCGACTACTGAAGTTTCGGCGCGTCCACCGAAGAGAGCGCCGCAAAAATCGCGAGACCGGCATAGACTTCTCGGGAAGCCCCGCAAGTTCCCTGGGCTGAATCGCTTCACCGGAAGCCATATCCGCCTGTTGCGGGTCGGCCAAGGATCGAGCTGTTATTTCAATCGCCATTCCCGTAATTATTCTTTAGAGCCGCGCCTCTGCGAGTCTTGCGCTCCGGTTGCATAAGAGCCCAAAAAGAGGTATTTGTTCAAGCACAAAAAAGAGGGGGCGTACTGGCTTCGACTCATCGTTGGAAGCGCAGACGGCATGTCGAGGATGGTTCGTTGGCCTCGTTAAAAACCGGACCAAAAAACAAACGCAGACAACGAAGGTCTCGCTCTCGCGGCTTAATTGACCGCGACGTTTGCCGTGGGACGCCTGCTACGGCGGCAAACGTGGACAGCAGGCTGGCGAATCGGCGGAGCGACCGCGCCGGTTCGTGAATCGATTTTGTGGACGCTCGGGAGCCGGCAGTGTGCCGGCGCATGGCTTGGCTCCTCAGAATTTATCGTCGGATAAACATGTAGATGTTTGCGCGGATAGCGACGAGGACAGGGGTTCAACTCCCCTCGCCTCCAGCCCCGAAAGCTTTCGGGGCCGTCACGCCGGAGCCTTGGCGAAGGAGGACACACAATGTCCATGTCTTAAGTCCGCGTCTGGTCGCCGTTCCTCAAGGAGTACCTTTAACATCATAGGAACACAAGGCCACTAGCTGGCGCACAACGCACTCACTGCCCGCCTGATTTGAGCCACTCACTCCAGATCTGCGGCCGACCGTTTGGATTAGCGCGAGCATAATTGTAGAACGCGCGAACAAATGCGATCCGGTCCTCCATGTACGGCGCCTTCCAGTTCGCGGGCCCGGCCGGACGCAGCACATCGTAGTTGTATCCCAGTAATTTCTGACGCTGCACAATCTCCTCGAGCGATACGTGCGTTGCATTTCGCAGCATGTCGTAAAGCACCATGAACGTGGTCGTTCGTCCAAGTCCGGCTTCGCAGTGAAAATGCGCCCAGGCATTCTCTGGAAGTGCGCGAACGGCGACAATGAATCGATCGACTGCCTCATCGAGCGGTCGTGTATGATCTATAACGGCGACCCGCACATAACTGGCGCCCGCGGACGACACAAGATCGCGTTCGATACTGGCGTCTTTTACAATCACTTGTTGCGGGACGGCAGATTCAGCGTTGCCCTTCTTGACGGCGTGACCTGGCCGAACGGCAATTTCGCTCCCCGGCCCAAGCGATTGCACCCATGCGGCCTCGGCCTCTTCGATTTCAGTCTGGCTGCGACCGACATTCGCCCAATCGCGTGTCGCGAACCAGCTAACAGGAAGGCCATTGACAAATATGTGCGTTTCCTGCCGTAGATCGAAAATGGTGATCGTACCATGCATTCGCATCAGCAAAAGCTTGAGGTTATCAGCAGTAAACTCTCCGCTGCCAGAAGCGTGAAGATCCCTCAAGCCAATGGTGGCAGGCGTACCATTGCCAGCTTTAAGCGGTTCGTCAGTCGTGCGAAAGTTCCGCGGCAGAGCATTGGCCAGCTTTAGGTCAATGTCCCAAATCAGCACCGGTGAGCCCGCAGGACGCACCGGCGGATTCTTCAGCACCAGCGGAACCACCGACCAAAGCGTCGCGGGTGCAACAAGAAACGCAAACATAGTCAGAAGGAACAAGTTGCTGCGCCGGCTGGACTGCGTCATTCGGTGCGCAAGGCTTTGAGCGGCTCGACGTGTGTGGCGCGTCGCGCAGGAAAAAAACAGGCAAGCATCGCCGCTGCGGCCAGCAGGGCACCAGATATGACTAACGCAAATGGATCGCTCGGACTAACCTGATATAGAATCCGAGCGAGCACGCGGCCAGCGGCCAATGAAAACAGAAGACCGATCGTCACGGCCAGCGCAGTTTGGATTGCGCCTTGGCGCATGATTAAGGCGAAAATGTCACGGCGATGCGCGCCCAGCGCCATCCGAATCCCAATCTCGCGTGTCCGGCACGCGACCGCGTATGCCTTTACGCCATACACGCCGACAACGGCGAGTAACAACGCGATTGCGCCAAACACTCCGAAAAGCAACGCGCCGAGACGCACGATCCAGAGGCCAACGCTCTTTTCCGTAAGGTCAGCAAAAGGCGCAATGCTTAGAATGGGCAGGTCGGGATCGATGCTGCGCAACGTTTGCCGGATCGTGGGAATGAACGCAGCAACAGCATGTCGATCTTTCGTGGCAAGCCGCACATGTAGGTAAACATTGCCGTTGTAACCTTGCGCCAGCGGCACAAACAGTCGCCGGTTGAGCGTATCGTTTTGCACATCGTGCCGATGGCTACTGACCACCCCGACCACGAGCAAGTCGTTAGGCGAACCGTCTTTCGGCGGCTGAGTGTAACGAATGTGCTGACCGACCGCTTCCATATTCGGAAAAATTTTCTTTGCCATCTCGTTGTCAATGATCGCGACGCGCGGCCTATCTTTGTTCTCAGCTTCGGCTTGGGTGAAGTCGCGACCACGCAGAAACTTTACGCCGATTGCATCGAAGTAACCTGGTGTCGTCGCCGTGAAGAGCGCCCCCGCGCCGGGATCGGGCGCTTTCGGCTCGGTCGGTAGAGTTTCACGCACGGACATGATTCGTCGCGAGTTTGTGAAGTTGCCATAGGGCAACATCGTTCCAAGCGCTGCAGTCTGCACACCGGGAAGATCGCGCGCCCGTCTCACCGCCTCGAACATGAGGCGACGCGCCTCAGCGGGATCCTTTTTGATTAGCGAGAAATCCATCTCGGTAACTAAATCGCCAGCAGCAACAAAGCCGGGATCAAGCCCGCTCGCTTTAAGGGCGCCGCGAAAAAACAATCCGGCGCTGAACAATAGCATGAACGAAAGCGCAATTTGCGCCATCACCGAAATGTGACGAGCCGCAAAGAAGCGATTGAATCGGCCGCTGCGCGCCGGTTCGCCGATTTGCTGTTTGAGATCGTTGACGAGATCCGCCCTTGTCGTCTTCAGCGCAGGGCCAAGGCTGAAAAGCAGGGTCGCGAGGAGGCAGAACAGGAACGTAACTCCGAGGACGGTTGCGTCGGGTCGCAATTTGACGACGAAGGAAAAATTCATCGAGCCGAGCAGGCGCGCGAGCGAGTGCAGCAGCAGATCGTTGCACCAAGCACTGACGACAAGTCCGACCAAGCCGCCGCAGATCGCAAGCAGCAAACCTTCGCAGAGTAATTGGCGCACGATGCGCCAACGCGACGCGCCGACTGCAAGGCGAAGCGCGATTTCTTTGGAGCGTGCGGTGCCTCGGGCGAGCAGCATGTTTGCAAGATTCAAGCTGGCGATAAGCAGGACTGCACCGGCCATTCCCATCAGCAGCGTGCCGATAAGAGTGACCGGGCCATCGTCTTCCGGTGAGGTGCTGATACTGAATCGGGACGGTGTGTGAAGCTGCAGATCTCGCGCGCCTTCCGCATTAGACGGCTGAATAGCGTTGAATCGCTGGGTGAGCGCCGGCAGACGCGCCTTTGCGGTCTCAATCGTGAGGCCCGGTCGCAGACGCGCGGTCAGATTGAGTGCGTAATTTTTTGCCTCCGCCAGATCATGCAGACTTTCCGAGTCGGCGAACGCCGAGCCGAGGTGCGAATGGACGCCAAGCGGCAACCATATATCGGGTGCGACCAGGGCGCTCACCCCGCTAAATCCATCCGGCGTGATACCGATCACGGTGTACGGTTGTCCATTAATCTGGAGATTGCTCCCGACGAAGTCATTGCGGCCGCCCATCCGTTTCCAAAATGCATAACTGGCGACCACCACCGGCACATTCGCGTTCGGCCGGCATTCCTCAGCGGTATAAAAGCGGCCGCGGACCGGCTGCACGCCCATGAGGGAAAAGAAATTTTCCGAAGTCAGAAAGGCGAAGCTTCGCCGCATCTCGTGATCGCGACCGATTCCGGCGACGGCGAACTCAAGCGCCGCAAGATCAGCAAACAGATCCCCACCGTTCTCACGAAACTCCCGATATTCCATGTGCGAGAATTGGCGATAATCGTGGTTCGTGTTTTGGCGCGCGGTGAAAATGTTTACCACTTCTGCTGGCCGCAGCGGAACCATCGGCCGCAACACCACGCCGTTAACGAGCGCGAAAATAGCCGAGTTAACTCCGATGCCGAGCGCTAAAGTCATAATCGCCACAGAAGTAAATCCCGGCGATTTACGAAGCTGCCGCAGCGCGAATCGAAAATCATTCATGTTTGTTAACCTCTGTTGCCGATCCTTCTCAGGCCGCGAGCCGATCCTCAACGATTTGGCCATCAAGCAAATGCACGGCGCGCTCAGCGTGCCTGGCGAATCGTTCGTCGTGGGTCACCATGCAAATCGCTGCGCCAGCGCCATGCAGCTCTTTTAACAGATCCATGACCGCTTCACCGTTCCGCGAGTCGAGGTTTCCGGTTGGTTCATCCGCAAGCAGAATCGCCGGTTTGCCGGCAAGTGCCCGGGCAACGGCGACGCGTTGCTGCTGTCCGCCGGAAAGCTGGCAGGGCAAGTGCTTGGCGCGGTGAACCATGCCGACGCGCTCAAGCGCTCCCGTGACAGCAGATTTGCGCTCATCCGCGCTCAATCCGCGATATGTCAGCGGCAACTCGACGTTTTCGTAAACGGTCAAATCGCCGATCAAATTAAAACTTTGGAAAATGAAACCGATCTCGCGATTCCGAATGCGCGCCCGATCGGCGAACGACAGGTTTGCGACCTCTGTGCCCTTTAGCACGTAACTCCCGGCCGAAGGTGTATCGAGCAGTCCCAAGATCGACAACAAGGTCGTTTTGCCGCAGCCTGACGGCCCAGCGATGGAAACGTACTCGCCGTCGCGGACGTCGAGATGAACTCCGGACACCGCGTGTGTCTCCACTTCGTCGGTAACGAAAATCTTTCTAACATCGGTCAGCCGAATCAAAGGAGTCGATCCGTTTCTGGCTGATGTTTGCGCCGGCTGATTCGAAGTAAGTGAGGTTGTAATCATTCTGTTGCGTGGGCCGATTTTTGGATGAGATGCGCCTCGAGCCGTGGCTGGATTCAAAAAATTTGGATACGGCCATCGCGAGGCCGATTACCGGTCATGAATACCGCGGTGGCATTGAGAGGCTTTGCGCCAATTCAAACTCGCAATTCGCGCGGCCTGATTTAATTCTGAAATAGTGCGGGACGCGCTCACTCCAATGATGCAGCAGTACCGGCGGCTCCGAGGGAGCATCCCGGCAGATACGCTTTTGTTGTTCAGGCTCGGTGATTTCTATGAACTCTTCTTCGAAGACGCAAAGGAAGCCTCGGTCTTGCTGAATGTCGCCCTAACCAAGCGCAACGAAGTGCCGATGTGCGGCGTGCCGTATCACGCCGCGCAAACTTACATTGCAAAGTTGATCAAGGCGGGCCGGCGCGTGGCGATCTGCGATCAGACAAGCGAGCCGCAACCGGGAAAAATTGTTTCCCGCGACATCACCCAGATCATCAGCGCGGGCACGGTTAGCGATTTCGACCTACTCGAAGCGAAACGCGCCAATTATCTGGGCGCGGTGTACGCTGACGGCGGCATATTTGGTTTTGCTTACGCAGACCTGACCACGGGCGAGTTCCGGCTTACCGAACTGCAAGATCGACAATCCCTTCTCGACGAACTCGCGCGTGTTTCGCCATCGGAACTGCTCATCAGCTCCGAACAGAAAGATCAGCTTGGCCAGATCGATCATGCGCTTGAGTACGACAGCTACGCGTTCTTGCCGGAGCAGGCAATCTTCACCTTGTGCGAGCATTTCAAAATGAAATCGCTAGACGGATTTGGCTGCGGCGAGATGTCGCGGGCGGTCGCCGCCGCGGGCGCAATCGTTCATTATTTGAAGCATCAGCTTCGGCGCAACATCGATCACCTCACCTCCTTGCGCTGCGACGCGCCGACGGACTACGTCATGCTTGACGCCGCGACGCAAACGAATCTTGAACTCGTTGAATCACGCGGCACACGTAACACCACTTTGCTCGCGGTTCTTGATCGCACCATCACGCCGATGGGCGGCCGGAGGTTGCGCTCGTGGATTTTGCAGCCACTGCGCAATTTGCATGAGCTCGAGCGACGCCAGCAAATGATCGCTGATTTGTTGCAGGAACCAGATCTGCTTGCGGCGATCCGCGCTCAACTGAAATCGATTCGCGACATCGAACGGGCAACGTCGCGATTGAGCCAGGCCTCGGGAAACGCACGCGACCTGGTCGCGCTGAAATTTTCGCTGCAAGAGATCCCGAAGCTGAAGACGGAATTGCAAAGACTGATCGAGCGAATCGAATTTGGTCGGGCGGCCTCGCCGAGCACGCCGAACGTCACGCAAGAAAGCGGCGCGACCGGCGGTCGCGCCCTACCACTACAACTGCAAAGCGAGATTCACGAAATGCCAGTGCTGGCTGAGAAGCTCGGAAGGGCAGTCGTCGATGATCCACCGTTGGTGCTAAAGGAGGGCGGAATTTTTCGCGATGGATACGACGCTGATCTCGACGAACTGCGACGGGCGTCGCGCGAAGGGAAAAATTGGATCAGCCACTTGCAGGAGCGCGAGATCGCGGGCACCGGAATCAAATCGCTCAAGGTCCGTTACAACTCCGTCTTCGGTTATTTCATCGAAGTGACAAAATCCAACCTCGCGAACGTGCCTGCGCACTACACGCGCAAGCAGACCACAGTGGGCGGCGAACGCTTCGTCACTCCCGAGTTAAAGGAAATGGAGGCAAAAATCCTCGGCGCAGACGAACGCGCGCGCCAACTCGAGCATCAGCTTTTCCAAAAACTGCGCGAAGAAACTCTGCGCGAGCTCGAGTCGATCCAGCGAACCGCCGCTGCCATAGCAGTGCTCGACGTCATTTGCGCATTCGCCGAGACGGCCCGGTTGTTCCGTTATTGCCGACCTCAATTAGACAATACCCTGCGGCTTATTATCAAAGATGGACGGCATCCGGTACTCGACCAGAATCTGGTGGAAGAAAAGTTTGTGCCTAACGACACGTCGCTGGATGGCGAGACCATGCGGCTGGCGATCGTGACCGGCCCAAACATGGCAGGAAAATCGACTTACATTCGCCAGGTGGCTTTGATTGTATTGATGGCTCAAATAGGCAGCTTTGTTCCGGCAGAGAGCGCCGAGATCGGCCTGGTGGATCGCATTTTCACACGCGTCGGCGCGAACGATGACATAGGACGTGGCCAGTCAACATTCATGGTAGAGATGAACGAGACCTCGAATATCGTTAACAACGCGACCGAACGCAGCCTGGTGATCCTCGATGAGATCGGTCGCGGCACCTCCACATTCGACGGCCTCTCGATCGCCTGGAGCGTCGCCGAGTTTCTCCATGACAAAATCAAAGCGCGCAGCCTCTTCGCCACGCATTATCACGAGTTGACCAAACTCGCCGCAGAACGCAAAGGCGTTTGCAATTTCAATGTCGCAGTCCGCGAGTGGAACGATCAAATCATTTTCCTTCGCAAAATCTTGCCCGGCGGTGCGGACAAAAGCTATGGCATCCAGGTCGCGCGGCTGGCGGGTTTGCCAAAGGAAATTCTCGACCGGGCGAAGGAGATTCTTGCGCATCTGGAGCGTCCAAACGGCGTGATCGAAACACCGCCCGCCGGAAAACCACGCAATAGGAGGAAGCCCGCCGCAACTCCTGAGAAACCGCAACTGGATCTGCTATGAGGTGGACGGTTCCTGTCCTTGTGCTTGTCGGAACTACAGTCGCAAAACCACACGCGTTGGAACGCAGACCGTCTAGGCTTTCATTCCCCCTGCCGAAGCATACCCGACGCAGAATTGCGTATTGTGATAAACTACCCGCGATGGCGGTTAAGACGGAAAAGGAACTGAGCGAGGCGCAGCGCAATCTTTGGCTTAAGGCAGTGGCCGCTGTTGAGTTGCGCAATCTCGGTTACGCAATTTCGCTTTTGCAGGAAATCCTGAAACAGGAACCGCAATTTCTAATGGGACGACAATTGCTGCGGCGCGCTGAAGTCACGAAAAACAGGTCAACCAAAAGAAGTTTTTTAAATATCTCGACCGCGCCGATCGCTATCATGAAAGCGCAGCGGGAAATCAAGAAAGACCCGAAACGCGCGATCGAAATGCTAGAAAAGGTGCTCGAGGATGAGCCTTACAATAGACAGGCGAACATGGCTTTAAAGGAAGCGGCGACAGCATCGGGCTGGCAGGAGATTGGCGTGTTCGCGCTGCGAACGTTGCTCGAAGAAAATCCGCGCGACGTCAAAGTGTTACACGAACTCGGGCGTTTATACCGCGAGCTGGGAGAGAACGATCAGGAGGTCGAAGTCTATAATCAAATCATCGAGATAAATCCACTGGATGCCGAAGCTCTCCGTCTTGGTAAAGACGCGGCAGCCCACGGGTCCATGAAAAGCGGTGGATGGACACAGGCGGAAAGTTACCGGGATCTGATCAAGGACAAAGAGATGGCGATTTCGCTCGAGCAACAAAGCCGGATGCGATTAACCGGCGAATCGCTCGAGCAACAGATCGCCGAAACATACGCCCGTCACAAAGCGGAGCCGGCAAATGTTGACCTTGCCCGACGCTTGGGCGCATTGAACGAGCAAAAGGAAGACTTGGAGGCAGCGATCGGCTGGTATCGATATGCGGCCGACCTGACCAAAGGTGCGGACACTGGATTAGTCCGAAAAGTTTCCGATTTGAAAATGAAACGCCTGGAGCGCGAGATCGCTGCACACGAGGAATTTCTTTCCACCCACGATGCAGCCCATGAGTTGCATGCGAAAAAGTCTGAAGAATTAAAGGCTGCCAAAGCGAAGCGCGCAGAAATCCTCGTTACCGATGCGCGAGAACGTGTCGCCCGAAATCCGACCGATCTTCAGCTTCGGTTCGAGTTGGGCGAGCACCTCGTCAGTGCCAAACGCTTTCGGGAAGCGGTGCCGGAGTTGCAGCGGGCTCGGCAAAATCCGCACGCGCGTTTGAAAGCGATGAACCTGCTCGGTTGCTGCTACGGCGAGCTTGGGATGCTTGATCTTGCAACGAAGCAACTGGAGGAGGCATCAAAGGAAATTCTTGGAATGGACGCGATGAAGAAAGCGATAGTTTACAATCTCGGACTTATCTACGAGCGAACGGGCAACCAGGAAAAATCGCTTGCCTGTATGAAGCAGATTTACGAAGTCGAACACGGCTACAAAGACGTGGCGACGCGGGTAGAGAGTTCCTACCGGGAAGAACATTCGTGAAGCCTGACTAATCCGATCTTCTGAGCTTGCGCACCTGCAGCAATCTGGAGACCGGAAACAAGAGAATCAGGATTCATCGCGTCCAAG
>Ga0307305_10000668_pt1 | contig 12880 bp, 14 predicted proteins | sample ER_DNA_186_FD_194512 | JGI IMG/M metagenome (GOLD analysis project Ga0307305, IMG submission 194512) | Bulk soil microbial communities from the East River watershed near Crested Butte, Colorado, United States - ER_DNA_186 | ecosystem: Environmental > Terrestrial > Soil > Floodplain | place... | reverse complement strand
AGTCGCCGGTGCCGACCTAGGAGGGTTTGGCGGAACCTCGCTCGCCGTCGGGGTGCGAATGGCCGTTCCGAGGCAAGGACGCAGGGAGTCCCTGTAGTGGATGACTACAGGGGCGACCGAGGACGCGGCCTCGGGGCGGACAGCGCGGCCCGACGGCACAGACTGGGTTTCGTCAAGCCCTCCTAAGAGCCTTTGAACTCCGGCTTACGCTTCTCCGTGAAGGCGGTCAGGCCCTCCTTCGCATCCTCGGACGCGAACGCCAGGTAGAGCGCGCGGCGCTCGGCTTCGAGGCCTGCGCTGAGCGTCGTCTCGTAGGCGCGGTTGACCGACTCCTTGGCCAGGCGCGTGGCTACAGGCCCCTTCTCGGAGATCTCGCGCGCCACGCGTTTGGCCTCGTCAAGCCACGCTTCCTTTGCGACAACGCGGGCGACGAGACCGGCGGCGAGCGCCTCACGCCCGGTGAGACGGCGGCCGCTCAGGATCACGTCCATCGCCAACGACTTCCCCACGGCGCGCGTCAGGCGCTGGGTTCCGCCCGCCCCCGGGATGATCCCGAGCCCCGTCTCCGGCTGGCCGAACTGGGCCGTCTCGGAGGCGACGATCAGGTCGCACGACATCGCCAGCTCACAGCCTCCGCCGAGGCAGTAGCCCGACACCGCCGCGACGAGCGGCGTCCAGAGCGAGCGGATCGCGTCCCAGCGCTCGACCCGGCGCTGGTAGTAGAGGTCGATCGCCGAGGACTGCGCCAGCTCGCCGATATCGGCACCGGCCGCGAAGGCCCGCTCGGAGCCGCCGAGGACGATGCAGCGGACGGCCGGGTCGCGGTCGAGCTCGCCGAGCTCCGTCACGAGCTCGTCCATGAGCTCGTCGGAGAGCGCATTCAGGGCCTCGGGCCGGTTGAGCAGGACGACCGCGATCGGGCCGTCCCGCTCGACGAGCACGAGCTCAGTCATGTCCTCTTCGGCCACGGCCGAGGGACAGTCCCCCGGCCGTGGACGCAATCGCCACGGCCGAGCAGCCTTTGCGGCGGAAACGCCGTAACGTCCCCGCGCCGGGACAGGTCCGAGGGACTGTCCCTGGGACCGGTCCAGAATGAACGGGGCTCACTTCCGCTCCAGGAACTTCTCGATCGCCCGGCGCGGCTCGTCGGTCGCCATCGACAGGGCGAGCCAGTCGCGGGCGTGGTTGATCGTCTCGTGCCAGGCGAGGTCGCGCCAGAAGTTCAGATGTTGCTTCGCGTAGCGCGTCGTCTGGGGCAGCTTCCGCGCAAGCGACTCGACCACCGCGTCGACCTTCGCGTCGAGCTCCGCGGACGGCACGACCCAGTTGACGAGCCCCCACTCCGCCGCCCTTGCGGCCGGGATCTCCTCGCACATGAGCACGATCTCCCGAGCCCGGCGATCGCCGACCATGATCGTCAGCCACTGCGTCGCCCCGCCGGCCGGCACCGACCCGTGCTCGGGGCCCACGTGACGGATGAAGGCGTCGTCGACCATGACCGCGAGATCGCAGGCCATCTGCAGCTCGTTGCCGCCGCCGACCGCGATCCCGTTGATCCGGGCCAGCGTCGGCTTGCCGATCTCGCGCAGCCGGTCGTGCGCGTCCTTGAAAGCGCCGAACCACTTCCAGTACTCCCCGGGGTTGCCGATGTACCCCTCCGACCACTCGCGCAGGTCAGCCCCGACGCAGAACGCCCTCCCTGCGCCGGTCAACACAACCACGCGGAGCTCGTCGTCCCACGACGCGTCCTCGCACGCCCGGGCGAGCTCCCGCAGCATCTGGAAGTCGAACGCGTTCAGCACCTCGGGCCGGTTCAGGGTGATCGTCGCCCGTGGCGGGGCCTTCTCGTAGACGATTCGCTCGAAGCCGAGCTCCTCCGGCGCCACCGGGCGAGGCGCCTTCGGCTCCGTCACGAGATCTCCGCGAAAAAGACGCGCAAGCCGATGCCCATCTCCTCGGCGTCCTTGGCACCGGCCATCAGCCCGTCCTGGGCGGCCTTCCACGCGTCCCGGTCCGGAAACTCGTACTCGAAGTAGTAGGCGGCATCGGGGTCGGGCATCCCACCGAGGACGCGCCCGTGGCGGGTCTGTGCACCCGGCACCTGCTGCCGCACGAGCGCGACGTGCTGCTCGTAGCGCTCGGGATCAGGCTGCTCGGAGTAGAGGACGAAGACGCGGATCACTCGGCGTTCCCCCTTCGGTCGAGGACGCGCGGAGCGTACCCCGAAGCGTGGTAGCGTCGCCGCGCCGTGAACGCCCTCGTCGTCCTCCTCACAGTCGTGGCGGGAGTCGCGGGCTCGGTGCAGGTCGCCGTGATGGCGAAGCTCGGCGACCGCGTCGGTGTCTTCGGCGCACTCGCGTGGGCGACGAGCCTCACGGCCTTGCTTGCATTTGCGCTGCTACTCGTCGCGCGTCAGGGCGTCGGCGAATTCACCGCGGCGGCGCGTCAGCCAGTCTGGCTCTGGAGCGGCGCCCTGATGAGCCTCCTCATCGTCCTGGCGATCACCGTAGCCGGCTCGAGGATCGGCGTGATCGCCACCGTCTCCGTGCTCCTGGCGGGCCAGTTCGCGGCCGGGGCGGCGATCGACCGCTACGGCCTGCTCGGCGCCGATCGCATCGGCATCGGCTGGTGGCGCGTGGTCGGCATCATCCTGCTCGGCATCGGCGCCGGACTGACGCTAAAGCGCTAGGTCGTCCGGGCGGACCGGCACGCGGGCCAGCTCCCGCCCGGTCGCATCCCGCAAAGCGGAGACGACGGCGGCGGTCGAGACAACCGTTGGCGGCTCGCCGACACCCTTGACGCCGTAGGGCGCGTCGGGCTCCTCCTCCTCGATCAACTCCACCTCGACAACCGGCATGTCGAGCGCAGTCGGGATCAGGTAGTCGGTGAAGCTCGCGTTCGTGATCAGCCCGCCGTCTGTTTGGACCTCCTCCATCAGCGCGAGCCCCAGTCCCTGGGCGGTGCCGCCCTCGATCTGGCCGTGGACGGCCTGCGGGTTCAGCGCCTTGCCGACGTCCTGCGCGGTGCCGATCCAGACTGCCCGGGTCAGCCCGAGCTCGACGTCGACCTCGACGACCACCCGCATCGCGGCGCACATGTAGCCGACGTGCACCCGGTCGCCCTTCACCTGCCCGGTCTCCGGGTCGAGCGGGGCGGTGCGAGGGTGGTGATAGGTGCGCTCGACGTCGACCTCCCGGCGACCCTGCTCGAGCTCGACAAGAGCCTCCCGGCAGGCGAGCCGGACGGCACCGGCCGCCATCCAGGTCAGGCGCGAGGCCGACGCCGAACCAGCCGAGTCGACGCCCGACGTCGAGCCTGGCGCGAGCGCGACGTTCTCCGTTCCCAGCTCCGTGCGCGCGACCTGGAGGATCACGTTCGTCACGCCCTGGCCGACCTCCGCTGCAGCGCAGTGAACCTCGCCGGCGAGCTCGTCTTCCGGGCCGCGCCAGAGCCGGATGCGAGCCGCGCAGGAGTCGTCGAACCCCTCTGAGTAGCAGACGTTCTTGAAGCCGACCGCGAAGCCGACTCCGCGCTTGACGCCCTGCCCGTGCGTCGTGTTTCCGGCGCCGCCGGGGAGCCTGATCGGCTCGCGCGGCAGCTCCTCGGGCTCGGGCACCGGCAGCTCGGCAGCGCGGCGGATGACTTCGGCCGCCGGGAACGACCCCGTGATCACCTGACCTGTCGGCAGCATGTCGCCCGGCCCGAGCGCGTTCAGCAGGCGCAGCTCGACCGGGTCGATCTCGAGCTCGGCCGCGAGCTTGTCCATCTGCGCCTCGTGGGCGAAGCAGGCCTGGACGGCGCCGAAGCCGCGCATCGCCCCGCACGGCGGGTTGTTGGAGTAGACACAGGTGCACTCGATCAGCGCGTTCTCGACCCTGTAGGGCCCGCAGGCGAAACACGCCGCATTCGAGGTCACCGCCGCGGAGCTCGAGGCGTAGGCGCCGCCGTCGAGCAGGATCCGGGCACGGACGTTCACGAGCTGCCCGGCTCGAGACGCCCGATGCTCCATCCAGATCTTCGCCGGGTGGCGGTGGACGTGGCCGACGAACGACTCCTCGCGGCTGTAGACCATCTTCACGGGCCGGTCGGTGTGCAGCGCGAGCAGCGCGCCGTGGACCTGCATCGAGAGATCCTCGCGCCCGCCGAAGGCGCCGCCCACCCCGGAGAGATGGATGCGCACCTGCTCCTTCTCGAGCCCGAGGCACGGCGCGACCTGGTCGCGGTCGACGTGGAGCCACTGGGTCGCGACGTAGATGTCGACGCCGCCTTCGCCGTCGGGGACCGCGAGCCCCGACTCCGGTCCGAGGAACGCCTGGTCCTGGATGCCCAGCTCGTAGACCCCGCTCACCGAGACGTCGCCCTCGGCGTCCGGATCGCCGTGCCGGATCACGATCGAGCGCAGCACGTTCGGGCGCGGGTCCTCGCGGAAGCCGTGGCCGGCCGTCGGGCTCTGCTCGTGCAGCGGCTCCTGCTCCGTCGCGCGCTCGGGGTCGACGACCGGCTCGAGAACTTCGTACTCGACGCGGATCTTCTCGGCAGCGCGCCGCGCCTGCTCGGGATGCTCCGCGGCGACGAGCGCGACCGGCTCGCCGAAGTAGCGGACTCGGTCGATCGCGAGCACCGGCTGGTCGGCGAACTCGAGCCCGTAGGTCTTCGCGCCGGGAACGTCGCTGTGCGTCAGGACCGCGTGGACTCCAGCCATTGTGAGCGCCTCGGAGATGTCGACCTCCAGGACGCGCGCGTGGGAGTGCGGGCTCCGGAGCGTGTGGCCCCAGAGCATCCCAGCTGCGGAGAGATCGCTCGCGTAGGCAAACTCGCCGCTGACCTTCGGGATCGCGTCGACCCGGCGCACGCTCTCGCCTACCCGACCGAGCTCCAGGGCCCGTTGACCTTGTAACGCAGTGTTACCTGGGAGCCTGGCGCTCACGTCGTCCGTCCCGCGGCGAGGCGTACGGCGTCGAAGATCTTCGCGTAACCCGTGCAGCGGCAGAGGTTGCCGGAGAGCGCCTCGCGAATCTCGTCGTCGCTCGGGTCGCGGTTGTGGCCTAGCAGGTCGACCGTCGCAACGACGAGCCCGGGCGTGCAGAAGCCGCACTGGACCGCGCCGGTCTCGGCGAAGGCCTCCTGCACCGGGTGGAGCTCCTCGTCCTGCGCAAGCCCTTCGACGGTGACGATGTCGTGGCCCTCGGCCTGCGCGGCCAGCACCAGGCAGGAGCAGACGAGCTCGCCGTCGAGCAGCACCGAGCACGAGCCGCACTCGCCCTGCTCACACGCGTTCTTCGAGCCGGGGAGCCCCAGCCGCTCGCGCATCGCGAACAGCAGGCTCTCGCCTTCCCAGACGTCGGCGTCGCGCTCCTGGCCGTTGACGCGAAGCGTGATCTTCATGTCAGGCAGCGCACGAGCGCCCGGGCCGTGAGGACGCGAAGCGCGTGGCGGCGGTAGCGGGCGGTGCCGCGGACGTCGTCGATCGGGCTCGCCGCTTCCGCCACCCGATCCGGCAGCTCGTCGGGCTCGTCGAGCGGCGCCGTGACCACGCCGGGCACGGGGCCGGCCGAGCCGAAGGACGCCCGGATCTCGCCGGCCTCCTCGTCGACGCAGAGTGCAAGCGAGACAACGGCGATCACCATTGCGTTACGAGGCCCCACCTTCATGAACGTCTGCCGCGGCCCCGGAGGGCGGACCCGCACCGCGACGATCAGCTCGTCCTCGGCGAGGGCGTTCCGCTTCGGGCCGACGAGGAACTTCTGCAGTGGCAGCGTCCGCGTGCCGGCCGAGCCCGCAAGCTCGACTTCCGCGCCATAGACGAGCAGAGGGGGCAGCGCGTCCCCGGCCGGCGAGGCCGTCCCCAGATTCCCGCCGATCGTCCCGCGGTTGCGGATCTGCGGCCCGCCGACGGTTCGTGACGCCTCCGCGAGCGCACGGAGGGGTTCCGAAAGCGCCATCGCCTCGGTGTACGTCAGCCCGGAGCAAAGGCGCAGGCTGCCGTTCTCGCGCGACCAGCCTCGCAGCTCGGCCACCTCGTTCAGGTTCAGCAGCGCCGGGGGCCGGGAGCGGTCGAAATTGAGCTCCACCATCAGGTCCGTGCCGCCCTGGATCGGGACCGCGTCGGGCCGCTCAGCCTTCAGGCGCAGGGCCTTTTCGAGGGTGTGGGGCGTGAGAACGTCCATCGGCGGCAAGGGTACTTCGCCTCGCCGCGGGGGGTATCGTCGCCCCGTGGACGCGCTCACCCGTCGGCTGGCGGTCGCGCGCGGCGACGAGCCCGCCGATCTCGTCGTACGCGGCGGACGCGTCCTGTCCGTCTTCACGCGCGAATGGCTCGAGACCGACGTCGCGGTCGTGGACGGGTTCGTCGCCGGGCTGGGCGAGTACGAGGGAACCGACGAGCTGGACGCGAGCGGCCGCTACGTCGTTCCCGGCTTCATCGACGCGCACGTGCACCTCGAGTCCTCGAAGCTGATGCTGGACGAGTTCGCCCGGCTGGTGCTGCCGCTCGGAACCACGACCGTCGTGGTCGACCCGCACGAGATCGCGAACGTGCTCGGCACCGACGGCGTCCACTGGCTTCTCGACGCCTGCGCGGAGCTGCCGCTCGACGTCTTCGTGATGGCGTCGTCGTGCGTGCCGGCCTCGTCGTTCGAGCACCCGCGGCGACCGCTCTCGCCGGGTGATCTCGAGGGCCTGCTCCGCCGGCGCAGGGTGATCGGCCTGGCCGAGATGATGAATTTCCCAGGGGTGATCGGCGGCGACCCGGCCGAGCTCGTGAAGCTGGGCCTTGACGGCGCCGCGCATGTCGACGGACACGCGCCGGGGGTGCTCGGCCGCGCGCTGAACGCGTACGTCGCCGCCGGGATCCGCTCCGACCACGAGGCGTTCACGATCGAGGAGGGCCGCGAGCGCCTGCGCGCAGGCGTCTGGCTCCTGATCCGCGAGGCATCGGCAGCGCGGAACCTCGAGGCCCTGATCCCGCTGGTCGGCGAGTTCGGGCCCAACCGCATCGCCTTCTGCACCGACGACCGGGAGCCGGAGCACATCGCCGAGGACGGGCACGTGAACTCGATGGTGCGGCGCGCGGTCGAGCTCGGCGTCGCCCCCGAGGAGGCGATCGTGATCGCGACGCTGAATGCGGCGACGTGGCACCGGCTCGACCGCTTCGGCGCGGTCGCGCCCGGCTACCAGGCGGATCTCCTGCTCCTGCCCGACCTCGAGCGCTTCGAGCCCGAGGTCGTGCTCAAGCGCGGACGTCCGGTGGAGGAGATCCCGCGGCCCGACGTGCCCGAGTGGGTCAAGCACACCGTGCGCGTCCGCCACGTCGCCGCCCGCGATTTCACGATCCCCTGGGAGGAAGGCAAGGCGCGGGTGATCGGGGTCGTCCCCGGCCAGATCGTGACCGAGTCACTGGTGGAGGAGCCCACCGTCGTCGACGGGCTCGCGGTGGCCGATTCCGACCGAGATCTCGCCAAGATCGCGGTCGTCGAGCGGCACCTCGGCACCGGCCGCCTCGGCCTCGGGCTCGTCCGCGGCTTCGGCCTGCGTTCCGGTGCGCTCGCCTCGACGGTCGCCCACGACGCGCACAACATCATCGTCGTCGGAGTCGACGACCACGATATGGCACGAGGCATTCGGCGCCTCTCCGAGATCGGCGGTGGCGTGGTCGTGGTCGAGGACGGCGGGGTGCGCGCCGAGCTTCCGCTCCCCGTGGCCGGCCTGCTCTCCGAGGCGCCGCTGGACGAGGTCGTCGCCGCCAGCCGCGGCTGCATCGAGGCCGCCGCCGTGCTGGGCTGCACGCTCGAGTCGCCGTTCCAGACGCTCGCTTTCCTCGCGCTCTCGGTGATCCCGAGCCTGAAGATCACCGACTCCGGGCTGGTCGACGTCGACCGCTTCGAGCTCGTCCCGCTGCGCGTATGAAGCGGCTGCTGGCCAACGCCTACGTCGTCGTGATGGACGACGCGGGGACGGAGCACGAATCGGGCTGGGTGTTGATCGAAGAGGGACGAGTGGCGGACAACGGCGACGGCGCCGAGCCGGAGGCCGACGAGCGCACCGACCTCGGAGGCGCGCTGGTCACGCCCGGCCTCGTCAACACGCACCACCACCTCTACCAGACACTTACCCGGGCACGGGCCCAGGAAGCCGATCTCTTCACCTGGCTCAAGACCCTCTATCCGATCTGGGCGCAGATCGACGACGAGTCGGAGCGCACAGCCGCCCGGACAGGCCTCGCCGAGCTCGCCCTGTCGGGCTGCTCGACCGTCTTCGACCACCACTACGTTTTCCCGCGCGGCGCAGGCGATCTGATCGAGGCGGAGCTGGGCGCAGCCCAGGAGCTAGGCGTCCGGCTGATCCCCTCGCGGGGCTCGATGGACCTCGGCCAGTCGGACGGCGGCCTCCCGCCGGACTCGCTGGTCGAGGATCCGGACGAGGTGCTCGCCGAGACCGAGCGCTTGGCGGCCCGGCACCCGGAGCTGGTGGTCGCGCCGTGCTCGCCGTTCTCGGTCACCGGCCGGCTGATGACGGAGTCGGCCGAGCTGGCGCGGCGCCTCGGACTTCGGCTGCACACGCACCTCGCGGAGACCGTCGAGGAAGAGGCGTATTGCCTCGAGCTCTACGGCTGCCGGCCGGTCGAGTACCTCGAGCGGCTGGGCTGGCTCGACGGCGACGTCTGGTGTGCCCACTGCGTTCACCTCTCGAGCGACGATGTGCGGCGCTTCGGGGAGACGGCCACCGGGGTCGCGCACTGCCCCAGCTCGAACCTCCGGCTGGGAGCGGGCGTGGCGCCGGTGCGGGCGCTCCTCGATGCCGCGGCTCCCGTGGGTCTCGGCGTGGACGGCTCCGCCTCGAACGAGCGCGGCGACCTAGGCCTGGAGGTCAAGCAGGCGCTACTGGTTGCCCGCGGGCGGGACGGCCCGGAGGCGCTGACGGCGCGGGAGGCGCTCCGGCTCGGGACGCGTGGCGGGGCGGCAGTGCTCGGCCGGGACGATCTCGGCTCGGTCGAGCCGGGTCGCTCCGCCGACCTCGCCGTTTGGAGGACCGACGGCCTTGAGCTCGCCGGCGCGAGCGATCCGGTCGCGGGCATGGTGTTCAGCGGCCCGCATCGGGTCGACCGCCTTTTCGTGGCGGGCGAAGAGGTCGTGCGCGACGGGCAGCTCGTCAACGCCGACGAGGATGAGATCGCGCGCGAGCATCGCAAGGCCGCCGCCCGCTTCGAGGGCTGAGTGGCCTTCCCGCCGGCGCAAGGGGCGCGGATTCCGTGGGAGGCGGTTCCCGCCGGCGTACGCGACGCGGTCGAGACGGCGCTCGGTGCCCGGATCGTCAGCTCGGTCACTCGACCCGGGGGCTTCTCACCGGGCGTCGCCGCGCGCCTCCGGCTGGAGGACGGCAGACGCGCTTTCGTGAAGGCAGTCGGGTCGGAGCCGAACCCGGACTCCCCCGACCTGCACCGAGACGAGGCGCGGGTCGCGGCTGCGCTGCCGCCCGAGACTCCCGCTCCGAGGCTCCTGTTCGCGCACGACGACGGCGACTGGGTCGCGCTGGTGTTCGAGGACGTGGCCGGCGACGAGCCCCTCCTCCCCTGGCGGGAGGACGAGCTCAGACGGGTGCTCGAGGCACTGACCAACCTCTCCGCTGCACTCACGCCCGCCCCGCTCGAGGTCCCGACGGTCGCGGAGCGCTTCGGCGAGATGCTTCGGGGGTGGCGGCGCCTCGCTGCAAAGAAGACCGGCGAGCTCGACCCCTGGGCCGAGGAGCGCCTCGATCTCCTCGCCCGGCTCGAGGCCGGCTGGGAGCAGGCGTCCGCCGGCGAGACGCTTCTTCACGCGGACGTGCGCGCGGACAACGTGCTGCTCACGCCGGAGCGAGTCGTGTTCGTCGACTGGCCGCACGCGTCGTTGGGAGCACCCTGGGTGGATCTGCTGGCGTTCCTGCCAAGCGTTGCGATGCAGGGCGGGCCGAAGCCGTGGGAGCTCTTCGACGACCAGCCCGTCGCCCGGCACGCCGATCGGGAGCACGTCGACGCGGTGGTCGCCGCGCTCGCCGGCTTCTTCATCCAGCGCAGCACCCTCCCGCCGCCGCCGGGGCTGCCGACGCTCCGCGAGTTCCAGCGGGCGCAGGGCACGGAAGCGCTCGCGTGGCTGCGGCGCCGCCTGGAGTCGTAGAGTCTCCGGGCGTGGCCGCCTCGCTCTCGACGCACGTCCTCGACACCGGGCAGGGAGCGCCCGCGCGCGGCGTGCAGGTCGAGCTGTTCCGCGACGCGGAGCTCCTGGCCGAAGGCAGCACCGACGAAGACGGGCGGATCGCCGACCTCGCCGCGGAGCTCGTGCCGGGCCGTTACCGGCTCGTCTTCCACCCGCCCTCGCCTTATTTCCGCCGCGTCGAGCTCGAGCTCGAGCTCGCCGAAGGCCACCACCACGTCCCGCTGCTCGTCTCCCCGTATTCGTGCGCGAGCTACCGCGGCAGCTGAGGCCGGAGGAGCTCGCCGAGCTCTTCGAGGGCAGGACCCGCCTCGTCGAGCTGGTCGCGCAGCTGGTAAACCCGCTCGAGGCGGCGCCCGAGGTGATCGCTGAGCTCAGCGAGGAGGAGAAGGTCGAAGCGCTGAACGCGCATCCGGCAATCGGCGCACGCCGCTTGTCGGAGCGGTCGGCGGTCGAGCAGGGCGGCGCGACCGATCCGGCGACGCTGACCGAGCTCGCGTATCTGAACCAGGTCTACGAGGAGAAATTCGGCTTCCGGTTCGTGGTCTTCGTCGACCGGCGGCCGAAGACCGAGATCCTCGAGCTGCTGCGCGAGCGGCTCGAGCGGTCCCGTGAGGAGGAGCTCGACACCGGCCTCGCGGAGCTGGTCGCCATCGCCCGGGACCGCTGGCAACGGGCCTGATGGACCCGTATGCGAACGAGTGGCTGGACTTCCTCTCGCGCTGGCTGCACGTCGTCGCGGGGATCGTCTGGATCGGGACCTCGTTCTACTTCATCGCCCTCGACAACCACCTCGAGAAGCCCGGCGAGGGCGCGGGTAATGGCGTCGGAGGCGAGGCGTGGGAGATCCACGGCGGCGGCTTCTACCGCGTGCAGAAGTACCGGGTCGCGCCGCCTTCGCTTCCCGAGCGGCTGCTCTGGTTCAAGTGGGAGGCCTACACGACCTGGCTCTCCGGCTTCGCGCTCCTAATCGTCCTCTACTACTTCAACGCGCGCACCTACCTGATCGACAGAAGCGTCGCGGACCTCAGCCCGGCCGCGGCGATCGCGATCAGCGTCGGGCTGCTCGCCGCAGCCTGGGTCGTGTACGACGCCCTCTGTCGCTTGATCCGGAACGAGCTCGTGCTCGTTGCCGCGGTACTCGGCCTGACGACGCTCGCGGCCTGGGGCTGCAGCCGGCTTTTCAGCGGCCGGGCCGAGTACATCCAGGTCGGCGCGATGCTCGGGACGATGATGGTCGGCAACGTCCTGTTCGTGATCATCCCCGCGCACTGGGGGCTCGTGCGCGCGAAGGAGGCGGGGCGGGAGCCCGATCCTGCGCCGGGGATCCGCGCCAAGCAGCGCTCGGTGCACAACAACTACCTCACCCTGCCGGTGCTGTTCGCGATGCTCAGCAACCACTTTCCGAGCACGTACGCGCACAGCTACTCCTGGCTTGTCCTCGTCGCGCTGATGGTGACCGGGGCGTGGATCCGGCTCTTCTTCAACCTGCGCCACGCGGGGCGGACGGTGTGGGCGATTCCGGTGACCGCCGCGCTCGCGATCGCGGCGGTGGCGGTCGCGATTCGGCCAACCGGAGGTGGGGGCGGGCCCGCGGCTGCGGCGACGGCCGTGCCGTTCGCGCGGGCGCACGCGATCGTCCAGGAGCGCTGCGTTCCCTGTCACTCTTCGCACCCGAGGAAGGTCGCGGTCGCGCCGAAGGGGGTCACGTTCGACACGCCTGCCGAGATCGCCGCGCAAGCCGCGCTGATCGAGCAGGTCGCTGTGACGACGAAGACGATGCCGATCGGGAACGCGACGGACATGACTCAAGCCGAGCGGGACGCGTTGGGCGCCTGGGTCCGCCAGGGCGCGAAGATCAAGTAGGTTCCGCCGATGCTCGAGATCGCGGCGGGGGAGCACCGGTTCGTGGCCCGGCTGGAGGAGGAGTCTGCGGCACAGACCGTTGAGGCGTTCCGGAGGATGCTGCCGCTCGAGAGCCGGATCATCCACGCCCGCTGGAGCGGCGAGGCGTGCTGGATTCCGTTCGGCGAGCTGGACGTGGGGATCGGGCCGGAGAACGCGACGAGCTATCCGACGCCGGGGGAGCTCCTGCTCTATCCGGGCGGCGTCAGCGAGACCGAGCTCCTGTTCCCATACGGATCGACCTGCTTCGCGAGCAAGGCCGGGCAGCTGGCAGGGAATCACTTCGCGACGGTCGTCGAAGGGCGAGAGGGCCTCGCTGAGCTGGGCCGGAGAGCCCTCTGGGAGGGCGCGCAGGAAATCCGCTTCGCGGAGCGCTAGGCCCCACCACCACCCCACCCTTGGGTGGGGATAAAGGTTCCACCCGCCGCCCGCTGCGAGCGTACCGCCGAAGAGCGCACGTGTCCGTGCCCGGACCGTGCCGAATCTGCACCGATCAGTCCACGGAAGCGAGACGTGCGAGCGCTCCGGAGAGCACCTCCACTGCCTGCTCGACGTCCGACTCGTCCGTGAGCTCGTCAGGCGAGTGGCTGATCCCGCCGTTCAGGCTCCGAACGAAGAGCATCGCCGCCGGAACGCCGGCGGCGGCGAGCACACCTGCGTCGTGGCCGGCCCCGGACACGAGCTCCACCGCTGTCAACCCTGCCCGCTCGATCTCCTCCCGCAGCACCACGCTCGGCCCGGCCGCCATCGCTACGGCCGGGGCGCGCCGGAGCTCGGCCGGCACGACG
>Ga0307305_10000667_pt1 | contig 12883 bp, 11 predicted proteins | sample ER_DNA_186_FD_194512 | JGI IMG/M metagenome (GOLD analysis project Ga0307305, IMG submission 194512) | Bulk soil microbial communities from the East River watershed near Crested Butte, Colorado, United States - ER_DNA_186 | ecosystem: Environmental > Terrestrial > Soil > Floodplain | place... | reverse complement strand
TCGTCCACACCGCCGGCATCGCCGATTTCGTCGATCAGGGGTCGAAGCTCTTCCTTCAGCCGGTCGAAGATCTCCCTTACCTCGGCCGTCTTCATGTGCGGCTCGTAGTCGTCGAGCAGCACGTCGTACGCCTCATCGGGCGGATCGAAGCAGGCGACGTAGCGCTGTCGGAGCTCGAGCAACGTCTCGAGGTGAGGCTGCAGCTGCGCGAAGTCCGACTGCTCCTTCGCCGGCCCCCAGGCGGCGAGGCCAAGAGCGGCCGCGCGGCGCATCTCACCGACGAGCTCCGGCGGAACGCGCGTCGCCTTCTCGTACGCGCGCCGGGTCACGCGAATCAGGCTCGCCTCGAACGAGTCGTAGTCGGAGCTCTCCTCGAAGCTGCGGAGCTCCTCGAGCAACCGCCCGATCTCCCCGTCGATGAACCGCTCCTGCGTGAGCCGGCTGACCGTCGCCAGCGCTTCCGCACGGGCTCCTGCGCCACCGGGGGGCATCATTACGCGCTGGTCCCAGAACAGCAGCGTTGTGGCCTTGGTCAGGTCGTTGACCTCGGCGAGTCGCACACGTAGGCGGTCGAACGGAGACGCCGTCACGCGGAGAACTTTGTCAGAAGGCTGCGGACCAACGCCTTCGGTAGCGGAAGCTCGCGTCCGCCGGTGAGGCCGGAGGGACGGACGATCAGCACGAAGGCCATCAGCGCTCCGACGACGACGATCCGTGTTCCCGCGGGGAAGTCGAGCGTGCCGCCCAGTACGTGGACGCCGTTCTCGGCCTCGGCCAGGAACGAGTCGACCGCGCTGACGACGACCGCGCCGACGACCGCGCCCCAGAGACTCGTGACGCCGCCGATCACAAGCATTGCGAGCGTGATGAACGTGAGATCGAGATACAGCTCCTCGGCGTTGACCGGCAGCAGGTGGACGTAGAGCCCGCCGGCGAGAGCTGCGAGCGCGCCGGAGAGCGCGAACGCGAGGAGGCGTTGCCCGTACACCGAGACGCCGACCGCACGCGCAGCCGCTGCGTCCTCCCGCGTTGCGCGGAGCATTCGCCCGTAGCGACTGCGCTGGTAGAGGAATGCCACCGCGATTGCGATCAAAGCCCCGACCGCCGCCTGCAGCAGACCAGTCGTCTCCGGGACCGCCGAGAACGTGTTCAGTCCGGGCCCGATCTTCTCCCAGTAGCGCAAAACGTTGTGCGTGATCTCGAGCACGCCGAAGGTCGCGATTCCCGCGGCGAGGCCGGACAGGCGCATCAACGGCAGGCCGACGATCAACGCGAACACGGCGCCGACGGCCGCCGCAAGCGCGAGGGAAGGCACGTTCCCGACGGTTGTGTCGCGGAGAAAACCGGCCAGGTTCGGCATGATCGCCGGTTTCTCGCTTCTGGGCATCGACAAGATGCCGGCCGTCCATGCTCCGACGGCGACGAAGCTGATGTGGCCGAAGGAGAGCACGCCGGAGTTGCCGATGAAGACGTACAGGGCGACGACGATCGCGACGTTGACGAGCGTCGTGATCACGTAGGTTTCCGTCGACGCCGACACGAGCGTGCCGAAGAGCGCGACGGCGACCACCAGCACTGCCGGGGCGAGCAGCTCGAGCGCCGCGCGGGTGTGCCTCACACGCGCTCCACGGCCTGCTGGCCCGAACGCGTGAACAGGCCGGCCGGCCGGATCAGCAACACGAGGATCACGGCGGCGAAGAGAAACGACGGGAGGTACTGGCTCTGATCCGTGGGCAGCGCGCCGCCGAGAAAGCCCGCAGCGAAGCCGATCGCGAACCCGCCGAGCGTCGCCGGGACCAGCCGGTTCATTCCTCCCAGGACGACGCCGGCCAGGACGAGGATCGTGTCGCGCAGCGCGAAGTCCGGCGTCACCAGCGGCGTCTGGACAGTCAGCAGCACGGCGACAGTCGCCGCCAGAAGCCCTGAGACGAGCACCGCTGCACTGATCACGCGGTTGGCGCGCACGCCGAGCAGACGCGCTGTTCGAAAGTCGAGCGCCGCGGCGCGCATGTGGAGCCCGACGCTCGTCCGGCCGAGCAGGACGACGAGCGCGACCAGGCAGCCTGCGGCGACCAGGATCGCGACGACCGAGATCTTGCGGATGTCGACGCCGCCGATCGTCCACGGCTGGTTCAGCGACGACAGCGAGGCCGCGACCTTCCCGAGCGGCTTGAACCAAAGGAGCGCGATGCTCTGCAGCAGGAAGGCGACGGCGAAGGTGGCGACGAGCATCACCGCGGGCGATTGCGAGCGCAGCGGGCGGAACACGACCCAGTCCATCGCCGCCGACAGCACGATCACCACGCCGAAGCACAAGAGGATGCCTACCCAGACCGGCCAGCCGCGCTCGTACGCGAACGCAAGTGAGTACGCGCCGGCCATCACGAGCTGTCCGTACGCGAAGTTGACGAGCCGCAAGACGCCGAAGACGAGGCCGATGCCGACTGCCATCAGCGCGTAGATCCCGCCCAGGCCGAATGCGTCTGCGACCGTCTGCCAGTCGGCGCCGAGGAATGTCGCGACGACGGTCATGCGAAGTACGCGGACACGAGAGTGTCGGTGTCGTCGGCTGCCTCGGGGCCGAGCGTCAAGCGGAGCCGCCCGTTCGAGAGAACGTGCGATCGGTCGGCGAGCGCGACGGTTCGCTGCGCCCGCTGCTCGACCAGGAGGATCGCGATCCCGCGGTCACGGATTTCCTGCAGCGCCCGGAACACGGCATCGACAACCTGGGGCGCCAGGCCCAGCGACGGCTCGTCGAGGAGCAGGACATCGGGATTCGCGACGAGCGCCCGGGCGATCGCCAGCTGCTGCTGCTGGCCGCCCGACAGCACGCCCGCCTGACGCTTGCGGAACTCCTGGACGACCGGGAACAATTCGTAAGCGCGCGCGAACGCCACTTTGCGGTCGCCGTTGCGGGCGCCGGCAACGCCGAGGCGGAGGTTCTCTTCGACCGTGAGCTCCGCGAAGATCCGTCGTCCCTCCGGCACGAGGGCGACACCCGCGCGCGCGACGTCTTCCGGACGGCGGCCGAGGAGCGAGCGGCCGTGCAGGCGCACGTCGCCCCCGGCCGGGACGAGGCCCATCACCGCGTGCAGCGTCGAAGACTTCCCCGCTCCGTTGGGCCCGATCAGCCCGATGATCTCGCCGCGGTCGACGGTCAACGAGAGCCCGCGGACTGCATGTACGGCTCCGTGCCGCACGTCGAGCCCGTCGAGCTCGAGCACAGGAGGTGTCATTCCTGCACCGCGCTCTCGCCGAGGTAGGCCGCGGCGACGTCGAGGTTGGCGCGGATATCGGCCGGCGTGCCCTCGGCCAGCGTCCTTCCCTGGTCGAGGACGTGGATGCGGTCGCAGATCTCCATGATCAGACCCATGTTGTGATCGATTAGCAGCACTCCCGCGTCGCGGTCGTCGCGCAGCGCCCGCACCGCGTCGGCGAAGGCAGGAAGCTCGGCTTCGGGGAGACCGGCGGCGGGCTCGTCGAGCAGGACGAAGCGGGGATTCGTCGCGAGAGCACGCGCGACGCCGAGCCGGCGCTCGTCACCCTGCGCGAGCGCGTCGGCTGGCGTCTCGGCTCTGGACGCGATGTCCAGCGAGTCGAGCAGGTCGCCCGCGCGTGCGCGGGCCTCGCCGGCCGACGTCCCGGTCCCGAGCGCCGCGACCTCGACGTTCTCGCGGACGGAGAGGCCTCGAAACGCGTGGCTGTGCTGGAACGTCCGCACGAGCCCCGCCCGCCCGCGGCGGCTCGGCTTCCAGCGCGTGATGTCGCGTCCGTCCAGCTCGACCGTGCCGCTCGACGGTCGGTCGAATCCGCTGAGCACGTTCACGAGCGTCGACTTGCCAGCGCCGTTGGGCCCGATCAGGCCCACGATCTCCCCACGCTCGAGCTCGAGCGTGACGTCCCGCAGCGCATGCACGCCTGCAAAGGACCGCGACACGGCGGAGGCCCGGAGAGATTCTCCAGGCCCCCGCACTTCCCGTTCAGCGCTCAGATCTTCGCGACAACCTTCGCGACGATCGTGCCGACCACCTTGGGCACGTTGTTCTGGATCCGGATCACGCGGTACCGGCGTCCGAACACGGTGTGCAGCTTCGTCGAGAAGCTGACGTTCCCCGAGATCGTGGGCACCTTCTTGAACTTCTCCATGACCTTTGCCAGCGCAATGCCCTTCGTCGAGCCGTGTGCCCGTTTAATTGCAATCGCGACGCCGTCGATGGCCGACGGGCCGGTGATGAAGCCGCCGGTGCCGGCCTTCACCTGCTTCGCCAGCCTGTTCACCGCGGCGCTCGGATCGTCGCCGAAGGACGACGCGAACGTCACGAACCAGTAGTTCGTCACCTTCGGATTCGCAGGCAGCCAGTACGTGCCGTCACCCGCCCACGAGTTGAGGATCGGCGTGTTGTTGCCGAGTGAGCGAAGCCCGCTCACGAGCGTCGACAGTGCACCGAACGCCCCGGCTGTCGATGTGACGATCACGTCGGCCTTTTCGCCGTTGAGGCGGCTGACGGCGTTCTGCACGTTGGTGCTGCCGAGCGACTGATACGTCTCCTTGGCGACGATCTTTCCACCCAGCTGCTTGAAGCGGACTTCGAACGCCCGGACGACGTCCTTGAAGTAGACGATGACCGTGTCGGTCGCGAGGTCGGCCGTCTTCCAGCCGCGACCCCAGGCGTACTGGGCCATCGCGGAGCCCTCGTCCTGCGCGACGTTCCCGAAGCTGAATGCGAGCCGGCCCTTGGCGCCGAACCGTTTCGGCCCCATCTGATCCGTGCCGATGCACGGCGCGACCGCGAGGACCCCACGGTTGATCGCCGCGCTGACGACCGGTGCCGCGAGGTCGACGTCGCACGTCGTGAAGATGACGTTCGCCTTTTGCCCGAGCAGCCGTAGCGCGCATGCCTTGGCGACGTCCGCCTTGTTCTGCTGCGTGTCGCAGGTCCGGATCTGCAGCTTCCGGCCGTCCACGCCACCCTTCGCGTTCAGCTGGCTGACGCGGAGCTTCGCGGCAGCGAGCGCCGGCCCGTCGAACGGAGCCATTGGACCGCTGCTGTCGAACGCCCAGCCGATGATGATCGGCGCTTTCGCGGCACGACTCCCCGTCGCTGCGAGCGAGCTTCCGATCAAGGCGAGCGCGAGCAGTGCCGCAGCCGCGATCGCCAATCTTCCTCGACCTCTCATCTAACGCCTCCTCTTGGGTTGCCCAGCCATTGGATTAGACGGCACCGGGCGATACCTGGTCAACCTCGCTTCGGATTCGAGTCTCCCAGACGCGGGCCAACGCGTCTCGGGCGTCTCGCGCCAGCTCCTCGGCCGGCACGTCCCAGAGGGAGTCCGGCCATGCGTTCCCGAACGCGCCGTTGTCGGAGAAGACCTCGACGTCGTAGTACCCGTCCCAGCCGGCGGCGTCGAGGGCGCCGAGCATCGCCGGCAGCCCGGCGACTCCCTCGCCCGGGAGCACGCGGTCGGCCCAGCTGCGTGTCGGCTCGCGCCAGTCCGCCACGTGCACGCCCACGAAGCGGTTGACGTGTTCGGCGATCTCCGCCAGGACATTTGGCGTGTTCCACAGATGCCACGTGTCGAACTGGATCCCGAGCGCCGGATGGCCGGCCTCGTCGAGCAGGTTGGCGGCCTCTTCGAGCGACGAGATCATCGTCCAGTTCTCGCCGCCGACGCGGTTGACCGGCTCGAGCCCGATCCGAACGCCGGCGCGCTGTGCCTCGTCGCCGATGACGCGCAAGGCTTCTACCACCGTGTCGCGGTCGTCGCCCTCGCCCGGTCCCGTGAGACAGACGATCCCGGACGGCTTGAACGGGGCGAGTCGTCGCACGGAGGTGCAGATCGCGTCGACGCGCGCCTGTGGGTCAGCCGGGCCCTCCATCAACGGGAGCGGCAGGATCGACGGAATCGTGGGGATGGCCGCAGCGGAGCCGAGCCCCGATTCGGCGAGGGCCTCGAGCGCCGCCGCCTCGTCGCCGTCCGTGAGCTTGAGCTCCCACACCCCGATTGCATCGGCACCGGCGGCGGCATACGCCCGCACGTCGTCGGCGAAGCTCGAGGTCAGGGTCGTGATCTGAGAAATCGAAAAAGGCGGCCGGATGCAGGGATTCTATGCCGCAATAGCTCACGCGCAACGAGCGTCCCAGATCCGCCGCCGAGCCCCGGCCCGGGCCACGTGCTCGCGCCGATGTGGAAGAGGCCGCGGATCGGCGTGCGATGGCCCGGCTGGTGCGCGAACGGACGCCAGAGGAAGTTCTGGTCGAGCGCGAGCGAGCCCGAGTACGGATCGCCGTGCTCCAGATTGATGTTCGCGGCCTGTAGGTCGGCCGGCGACAGCACCACACGCTTGCGCACCGACGACTCGAGATTCGGGATGTGACGCGCCAGCCGCGCCTGGATACGATCGGCATACCGCTCGCGCAACGATTCCGTCCACGTCCCGTCCCCCACGTCCAGCTTCTCGCCCGCGTCGCCCTTGACGTTCCACGGCAACTCTTGCAACTGGATCCACAGCAGGCCCGAGCCCGCAGGTGCGCGGGTGTCGTCGATCGTCAAGGGCTGTCCAACGACGATCGTCGCTTCGGCGGGCAGCAGGCCACGGTCGGCTTCGTTCACCGCCCGCGAGACACCGTCCAACCCCGGCGTCACGTGCACGATCGCCGACCGAGCCAATCGATCGTCGCCGTTCCACCGCGGCGGTTCCGAGAGCGCGTAGTGGATCTGCATCTCCGAGCGGCCGAAGCGGAAGCGTCGTCCCGCTTCGGCCACCTCGGCGGGCACGTCCGCCGGCGCGAGCAGCCGCCCGTAGAGCTGCGTCGGCGTCACGTTGCAGATCACCGCACGGCGGGCAGCGAAGACCTTCCCGTCGCCTGTCCGGACACCGTTCGCGCGTCCGTCCGAGACGAGGACGCGATCGACGTCCGCGCCCGCGCGACGGGTTCCGCCGTTGTCGTCGATCAACCGGAGCAGCGCATCGACGAGCCTGGCGCCTCCGCCCCGTGGGATCGGCATCCCGCCCGCCTCGATCGCGAACGCGATTGCGCGCGTCATGAACCCCGACGCGGCTGCGTCCGGCCCGAGACCGGTGTGCAGCACCCAGGGCGCAAGCAAGCCATGCACGCGCTCCGAGGGGAAGGTCTGCTGCAGCCAATCTCGGCTCGATTGCACCACCTCCGCGCCGAAAGCGACCAGGCCCCGCCGCCCGAGACGTCGATAAGCGCTAACTCCCAGCCCAGCGCCCGCGCGCGACCACAGCTCCGTTCCGAGCACGCCGAAGACCAGCTCGGCCTGAGCGCCGAGCGCGGCCATCGACTCCTTCCACGCATCCCCGAGCTCGGCCGCGTTCGTCTCTGCGCTCGTCGAGAGAAACGCGCTCTCGCCGTCCGGAAACGCCGTCGCCGTCGGATGCTCCGTGTTCAGGTACTCGAGCCCACGCGCGGCCAGCTCGTCCGCGAGCTCTGCGTGCGCGGGCCCTCCGACCCAGAGCGGATGCCAGGCGCTGAAGACGTCGTGCAGGAAGCCCGGTTCGGTCAGCTCGGCGGTCTTGATCGCGCCGCCGTACTCGCTCTCCCGTTCGAGCAGGCAGACGTCCCAGCCCGCGCGCGCAAGGAGAGCCGCGCACGCGAGCGAGTTGATGCCGCTGCCGACGATGACGGCGTCGTGCTCAGCCACGTGCGAGCTGACGGAATTCGTCGTCGGTGACGACGTCCCGTTTCGTGGTGCCGAGCTCCTTCACGCGCACGAGCAGCACGCGCTGCGCGTCCTCGTCGAGGTCGAGACCGAGTTCCTGTGCCTTGATCCGGATCGAGTCGATGCCGCTCTTCTTGCCGAGCACGATGCTGCGCTCGGCCGCGACGACGTCCGAGGAGTACGGCTCGATCGCCGGCGGGTCGTGGAACTGGCTCGCGACCGCACCGGACTCCCGCCGGAAGAGGTTGTCGCCTACGAGCGGTTTGTACGGCTCGAGCTCGTAGCCCGAGAGCTGCTGCAGCCGTTCCGCGAACGCGCGCACGCGGTCGAGGCGGAGGTTCGTCTCGACGCCGTAGAGGCCACGCAGCGCCAGCGCGATCTCTGGAAGGTTGGCGTTGCCGGCCCGCTCGCCCATGCCGTTGACGGTTCCCTGGATCCATGTCGCGCCGGCGCGGACGGCAGCAACGGCGGCGGCGGTCGCGAGCCCGAAGTCGTTGTGACCATGGAAGTGAACGGCACGGTCGGCGCCCAGCCACTCCTTCGTGCGGCCGATCAGATCCGCGACCGCCTCCGGCGTTGCGATCCCGATCGTGTCGACGACGACGACCTCGTGCGCTCCGGCCTCGACGGCCGTCTTGTAGACGGTCTCGAAGTAGGACGGGTCGGCGCGTGTGCCGTCGACGCCGAAGAACGCAACCTTGATCCCCTGCTCGACCGCGAAGGAGACCGCGTAGACGATCCGCTCGAGCATCGCCTCGCGGTCGACGCCGAGCGCCGCGAGCTTCAGGTCGGAGATGGGCGACTCGATCACGCTGGCCCCGACCCCGAGCTCGACGAGCGCCTTCACGTCCGCGTCGACAGCGCGCGAGAAGCCCCAGACTTCGGCGTTCAGCCCGGCGTCACGAATCAGCTCGACCGCCCGCCAGTCGTCGGCGGAGACGCGTGGAAAGCCTGCCTCGATCCGCTCGATGCCGAGCTCGTCAAGTCCGCGGGCCAGCTCGAGCTTGTCCTCCGGAGTGAGCACGACGCCGACGGTCTGCTCGCCGTCGCGCAGGGTCGTGTCGTAGAAGCCGACCTGCGCCTCGAAGCGGTATCCGTCGTTGATCTCGCCGGTCCAGAACGTCATGCACACCTCGAACTGCTGGGGTCAGACCCCAAGGGGTCTGACCCCGAAGGGGTTTGACCCCAGCCTTTCGCACGAGCTCCGGTCATCGGAAGTCGTCCGGGTAGGTCGACAATTTCTCGACGCCCTCCGCGGTAATCAAGAAGTTGTCCTCGACCCGGAGGCCGCCGCCGCCCTCCCAGTACGCGCCCGGCTCGATCGCGAGCACCATCCCCTCCTCGATCGTGCCGCCGCCCGCCTGGTGCGCGTACGGCGGCTCGTGCGCCCGTGCTCCGACGCCGTGCGCGATCGGGTGCGACGGCTCTGCGAGACCCGCATCGGCGATGCCCGTGCGGATGATGCGGTCGAGCTCGGGCAGGCTGGCGCCGGGACGACAGTGCTCGAGCGCACGGCCGTAGACGCCGAGCAGCGCATCGAGGAGCTCGTCGTACCGCTGGTCCAGCTTGCCGGGGCAGACGTTCTTCGTGTGATCGCACCAGTAGCCGTCCGCGCAGACCCAGATCTCGAAGAGCGTCGGCTCGTGTTCCTGCACCGGACGATGCCCCGTCGCGGTGAACGTCCTGATGCCCGGGCCGGACCAGACGAGCGAGAACGGCAGCGCAAGCTCGACCCTTCCTTTCCAGCCGGTCCCCTCTCCGTGCACGAAGCCCTGCCACAACGCCGCAGCCTCGCTCTCCTTCATGCCGGGCCGCAGTTCCCGCGCGACGTGCTCCATCGCGGCGGCGGCGATCTCGTTGGCGAGTCGCATCCGCTCGACCTCCTGGTCTGTCTTCAGCGCCCGCGCCTGATTCAGGAGCGGCGTCGCGTCCGCCGCGTCGGGAAAGGCTTCGAACCACGCCTTCGTGTACGTCGTCGGCTCCCCGACCATCCTGTCGGTCGCCTGGGTCCCGAGGCTGAGCTCGGCGCCGACGTGCTCGTACTGCGACGCGACCTCCCGCGCCACCTCGAGCGCGCGCACCGCAGGTGGACGCGGATCCGTCGCGTCATAGCCCGGGACCAGCCGGACGTCGGTCGTCCATGCCGTGTCGGCCGCATCCTGCGACGACGGCTCGATCGTGATCAGGATCGGATCGCCCTCGCGCGGAAACACGGCCGCGTCGAAACCCTTCATTCCCCAGAAGTTCGTCAGGTAGAGCACGTTGTCGGGCGCGCGCACGACGAGCGCATCGAGCTCTTCGTCCGCCATCAACCCACGCACACGTTCCAGCTTCGTCTCGTCGCGCGGCCAGCTCACCAGCGAATGCGTTCCGGCGCCGGCTCGCCGTGCGCTTCTTGCCACGAGACGACGGGATTGCGCAGCACACCGATCCTCTCGATCTCCGCCTCGATCACGTCGCCCGGCTTGAGGTACAGGGAGGCCGCGTCCTCGCTGAAGCCGGCGACGCCGCTCACGGTTCCCGTCGACACGACGTCTCCCGCCGAATAGCCGAGCGCGGAGTAGTGCGACAGGATCTCTGGGATCGTCACGGACATGTTGCCGCTGTGCGACTCCTGGCGGCGCTCGCCGTTCACACGCAACTCCATCTTCAGGTCGTGCGGATCGCCCAGCTCGTCCGGCGTCACGATCCACGGGCCGAGCGGGCAGAACGTGTCGATCCCCTTGCAGAAGGAGAACACGCCGGAACGCATCTCCCGGCGCTGGATGTCGCGTGCCGTGATGTCGTTGAAGATCACATAGCCCCCGATGTAGTCGGCTGCCTCCTCCGGGCCGAACCACTTCCCCGACTTCGAGACGACGATCGCGAGCTCGAGCTCGTAGTCGAGCTCCTCGGTTAGGTGCTCGGGATACACGATCGCCTCGTCCGGCCCGATGATCGCGTCGACGTTCTGGAAGAAGACGATCCACGGCGCGATCTCGTGTGACCAGCCGACGCGCTTCGACTCCTCCTCGTGCTCGCGAAAGTTGCCCGCCGTATGGAGGAACTTCTTCGGGTTGATCGGCGCGCGCAGCTTGACGTCTTCGAGCGCATGTTCCCTCCCCGTCGCGCTTGCCCCGCCTTGCTCGAAGTACTCGCGCATCGACGGCACGTCGAGCTCCGCGATCGCGCCGTCGCTCAGCTGCCCGACCTTCCCGTCGTCGAACGTGACGAGCTTCATGCCCGCGCCTCCAGCCAGTCGAGGACGTCCTGCGCGTTCCGATCCGGCGGAAAGACGGGATAGAAGACCTTGACGATGCGGCCACGCTCGGCCACGAGCGCGAGCCGCTTGTACAGCGTCAGTCCCTCGACGTCGAAGGTCGGGAGCCCGGGGTCGCGAGCCAGGTCGAGCCACTCGTCGCTGATGACCGGGAACGGCATCCGGTTGCGCTCGGCGAACTCGAGCTGGTCGTCGAGGCTCTGCGCGCTGACGCCGGCGACGCGCGCCCCGAGCGCCGCGAGCTCCGCGCTGTGGTCGCGGAAGCCGCACGACTGCGGCGTGCAGCCGCGCGCGCCTGGGATCCCGTCCCAGCCCGGCAAGAGCGCTCGGCCCGGACGACCGGCCCGCGGATAGACGTACAGGACTTCGAAGTCGCGGACGTTCACTCCGCCCTGTGACGACGGCAGCACCAGGTCCGGCAGCTCGGCGCCGGTGAGGTGATCCGCCGCCCCGTCGTCCACGGGAATGGGCAGTCCTTCGGGCAGCACGTACGGGTCGGACCCCTGCCTTTCGGCACGCCGCTTGGCAGCTCGGAGGATGGACGTGCGGATCAGACCGCTGAACGGGCGGACTATGCGCCAGTAACGCACGAACTTGCGGTGTGAGACGGGATCCGGGACATGCACGCGAGTCTCGGTGGAAAGCCTCCCTGGCCCCGAACGAAAATCGACCACCGCCGTGGCAGGAGGCTCGGGGCCGCGCCCGCGCAGACGCCAGAACTGACCGGTAACGGAGAGCACGATGCCTTCCCCGGGAGTGTCCTCGACCACGGTCGCTTTGGGCACCATCGTCGCAACGACCGGCTCATCTGGCCGATGCGCGCCCTCCCCGCGCGCGAACAGGAGCGCCCGCACTACGGGGACGTCCCGGAAGGTCACCTCGCGCAGTGCACGGTCGGCTACGTCACTCGGAGCGTCGACTGCGACCTCGTGCCGGGTCGAGAACTCGTACGACGGCAGATACGCGTCGAGGCTGTTCATGCGACTTCGCAGATCCGCTGCGCAACGAGGGTGTAGACCGTGGCGATCTTGACGAGCCCGTCGATGTCGAGGTTCTCGCCAAGCTCCGGATCAGGCAGGCCACTCGACGTGCCGTAGTTGACGCTCTCGATGCCGTAGCGCGTCAGCGTCGACGCGTCGGAGAACCAGCGCACCGTGTCCCGCTCCGGCTTTTCGCCGAACACTTCGGTGTGCGCCTCGTCGATCGCGCCGACGAGCGGATGGTCCTCGGAGATCTCCGATCCGGGAGCGGTGACGTAGACCTCTGATTCGATCCCGTGGTTCGGGTAGCGCTCGCGCAGCCCGCGCACGAAATCGCCGAGCGCGGCGCGCGCCGCTCCCATCGCCATCGTCGGCGGCACTCGGAAATCGACGAACAGATCGGTCCGATGCGGGGTGCGAGAGACGCGCCACGCGAAGCCGCCGTTGATCGCGCCAATGTTGACGATGCCGCGCTTGCCGCCGTACGACGTGCGCTCCTCCCACTCCGGGGCGAACTCGAGCACGGCGGCGAGAACGTCCTGCATGCGGACGATCGAGGTCTGATCGCGCTTGCCCTCGCTGAAAGCCGTGTGGATGAACGGCCCGCTCGTCGAAATCCGCATCCAGATCGAGCCGTAGTGCCCGAGGACGATTTTCTGCTCCGTCGGCTCGCCGAGCACGCACATGTCCGTCACCGCGCCGTGCGAGGTCAGGAAGCGCGACCCGGACGCGTAGCCGCGGTACTCCTTCCCCACGAAATCGGGAGACCACTGCGTCTTCTCGATCTCGCCGACAACGCACGCGATCATCACGTCCCCGCGCAGCCGCACACCGGCGTCACGCAAGGCGCGCACGGCCTCCATGTAGCAAGCGAGCGCGCCCTTCATGTTCGAGATGCCGAGCCCGTAGACGCGGCCCTCCTGCACGAACCCATCGGGCTGGAAGCCGCGGATGCCGT
>Ga0307305_10000664_pt1 | contig 12905 bp, 16 predicted proteins | sample ER_DNA_186_FD_194512 | JGI IMG/M metagenome (GOLD analysis project Ga0307305, IMG submission 194512) | Bulk soil microbial communities from the East River watershed near Crested Butte, Colorado, United States - ER_DNA_186 | ecosystem: Environmental > Terrestrial > Soil > Floodplain | place... | reverse complement strand
ATGCCGAGGCCAGAATGGAGTCGCTGGGCAGCCAGCGACATGAACGCTCAGGCCTGCGAGGGTAGCAGGCGAGCGAGCTGTAGCGAACGAGTCAACTAAATGGCCGGTGGTTTAGTGTCCGTTGCAATCAACTTCGGGTGTTTCGTTTCGCTCCCGAGCTACGCGTCGACGATTCTCAACCGAAAATCGCGGTCGTGAAGAATCGTACGTCTCATTTTCACGTGTCGTAAGTCTTTGCGGCGGATGAGTTCACGAACAGCGTTCTGGATTGCCGGCTGGCAGCGGGCGCCCAGAATTACCGACTTCAACGCTCTTGCAGGCAGCTGCTGAAAGTATGTGATACCTCCATCGGCATCATGAATTTTGGTGCAGGTCTTCACCGGAAACATCTGCCGCCACTCTCTCTCATAACTCCAATCGAGATTCTTAGTTCGCACCAAGCTGATATTCGGCTCATTAAATGAGAGACCACACGCACCATAAGTGGCATTGACCCGTTCGGAGCGATATACAACCGGCATCAAATTCTCGGGCTCTATGAAGAATTCGTTTCTCACATTGAATTCGATGACCATTCCTTGATGTCCTGCTGTGTAGTGCGACCACATCAAAAAGTTATCTGAAACTTCCGCGTAGCACGCCAGTGCGAAGGCCTCACTCATGAATGCCAATATGCCATCCCGCGCCTCGTCGGCTGCGGCTTGAAGCTTTTTCAGGGTAGCTTTCACGCTTCGGCCTCCAACCTGTTCAAATCTTTCGAGATACAGACTGCGAAACGTTTCGAAATCGAGTGGGATCTTCATATCGGTCCACAGTTTGCGTAACAGACGTTTGGACCTCAGACCGGATTTCTTTTCGGGCGTGATATCAAAGTCGACCTTGGGCATAAACTCGAACGGATCGTTAAATTGGATCGGCGGCGTTACCTTGAGACGCAAAGACTGCAAAATGTCGATACCTCGTTGATCGCAGTACTTGTACAATCCATCAGCATCTAGCTGAAAGGCAAACTTCCCATTGCCCTTGCCGTGTCGCTTAGCACGCTCCGGTCCTTTTGATCGCTTCAGTTTCATGAGCACAGTTGTCTCTCACAGCTTCCCCAACAAATTCAGGTGTTCAAGCCCCACCAGTGCGGCGGTGGCCTGTACTTCGTTGGCATCCGCGTAATCCGCGGTAGGTTTGGGGATGCTTACGAGCCAAAAAGTTATCGATGCCATTAACGAACAGATCGGGTACGAATTCAGCGCGGAGTTGCAGTATTACGCGATCGGGGCGCATTTTGCGTCAGAAGCGTTGCCACAGTTGTCACAGCATTTTTTCAAGCAGGCGGAAGAAGAAAAAGGGCATGCACTGCGGTTCATCAAATATGTGGTCGATGCCGGCGGACGCGTAGTGATCCCGGCGATCGATGCGCCGAAATCGAAATTCAAGACCCCACGCGACGCGGTGAAACTGTCGCTCGACCAGGAAATTCATGTAACCCAGCAAATAAACGGGCTGGTGGCATTGGCGCGAAAGCAGAACGATTACATCACGATTAATTTTCTGCAGTGGTTCCTGACCGAACAGCTCGAAGAAGTTTCGTCGATGGATAATTTGCTCAAGATCATCGAGCGCGCCGGGAACGACTTATTACAAGCTGATGAATATCTGGCTCGGGTGGGATTGAGGACGATGCCTGAGCCAGCTAAAGAGTGAATTATAGAGGCGCTCGCCGCGGCGAGCGCCTGTCTATCATTTCGGCGTTTGACACAAACGCCGCTACAACCTCATGGAAAGCAATCGTGGTGGCATTCAAAGATCACTTCTCGAAGCAAGCGGGTGATTACGCGAAATTTCGGCCGCGCTATCCGCAAAAGCTATTTGAATACCTCGGCGGCATTCCACCAAGCCGCGGACTCGCGTGGGATTGCGCCACTGGAAACGGCCAGGCTGCGGTTGAACTCGCGGAAGTGTTCAACCGAGTCATCGCGACGGATGCGAGCGAGAAGCAAATCGCAAACGCCCAGTTGGGCGAGCGCGTCGAATATCGCGTCGCGCCGGCGGAAGAGAGCAGAGTGGACTCGAGCAGTATTGATCTGATCATGGTCGCGCAAGCGCTGCATTGGTTCGATCTCGACGAGTTTTATGCCGAAGCGAATCGTGTGCTGAAGCCGAGCGGTATCATTGCCGCTTCGGCTTACAATTTATTGCAGATCGCACCGGCGATCGATGAGATCGTCAATCGATATTACTACGAGATCGTCGGCCCGTTTTGGCCGCCGGAGCGCGTACTTGTAGAAAAATTCGAGGAGCTTCCCTTTCCATTTCACGAGATTGATCCGCCGAAATTCGAAATGACGGCGCAGTGGGATCCCGATCATCTGGTCGGCTATCTTAGAACATGGTCTTCGACTCAGCGGTTCATCACTGCGAGAGGCATCGATCCATTGGACGAAATTGACGATAAGCTCCGTGCCGCATGGGGCAACACGGATGAGCGGCGGCGCGTCGTTTGGCCATTAAAACTACGCGTCGGCATGAAAAAATATCAACCGAGGAAAGAATGACGTGCCGTCACGTTAAATCGTCAAAGCGTTACAACGTTAAATCGGAAACACGGGAAGCCAACGGTTTTCCCCTACAGTTCGCGCTTGCGCCGGCACGGTGCGAGGGCGTTGTTCATCCATGAAAACGAAAACAGCATTCAGTTTGATTGCGGCTGTGAATTTTGTTTTTTGCAGCGCGGCCTTCGCCGGCTCAAAGACGCACGAAGTCACCGGAACCGTGCTCGTGACCACCCCGACGAAGATCGTAATTCAGAAGGGCGCGGAGCGATGGGAAATCGATCTCGATCCGCAGACCAAGGTCAGTGGCGAATTAAAGGTCGGCGCAAAGGTAACCATCACCTACACGATGAGCGCGTCGAAGATTGACGCAGGCCCCCTGACAAAACTCAAAGCCGCTGCCGAAGAAGCAACAGCTCCAATCAGTTCGAGCGTAGCACCCGGTTCGCAAAAAAAAGAGGTGCCCGCTGCTAGTCCTACGCCGTAGGTGAATATAGATCACATTGAGGGACTACGTTTATATCGCCCCAAATAATGGGACGCGACGGAGCGTGTCCCTCCCAAATATTGGCCGCAAAAGTCTTGAATAGAACGTCTTTACTGAGGTCTAATCGATCACTATGAAGATGAAAACAGCATTCAGTTTAATTACTGCAGCGAGTCTACTGCTTAGCAGCGCAGTTTTTGCAGCAGGCTCAAAGACCTACCAGGTAACCGGTCCAGTCCTCGAGGTCACCGATTCAATAATTGCGGTTCAAAAAGGCAAGGACCGTTGGGAAATCAGTCGTGACGCCAACACGAAAGTCACCGGGGATCTTAAGGTCGGCGAAAAAGTGACAGTCACTTATACAATGTCCGCCACGGACGTGGAAGTGAAGGCAGGCAAGGGCGCGAAGAAAGAAGCAGCCAGTCCGGCGGCTTCGCCAAAGAAATAAACGAAGAAAGACTCAAATCGCCGGATTGCGTGAAGCGTATCCGGCGATTTGTCTTTGTTGTAGCGGTGCTTGTGCCAAGCACCGAATCGAGGACCAGGCGCTTGGCACAAACGCCTCTACAATTACCTTCGTCGGCCGCTGCCGCCGAGGATTCCTCCCAGGATTCCGCGAACGAGTTGCCGGCCAATTTGGCTACTGGCCGCGCGCATCGCGCTCTTAGCCATTGAAGTTGCAACCGAATCATGAATCGCACCGCGCCGGCCGATGGTTGGTTGGAATGCGGCCGTGACTGTTCCCAAAGCTTCAGCCAACAACGAGGGCTTCTCTCCTTCGGGAGTTGTAGCACTGGTAGCTACCGCTGGAGCGCCCGCCGTTTGCGCTTTCTCCCCTGCCCTCGCCTGCAATTTCTCATAGGCCGATTCTCGATCCACTACGTTCTCATAATGACCCGCAAGGACGGAGGAACTTATGATCTGTTTTCGCTGATCGGCTGTGATCGCACCGACCTGACTGCGCGGCGGGACAATTTTTGCGCGCTCAACAATTTGCGGGCTGCCATTTTCATCTAACATCGATACGAGCGCTTCGCCGACGGCAAGCTCGGTAAGCACCGTTTCGACTTTCAATTTCGGATTTTGCCGAAACGTACCGGCGGCAGCTTTCACCGCCTTCTGATCGCGCGGCGTGAACGCCCGCAACGCATGTTGCACACGATTCCCGAGCTGACCTAACACAATGTCGGGTATGTCGAGCGGATTCTGACTGACGAAATAAACACCGACACCTTTAGAACGAATCAGTCGCACCATTTGCTCGATCTTTTGCTGGACTGCGGGCGCGATGTCAGCAAAGAGCAGGTGCGCTTCGTCGAAAAAGAAAACGAGTTTCGGCTTCTCCGGGTCACCAATTTCCGGAAGATTCTCGAACAATTCAGACAGCATCCAAAGCAGAAATGTTGCGTAAACTTTGGGCGATTTTTGCATCAGCCGGTCGGCAGCGAGAATGTTGACCACCCCTTTCCCAGATTGCGTTTGAATCAAATCATCGAGATTGAGCGCGGGTTCGCCGAAAAACTTGTCTGCGCCTTGTGATTCGAGCGCGAGCAGGTTTCGTTGGATCGCGCCTGCGCTCGCGGCAGAAATGTTTCCGTATTGCGTTTTGAATTGGTCGGCATTGTCAGCGACGTACTGCAACATCGAGCGAAGATCCTTGAGATCGAGCAGTAGCAAGCCGTTTTCGTCTGCGATTTTGAAAACCATATTGAGCACGCCTTCTTGCGTGTCGTTCAATTCAAGCAGACGTCCAAGCAGCAGCGGTCCCATCTCCGACACCGTCGCGCGCACGGGATGGCCCTGCTCGCCGAATACATCCCAAAATACTACCGGAGAAGCCTCGCCTTTGAAATCATCGATCTTAAGCTCCTTTACACGTTCGGCCACTTTCGGATTGTTCCCGCCCGGCTGACTCAGCCCAGCGAGATCGCCTTTCACGTCAGCCATAAAGACCGGCACACCTCGCGCACTGAAATTCTCTGCGAGCGTTTGCAGCGTGACGGTCTTTCCAGTTCCGGTCGCGCCGGCGATCAACCCGTGACGATTCGCCATCTTCGGCAGCAAGTAGATCGCTTCCTCCGATTGTGCGACGAGGATCGGTTCGTCAGGCATAGAATAGGTGTCGATTATTAAGCTGTTCGTTTGCGCCAGGCGCCGAGGACGAGACCGCTGATTGCGAAGCCGAGCAAGGACCGGCCCATGTCGATGCAAATGAGCGGCCAGGGGTTCGTTTCAAAGGCGGAGAATACAGAAATGGTTGCGTATTCCATGAACAAGAACGCGAACCAGCAGGCGAGCGCGATTTTGAGACCGCAAAATGCGCTTGGCGCGTTCAACCGCGAGATCACCATTGCCAATGTGTAGTTGACGACGATCGAAGCAATAAACGCAAGGACGTAGGCGCCGACATTATGGGTGCGCTCGATGTCAGTCATCGTCCGCGCGTGAAGATTAAGCCACTTCTCACCGAAGACGGCGTACCATCCCCAGCCAATTAGGAAATAAACCACGATTAGAATCCAGACCGCGAGATGATTGATCTTCGTGTTCACGAGAGTTTGCGAATTAACCAGGGGTCATTACTTCGATTGAAATTAGATTCCGGCAACGCCACGTCGCCGCACCCGAAAATCAGCTCAATAGAGATAAGGCTTGGAGAGTGGGAATGCATTTCTGATCAATTCAACGCGTGGTTTCGCATCGCCCGCAATGATTATCTCGACGACATCGAATCGGAAAAGAATATCGGGGTTATCGAGCATCCGCAGCCAGGCCAGCGCGCCGCGCGAGATTCGTTTCTGTTTCTCCCGATCTACTGCTGCGAACGGTCGACCGAAGTCTTCGCGTGCGCGCGTCTTCACCTCCACAAATACCAGCGTGTCATTGTCACGACAGACAACGTCTATTTCACCGCCGCTGCGGCCGCGAAAATTGCGCAATAGGATTTTGTAGCCGCTACGCTTCAGATAGCGGCACGCTAACTTCTCGCCGCGCGCGCCGCGCCGAAGATGACCGGATTTGGACGAGCTCCTCAAACGCGAGAAGTGGTTGCGCCACCGGTTCGAAAGATCGACGATGGATTGGGCAAGGGCCGAATTCATGAAGCTTGAGCAGATGCAGTTCGGTTCCGTAACCTTTGTGTTGGCTGAAACAATATTGCGGGAACTGGGCGCAAAAGTCACGCATCATCCGGTCGCGCGTAACTTTGGCAATCACGCTGGCGGCAGCGATGCTCAAGCTGATACAATCGCCATCGACGATCGCGGTCTGCGGAAGTGGAAAAGGGATAACAGGCAGCCCGTCAATTAAGACGTGGTCGGGCGGATCGATCAGTGCTTCGATCGCGACGCGCATGGCGCGGTGGCTCGCACGCAAAATGTTTATCCGATCGATCTCGATGGAATCAACAATGCCAACTGTCCATCTGATTTCGCGATTAGCAGCCAGTTCGCAATAGATTTCCTCACGCAATTCCGGCGCGAGTTGTTTGGAATCGTTCAGGTGACGATGGCGAAATTTTTCGGGAAGAACCACTGCGGCAGCGACGACCGGACCGGCTAAGGCTCCGCGGCCAGCTTCGTCAATGCCCGCAATGCGCGCGACTCCGATGGCACGGAGTTTCTTTTCGTGACGAAATCCGCAGCGCCGATAGGACATCGGCAGAAGTTATCCGCAGATTGCACAGATTTTCATAGAAATTTTTTTGCACAGCAGGCTCCCCTCTGGAAATCTGCGTGAATCTGCGAAACCTGTGGACGGAAAGAATCCGTGTTACTCCCGCACTGCTGTCGCTTCCTTGCCCTTCCGACCGCGAAGATAATTCAATTTCGCGCGACGCGCGCGTCCTTGTTGCTCCACTTCTACCTTTGCGATCCGCGGCGAATGGAGAGGAAAAACCCTCTCGACACCCTCGCCGTAGGAGATGCGGCGCACAGTGAATGTTTCGTTGAGTCCGCGTCCTTTGCGACCAATCACAACGCCAGTAAATATCTGGATTCTTTCTTTGTCTCCTTCCACGACTCGCGTGTGAACGCGTACGCTATCGCCAACAGAAAACTGCGTCAGATCGCCTTTTTCCTGTTCTTTCTCGATAGCATCGATGATCTGGTTCATAAGCTCGTACAGGCCACGCGACTGCGGGCGCACACTCTCATTCGGAGGTGTCGACTTTGCAACTTGAATTCGTGCTCCTCATGGCCCTCGGGAACTCGAGCACGAGTACGATCACGAGTAGGAGCCTACGTAGAAATTATCTGTGAAACTCTGCGGAATCTGTGGCTAATTCCCGTTCTCAATCGCGCCCGTAGCTCAACTGGATAGAGCGTTGGCCTCCGGAGCCAAAGGTTGTGGGTTCGACCCCCGCCGGGCGCATTTTCGCTAGGGCGCGACCGCCGGGCGCTTCCCGCACGAACCTGATTTGGAGGAATTACCATGTTGAAACGATTATTGACTGCTCTACTGATTTTGAAGTTCGCTTGCGCAATCCTGAGTGCGCAGGAGATCACGCCAATTCATCAACCAACACTGACTCCGCAAAACAGCGGCACGACCAGCGGGCTGATCTCAGTCTGGCCTGTGAACCCACAGGTGGTCTGGGCATCCGGTCGCAATGGCACATTCACCGTCACCACCGATGGCGGACAGACATGGTCAGCCAATGTCGTGCCAGGCGCCGAAGCGCTGCAATTCCGCGATGTACAAGCCTTCAGCGCTGACGTCGCCTACCTGATGTCCATTGGAGCGAACGCAACAGATTTTCGCATCTACAAGACGACTGACGGCGGCGCTACTTGGACGATACAGTTTGAAAACCAGGACCCGAATGCTTTCTATGACGGCTTCGCGTTCTGGAGTCCGTTGCGCGGCATCGCGCACAGCGACTCGGTGAATGGAGTGTTCCCCGATCTGCGCACCACCGACGGCACGACTTGGCAGGATATCAGTAACAATATGCCGCCGGCATTGCCGGGCGAAGCTTCTTTCGCGTCGAGTGGCACTTGCGTGACAACTCAAGGTGGGAGAAACGCATGGATAGCAACCGGCGGTTCGACGATAGCCCGGGTCCTGGCCACCAGGGACGGAGGCGACACGTGGAATGCGTATGACACTCCCCTGATAAGTTCGCCCAGTGCAGGCGCCTTTACTGTTGCTTTTCGTGATCCGTTCCACGGTATCGTAGGCGGCGGTGATTTGGATCCAGGCGATCCGAATAACGCGCGCACCGCAACTTCAAGTGATGGCGGTCAAACATGGATTCTCACAACCGCTCCTCCCGTGACGGGAGCAATCTTCGGACTCAGCTACGTGGGTCACACCGGAGCTGGCGCCGGAGACAATCTCGGCCGCGCAGTGGCGATCACGGCTAATGACGGAGGCGCAGCCTGGACCCCCGATGAGGGTAACACCTGGTTCAGTTTGCCCGGAGTAAGCGGCTACTGGGCCGTAGCTTTTGCCAGTCCCAAAGCTGGATGGCTGGTCGGCACGGATGGTCGCATCCTAAAGATCAGCTTCTAAAGACCGGCATTGCGAATCGCGAAGGCTCTACCCGCTATGCTAAAGGCTGCTACCGCAGGCCACAGCAACTCTAGTCGCTCAGAAATTTTCGAGAATTTGCTTAACCCAGCGCTTCGATTCGGCTAAGCAAATCTTTTTTGCTCGTGACTCCAGTCACCTGGTCGCGCAGTTGGCCGTTCTTAAAAAAGAGAAGAGCCGGGATCGCGCGAATATTGTACTTGAAAGAAAGACTCTGATTTTCGTCGACGTTAACCTTCGCTACTTTGACGGTATCCACTTTTTCGCGAGCGATCTCATCCAGCAGCGGCGCGATCATTTTGCAGGGCCCGCACCATTCGGCCCAGAAATCGACGATTACAGGCTTATCACCTTGCGTTACTTCGCGGTCAAAATTGGATTCATTAAGACTGATAACAACGGAATTTTCCATAGCTTTAAGAAAAGTAAGTCCAAATCTGAATAATCAAAATCACGACCGAAACGCCGAGCAGCATCCACCACAGCAGCATTGGGTTTTTTTCTCGGCGTCCTACAGCGACTAAGGAATTTTGCGAAGCAACCCCTGGAAGGCCGACAACTGATTGAGTGTTTTCCATCTGACGAGCAGACGGAACTGGATTCGTTATCGGCGGCACGCGTATCGTCTCCTTTTTCGGTCCTGAAGAGGGCGAATCCGGGGCCGGCCTCACTAACGCGGATAACGGATCCGAAAATGAGGGAGGCTTGGACTGAGACTCACGAACCGGCAACTGAATTCGCACTGTTTCTTTTATGTTTTGATCTGGGAATTTCCCAGCGGTGGAAAGCGGCAAGTCAGTGCGAACCGTCTCGGTTTTGGGTTCGTTGGGGCCTGCCATAGAGCGAAGCAATCAATCGCGGAATTAATTGATCAAAAGTGGTCGGTTTGTCACTAGTTAACTTTTCCCTCGGAGGAAAACGCCGCACCCTCTACGCAAGCAGATCGTAGCCGCGCGTGGCAGTGATCCTACGCCAAATAAATTCGCCGACAGGCGCAGCCTTCGACAAGACAACGCGGGCATCGACGTCCGGAGCATCGCCTTCGCTTCGGGCGATATGCGGCTGTTCGACCAGTAATTTCAGTTCGGCCCCAATTTTCTGCCGCGCAAGTTCATGAGCAATCGCTTGTTGAACCGACATCGTAGCTCGGTAACGCGCGTTCTTAATTTTTGCAGGAATCTGTCCAGGCATTTTGGCCGCGCGCGAGCCTTCTTCGTGCGAATACTTGAATATCCCCAGCCGTTCGAATCGAGCGCAGCGAATGAAATCAAGAAGCTCCGCGAATTCCGCATCCGTTTCGCCGGGAAATCCAACGATGAAAGTAGTCCGTAAGGTAAGGCCGGGAATTCCAGCGCGCAGTTTATGAATCAAATTTTCGATGTGCGCTCGCGATGTTTCTCGTCGCATCCGTTGCAACACGAAATGATCGATATGTTGCAGAGGAATATCGACATAGCGCGCGACCTTATCGCAGTGTGCGATAGTCTTAATCAGTTCATCGCTCCAATGCGCCGGGTGAGTGTAAAGCAGACGCACCCAGAATTCGCCTTCAATTTGTTGAATCTCATGAAGCAGCGCTGCGAGCGTCGGCCCGCGGGTCGAATCGATCGGCTGGCGCGGCCCTGCTTTCGTCGGCCACAAATCCATGCCGTAGTACGTAGTGTCCTGGCTGATCAGGTTGATTTCGCGCACACCATCACTAACGAGGCTGCGAATTTCTGCTATTACTGATTGCGGGGTGCGGCTGCGATGTTTGCCGCGCATTTGGGGAATCACGCAAAAACTGCATGGGTGATTGCACCCTTCGGCAATTTTTACGTAAGCAAAATGTGCCGGCGTAAGCCTGAAGCGCGGTGTGTCGTAATCGGGGATGTAAGTGGGCCGCCTGTCCGCAAATGACAGATCGAGTTCGTCGTTGTCTCCGTTGAGCGCTCGGCGTTGGACGTTGGGCGTTGAGCGTTTTCCCAAAATGCGTTCAACAATCCTCCCAAGCTCATTGACCTGATCCAACCCAATAAATGCATCCACCTCCGGCATCTCCTGCCGTAGTTCTGTCGCGAATCGCTGCGACATACAGCCGCTCACAATCAGTTTCTGATCCGGTCGTCTGCTCAAGCCGCGTTGCTGATGCGCTTCCAGAATCGCTCCGATCGATTCTTCCTTGGCTGAATCAATGAATGCACACGTGTTAACGACCAGGACATCGGCGTCCTCTGGGTGCGATGTAATTTCCATCCCGCGTTGTAAAACACTTCCCAACATGATCTCTGCATCTACAAGGTTCTTAGCGCAACCGAGGCTAATCATGCCGACCTTCGTGGTGCGTTGCAGGCGCGTTACCGGTTTTTCATCTGCCCCGAAAGCTTTCGGGGCCGCTACAGTTCCCGAACTCACGACTAGCGCTAATTGACCGTCACGTCTTCGTCGCCGTCTTCCAGCGCCTTGCCGTTTTTTGTGATATTTACGGCGTCAGGATCCAGAACACGAATCGAGACGTGCTTGCCGCGAAATTCAACGGTGCCGTCAGTCGGCGAAACCCAACGCTCGAACGCGGGCTTGCCCTTCTCATCACCCACAGTGACCCTCACGTACGTTCGTTTGAGCGGGCGAATAGCGACGCGATTCTGTTCTCCTGATTCTGCCGATGGCGAATTCGACGTCTCTTGCGTTTTCGCCAGCTCTTCTCTGGTCACTGGCTTAGCGCGGCGCACCTCTGGCTCACCTGGCGCGACGGAGCCCGCGGCAACCACAGTTGGTGCGACTGTGGGCGCAGCCGAGAGCGCTGGCGCGACCGACGGAGCGGACGCAACAGTAGATGGCGCGCTTGCGGCCGGCCCGGGTTTGGATGCTGGAACCGACGAAGTGCCGGGCGCCGCCTGTGCCGCAGATTCCGCCCGTCGCGGCGCCAGTCGCTGCACGTTTAGAAGCAATTTCATTACAGAAAAACCAATCACCAAAACCACGACTCCGACAATAAGTGGCATTGGCGAGATCCGGTCGCGACCGCCGGTAGCGACGGGACGACGTGGCACGACTGGCGCACTGACTGGTTTGGGAAGCTGGTTCTCCTGCAGGTACGAATAGCCATCAACCGTCATACGTTCGGAATCTTCGAATGCGTCAAGGTATGGCGTGACATCAACGTCCAAAAATTTTCCATAGATGAGCAGGAATCCTTTCGCGTACGCGAGGCTCGGAAATTGAGAAAAATCGTCCGCCTCGATTTCCGCGAGCCGCGAGGGACGAATCTTCGTCATGCGAGCTGCTTCATCCAGCGTGAGATTTCTCGCGCGCCTCGCTTCCTGAAATTTTTTACCGAGCCCTTCTATCGTCATTACGCGAAATGCCGGCTAAACGGCAGCATCGAGATCGACGAGGATCTCGCGTGGTTTGGCGCCTTCGCCGGGACCTAAAATACCGCGCTGCTCCAGAATATCAACGATGCGCGCGGCGCGGGTGTAACCGAGCCGCAGCCGGCGCTGAAGCAATGAAGTGGAGGCGCGCTTTTCCTGTCGGATAATCTCGAGGCATTTCTCCACAAGCTCTTCGTCCTCGGTGGTCACCTCTTCTTCCGGCGCGGCGGTGGATTGAAGCTTCTCGTGCATGGCCGTGTCAAAAGCGGGCGGACTTTGTCCCGAAACGAATTCTACCAGACGATGAATTTCATCGTCTGTTACGAGCACGCCTTGTGCGCGGATGAGACGTGAAGCGCTCGGCGGAAGATAAAGCATGTCGCCCTGCCCGAGCAAACGATCGGCGCCGTTTTCATCGAGAATCACGCGACTGTCGATCTTCGATGCAACCTGAAACGCGATCCGGCAAGGAATGTTTGCTTTGATTACTCCCGTGACCACGTCCGCGCGGGGAGTTTGCGTCGCGACTACAAGATGAATGCCGGCAGCGCGCGCCATCTGCGTGATCCGCGCGATCGCAGTCTCGACGTCGGCCGGCGCGGTCTGCATCAAATCGGCCAGCTCGTCAATGATCACAACGATGTACGGAATTTTGTCGGGGATTTCCGCGTCTGTTGTAGCTGGAGATGTTGAAGGCGGCCGCTCGTTGGGAGCTTCATCGTCGCGGCGGTCAGTGCCCGCGGCTACAGGCTTTTTCGGACGCGCATTAAAACCGACGATATTTCGCGCGCCCATGCGAGCAAACATTTTATAACGACGTTCCATCTCGTCGATTAACCACCGCAACGCGAGCAGCACTTTTTTCGGATCCGTCACGATCGGGAACGCCAGGTGCGGCAACGATTGATACGCCTGTAGCTCGACGACCTTTGGATCGATAATTACAAAACGCAGTTCTTCCGGCGTGAATCGAAATAGCATGCTGGC
>Ga0307305_10000663_pt1 | contig 12906 bp, 13 predicted proteins | sample ER_DNA_186_FD_194512 | JGI IMG/M metagenome (GOLD analysis project Ga0307305, IMG submission 194512) | Bulk soil microbial communities from the East River watershed near Crested Butte, Colorado, United States - ER_DNA_186 | ecosystem: Environmental > Terrestrial > Soil > Floodplain | place... | reverse complement strand
GATCGCGTTCACCGCGCGCTCGTGCGAGCGAAGCGCCCACTTGTCCTGCTCCTCGCGGGAGATCCCGAGCTCGCGCGAGACGAAGGACGCCTGCTCGACCATATGCCTGTTGTCGAACGTCGAGGTGAGGCCGTCGTGGGTCATGAGGTCGATTAGCGTGCCGTCGCCGAGCCGGTAGCCGAAGCGGGCCTTCTTGAGCACGTACGGCGCGTTCGACATCGACTCCATCCCGCCGGCGACGACGACCTGCGCGTCGCCTGCACGAATCATCTGGTCGGCGATCTCGACCGCCCGGATCGAGGACGCGCAGACCTTGTTGATCGTGTCCGAGGGAAGCTCGATCGGCAGCCTCGCGGCGATCGTCGCTTGGCGCGACGGCGCCTGGCCTGCCCCGCCCTGCAGCACCTGCCCCATGATCGCGTAGTCGACCTCCTCGTTCTCGACCCCTGCGCGGTCGAGCGCCGCCCGGATCGCGATCGCGCCGAGCGCGGTCGCCTCGTAGTCGACGAGCGCGCCGCCGAGCCTTCCGAAAGGCGTGCGAACGGCAGAGGCGATCACGGAACGTGACACGAGGGCAGGGTAACTCGCGAGTCGCCCTTGACGTGGCCGCTCGCCTCCCCCTACTCTGGAGGCGATGACTTCCGTCTCGCACACCTGGGGTTGGGCCTGGCGCCTCGAGCGGGGCGGGAGCGTCGCCTGACCTGATCTAGACGCAGTCCTGTCCCGCTCTCAAACCTTCCGCATGGAGGGTTTTTTTCGTTTGCACAGATGAACGCACTCACCGTCGTCTCAACAGATCTGCTCACCCCCCTCGGGGCATACCTGCGGCTGCGCGAGCGCGGGCGCGCCAGCTTCCTGCTCGAGTCCGTTGAACGGGGCCGGCTCGGCCGCCACTCGTTCATCGGCTGCGGCTCGCGCCTGGTCGATGTCGCCGAGGCCGAGGCGTGCAGGCTGCCCGTCGTCGGTTACCTCGGCTACGACCACGCGGCGAAGCTCGAGCCGACGGTTCCGCTGCCGGACGCGGGCCGGGGGCTCCCGGAGAGCCGCTTCGTCGTCGCCGAGACGCTCGTCCGCTTCGACCATGCGCACGGAATGGCCGAGGTGCTGGCGGGCGACGCGAACCGGGTCGCCGACTTGCTGGAAGGGCCGCTGCCGGAGCCGTCGGCAGCCACCGTGCATCCGGCGGGCTCGACGCGGCGGCTGCCGTCACGTCATCAGTACGAGCGCGCCGTCGTGAAGGCGAAGGAGCACATCCGCGCCGGAGACGCCTTCCAGATCGTCCTCTCGCAGCGCGCCGAGCGCCCCACCTCGGCCGGCGCGCTCGACCTCTACCGCTCGCTGCGCAGGGTGAACCCGTCGCCGTACCTGTTCCTCCTCGAGCTCGACGGCCTCGCGCTGGTCGGATCTTCGCCCGAGACGCTCGTCAAGGTCGAGGGGCGCAGGGCCTCGCTGAACCCGATCGCGGGCACGACGCGCCCCGGGGAGGGGGACGCAGAGCGCCTCCTTGCCTCCGAGAAGGAGCGCGCCGAGCACGTGATGCTCGTCGATCTCGGGCGCAACGACCTCTCGCGCGTCTGCCGGCCCGGCACGGTTCGTCTCGGGCGCTTCCTCGAGCCCGAGCGGTTCTCGCACGTCACGCACCTCGTCTCGGAGGTCGTCGGCGAGCTCCACGAAGGGGTCTCGCACTTCGACCTGCTACGCGCGTGCTTTCCGGCCGGGACCGTCTCCGGCGCGCCGAAGGTGCGGGCGATGCAGCTGATCTCCGAGCTCGAGGGTTACCGCCGCGGGCCCTACGCAGGCGCGGTTCTCTACGCGCTGCCGGGCGAGGCGCTCGACGCCTGCATCGCGATCCGGACGATCGTCCTCGACGAGGGGGTCGCGCTGCTCCAGGCCGGCGCCGGCATCGTCGCCGACTCCAATCCGGCCGCCGAGCACGAGGAGTGCCTGCGCAAGCTTGCCGCGCTGGAGACGGCGATCGAGCTCGCGGAGGCACGAAAATGATCCTCCTGATCGACAACTACGACTCGTTCACCTACAACCTCGCTCACCTCTTCGGCGAGCTCGGAGCCGACGTGATCGTTCGGCGCAACGACGCGATCGACGCCGACGAGGCCGAGCGGCTCGCACCTTCGCACCTCGTGATCTCCCCCGGCCCCGGGCGCCCGGCCGACGCGGGAGCGTCCGTCGAGATCGTGAAACGGCTCGCGCCGCGCGTGCCGACCCTCGGCGTCTGCCTCGGGCACCAGGCGATCGTCGACGCGTTCGGCGGCGAGATCGGTGCGGCGAAGCGCTTGGTCCACGGCAAGCCGAGCGAGATCCGGCACGACGGGCAGGGCGTCTTCGAAGGGCTTCCGCAGCCGTTCGAGGCCGGGCGCTACCACTCGCTCGCCGCGACGCGCATCCCGGAGTGCCTCGAGGTCTCAGCCACGTGCTCCGACGACGAGGTGATGGCCGTCCGTCACCGCGATCTCCCCGTGGACGGCGTGCAGTTCCATCCCGAGTCGGTGCTGACCCCGCTCGGGCCCGACCTGGCACGCAACTTCCTGGAGGCGGCCGCGTGAGCGGCCATGGGGAGGGGGTTATGGGGAACCGGGAGGTTCCCCGGATCGAAGAGGGCGCCGCGTGAACATGCAGGACGCCCTCGCTCGGCTGCTCGACGGTCACAACCTCGCCCGCGACGAGGCCCGCGCCGTGATGGACGAGGTCATGCGCGGGGCCGCGACGCCGGCCCAGATCGGCGGCTTCCTCGTCGCGTTGCGCCTGAAGGGCGAGACGGCGGACGAGATCGCAGGCTGCGCCGAGGCGATGCGCGCCCATGTCCTGCCCGTCCGGCCGGCGCGGCAAGACCTCGTCGACACCGCGGGCACGGGCGGCGACGGCGCGGGCACGATCAACATCTCGACCGCTGCGGCGCTCGTCGCGGCCGCCGCGGGGGCGGGCGTCGCGAAGCACGGCAACCGCGCAGTCTCGTCCGCGTCGGGCTCGGCGGACGTGCTCGAGGCGCTCGGCTTCCGGCTGGAGCTTCCCCCCGCCCGGATCGAGCGCTCGATCGACGAGCTCGGGTTCGGCTTTCTCTTCGCGCCGACGCACCATCCCGCGATGCGCCACGCGGCGCCGGTGCGGCGGGAGCTGGCGGCGCGGACGGTCTTCAACGTGCTCGGGCCGCTGACGAACCCGGCCGGGGCGCGGGCCCAGGTCGTCGGCGTGTACGCATCGACGCTCGTGCGCACCATCGCGGAGGTGCTCGTGCAGCTCGGCGCCCGGCGCGCGTTCGTCGTCCACGGCGCGGGCGGGATCGACGAGCTTTCGCCGGCCGGGCCGAACCTCGTCTGCGAGGTGGCGGACGGCACGGTCCGCGAGCGCGAGGTCGACCCCCTCGAGCTCGGAGTTCCGCGCTGCGACCCCGAGGAGCTTCGTGGAGGAAGCCCCGAGGAGAACGCAGCGGCGATCCGGGCCGTCTTCGGCGGCGAGCACGGCGGCCGGCGCTCGGCCGTGCTGCTGAACGCCGCGGGCGCCCTCGCGGCGGCGGGGCATGCGCGCGACCTGCGCGAGGGGCTCGGCCTCGCCGTGGAGGCCCTCGACTCGGGCGCGGCGGCGGCGCGCCTGGAGGAGCTGATCCGCTTCTCTCAGGCCGCAGAGGTGCCCGCTCGCGCCAGCGAGCGAGTGGAGGGGGTTGGGGGGAACCGGGAGGTTCCCCGGCTCGGCCTCCTCGGCCCCCCGGCCGAGGCGAGCTCAGAAGAAGAAGCGGGTCCGCGGGGGAAACATGGTTTCCCCCGCGAGACCGAGCCGAAGGCGAGGGAAGTTTGATGGGCCGCCTTCGCGACGCACTCGCCGCCCCCGGCCTCTCCGCGATCGCGGAGGTCAAGCGGCGGTCCCCGTCCGCAGGCGACCTGCGGCCCGACGCCGACCCGGCGCGGCTCGCGGCCTCCTTCGAACGCGCGGGCGCTGCGGCCGTCTCCGTGCTGGTCGACGCGCGCTTCGGGGGGAGCCTCGCGGATCTGGCCGCTGCGCGGTCCGCGACTGCCGCGCCTCTCCTCGCGAAAGGCTTCTTCTCGACCGGCGAGGAGCTGACCGAGCTGCGGGAGACCGGAGCGGACGGGGTGCTCCTCTTGCTGAGAGATCTCGACGACGGTCAGGCGCGGGTCCTCCTGGAACGGGCGTCCGTGCTCGGCCTGGACGCCCTGGTAGAGGCCCACGACCGCGACGAGCTCGAGCGTGCTGCTGGGCTCGGAGCCGAAGTGATCGGAATCAACGCCCGCGACCTCGACACGTTCGAGATCGACCGCCGGGCGCAGCTCGCCCTCGTGGAGAGAGCGCCCCGTGACCGTGTCGTCGTCGCCGAGAGCGGCATCGGCTCGCGCGCACAGGGGGCGGAGGCCGAGCTCGCGGGCGCGGACGCGATCCTCGTTGGTTCCGCGCTCATGCGCTCGCCGGATCCCGCGGCGAAACTCGTAGAGCTGATCTCGCGGCCGCTGGTCAAGGTCTGCGGCCTGACCCGCGAGGAGGACGTGGCGGCCGCGGCAGACGCTGGCGCGGACCTCGCAGGCTTCGTGCTCGCCCGCGAGACGCCGCGACGCGCTCCCGCCGTGTTGCCCGTCCCGGAGACGATGCTGTCGGTCGCCGTGCACGTCGGCGAGATCACCGGGGACGAGGCGGATCTCGTCCAGCTCTACGCGCGCGAGAACGGGCACCGGGCACGGGACGGCGTGCTTCTCAGAGCCGGACGGGAGGTCGCGCGGGTCGTCGACCGCCCCTGGCGGGAGGCGGACCCGAGCCACCTCGAGCGCGCCCGCGCCGCCGAAGGCCGGGTCGTCCTCGCCGGAGGCCTCTCACCCGAGAACGTCCGCGAGGCGATCGCGCTGGTACACCCCTGGGCGGTCGACGCCAGCTCGAGCCTCGAGACCGCGCCCGGAATCAAGGATCACGCACGCGTGCGCGCGTACGTGGAGGCTGCCCGGTGCAAATGACCTATGGCGAGTACGGCGGGCGCTACGTCCCGGAGACGCTGATCCCGGCCCTCGACGAGCTGGAGGCGGGCTGGCGCGACGCCTGGGGCGACGAGTCGTTCCGCGTCGAGCTCGAGGAGCTCGCGTGTTCGTACGGCGGCCGCCCCACTCCGCTCACGCTCGCGGAGCGCTTCGCGCCGGGCAAGCGGCTCTATCTGAAGCGCGAGGACTTGCTCCACACGGGTGCGCACAAGCTCAACAACGCGCTGGGCCAGGCCCTGCTCGCGCGCAGGCTCGGCAAGGAGCGCGTCGTCGCGGAGACGGGCGCGGGCCAGCACGGAGTCGCCGCGGCGACGGTCTGCGCGCGCTTCGGGCTCGACTGCGTCGTCTACATGGGCGCCGAGGACATGCGGCGCCAGCGCCCGAACGTCGAGCGGATGGGCCTGCTCGGCGCCGAGGTCCGGCCGGTCGAGTTCGGGACGCGCACCCTCAAGGAGGCGACCAGCGAGGCGATCCGGGACTGGATCACGAACGTCGAGACGACCCACTACCTGATCGGCTCGTGCGTCGGCCCCCAGCCGTATCCCGAGATCGTCCGCGAGCTGCAGGCGGTGATCGGACGCGAGGCGCGAGAGCAGCTGCTGAAGGCCGAAGGCAGACTGCCCGAGGTCGCGGTTGCGTGCGTCGGGGGCGGCTCGAATGCGATCGGGCTCTTCGCCGGGTTCCTCGACGACCCCGAGGTGCGCCTGGTCGGAGTCGAGGCGGGCGGCGCAGCGAGCCTCGGCGCCGGCCGCACAGGCGTGCTCCACGGCTCCCGTTCGTCCGTGCTCGCCGACGAGGACGGGCAGGTGCTCGACGCCGACTCGATCTCGGCCGGGCTCGACTATCCCGGCTCAGGACCGGAGCACGCCTTCCTCCGCGACAGCGGGCGCGCCGAGTACGTCAGCGCGTCGGACGAGGAGGCCCTGGCCGCATTCAGGCGACTCGCCCGCACCGAGGGGATCCTGCCCGCGCTCGAGCCGTCGCACGCGCTCGCCCGAGTCGCTGAGCTGGACGAGGAGCTGGTGCTCCTCTGCCTCTCGGGCCGCGGCGACAAGGACCTGGAGGAGGTGCTGGCCCGCTGAGCGCGCACGACTTCGAGCCCACGACCTTCCACCTCACGATCGGGTCGCACGAGCCCGTCCTGCGGGTCGCGAACGGCGACACGATCCGCACCTGGTGCGTCGACTCCGGCGGCTTCGACCGCAACGGCGAGGAGATCACCGAGGGCGGAAACCCCCAGACCGGGCCCTTCTACGTCGAGGGAGCGGAGCCCCGGGACACGCTCTCCGTGCGCTTCGACCGGATCCGCCCGAACCGCGCGCGCGGGGTCAGCGGCGGGCTCGTCGCCCCCAACGTGGTCGATCCCGGGTTCGTGCCGGAGCTCGCCCATGCCGAGCGGGAGTTGGTCTGGTGGGAGCTCGATCTCGAGCGCGGAACGGCCCGGCTGGAAAACCCGCCGCTCGGTCTTGCCTCTCTCGGGGAGCTGCCCCTCGACCCGATGGTGGGCTGCTTCGGCGTCGCGCCTCCGCGCGGCGAGGCGATCTCGACGGCGACGTCCTCGACGCACGGTGGCAACATGGACTACCGCGGCTTCCGCGAGGGGGTCACCGTCTACCTGCCGATTGCCGCGGAGGGCGCGCTGTTCCACATCGGCGACGGCCACGCGCTCCAGGGTGACGGCGAGATCGTCGGCACCGGGATCGAGGTGTCGATGGACGTCGAATTCACGGTCGGGGTGCTGAAGGGAAAGGAGATCCGGTGGCCGCGCGCCGACGACGGCACGTTCGTCATGGCCGTCGGCAACGCGCGGCCGCTCGACCAGGCCGTCCAGCATGCGACGACCGAGCTCCTGCGCCTGCTGAAGGAGGACCACGGGCTCGACTACCCCGCGGGCTCGACGCTGCTCGGCCAGTGCATCCGCTACGACGTCGGCAACGTCTTCGACCCCGCCTACACGATCGTCGCCAAGATCGAGAAGGCGCTGCTCGAGCGGCTGTGAGCGTCCTCGTCGTCTACCTGATGTGCGGTCCGGAGACCCCGGAGCTCGCCGAGGCAGCCGTCGAGGCGGGTGCCGACCTGGTCGAGCTCGGCTTTCCGTTCTCGGATCCGCTCGCAGACGGACCGGTCATCCGGCGCGCGGCCGAGCGGGCCCTCGCCCAGGGCATGCGCACCGGGGCCTGCCTCGAGACGCTTGCGGCCACGAGGGCTCGCCTGCCGGGCACCCCGCTCGTTCCCATGACCTATGCCTCGCTGCTCGAGGCCTACGGCTGGGAGCGGTTCTCGGGGGATGCACGCAGCGCCGGTGCCACGAGCCTCATCGTGGCCGACCTCCCTGCGGACGAGCGCCCGGAGCTGCGACGCGTCCAGCTCGTGGCGCCGAACTCGACCGACGAGCGGATCGCCCTCGCCGCCCGGGAGACCGACGGCTGGCTCTACCTCGTGACGGTGACCGGCACGACCGGCGCGCGCGACCAGCTGTCCCCGGCTCTGGCCGGCCTCGTCAAGCGGGCCCGGGCCGCCACGCAGCTGCCGCTCTACGCCGGCTTCGGCATCTCCACGCCCGAGCAGGCCCGAGCGGCCGCCGAGCTCGCGGACGGGGTCGTGGTCGGCACGAGCGCGCTCGAGGCCGCCGAGCAGGGGCCCGCTGCGCTTGCACGATACGTTTCGACGCTGCGCAAGGCGCTCGACGCGTCCACTGTCCCTGCCTAGTGGCGACCGTTCTCGTCGACGCTCGTAACGTGCTGCGCTCGCAGTGGCCCAACGTCCCCGAGGACGAGCTCGTCCGGCGCTGCAGGGACTGGGGCGAGCGCCACGGCCATGAGCTGGTCCTCGTCTTCGACGGCGAGGCTCCCGGAGGCATCGTCGGTGAGCAACGGCTCGATGAGAGGACGACGCTGGTCGGCTCGGGGTCCGAGAGTGCCGACGATTGGCTGATCCGGGAGGCGCCGAAGCGTCCCGGCGCGTGGCTCGTCACCTCCGACCGCGCGCTGCGCGAGGCCGCCGGCGCGGGCACCGGGCGCCTGATCGGCGGCGGTGCGTTCCTGCGCGAGCTCGAAGCCTGAGCCGCGAGAGAAGGTCAGAAACAAAACGTGCGCACTTTCCGGACTTCGCCTGTTCGGACCCCTTGCGCCCGGACGGCATCGGCTCTAGGTTGCCCCCTGCACCGAGCAAGGGACGCGAGTAGGTCGAAGCCGTCTCTGAGGGCACAACGCGGAAGCGGAAGGTCAGCGGAGACGGGGGACGAAAGCGCACCCGGCTCGGTGAACTTATGGTCCGGGTCAGTAGCCCTTGCCGGTCGACGTCCCGGTCGTCGTCTCCTCGGTCGTCGTCCCTCCGCCCCCGGTCATCCCGCCGCTGCCGCCAACCGCGAGCGCGCCGGCCATGCCGCGGCTCTTGTGGTACTTGCAGTAGAAGGAGATCTCGCCGGATTGCGGGATCGTGACCGTCACCTTCGCGTCCTCGCCCGCCTCGACGTCCTTGTCGATCCCCTGCGCGTCGATGGTGAGGTTGTGCTCGGTCGAGCTTTCGTTCTTGAGCTCGAGGGTCACCTGCGAGCCGGCCTTTCCCTTCAGCACCGTCGGATTGAAGTAGAAGTCGTCGAGCTCGACCTCGGTCGAGCCGCTGACCGACTTGCTGCCGTGATCGTTCGCCGACACCCCGGCGATCGTCTTCTTGCCGCCGCCGCTCTCACCGCCGGCCTTGGACTTGCTATACCCGCCGCAGCCCGCGACCGCCGCCGCGATCAGGGCCAGGATCGCCGCACCAAGGATCACGCGCTTCATCATCGCCTCCTCTCGGTGACGAGATGTACTACGGCCGAGCGGGCGCGGCGGATTCCGATTCGGATTCGGATTCGGTTAGCGCGGCTGCGGCACGATCCGGATGTACGGCTTCGGAGCCTCCCAGTCGCCGAAGATTTCCTTCGCCTCGTCGTTGGAGACCGAGCCGGCGATGATCACGTCGTCGCCCTGCTGCCAGTTGACGGGCGTCGCGACCCTGTGCGCGGCCGTCAGCTGCAGCGAGTCGATCACCCGCAGCACCTCGTCGAAGTTGCGCCCTGTCGTCATCGGGTAGACGAGGATCAGCTTGATCTTCTTGTCCGGGCCGATGACGAAGACGTTGCGCACGGTCTGGTTGTCCACAGGGGTCCGGTCCTTCGGGTCGCCGGAGACCTCGCTAGCCAGCATCCCGTAGAGCTTCGAGACCTCGAAGTCGCTGTCGCCGATGATCGGGTAGTTGGGCGCCTCCCCCTGGGTCTCCTCGATGTCTTTCGCCCACCCCTCGTGGTCGCCGGTCGGGTCGACCGAAAGCCCGATGATCTTGACGCCGCGCTTGTCGAACTCCGGCTTGATCTTCGCCATGTAGCCGAGCTCCGTCGTGCACACGGGCGTGAAGTCCTTCGGGTGCGAGAACAGCACCGCCCAGGAGTCGCCGATCCAGTCGTGGAAACGGATCGGACCCTCGGTCGTCTGTGCCTGGAAGTCAGGCGCAGTGTCGCCAAGCTGCAAAGCCATTGTCTCCCTCCTTCGAACTCGGTCGCGTCGATCTTCTCACGACGCGTGCGAACGTTACGCGTGCCCTGAACCTTCCCGCCCCATCTTTGCGTTCGGCCGATTCTCGACGATACTTTCGCGTCGAAGCCTTGCTGTGAAGAGGGTCGGCATCACCTCGGCAGGCGCCGGAATCCTGTGTCTCGGCGCTGCGCTCGGAGTCGCCTCCGTGGCGCTCTACGCCGCTACCGGTTTCGGCCTCGGCGTTGGGGTGCTCTGGCTCGGCGCGCTGGCGCTGATCGCCGGCGTCCTCCTCGTCAACAGCGAGCGGCTTGCCAGGCCGAGCGCGGCGGACCTCGTGGCCCCGGTCCTGCTGATGCTCGCGTTCGCCCCGCTCTACGTCTGGCGCGTGGCGTCGCTGCCCGTCCAGGTCAACTCGGACGAGGTCGCGATCATGACGTTTGCCAAGCGCTACGCCGCCATGGCTCACCCCGACCTCTTCGGCCTGAGCGACTACTTCGGTCATCCGGTCGCGCTCCTTGTCGTCTGGGGCAAGCTCGGGAACCTCCTCGGCGGAGTCGACCTCGACCACATGCGGCTGCTCCACGCCCTCACCGGGCTGCTCACGATCGGCCTCTCCTACGCCTTCTTCCGCCAGCTTCTCTCGCTCCCCTGGGCGCTCGTAGCCTCGGCCGTGCTGGGCTTGAACCACGCCTTCCTGATGATCAGCCGGATGGCGATGCGGGAGAACACCGTCGTCCTTGTCGAGGTCGCCGCGCTCGCCCTGCTCCTGTTCGGGCTGCGCCGGAGCAATCCGTTCGCGACGTTCTGCGGTGGAGTCCTCGCGGGCATCGGCTACTACGTGCACTTCCCGGGACGGATGGTCTTTCCCGTCTGGGCCCTCTTCCTCGTCGTGCTCGCCGTTGCGTACCGGCGGAGCATCGGCCTGCGCAGGATCGCGGGTCTCGGCGTGGTCGCGGCCGCCGGCTTCGTCCTGGTCGCCTCCCCCTACGTCGTCGCGTACCTGAAGGCACCGGACGAGCTCAAGCAGCACCAGCGAGAGGCGCTCCTCCTCACCCACGACGGCCGGGTGCTCCAGCAGCACTGGGTGTCCGCCGGGAGCGTGAGGGCCGGGATCGAGAAGAACATCGTCAACGGTCTCACGGCGTTCAACACCGACCGAGTCGACGAAGCCTTCATCTACCCGAACTTCGGCCACGGAATCGTCGACCCTCTCACCGGAGGGCTGCTCTGGCTCGGGGCGGCGACGGTCCTGATCCGGGCCGTCCGGCGACGCGCGAGCCCCTGGAACCTGTTTCCCCTGGTCGGTTTCCTCGTCCTGTGGCTCGTCTTCGCCTTCCTCGTCGGCCAGGCGCCCGACTACCCGCGCATGCTCGTGATCCTCCCGCTCGTTGCCTACCTCGTGGCCGAGGCGGTCCGGTTGCTGGCGACGATCGCCGGGGGCTTGGTTCCTCGGCGGGCGCGGCTCGCGGCGCCCGCGGCCGTCGCGGCGATCGCGGTCGGGGCGATCGGAGCCTGGAACGGTCTCATCGGCTGGGACTTCATGCACGAGGGCCGGTTCACCGGCGACGACATCGGCAGCACCGGGCGCTTCGTCCAAAACCACAGCGACATTCCGGGTGAGACCTTCTACATCGCCGCCGACCAGGGCGCCGGGAAGTACTACGTGTGGGGGACCCCCGAGATCTGGCAGGAGCGCCTGCGCATCTTCGCCGAGCACGACGGGCAGATCGGAGGCGTCATCGACCCGAGCGGGCTGCGCCGGTTCAGCGCCGCCCCGCCGTTCGTGATCTTCATGAACTCCGACCTCTGGTCCGGCGTCAGTCGCGACTTCAAGCGGCGGTATGGTCGCGTCCACGTGCACGAGGTCACGCCAGACGGGTTCCACCTCGCGATCGGAGTACGTAGCGCATGAGGCCGATCGTCGGGATCACGACGGACGTGACGACCGCGACCTTCGGCGCCTGGGAGGAGGAGTCGGCGCTCGTGCCGACGGACTACCTTCGGGCCGTCGGCCGCGCGGGGGGCCGTCCGCTGCTCGTGCCGCCGAGCGACGACGGCCTCGAGGAGACGCTCGAGGTGCTGGACGGGCTCGTCTTCTCGGGCGGATCGGATCTGGATCCGGCCACGTACGGGCACGACCCGCACCCCGAGACGAAGGGGGTCGTCCAGGAGCGCGACCGGGCCGAGCTCGCGCTGCTCCACGCGGCACTCGCGCGCGACATGCCGGTCCTGGCCGTCTGCCGCGGCAGCCAGGTCCTCAACGTCGCGCTCGGCGGCGACCTCGTCCAGCACCTCCCGGACGTGGTCGGCCACGACGAGCACAAGCACACCCCCGGGGAGTACGCCGACCACGACGTCTCGCTCGAGCCCAACACGCGCCTCGAGGCGCTGCTCGGCGATCGCGCGCCGGTCAAGTCGCACCACCACCAGGGCTTCGGCCGGCTGGGATCGGGCCTCCGCGAGGCGGCCCGCGCCCCTGACGGGACGATCGAGGCGCTCGAGGATTCGTCGCGCCGCTTCGCGCTGGGAGTCCTCTGGCACCCCGAGGCTGGCGAGGATCTGCGGCTCTTCGAGGCGTTCGTCGAGGAGGCCCGCCGCTACCGCGAAGAGCGCCGTCGGTAACAGGGCCCTCAGGTTCGGATAGTTCCGGCCCCCGATGACGAAAGGCCCCGTTTCCGGGGCCTTTCGCACTGGAAACGCCGGATCCTTACGGCGACAGATCGATGCCGCTCGTCGACCCGGTCACGGTGTTCGTCGAGAACGTGTAGTGCACGGTCGGCGGGCTCGGAGCCGGCTTGTTCCTGACCCCGGACGTCGCGAGCCTGAGCCCGATGTAGTAAGTGCCGGCATTCGCCCCGTTCCACTGGATCGTGAAGGCGTTGTCGTTTCCGCTCGCACTGAACGACGCGCCGGAGACGGTCCCGCAGCCCGAGTTGAAGACGGCACTGCCGGAGCCGAGGCCGAAGAGGGTGCTGAAGTTGCCGGTCGTGATTGCCTGCGAGACGACGACCGTGTTCGCCCCTCCGGCCCCGGTCAGCCGTACCCAGTAGTCGAAGCCGCTCGGGCTGACCGACTTGATTCGCCCGTTTCTGGCCGTGTACCTGACCGCGGCGAGCGTCTGCGCCGTGCCGCCCGAGAACTGGCTGCAGGTCGCGCCGGTCCCCGTGATCTGGCTCACCGGCCCCGGTGGCGGCGGTGGCGGAGGCGGGGGTGGCGGGGGTGGGGGTGGCGGTGGTGGAGGCGGAGGAGGTGGTGGCGGAGGTGGTGGTGGTGGTGGTGGTGGTGGTGGTGGAGGCGGTGGCGGGCCGCAGGTCGGGAAGCGGAAGCTGCCGATCCTTGTCCGCCAGTTGAACTGCGAGGAGCCGGCCGGGTAGTACTCGTTCGTGTACCACAACGTGCAGTCG